>Ga0137428_1001020_pt1 | contig 11319 bp, 9 predicted proteins | sample EasRivERMZT718_2_FD_102305 | JGI IMG/M metagenome (GOLD analysis project Ga0137428, IMG submission 102305) | Soil microbial communities from meander-bound floodplain in the East River, Colorado, USA - East River MetaG ERMZT718_2 | ecosystem: Environmental > Terrestrial > Soil > Floodplain ...
ACCAGATGCACTTCAACCCAGTGGGCGTCCCCGATATTTCGATGGCGCAGTTGATGATAGGTGAGGCCATGGCGGTTTGTTTCGCGGCGTAGGATTTCGTTCAACTGCCTCTGCGTGTCGGGGTCGGCGGAATCCATGAGCCCGCTCCAGGCGGACTTCATCAACCCACTGCCGGAAACAAGGATGTTGCAGGCCATAAGAATGCCGCAGATGGGATCAAAGGGCAGCCAGTGCGTCACCAGCACGAGTCCCAACCCCACCAGCACCGCAATGCTCGACCAGCAGTCCGTGAGCACATGCTTGCCGTTGGCTTCCAGGATAAGGGAGTTCTTGCGTCGACCCGTCCAGACGAGATACGCGCCCAGGCCGCCGTTAATGGCCGCTGCCGCAGCGGTAAGCGCCACGCCAAAGCCCAGATGCTCAAGATGTAGGCCAGCGAGCCATTTGTGGATGGACTCGTAGATGATATAGAGGGCGGCAAGAACAATCATAGCGCCCTCGAAGCCTGCAGAAAAGAAGGCGATCTTTGCGTGACCGTAGAGATGGGATTCATCGGCGGGCTTGTAGGAGAATTGCAAACTGTAGGCTGCGAATGCGACCGCAGCCACATGCACCACGGATTCTGCGGCATCACTAAGAATCGCGGCCGAGCCAGTGAGGAGATAGGCGCCGACCTTGATCGCGAACATGATGACGCCCACCACCAGGGACAGACCCATCGCAAAGCTCAGTGCTTTGCGGTCAGCTTGAGTTCTGGCGCTGGCGCTCACTGCGCTGGCAGTCTATCCAGCGACAAAACAACTCGGCAAGCCGCGCTCGTGTGTCGCTCAGTCCGATCTGCACCTCACGAAATCTTGTCGGATTTCCAGGCTCAGCGACGATATGCTCCTGGATGATGAAGAGCGACCTGGATTTGCTGCAGCTCTATGCGCACGAAGATTCCGAAGAGGCCTTTGCGACGCTCGTCGAGCGTCACCTGGATCTGGTCTACTCGGCGGCCGTGCGCCAGGTCCGCTCGCCGCAATTAGCCGAGGAAATCGCTCAGTCCGTGTTCACGGATCTGGCTCGGAACATTCGCCGGCTCCAGGCGGGCACCGTGCTGACGGCGTGGCTTTATCAAGTCACCCGCCGCACGGCCATCGACGTCATCCGCCGAGAATCGCGCCGCCAGTCTCGCGAACGAATGGCGGTGGAACTGAGCGACATGAAATCAGATTCTTCCGATTGGACGCAACTGGAGCCGCTCCTGGATGAGGCCATGGACGAACTTGGGGAAGCGGATCGAGCCGCCATACTCTTGCGCTACTTCGAAAACAAAAGTCTGCGTGAAGTAGGCCAAACTTTGGGAAGCTCCGAGGGCGCCGCGCAAAAGCGCATCAGCCGGGCCGTGGAGCGCCTGAGGGAATTCCTCCTGAAGCGGGGCGTGAGCGTCGGTTCGGCTGGACTCGTGGCTGCTGTCACCGCCAATGCGGTCCAGGCTGCACCCATTGGACTCTGCACGAGCATTTCGACCGGAGTCGCCTTGTCCGCGGCGGCGCTTCACCAGGCAGGCACCCTTGGACTCACCAAAGCTCTCACCATGACAACTCTTCAGAAAACGTTGATCGCCGTCACCATCACGGCAGCCGTGGGAACAGGAATTTATGAAGCGCGGCGCGCCTCTCAGTTGCAGCAGCAAGTCCAGGCGCTGCAACAACAGCAAGGGCCATTGACATCCCAGCTCGAGCAATTGCGGCGGCAACACGAGGATGGCACAAGCCGATTGGCCGCGTTGCAACAACAGAACGAACAACTGCGCGGGGATCTGGCGGAGTTGCCGAAATTGCGCGGCGAAATTGCCCGCCTGCGCAACGCAACGCACGAGCGGCAAGGCAACGATCCGTTCGTGCAATCGGTCCTGGCGTTGGCAGCCCGGGCCGCCGAACTCAACCAGCGCCTGGAGCAGATGCCGGACAAAAAGATTCCCGAACTCCAGTGGCTCGCTGAGAACGACTGGCTGGAAGCGGCCAAGGACGTCGATTTCAGTTCGGACATAAAAGTTCGGCAAGCCTTGAGCCAATTGCGGCGTCTCGCCAAGGAGAAGGTATATCCGGCATGGCAGGATGCCTTGAACGCCTATATTCGGGCACACGACGAGCGCCTGCCCACCGACCCCGCCCAGCTCAAACCTTATTTCAAGATGCCGGTGGATGATCTCATCCTGCAGCGATACAAAATGCTGCGCACCGGCAAAGCTGCCGATTTTCGGCCCCAGGACTGGCTGATAGCAGAGAAAGCCCCGGTGGATCACGAGTACGATACGCGCTTCAAGATGGGCCTGGGCACCTCGACCACCATCGCCATCGGCCTGGGTGAAGTCGGCGATGTTGAAGACAAAGATTAGGGAATGGGAACCCCGACCATACCGCACAAGGGTAGGGCCGCGTATCTCCCAGCGCGCCGCACTCCCATGCGGTATTGGGTCAGAGTGTAGTGAGGACAAACCTTGCCAAAGGAAGCCCAGGAATTCAGTCTGCCGCCATCTCAATGGCCGTGCGAAGAATCGTTTTGGCGACATTGTTCCTGGTCTGCGTGGGAAGCGCAGGAGGCGCAAGCGTTCCGCGGGCGCTCAATGGCGAAGCGGACCCCGCCGGCGAACTTGCTGCGCACGTCCAATTCTTATGCCAACCCAGGCTTAAGGGGCGCAGTCCTGGAACACGGGGCTCGCGCATCGCCAGGCACTACATCGAAAGCAGGTTTAAAGCTTACGGCCTGGTCCCGTGGGCGCACGAAAAAGATTACGGGTTGTCATTCGGCTACGGCAAGAATGTCGTCGGCGTGCTGCCCGGCTCCGATACAAATCTGGCCCGCGAGATCGTGCTGCTCTCGGCTCATTACGATCATCTTGGCAAAAAGAAAGCCATTTGCCCCGGCGCATCGGATAATGCCTCCGGGGTCGCCGCCCTGCTGCAAACGGCCCGCCGGCTAAGCCTGCCGGGCCACCGGCCAAAACGCAGTGTGGCCTTTGCCGCGTTCGACTGTGAGGAACAGATGCTCCTGGGTTCCTTCGCGTTCTCGGGTCGCGAAGATGTTCAGCGGGCGAAGGTCGTCGCGGTGATCAACGTGGACATGTTGGGACGCGACTTCCTCGATGTCGTGCAGAACACCGTATTCGTCGCGGGCACGGAACGTTATCCAGCCCTGCGGAATCAAGTCCGTCTATTCGGCACGAACGCCGGCCTGAGAGTCCTTCCCATCGGGACGGATTTGATTGGGCCTCGAAGCGATCACATCGCGTTTGAGTCGCGCGACATACCGTGTCTGTTTTTTTCCTGCGGAACCTACGGCGATTATCACCAACCCACCGATACGCCAGAGAAGCTGAACTACACGAGCCTCGAGCGCGCCGCCGCCGTCATTCTGGAAACAGTCGAAGCGTTGGGTAACAGCGAAGAAACGCCCACTGCCGCACGTGAGGATCTTGATCCGGAGGAGCTGCGAACGGTCAGCACTGTTATGGACGAGGTCACAAAGCGCGCCGCCGATCCTGCCCTGAAGAAGGAGGACATTGAGGCGTTCAAGAGGTTGCAGACGACGGCGCAAACTCTTTTGAAGAGCGGGCAATTTGATCGCGAGAAAAGGGAACAGCTCGTCATTGAGGCCACCGGAATTCTGGCTCCTTACCTGGTCCCTGTTGACGACTGGGGAAAAGGACTCAGCGCCGGGCAGCAGGAATACATGATGGCATCAATGCAGTACCTCCAGCACTTTTACCTCAACTACCGGAAAGAAATATTGGATGGTTACAGAGAATTGGTCGCGCAGATCCTGAAGCACCGGCCCGGCCCGTTTCGAGGGATGCCCAATTTTACCTACGAGATATTCGACATCGCCGATGACGATATCCGCGTCGCCGAGACTGCGCAGGGCACTTACGCCTTGAACGTGCTGGTGAATGACCTCGTCCTGAAAGCGGAGCGCACTTCGTCAAGATGGCCGCTGAAGTCTTTCTCGCTGGCGATCGTGGGCGATATCAACGGCATCGATTGTGAGGGCACGCGCGAGGAACTGGCCGACGCCTGTCTGCTGCGCTGGCGTCGTCATCAAACGAACGAACTGCGTTCCGCCAGGTTAAAAAAGGTTCTGCGAGCCGTCACAGGAGTTGAACCCAACGGCGATTATCAGGAGTTGCTGCGCCAGCGGCTCCAGGCCGGCGGGTTCACCGATGAAACGGACTGGCTTGTCAGTTGCATTCTTGGCCCAAACCTCAGTCTGATGCAGACGGCGCTATCCGTCACCAAGGGAACGAGCGAAGAACGCATTCGCAAGGCCGCGCATCGAGTTGTGGTCGATCGAAAGATTCGACCGGATATCCGGGCCACCGCCATCGAGTTGACGGCGATGGACAAGGACAGGGCCGGGCTGCTTGCTCTCTGCGCCGTGCTGGACGACACCACTCCTGCTTACAAACTGGAATACATGGCGCCCTGCCAAGACGGATATCCATTCGCCGAGCGGATGGCGATCAAGACGGTGCGTCCATTGATCGAGAAGCAACAGGCCGCCTGGGCATCAAAAACGATCGGAGATCTCGCCCATGACGCGCTGAAAAATGTGACCAAAAAGGATTACGCCAAAGACGCCGCCCGGTGGCGAAAGTGGATCGAGTCCAGAGTCGTCAGCAGGCCGTCGATTGATTCGGGACTCCTTCACTATGGAACAGACGTCGCCTCAACAGTCGGATTGCAACTCCAACGAATACTCGCTGAGGTCCTGGCGTCCAAGGCACCGAACTAACTGTGGATTCCTATGAAGACATTTCTCACATCGTGGGCACTGGTCGCCGGCTCCTGCATTATCCCCAACGCGGCGGAATTCGACATCCGTGACGAAGCCGAATTCGGCAAAGTCGTTCCAACAAATGCCAAAGTTGAAAAGCTTGCCGGCGACATGGGCTTTCTGGAAGGGCCGGTCTGGATTCCGGCAGATGGCGGTTACCTGGTCTTCAGCGACATACCAGCTAATGAGCTGAAGAAATGGGCTCAACCCAGTGGCGTGGGGACTTTCCGCAAGCCCAGCAACAACGCCAACGGCAACACGCTCGATCTTGAAGGCAGGCTCACCACCGCAGAGCACAGCGGTCGCCGTGTGTCGGTGACAGAAAAGGACGGCACCGTGGGCACCGTGGTGGATGTTTTCGAAGGCAAAAAGTTCAATTCGCCCAATGACGTGGTCGTAAAGTCCGATGGCACCTATTGGTTCACGGACCCGGATTACGGCCTGGGTAAAAACCCGAAGGAGCAACCAGGCAATTACGTTTATCGCTTCGATCCCAGGGCCAAATCGACCACCGCGGTGGTCAAGGATTTCGATAAACCGAATGGTCTTTGCTTTTCGCCCGACGAAAAAAAGCTCTACATCGCGGATTCCGGAACGCCCAAACACATTCGTGTTTTTGAAGTCCAGTCCGGCGGCACACTGGACAGCGGCAAAGTCTTTTGCACGATCGACAAGGGCGGTCCAGACGGCATTCGCTGTGATAACGCAGGTCGCATCTGGTCCAGCGCCGGCGATGGCGTCCAGGTATTCGCGCCTGACGGCAAATTGATCGGCAAGATTTTCGTCCCCGAATCGCCGGCCAATCTCTGTTTCGGTGGTCCCGGTGGCAAGACCCTCTACATCACCGCCCGCAAATCCCTTTACGCCATTTCCACTTCCGTAACCGCGGCGAAGCGGCCATGACCGGACGGTCACCGCCAGCCTGCTCCAGCTTTCAATGGTGAAACAAATGACGGGAAATTAGCCACAGAGACACAGAGTCGCGGAGCGTGAAGGTGTGATTGCAACAGGTTAAAAATCTCGGTGCCTCCGTGCCTCAGTGGCAACCATAGCAATCAACGGTCATAATCCTTTACCGCGGCTGCGCACCTGGACGTAGAGCGGGTACCATTACGTGCGGGAAAGTTTTTCCAGTGCTGCCTCGGCCTGCGGCTAACCCTCCTGACCCGCCGCGAGCACCACAGTCCACTGGGTGGTGGTAAAGACACCCAGGTTCGTTCGCGGACGGTTGCCCGACGATAGATTTTCCGGTTCCAAAGGCACAGGTGCACTTTAGAGTTAAGGTTTCGCGCCAGCGGGTTCCGCCCGCTCGTGCGATTCCTTTTCGGCCTTTTTCTCCGCTGTCTTTTGTGCTTTGGCGTCGGCTTCCGCTCTCTCGCGGGCGTCTTCGTCCGCCTGCTTTTTGGCTTTGCCCTCGGCTTTCGCCAGCTTGCGAGATTCCTTGTCCGCCTTTTCCTGGGCTTCCTTTTGCCTTTCGGCCTCCGCTTCGCTTTGCTTACGAGCTTGTTTGTCTGCTTTCTTTTGCGCTTTAGCCTCCGCCACGGCTTGCTTGCGAGCTTGTTTTTCGGCCTTCTTTTGTGCTTTAGCCTCGGCTTTCGCCAGCTTGGGAGATTCCTCGCCTGTTTTCGCTAGCTGCTCCGAGCTCTTTTTCCCCTTTGTGGGTCGCAAAGTCGAGGCGGTCAGCAAATCGAATCTCCCGTTGGCCTGGTGCAAGACCTCGAGCATGACCTCCTGCCCGACCACGAAGGATCTCAAGGTAGTGGCTCTGCCCTTGTGGAAAAGAATTCCTCCCTGGGCCATTTTGAACTGGTGGACTTTGCCTTCGTGCTGGACGGAGAACTTTTCGTCCCCAATATTCACCATGACGACCTCGGCCCTAATAGCACTCGTGACTATCGGCTGCCGGACCGGCTTCGCCTTTGCCGCGGACGGCTTGGTGGCTGAGGTTTTTGGTGTGCTAGTGCCTGCCGACGACTCTTCGGACGCCCCATTGAGGCTCAGACCAGGCAGCGTGACCAGGAGCAGTGCGCTCCATAAGGAACGGCTTAGAATAGTTTTCATACGGTGGCGTGCTTAGCAGGTTTCGTGCTCAATCTTTTGCCCGGGACGCCTCGATGCTGCAAAAAAATACGGGCAACTCGCCTTGGTGTCTCATTTTTAAAGGCTTACCTCCGTTTTCCCCGCTTTTGCGTCGATTCGCGTCCGCATCCATCGGCGGAACAGCCTCGGAAAATCAATGAAGAGGAGGGCCCACCGTCGAGCCTAGCCCAGCCCAGAGTTTCGAGGAAGCCTTCCAGTCGCAGACCATGGGAAAAGAGGCCATGTGGGATCACTGCTTACAACCACACAATATCGCAAGAAGGCTCGGCAAGGCCGCTGTGGCTTTTAGTTTTGCTTATCAGGCTGGATCGCGGTTGAATTGGAGTTGATGTATCCCGGAGCGCCTGCCTCTCGGATTTGGACCGGTGCGGCCGCATTGTGTCTGGCGGCGCGAGTAATGGGCGCACCCGAGGCTGGGCTGACCCCGAGTCCGAGCCGCGAGTATGTGGTCGAAAGAGTCGCGGCGTTGCCGCAGGTGAGTATCCGCGCGATCACTCAAACCCGCGGGTACCTGTGGATCGGGACTTGATCGGGACTTATAAGGGGTTGATCCGATTCGATGGTGTTCGGTCGATCACGTTTGATTTGGCCAATACTCCAGGGCTTTCGTCCGATGGTGTTTACCTCTTGTATGAAGACCGCGCCGGCGATCTTTGGATTGGCACGGATGATGGCGGGGTGATCCGGTATCGCGCTGGAGAGTTTCAAGCGTTCGGGGCTGAGCAAGGCTTGAGTGATAACGAGGTGCGCGCCGTTTGCGAAGACAAGGATGGCAAGCTTTGGGTCGGCACGGGACGTGGCTTGTTTTATCGAACGAAGGACCGTTTTGCGCTTTTTGAAACGACTAACCTCCTGGCCAGCGCGACAATCACCACACTCGTTCCCGCTCCCGATGGCAGCCTCTGGGTTGGGACCTCGAAGGGATTGTTCCGCCTGCGGGATGGAAAGACGGAACCGGTGCCGGAAGTAATTAATTGGCACATACAGGGCCTCGCCATGGACTCTTATGGAGTGCTTTGGGCAAATTTGGATGCGCAGAGAAATGTTCAGATTATTGCTCACCCGGAGAGCATGCAAGTTCAGGAGTGCCCCTTCCGGTATAGCTGGTATCAGATGGGGCGAGCCGGAACTTTTTGGCTTGCTGAGTACAGCGGCTCACTGGCAGACACGCTTTTACGGCTGGAAGGACCCACCAACGTGGCCGTTATGGCACGCTTCCAGCAGCAGAGCTTGATATCGCTGTGCGAGGACCTCTCAGGAAACACCTGGGTGGGTGTGGAGTCGCATGGGATGTTTCGTATGCGCCGAAAGCAGGTGCGTGCGATTACCATCCGAGAGGATCTGCCGAGCAACGATGCCACCACCATCGTTGAAGATCGAAATGGCCGCATTTGGGTGGGCACGTTCCGGAACGGACTGTTCGCCGCGGAGCCCGGAACAATGAACTTTGAGCCGCGCCTCGCCGCCTCTGTCACTGCGCTGCACGCATGCGCCGACGACACGCTTTGGCTGGGAAGCTATAGTGGCCGCCGTTTTCATTGGAACGGCACCCGTTTCGGTGAGAGTGAGAAAGGCTTAGCCGGGTGCCGAACCATGTACGAGGACCGCCAGGGCGGATTATGGGTGGGCACTTTGATCAACGGCGTGGAGCATCACCGGGACGGCCAATTGACCCGCTACACCACCCGTGAAGGCCTGGCCAGCGATCGGGTTCAATGCCTGGCCCAGGATGCCGGCGGTGATATGTGGATCGGGACACTGCGCGGCTTGCACCGAATTTCGGCAGGCAAAGTCATTGGCTTTTCCGGCGAAGATGTTCTGACGCGAAAAACGATCCGCGCCCTTTATGTGGACCGGCGTGGCGCGCTTTGGGTTGGCACGTTGGGCTCAGGACTGGCGCGCTTGTACCAGAATCGGATCCAGATCATCACGGCTCGTCACGGATTGCCGAGTGACGCGGTCGAGCAGATACTTGAGGACGATGATGGCCAATTATGGCTTGGCACGTTGGTTGGGATCGTTCGCGTGAGCCGCGATGAACTCGACGCCTGCGCAGAGGGCCGCCAGAGTTTTGTGAAGCCAATGACGCTCGGCCCGGAGGATGGCATGGCGATAGCCAGGTGTGGCACTGGCTTCCAAACTTCCTGCATGAAAAGTCGTTCTGGGACGCTTTGGTTTTGCACGCCGGGCGGATTGGTGACGGTGGACCCCAAATCAATTAAACCCAGCACGCAACCGCTGCCTGTCTATATCGAGGAAGCAACCGCGGACGATCGATTGCTCGCGCCTGGCACGCGAAGTGTGAATGTTCCTTCAGGGGCGAGACGCGTGAGCTTCCGCTACACCGCACTGAGCTTCGGCGCGCCCGAGAAGATTCTATTTCGCTACCGGTTGGAAGGTTATGACGATGCATGGGTCAACGCCGGTGTCGCCCGCGAAGCCACCTACACGCGCCTGCCGGCCGGCGAGTATCAGTTCCGCGTCACCGCCGGGAACAAGGACGGCGTCTGGAACACCGCCGGGCCGTCCTGGGCGTGGTGGTCGTGCCACCCTGGTGGCAGAGCTGGTGGTTTCGCGGGCTGGCGCTTGCAACTTTGGGCGGGATGGTGTTTGGGCTGTACGAACTTCGCATCTACCAACACAAGAAAGCGCGCACGGCGCAAGAGCTGTTTGCCCGCCGCTTGATCGAATCGCAGGAACAGGAGCGCAAACGGGTGGCCGGGGAACTGCACGACAGCCTTGGGCAATCCCTGCAAGTCATTAAGGGCCGGGCGCAATTGGGATTGACCAGCGCCGCCACTTCCTCCGAGAGCGCAAAGCAGTTTGAAGAAATCTCGGCTGCGGCGGGCCAGGCCATCCAGGAAGTCCGCACTATTTCACACGCCTTGCGTCCCGCCGAGCTGGATCAATTGGGCCTCGCGAGGGCGAATCGAATGGATGGTCGAAAAGACCAACGCCACTTCGCCGACGCGATTTGCCTGCGAACTGGACGGCGTGGACGGTCTCACCCCCGAAATGGAAATCAGCCTTTATCGGATCGCGCAGGAGGGCATCAACAACGTCTTGAAGCACGCCAACGCGACCGAGGTGATTCTTCAGTTGCAGCGCGAAGCAGGTGCGGTGCGGTTCTCGATCTTCGACAACGGACGCGGTTTCGTAAAGCCGGGGCGCTCTGATGGCCACGGACTGTTGGGCATTGCCGAGCGGGTGCGGCTCTGCGGAGGCAAATTCGACATTCAATCAACCCCGGGCAAAGGCACGCGCTTGACCGCCACAATTCCTACATGAAGGACAAAACCCGGATCGTAATCGTGGACGACCATCCGATCTTTCGGCGCGGGCTGAAGGAAATCATCGAGTCGGACGCAAAATATATTGTGGCCGGCGAAGCTGGCGATGGCGAGACCGCTATCCAGCAGATCAAATCCTTGAAGCCGGAGGTAGCCGTGGTGGACCTCAATCTGCCGAAGATTGGCGGTCTGGAAGTGGTGCGAACCGTGCGCGCACTGGCGCATCCGCCGGCGGTGATTGTGCTCACGATGCAAGCCGAGGAAAGCGTGTTCAACGCCGCCATGGACGCGGGCGCCAGGGATACCTCATCAAGGAAAACGCGGTGAGCGACGTGCTGTCCGGTTTGAAAACTGTCGCCGCGGGCGGTGTATTCATCAGCCCGTCGGTCGCGCAATTCCTGGTTCGCCGCCATCAGCGTGTCGCGGCACTCAAGGAACAAAAGAAAGGATTGGCTGCGCTCACGCCCACCGAACGCCGCATTCTGCGCCTGGTCGCCGAAAACAAAACCAACAAGGAAATCGGCCGCGAACTCTTCATCAGCCATCGCACTGTGGAAACCCATCGCAGCCACATCTGCGAGAAGCTGGAACTCTCCGGCAACCGCGCCCTCCTCGCCTTCGCTTTCGAGCATAAGTCGGAGATCTAATTTAATAAGTTAAATAGGTTAAATGAGTTAAAAACGTTGAATAGGAGACGCCTCATTTAACCCAATTTAACCTATTTAACTGATTTAACTCATTTAACCCTGCCTCATCCGTGTAACTTCGTATCCCCGTCCGCGCAGCCACGCACGAACTTCGCGTGACCCACCGGATTCACAGCGCAGACCTGCTTCGAGTATTCCTCAGTCCATCGCAGCCAAAATGAAAGTTATGATCGTGGACGACCACGCGGAAATGAGGCGGCTCTTGCGCAGCATGCTCAGCGATCTCGCCAGCGAACTCACCGAGTGCGCCGATGGCGCCGAGGCCGTGGCCGCCTTCGCACAAGCGCGGCCGGATTGGACCATCATGGACATTACCATGAAAGGCATGGGCGGCCTCGAAGCCACTCGCCAGATCCAAAAACAATTCGGCAACGCCCGCATTATCGTCCTCACGCAGCACGACA
>Ga0137428_1001021_pt1 | contig 11315 bp, 6 predicted proteins | sample EasRivERMZT718_2_FD_102305 | JGI IMG/M metagenome (GOLD analysis project Ga0137428, IMG submission 102305) | Soil microbial communities from meander-bound floodplain in the East River, Colorado, USA - East River MetaG ERMZT718_2 | ecosystem: Environmental > Terrestrial > Soil > Floodplain ...
ATCCAGATTGCCGAGCTCCAGGCAGTCGATCTTGCCCAGTTTTAGCTTGGCGACACCATCGGTGATCTTGCGCGTCACGAACTCGCGGCCTCTTAGCGGCGACTCGTGATTGAAGAGCAATCCGCTGGCGCCGAAGATACTGTAGGACTCGCGGTAGTTGACGGTCATCCAGTGGGCATACAGTTTTGCCACGGCATAGGGGCTGCGCGGATAAAATTGTGTGTCTTCCGTTTGTGGCACGGCTTGCACCTTGCCGAACATTTCGGAGGTCGAGGCCTGATAGAAGCGGATACCGCAGTCCACGATGCGTATTGCTTCCAGCAGATGCAGGGCGCCGAGGGCCGTGATCTGCGCTGTGGTCACTGGCTGCTCAAAGGAAACTCCGACGAAGCTCTGCGCAGCAAGGTTGTAGATCTCTGACGGTTGCGCGCGCTGTACCAGGTTGATACTGGCGCCCAGATCCGTCAGGTCATATTCAACAAGTTCCAGGTTAGGGTGCTGCTGGATCCCGAGCTCGTCGATGCGCCAGAAGTTAACCGAGCTGGTGCGCCGGTAGGTGCCGAACACTCGGTAGCCCCTGTCCAACAACAGTTGCGCAAGATAGGCGCCGTCCTGCCCGGAGATTCCGGTCACGATCGCGGTCTTCATTTCAAACTGTTACGCGTCGAGCGTAACGGCATCGACTCGAGTAAATGCAGCGCGCTGCAGGACGGGCTCTATGCGAGGCGGCCAGGCCAGACGCATGTCTTCGGTTTCAATCGATAGGTTTAATGAATACGCCGGATCCCGGCGCAATAAGTCGCCCCAACGCTGCTTCATCAGCAGACTCTCCTGCTCGGCGCGCGCCCTTTGGTCAGGTGCAACGTCGTAGCCGCGCGTCGCCGATTCATGATGAATCATCTCGGCGTACGGCGTCCACACGTTCCGGTAGCCCGCCGCGCGTACACGCAGACAGAAGTCGATATCGTTAAACGTGACCTGCAGTTTTTCGTCAAGACCGCCCACTTCTTGATAGATCGATTTCTTGATCATCAATGCGGCGCCGGTCACTGCACTGAATGACTGATGAAGCGCTGCTCGACCGAAGTACCCCAGGTCGCCGCGCCTCAGATTTCTGTGCACGTGGTTCGCGACTCCTACCAGTCCGAGAATGACACCGGCGTGCTGCAGGCCGCCACCTGGGTACCACAGGCGCGCACCCACCGCGCCGACACCTGGTTGGATCGAAAACGACAGCATCTCTTCGATCCAATTGGGCGTCATGATTTCGATGTCGTTGTTAAGCAGACAAATGTATTCACCGTCCGCTGCCTGCACCGCGCGATTGTTCAATGCCGAAAAGTTAAAAGCCGACTCGTCTCGCAGGATTCGAAAATGCTCTGAGGGAAGCCGGTTAAACAGTCGGAACGTCGCCTCTTCGGTGCTGCCGTTGTCCACGATGAGCACTTCGTAGTTACGGTACGTACTGCGCTCGGTGATGGAGTCGACGCATGAAGCGAGCAGGTCGGCACGGTCGCGCGTGCAAATGACGATCGACACCTTGGGAGCGACCACCGGCAGCGCATACTTGACCCGGTTCATTGCCGGTGCGTCGGGTGCCGGCACGACGGTGGCTTGAACGCCGCGCCGCCGCAAGTGTTCGGCTACGGCCCTACGTGCAGCTTCGGCCGAATACGGCTTGGCATCAACCGTGGATGCAGTGCTTCCTCGGTGTGCGCGCCAGTGATACAGCACACGCGGTATATGTACGACCTGATCGGCTGTTACTCGCTCGGTAGCGCGCAGCACAAGGTCGTAGTCCTGCGCGCCTTCGAAGCCTTTTCGAAACCCACCGATCTCGTCGATCAAGCTCCGGCGAAATACGGCAAGGTGACAAACCATGTTGTGCGCGAGGAGCAGTTCGTAGTTGTAATCGCACTTGAAGTAGGGGTCGTACCTGTCGTTGCTCTGATCGACCTTGTCTTCGTCCGAGTAGATCAAAGAAGCATTGGGATTGACGCCGATCGCCTCGGCCACAAAACACAGGGCCATTTTGTGCAGACAATCGTCGTGATCGAGCAACGCGACCCAGTCGCCGGTAGCGAGAGCCAAAGCCGAATTTGATGCTTCTGAAATGTGCCCGTTATTGTCGCGATACACGACGTTGATCCGCGCGTCGCGCTCCGCGTACTCGCTGAGGATCCTTTGAACGTGCGGTGCAGTCGAGCAATCATCAGCAATGCATAGCTGCCATTGCGGGTACGTCTGCTCGAGCACCGAATCGATCGCCGCACGAAGGAAGTGCTCGTCGGTGTTGTAGACCGGAAGTACGACCGAAATGGTCGGCTGATACCGCCAGTTCCGGCGCTCCGAGGCAAGTGGCGTGGCTGACTTGGATTCAGTCTCGAATACATGTATCCAGTCGGCATAGGTCCTATCTGCCCCCGATCGTGCATCGAGGTAGCGCTGAACGATGCGATGACGCGCCTGCCAGCGTGTTCCGGTCTTCTTGTCCGGAAAAACGGTGCTTGCCAACATCGAGGCTGCTCTGCCTACTCCGTCGACAGTCGCGATAGTGCGCAGCATGTGACCGACCGCGTGTGACTTGCCAATCACCTTGATCGTGGCTTTCCCCAGATCGAACCTGCCAGGGCGGGCGATAGGACGCAGCCGCGCCGAGCGCAGATCGGCCGGGACATTGAAGATGAGTTCGATATCCGGCGATGCCGGTGTAGCGCGCGGAAACGGAATGCCGCAGGCATCAAAGTCACTCGTACCAAGATCGAAGGACAGTCTTGGCCAGCTCCACTCGTCGTGATCGACCTGAAGCCGCAGGCGCAACCGGACCCACTGACCTCTGAATCGCTCGAGTCCGACCACTTTGAATTCAGGACGGCCGGTGCGCGCGATCCAACCTACGCCGACCGGCGCGTCCTGCGACTTCGCAGCCTCGACGTCTCGGACCGGCACGAGCGCAAGCTGCTCCTCGTGCGAATTATTTGCCTCAAGCAACATCCTCATCGTCCGCTCACTGCCGTCCGTAGTATTCGCCGTACCATTTTACGAAGCGCGGCAGACCCTCATCGATGCGGGTAGTAGGCGACCAGCCGTATTCGCGGGACAGATCCGATATATCGGCAAACGTCTCTTTGACGTCGCCCACTTGCATGGGCAGAAACCGCATCTCGGCCTTTCGCCCCAACGCTCCGGAAAGCACATCGATGAACCGCAGCAGCGGTTCTGAGCGGTGATTGCCGATGTTGTACACGCGATGTTGCACCCCGTCTGCTCCGTTGGGCGGTACGCGGTCGAGCACGCGCACCACGCCTTCCGCGATGTCGTCGATGTAAGTGAAGTCACGCCGCATATCGCCATGGTTATAAACATCGATCGGCTGCCCGGCAAGGATCGCCCGAGTGAATATGAACGTCGCCATGTCGGGGCGTCCCCATGGCCCGTAGACGGTAAAAAATCGTAACCCGGTGGCAGGCACGCCGAATTGCGACGAATATACATACGCCATCATCTCATTGGCACGCTTGGTGACCGCGTACAGGCTGACCGGCCGATCGACGCGATCGCTCTCGGAAAACGGAAGTTTCGTGTTGCCTCCATAAACGCTGGACGACGAAGCGTAAACAAGGTGATGCACGGGGCGTGCCCGCACCGCCTGCAGAATGTTCAGAAAGCCGGTCAAGTTGCTGTCTATGTAGTCCTGCGGGTGCGTAATCGAATGGCGCACGCCGGCTTGCGCGGCCAGATGTACGACGCGTTCAATCGAATGTTGCGCGAAAACGCGCTGGATGGCAGCCGGGTCGACGATATCGGCTTCGACGAATGCAAAGTCCGGACTGTCCTGCAGTCGAGCCAGCCGCGCCCGCTTCAAATTGGGGTCGTAGTAGTCATTCAGATTGTCCAGCCCGACCACGGCATTGCCGCGCGCCAGGAGGCGTTGCGACACGAATGAACCGATGAAGCCGGCTGCTCCGGTGACTAGAGTCGAGCGGGTCATCACGCTCCACGTCCGATGCCGAAGTATTCGAGACCCGCGGCGCGCACGGTGGCGGGGTCATACAAGTTGCGGCCATCGAAAATCGCCTTAGCCTTTAGGGTCCGCGCGAGCTCGTCGAAGTTTGGGCTTCGAAACTCGAGCCATTCCGTGATCACGACGAGCACATCGGCGTGCTTCAGTGCTGCTTCCGCGGAATTCACTAGTTCCACGTCTCGGTTGCGGTTCAAGACCGCCCGGGCGTTCGTCTGCGCTACGGGGTCATAAGCGCGAACCTTGGCGCCGCTAGACGTTAATACATCGATCAGCGAGAGGCTCGGCGCCTCTCTGATGTCATCGGTGTTGGCCTTGAACGCCAACCCCCATAGAGCGATGGTGCGGCCTTTGAGCTCGCCGTCAAAAAAGCGGCTGATCTTCGCCGCCAGAACGCGGTGCTGTCGCGCGTTGACCTGCACTGCGGCGGCAAGCATTTCAGTCGGCTCATCATGCTGAGCGGCCGTGCGTACGAGCGCTCGCAGATCTTTTGGAAAGCAAGACCCACCGAAGCCCGCACCGGCATATAAAAAGTGCGGACCGATACGCGGATCAGAGCCGATGCCGTGACGCACGTGTTCGATATCCACTCCCAACCTATCGGCGAGATTGGCCATTTCGTTCATGAACGAAATACGCACCGCGAGCATGCAGTTGGCGGCGTATTTGGTGAATTCCGCTGAGCGGATATCCATCACGATCATGCGGTCACGGTTGCGATTAAACGGTGCATATAGTTGCCGCATCACTTCGGCGGACTGAGCATCGTCGACGCCGATGATGATGCGATCGGGCTTCATGAAGTCCTCGACCGCGAATCCCTCTTTCAGAAACTCCGGATTCGAGGCGGTCGTTACCGACGTCTGTCTGCCACGCCCGCCAAGTTGGGACCGTACTGCGGTGCGTACCTGATCATTGGTGCCGACCGGAACGGTCGATTTGACAACGATCAGCGAGTCGCGCTCGATGTGCTTGCCCAGCTCATGCGCACAAGCAATTACGTGCGACAGATCGGCCGAACCATCCTCGCCCGATGGCGTGCCGACCGCGATAAAGATCAGCGTCGCATGCGCTACGGCATCGTCGTAACTGGTCGAAAAGCGCAGCCGACCCGCGGCGGCATTGCGCTCGACAAGCCGATCCAGACCAGGCTCATGAATCGGAATCTCAAAGCGGCCAAGCCGCTCGATTTTTGCCGCATCGATATCGATGCACAGCACATCGTTGCCGACGTCAGCCAAACAGGCTGCAGTTACCAAGCCGACATAGCCGGCGCCGATCACCGATACATGCATCAGGTCTCTTGTCTTGCAGGAAGGAACGGCGAATTGTACGGATCGGCGGCATCGCTGTTTTGCGGGCAGAGACGGACAGGACACTACAATGTGCGCCTTCGCTTAACGCTTTGGCAAGATGATCTTCATTACCGGCGGCGCAGGTTTCATTGGTTCCAACTTTGTGATCGATTGGTTCAGCCAGTCGAACGAAAAGGCGCTCGTCATCGACAAGCTCACGTATGCCGGCAATGCCGACAATCTCGCGCCGGTTACCGCGGATGGACGAGTGCACCTTGAGCGTGTCGATATCTGCGATGGTGAATCGATTGCAGCGCTGCTGCGGGCGCATCGCCCGCGCGCGTTGCTGCATTTTGCGGCTGAGAGTCACGTCGATCGTTCGATTCTGGGGCCGGCTGATTTCGTGCGCACGAATGTGAACGGAACCTTTGCTCTCCTGGAAGCCACTCGCGCGTACTGGCAGGGGCTGGGTGAAGCCGAGCGCCCGGCGTTTCGCTTCATTCACGTGTCGACCGATGAAGTATTTGGATCGCTGGAGCCGGATGATCCTGCCTTCGATGAAAATAGTTCTTACGCGCCGAATAGTCCGTATTCAGCCAGCAAGGCGGCGTCCGATCATCTGGTGCGCGCGTATCACCGCACGTATGCCCTTCCGACCATCACAACTTGCTGCAGTAATAACTACGGGCCGTACCAGTTTCCAGAGAAGCTGATTCCGCTGATGATTCTGAATGCGCTGGAGCAGCGGCCACTGCCGGTTTATGGCGACGGCTTGAACGAGCGCGACTGGTTGTTTGTTTCCGACCATTGTTCAGCCGTCCGTGCCGTGCTCGAGCGCGGGCAGGTCGGGCACGTGTATCACGTCGGCGGGCGCAACTGCGTGAGAAACATCGATGTTGTGCGATCTATATGTCGCTTGCTGGATGAATTACAGCCACGTGCACGCGGGTCGTATGCGGATGGCATCAACTTCGTCCGCGACCGGCCGGGGCATGACCGCCGCTATGCGATGAATCCGCACAAGATTGAAACTGACCTTGAGTGGCGCGCGCTTGAGAGTTTTGACTCCGGTCTGCGCAAAACGGTACGCTGGTATCTGGACCATTCCGATTGGGTGCGGAAGGTCCGAAGTGGAGAGTATCGAAACTGGATCGAGCGGCAATATGGACCCGCCGCGTCGCACCCATTGCATTGAAGTGCTGGCGCGCACCACACAGCTGCTGCACGCAACACGTCGCCATTACGCGGATTATGGTGTCATAAGCACGCTTAAGAAAGCAGCGTCGTGGTTGTTGCAGCGAGCGTTGCATGCGCGTCCAGCTCGCGCAGATCCGCTGCGCCTGGCAAAGAGCACACACGAGCGGCGCTTCCGCCGATTTACTGCATCAAGCCCAGAGCAGGCGGCGAGTTCCGCCTCGATTCGATCGGGCCAGCGGCGCGCACGCGTTCTGACGTATCGCTGGCATGTGCCACATCAATACGAGCTTTGGAAACTGCCGATCGACGTCACAATGGTCACGGAGACCGGCAGCGTCATTTCCGATCATTGGGACTACGGGCAACGCCCGTTACCGGCCAATGCACGACTGTGCGCTCTTGGCGACATTAATCCGCGCGATTACGACTTGGCGATTCTGCACTTCGACGAAAACGTTTTGGCGCCCGAAAACACAAACGGCATCATAGGTGCTGAGTGGGGCGCTGCCTTCAAGCTGTTCCGTGAGCAGTTCGATTTGCCCAAGGTCGGCATCTGCCACGGTACGCCGCAGTTTCGCGGTCAGTACAACATCGATTACGCGGGCGCAGACCTGATGCAGCCGATCGAAACGGAACGGCAGCGGCTGGTCGATTATCTGGGCAACATTCACGTCGTCTGCAACTCGTATCAGGCACAGGCTGAATGGCGTTTTCGCCGATCGAGCGTCATCTGGCACGGATTCGATCCGGCAGAGTTTCCGCCGGCAACGTACGAGCGAGGCATCCTGTCACCGCTCGGGCCGCTGGTACTCTCGCGGCCACATTACCGCGGATACTTTCTTTATCGACAAGTCTTCGAGGGCCACTACGACCATTTACGCCCCGAAACACTGCAGGTTCCCGAACCTCAGCCGCCTCACGCGGGTAATGCCTACGCGCTTGCCAAATTCCGCTCTTATGTCAATGAACTGCGCCGGTATTCCGTCTATTTCAATCCGACGCTGCGGTCGCCGATGCCGCGGGCGCGGGGAGAACCGATGATGTGCGGGCTGGTGACCGTCAGCGCCCGTAATCACGACGTCGACAGGTTCATCGAAAATGGAGTAGACGGCTTCTACGCCGAGGATGCGGATGAATTGAGATCGCAGCTCTACTTCCTGGTGCGCAACCCGGACGTGACCCGCCGCGTCGGCGCTGCCGGCCGCGCCAAGGCGATCAAGGTCTTTCACATACAGCGGTATCTAGCTGACTGGAAACGACTGATCTCCCACGTCGTGTAAGGACTTTAGTGTCGCCACCGGTACAACTATGGCGGATCGCCGAAGGCGTTTTCGTGGCCACGGAGGCGGGCGAACCAACCGCAAGCACGATTCCGGTGCCCGCTTCCGAGCTGGTGCACTTGATTGCCGCGTGTCCCGAAGTCTGGTCGCGCGTAACAAGCTCGAACCAGTGCCGGCGGATGTTGGATACGCCGTTTCCCTGGACAGCGCTGGCTACTGGACTTACTGATGGTGAAGTCGCCGCCTCCTTAAGAGGGGCTACGATAGCCCTCGTAGGTGATGCCCTGCGCGAAGACACGGGGTGGGCCGAGCTCGAAGGACTTCGCGAACAGGGGCTGGCCCGGCTTGTGTTCCTCCATCCGAATCGCAGTGATGGCAGCGTCGTGTCGATCGAGTTGCGCCGTTCGAGAACGAAGTGGCGCGGGTACGCCAAGTTGCTCGACCTGTTCCGCCAGGCATCGGGTCGCTCGATGTTTACGCACGCGCAACACGAGCAACCGTGCATGTGGATAGCCGGCCCATTGCAAGAGGCCGAAGAACACGCTGACTTGACCGATGACTTCGCTCTGTTCGAAGGCAGGCGGCAGTTGCCTCCGGTTCCAGTTTCGCACTCCGAGATCCGGCAGCGCGGCGACGGCCGCTACCTGATCAAATCTGGCCAAGTGTTCTTTTCATCGACGCGCGGGCAGCGGCCCAGTTCGATGTGGATGGTCAAGCGCAATTCGGCCACTGAACGCCGGCTTCCTTTTCTTTCGAGGACGATTGCGCCGGTTGCCTACGAGCAGAAACCGGCGCTGGCCGACGAGATAAAGGCGGCGATCAAAGCGGGGGTGACGCATCGAGAACCGCTGCGGCGTGGCGACACCGTTGTGGTGCTGACGCATGCACTGCCGCCGGGCGGGGCTGAACGGCAGTGGTGCTACCTCGCAGGTGAACTTAAGCAAATGGGATTCAACGTCGAGTTCGTCACACTCTGGAAGCTGGAGGGTGAGAACAGGCACTACTTGCCGTTGCTCGCCCGTGAAGCGGTCAAACTCACCGAGGTTCCACAGCGGCAGCAGAGTGAAAGCGAGAGGCTCGCAGCCGTACGGGCGACTCTTGAAAGAATCACCTCGGGAACGCTAACGATCGCAACGGAAAACCCTTTCGGCTCGCACCTGAGGGACGTTATCGAACTTCTTGCTCGCGTGAAGCCACGTGTCGTGTTTGCGCAGCTCGATTACTGCAACCTCATAGCCGCGGCGGCCGGCATACTGGCGCAAGTGCCGCAGATCGTCCTGTCTTTCCGCAACTACAACCCAAGCCGCTTCTCGTACTTTGCCAAGGAGTGGTTTCAGCCGTGGTACCGGTTGCTGATGGATGCGCCCAACGTTGTACTGACGGGCAATTCGCGTATGGCCAACGCCGATTACGCACAATGGGCCGGCATCGACGCGAGTCGTATCCATGTCGTTCCCAATGCGATCGATGTGAAGACGTTGGCAGTGCGGGCTGCCGATGCTTCCGTGGAGTTGAGGCGAGAACTCGGTCTCGCAGCGGATACTCCGGTCATTCTCGGCGTCTTTCGCCTCAGCGAAGAAAAGCGCCCGCTGCTATTTGTCGAGACCATGGCCAGGATATTGGCTCGTGTTCCCCACGTGCGCGCGCTCATTGTCGGTGTGGGACCGCTCGAGTCGGCGGTGCGCCGGCGAATCGAAGAGTTGAAGATCGGCTCGTCGGTGCAACTCTTGGGACGGCGCGATGACGCGCCGGAGTTGATGGCGATCTCCTCGCTGTTGCTGCTGACTTCCAGTCTTGAAGGAATGCCGAATGTTGTACTGGAGGCGCAGGCAGTCGGAATACCGGTTGTTGCTTCGGACGTGGGCGCTGTTTCCGATTGCATCATCGACGGTCAGACGGGGTATGTCGTCGGCCAGGACGACCGCGAAGGCTTCGCACTGCGCTGCACTCAGCTACTCGAGAATCATGAGTTGAGACGGAAGCTCGGGGCCAGGGGCACCGAATTCGTTCGCGATTCGTTCTCGCGCCGCGTGATGGCCGAGCGGTATCTGGCGGTGCTGAATTCGGGGTGCAGCGAAAGCACGATGAAGGTAGTTGGTGCGACGGCAGCGTAGGGGCGTGTTCACTTGATCCTTGGCGTGGCATGTCGACTGTACGATTGACAGGCTGGCTCATCTGCGCCTGCGGTGTCATCGGCGCTATCGCGATGGCAATCGGTGCTTGGACGCTTGCGCCAGATCGCCAAGAGATTGCACCGGCTTCGATTTCTTCCGGCGCAGGCGTTGCCCATATCATCGATCTGCCCGACGACCGCTACCGAATTCTGCGTGCCTCGCGTGACGCCTTAGTCCTGCTGCCGTCGCCGATGCGACTGCTGGAGGATGGCCGAGCGATCGGCTGGCCAGTCCAGACCTTCGACGAAGTGGCAGAAAAGGGTGGAGGCCGCTTCGCCTACGTGCACCCGGTAGTCGCGTTCTCCGCTTCGGATGGCTCCGACCCTCGAACCAACGGTCGCGCCTACTCGATTGAGCGACCCATCAAGCCGCGGCTTGCTGCCTGGTGTGGTACGGCGCTCGCCGTGCTGATCGGCTCCGGGCTCGCGCTTCCGTACCGGGTGCGAAGTACCGCGATCGCATTGCTGCGCGTTGCGCCGAGTCCGGATATCGCTTCGCGAGCCCGCGATATCAACCGCGGCTGGCTCGCATCATTCGCGGTGCTCGCCGTGACGACACTGCTCGCCGTTGCAGAGCTTCTGATGATGTGGTGGGGGAGCGCGAGCACGCAGTTCGGTATTGCGAGCTTTCTTCCGGTCAGCGACGCGCTCGGCTATTACAACTGCGCAGTGTGGATCGGCGCTATCGATCCGCAAAATGCATCGGCGAGCTTGAACGACTGGTGCGCCCGCCGGATACTCTACCCATCAGTATTGAGTTCAGTTCTCGGCCTTGCAGGATGGCGGCCGAGTGTCGCGCTGCTGGCACAGGCAGCAGCGATAGGATTGTCAGCTGGCGTGCTGTTGCTGGCGCTGCAGCGAAGCTTCGGGTGGATTACTGCGATCGTGACAACACTGGGAGTGCTGGCATTCGCACGCGAAGTAGCGCTCGGCAGCTTCGTCACCGAAGCCTTCGGCCTGCCTGCGGGACTGATCGCACTGGCACTGCTGCTCTTGGCCGCGCGCGATCGAGAAATTTCTATCCGGGCACTGCTGCTAGGCCTGCTCGTGTTCAGCGTCGGCATGGCGATGCGTGCGGGTGCGATGTTCTCGCTGCCGCTGTTGCTCTTGTGGGTATGGCTGATAACGCGATCGATGGCGCGGCGGAAGCGCGTCGCGTTAATGGTGTTTGCTTTGGCAGCGCTTGCGGCTGGCCCCTTGCTTCAGTACACGATAGTTGCAGCCACCGGCGGAAATCCGGCCAACAGCGGCGGCAACTTCGCTGCATCGCTGTATGGTTTGTCGACCGGGTCTCGCGACTGGAGTCAGGCGTATCGCGACTTTGCCGAGGCTCTCGGCAGCAAGCCGGA
>Ga0137428_1001025_pt1 | contig 11305 bp, 8 predicted proteins | sample EasRivERMZT718_2_FD_102305 | JGI IMG/M metagenome (GOLD analysis project Ga0137428, IMG submission 102305) | Soil microbial communities from meander-bound floodplain in the East River, Colorado, USA - East River MetaG ERMZT718_2 | ecosystem: Environmental > Terrestrial > Soil > Floodplain ...
TCTTGCCGGAGCGGGTCTTGGGCAGGTTGTCTCCGAAGCGGATGTCCTTAGGCTTCGCGATCGACCCGATCTCCTTGCCGACCCAATCCTGCAGCTCCTTGACGATTCTTTTCGCCTCGTCGCCGCTCGGCCGTGCCTGCTTCAGCACGACGAACGCCACGATCGCCTCGCCGGTCAACTCGTCGGGTCGGCCGACCACCGCGGCTTCGGCCACGAGCTTGGTGTTCGCCACCAGCGCCGATTCGATCTCCATCGTGCCGAGTCGGTGGCCCGAGACGTTGAGCACGTCGTCGATGCGTCCCATGATGCGGATATAGCCGTCCTCGTCGAAGGAGGCGCCGTCGCCAGCGAGGTAGAGCTTGCCCTTGAAGTCTTCGGGGAAATAGGTCTTCCGGTAGCGCTCGGGATCGCCCCAGATCGTCCTCAGCATTGCGGGCCAGGGCCGCTTGATCACGAGGATCCCGCCCTTGCCCCTGCCCACCGAGCGCCCGGTCTCGTCGACGATGTCGGCGAAGATGCCCGGCAGCCCGAAAGTCGCCGAGCCGGGCTTGGTGGGGGTTGCGCCGGGCAGCGGAGAAATCAAGTGTCCCCCGGTCTCGGTCTGCCACCAGGTATCCACGATCGGGCAGCGCCCGCCGCCCACCGTCTCGTGATACCACATCCACGCCTCGGGATTGATCGGCTCGCCCACCGTGCCCAGGATGCGCAGCGAGGACAGGTCATATTTCTTGGGGAGGTCGCCGCCGGCCTTGATCAGCGAGCGGATCGCGGTCGGTGCGGTATAGAACACCGACACCTTGTGGTCCTGGATCATCTTCCAGAAGCGGCCGGCGTCCGGGTACACCGGCACGCCCTCGAACACGATCTCGGTCGCCCCGCAGGCAAGGGGGCCGTAGCAGGTGTAGGAATGCCCGGTCACCCAGCCGACGTCCGCCGTGCACCAGAACACGTCGGTGGGTTTGTAGTCGAAAACCCACTTCATCGTGAGTATGGTCCACAGCAGGTAACCGCCGGTGGAGTGCTGGATGCCCTTGGGCTTGCCGGTGGAGCCGGACGTATAGAGGATGAAGAGAGGATGCTCGGCATTGACCCAGGTCGGCTCGCACGTGTCGGGCTGCCCCTTCATCAGGTCGTGGAGCCAGACGTCGCGCCGGGCGTCCCACTGCACCGCGCTGCCGCTGCGCTTGTACACCACGACGAACTTGATCGATTCGCACCCCCCCATCGCCAGCGCCTCGTCCACTGCGGGCTTGAGCGGGATCTCGCGCCCGCCGCGGAACTGCCCGTCGGCGGTGAGCACCGCGACCGCACCGGCATCGATGATGCGCTCCTGCAGGCTCTTGGCCGAGAATCCCCCGAACACCACGGAGTGGATCGCGCCGATGCGCGCGCACGCCTGCATCGCGACGACCACCTCGATCGACATCGGCATGTAAACGACGACCCGGTCGCCCTTCGCGATGCCGCGCGACTTCAGTCCGTTCGCCATCATGCACACGCGGCGATGGAGCTCCTTGTAGGTGATCTTCGTGACCTTGCCGTCGTCGGCCTCGAAGATGAGCGCAGTCTTGTCGGGCTGGGTCTTGAGGTGCCGGTCGAGCGAGTTGTAGGAGGCGTTCAACTCCCCATCGTGGAACCACTTGAAGAACGGCGCCTTGCTCTCGTCCAGGACCTTCGTGAACGGCTTGTGCCAGAGCACGTGCTCCCGGGCAAGCCTGCCCCAGAAGCCCTCGAAGTCCTTTTCGGCTTCGGCGCAAAGCTTGCGGTAGGCGTCCATGCTCGGGATGGCCGCCTTCTTGGCCAGCGCCGGGTTCGGCGGGAAGACGCGGTTCTCGTGCAGCACCGATTCGATCGTCTTCGTGGCCATTCCGTCCTCCGGTTGCCCTGTCTGGTTTCGCCAAATAGAAGCATAAAGATCGCGCGCTTGTAAAGGCGCGGGGCCCGCGTTGGTGAAAGCGCCGGCCGCCGTGCGATAATGCTTACGATTTACTTACGGCGGGCCTCCCCGCATTGCATGGTAGTGAACCTGGTCAGGTCCGGAAGGAAGCAGCCACAGCTATTCTTTGCAAGTGCCGGGGGTAAGGCTCGCCTCCCAATTTTGAGTCTTGGATGACCCAGGTCCTCGCCCGCAAGTGGCGCCCCCGGACGTTCGCCGAGCTGGTGGGGCAGGAGCACGTCGTGCGGGCGCTCGAGAACGCGCTCGCGCAGCAGCGCCTGCATCACGCCTATCTCCTCACCGGCACGCGCGGCGTGGGCAAGACCACGCTCGCGCGGATCATCGCCAAGGCGCTCAACTGCGAGAGCGGCGTGACCGCAACGCCCTGCGGGCGGTGCGCGGCGTGCCAGGAGATCGACGGCGGCCGCTTCGTCGACCTGCTCGAGCTGGATGCCGCCTCCAACACCCAGGTGGACAACATGCGCGAGCTGCTGGAGAACGCGCTCTACGCGCCGACCGCCGGCCGCTACAAGGTGTACATCATCGACGAAGTGCACATGCTGTCGCGCAGCGCCTTCAACGCCATGCTGAAGACGCTCGAGGAGCCGCCGCAGCACGTCAAGTTCATTCTCGCCACGACGGATCCCCAGAAGGTGCCGGTGACCGTGCTGTCGCGTTGCCTCCAGTTCGGCCTCAAACGCATCCCGGAGCGCCAGATCGCAGGGCGCCTGCAGCACGTGCTGGACGCCGAGCGCGTGAGCTACGAGCTCGCGGCGCTGCCGCTCATCGCGCGGGCGGCGCAGGGCAGCATGCGCGATGCCCTGTCGCTGCTTGACCAGTCGATCGCCCACGGCGGTGGCCGAGTGGTGCAGGAGTCCGTGCGCGCCATGCTGGGCGTCGTGGGGCAGGATCATCTCTTCTCGATATTGCGGGCGCTGGCGGCGCGTGACGGGGCCGCGCTGGTGGTGGAGGCCGGACGCATGGCCGAGCTGAGCCTCTCATTCGACGCGGCGCTGCAGGACATCGCGTCGCTACTGCACCGGTTGTCGCTGGCGCAGGCGGTTCCCGGGACGATCGGCGATGACGATCCGGATCGGGACGCAATCAACGAGCTCGCCGCCCAGATGCACCCGGACGATCTCCAGCTCTATTACCAGATCGCGATCCAGGGACGCGGCGACCTGGGGCTCGCGCCGGACGAGCACGCCGGCTTCACCATGACGCTCCTGAGGATGTTGGCATTCGCGCCGGGCGAGCAGGGGAGTGCCGTCACGGCCCCGCCGGCGACCCAATCCCGGGCACGCGCGCCCGCGGCGGCGCCAGTTGGCGGCTCAAAAAAAAACCGGGATGACGGGGACTGGCAGGCTATCGTTGTCGGACTCGGGCTGAGCGGGATGGCACGGGTGCTCGCGGAGCATTGCGAGCTCGTCGGGCGCGATGGTGCCCGCATCGAGCTGCGGATCGCGCAGGCCCATCAACACCTGCTCGACGGGCCGTTCCAGCAGCGGCTGAAGTCGGCGCTGGAGAGCCACTTTGGCGCGCCGCTGCGGGTCGCGATCCAGGTTACGGCGGCAGCCGGCAGCTCGCCGGCGGCGATTGCCGACCGTGATCGGCAGCAGCGGCAGGAGCAGGCGATCGCGGGAATCGAGAGCGATCCCTTCGTTCGTGAGTTGGTCGAGGGCTTCGACGCGCGGGTGATCGAGTCCTCGATCAAGCCCGCACCCTCATCAAACCGCAAGCCCTAAGCGGAACTTAGGAGAACAGGATGAAAGGCGGACTCGGCAACTTGATGAAGCAGGCGCAGCAGATGCAGGACAACATGAAGAAGCTGCAGGGCGAGCTCGCAACCACCGAGATCGAGGGCCAGTCCGGTTCGGGCATGGTCAGGGTCGTCATGACTGGCCGCCACGAGGTAAAGCGGGTCACCATCGATCCACGCCTGCTCTCCGAGGAGCGGGAGATGCTGGAAGACCTGGTTGCGGCCGCGGTGAATGACGCGACCCGGCGTGTCGAGGCCATGACCCAGGAGAAGATGGCGGGAGTCACCGCGGGACTGCCGCTGCCGCCGGGAATGAAGTTGCCGTTCTAACGAGCGTCGTGAAATTGATTGACGCCGCTCGACCCCTCACCCCTTGCGCCCGCTACGGGCGGAGCAGGTTCCAAGCCGCTCTTGCTTGGATGCGACCCCGGAGCGGGATGCAGCGCCGTAATGGTCCGCGTGCTCACGTGCGCCTTCACGGTCGCATCCCCGGAAACCGGGGCCCCTGCTCCACGTTTCGGCGCCCCTCTCCCGAGTGGAGAGGGCAAATGGACGGCAGCAAATGCGCTGACAGGCATTTGCACGAGAATCAATAGATGAAGGCGCCGTCATCGCTTGAGGCGCTGATTGCGGCACTGCGTTGCCTGCCGGGGATGGGCCCCAAGTCGGCGCAGCGCACGGCGTTGCACCTGCTGCAACGCGATCAGGCGGGCGCGGCCCGGCTCGCCGCGGCCCTCACCCAGGCGCTCGCGAAGATCCGCCAGTGCGAGCAGTGCAACAGCTACGCGGAGGCCGCGGTGTGCGAGCTCTGCAGCTCGCCGCGGCGCGACCGGACACTGTTATGCGTGGTGGAGACGCCCGGGGACCTGCTCATGATGGAGCAGGCCCAGTGCTACCAGGGACTTTATTTTGTCCTGATGGGCGCGCTGTCGCCGCTCGATGGCATCGGCCCCAAGGAGATCCACGTCGATCGCCTGCTGCGGCGCGCGGCCGACGGCACCGTACGCGAAGTCATTCTGGCCACCAACTTCACGGTCGAGGGGGAAGCGACCGCGCACTTCCTGGGCGAGGCGTTGCAAGCGCGCGGACTTGCTGTCACCCGCATCGCCCGCGGCCTGCCGGTCGGGGGCGAGCTCGAGCAGGTCGACAGCGGCACGCTGGCGCAGGCGGTGCTCGAGAGGCGCGCGGTGTGACTCAGCGCTTGAAGCCCTGGGCCCCGATGATCTGCCCGTTGTTGCCGGTGTCGAAGACGCCGTAGACGATTCCAACGCCTGTGGCGCCGGCTCCGGTAAACGAACCCGCATAGTTGCCGGAAACGGCGCCACCGGTAGACCCGCAACTCGTGCCCGTGCAGGCCCAGGTCATTGCGCCACTAAAACCGGGCGACGAGGGGAAACGCGTGCTGGCGGGGCCAGATTGCGTGTAAGTGGCGCCGTTGAAGCCGACTTGCCAGTTATTCAGTTGCAGGTCCTTAAGCCCAAAATCGACTCTCACCGAACCCGCAAGGAACGCGCCGGTAAGTCCCGCGGCGTTGGTCGGCCGGGTGCCACCGATTGGTGAGTAGTCAAAGACGCCGGTATTGGGAAGACTCGGCACATCGCCTACGATGTAATGCAGGTAGGTGACAGAGCCGCTTACGTTGGCGGTCGGCCACATGCCCCAGTGGAGATTTCCCGCGGCCGGGTTGGACCCGACATCCGTCGCGCCTCCGGAGCTTGCACCCGTGATCTGACCATCGTTGAATGATGCGAGGTGCCCCTGGGCATCCGCGGTCAAGCTGGCGTCCACCAGTGCATTCGAAACGGAACTTACTGCGCTCAGAAAATAGGTTACGCCACCATTCCCAACGTTTGGAAGGGGCGTTCCCAGGACGGCGAGCTGTCCCGTTGAATCTCGCTGCTGGGTTGCGACGTCCGGCAGCGATTCGGGAGGAGGGAGAATCGCGGCAGCGCGCCCATCCGAGGTTCCGCCCGTCGCCTCCTGCACGCCTTCCTTGCCAGGACCCTTGGCTTGGTTGCGATCGCGCCCGGGAAGCCTGTCGGCGAGAAAATCGGGCGGCGCGATCAGGCGGCGCGGCTCGGTATTGATGTCGGGAACATGGAACGGCTGGTTGACGCCAAATACCGTCTCCCCGGTCTTGTTGGTGGCGGAAACCCGGTTGGTGCCGAACGAGAAGCCGGTCGCGTTGCCGTAGAGGCCGTCCGGGGCTCGACTGCCGTCGGCATTGAGGCAGTTCTGCTCGCACAGCATCAAGACGTAGTGCGTGCCGCGGATGCCGATGGTGGCAGTGGCCGTCTCGATGCCGTAGTTTTGATGGTTGTGCCGGCCGACGAAGCCGGTGATGGTGCGCAGGCCGCCCTTGAGCAGGCGGAAGAACGCGCGCTCGGATCCATCGTCCTTGCCGGCGTAGCGGTATTCGGTGAAGACGAACTCCGTCTCGGGGCGCAGCGCGACGATCGACTCGTCGGTGAGCCGGATCTGCGCGTTGCTGGCGGCGCCGGTGCGCACTCGGTCACCCGCCTCGATCGACGAAGTGGTCTGGAGCGGGATCTCCCGCCCGCCGCGGACGGCGCTCACTTCTCCCACCGCGACCAGCACCCGTCCTATGGTCTCGGCCGCTTGTGCGCCGACCGCTGTCGCCAGTAGCGCCATTCCTATCAACCATCGTGTGCGCATCATCGGATTCTCCTTGCGTCGGGCGGGAAGGGGCCGGCGCGGTCAGTTGAAGTCGTAACGCAGTTTGAGTGCGAACAGATTGCGGTCGTACTCGAACAGCGCGATGTTCGAATCGTTGCGGGAAAGCAGGAATTCGCCCCGTAGACTGAGGCTCCGGCGCAGGGCATAGCTCACCGTGAGATCCAGGCCGTAGTACGAGTCCCGCCGCGTGACGCCCAGCTGCGGATCGGGGTCCTGGTAGTCGCTCAGCTGGTAGAAAGCGCCGGCGCTTGCAGCCCACTTGGGCGCCGGGGAGCCGGCGAGGGAGGCGCGGAACCCGTAAAGGTTGCGCGACAGATCGTCGCGGTCGCGCCGGTTGTCCTCCTGCCCGAGGTACAGGTTGGCACTGAGCAGCGGCTGCCAGTGGGCAATGAAGGCGCGCCGGTATCCGAGCGCGAGCTGGGAGAGACGGGAATCGCGGACATCGTTATTGCCCTTGTAGTCGAGATTCCCGTACTGGAGCGCCACACTGATCGATTGAAACTCGTCGAATTGCCGCTGCCATTCCGCCGCGACGCCGGTAATGTCGCGGAACGCTGTGTTGTCCACGTCGAGGTTGGCGTAATACGCGCCGAGGCGATACAGGTCGTTCTCCCGCAGCAGCGTGACGCCGCCATTTGCCGCAAGGGTCAGCAGGTCGAACTGCGACTCGAAGCTGCCGTGGTGCAACTTGCTTTCGGCTCCCAGTCCTCCGAATACCGCAAGTCCTGGCGCCACCGGATGGTTGATCTGAGCGCCTGCTGCGAGATGGGTGAACGTGGCGCTCTGCTGGACTCCGGCCTGGGTCACCGTGACGAGTCCGAAGGCCGGAAGGACGACGTTGGCGCTGCCGACGCCACCGTTGATGTTGCTGTCGTATCCCAGCCCTATTTCGACGAAGAGGTTGGCCGTGGTTCTGAAGCGCGACTCGCGCGACCGGATCGCATCCAGGAACCGGTCAATTCCCGCCTGCACCGCAGGAGACGGTTTCAGGCGGCTGACCGCCTCGAACTCCTCGCGCGCCCGCGCGTCCTCCCCGAGCACGAAATATCCCCGGGCAAGCTCGAGACGGGCGTCCGCGTTCCCGGGGAAGTTGAGCAGGTAGCGCTCGAGCGCGAGCACGCCTTCGCCGGCGTGACCCGAATTGATGGCGGCAACACCAAAGTAGAAGTCGAAGGCAGGATCGCCAAGTTGATCGGGGTGCTTCTTCGCCTGCTCGTAGGCGGCCCTTGCGTCGCCTTTTTCGAGCAGCGCCTTGATGTCATCCGCAGGGGCTGCGAGCACGCCGCCGGCGACCGCGATGCCGCACAGCCCGGCCACCAGCGCTATCATCCTGAAGGTATGCATGACATGCCTTGCGCTGCGATCATATAACCGGCTGGGGTGCGGCAAATGCCAACTTCGTCACAGTGGGGGCCCCAAGCCGTTGAAATCGCGCCCTGGTGCGAGACTCAGGAAAGCGTGTGACTCAGCCGTCCCAGAAGCTTCAGAAGGTCCTCGCGCAGGCCGGGCTCGGCTCGAGACGTGCGATGGAGGAGCTGGTGCGGGCCGGCCGCGTGACGGTCAATGGCGAGCCGGCCCATATTGGCGCGCGCGTCGGCTCGAACGACGTGATCCGGGTGGAGGGCCGCCTGGTGCGGGCACCCAAGCTCCAGCGCGGCCCCCGGGTGCTGCTCTACCACAAGCCGGAAGGCGAGATCGTGAGCCGCGACGACCCGGCCGGGCGGGCCAGCGTGTTCGACCGGCTGCCGCCGCTACGGGGCGCGCGATGGCTCGCCGTGGGCCGCCTCGACTACAACACGAGCGGCCTGCTGGTCCTCACCAGCGACGGCGAGCTCGCCAACCGCATGATGCACCCGCGCTACGGGCTCGAGCGCGAGTACGCAGTGCGGGTGCGCGGGAAGCTCTCCGGGGACCAGATCGCGCGACTGCGCGCCGGCATCGAGCTGGGCGACGGAAAGGCGCATTGCGAGTCGGTCGCAGAAGGCGGAGGGGAGGGCGCGAATCGCTGGTATCACATCGTCATTCGCGAAGGGCGCAACCGCGTGGTGCGACGCCTGTTCGAGGCGCTGGGGCTCGCCGTGAGCCGCCTGATGCGCGTGCGCTTCGGCCCCGTGGTGCTGCCGCCACGCCTCAAGCGCGGGCAGTATCTCGAGCTTCCGCCGCGCGAGGCGCGCGAGCTCCTCGCCTTGCTGGAGTTTCCCCTATCTGCTCGATCCCTCATCCCCGCCCTTCTCCCGAGCGGAGAAGGGAGGCTCGACCCTCCCTCTCTCCCCTCGGGAGAGAGGGAAGGAGTGAGGGGACGGAGGGGCGGGGGTGAGGGGATCGCTAGCCCGGCAGCTGCTCGCGCTCGACGAGAAACACGGGATCGCCCGCGGCCACCTCGGGCCAGGTGAAATGCACGCGGGGAAACGCCCGTTCGAGGCGCCTGCGCCCGCTTCCCACTTCGACCACCAGCACGCCCCCGGGTCGAAGGTGGGCGGACGCGCTCTGCACGATCCGCCGCACCAGGTCGAGACCGTCGCGGCCACCGGCGAGCGCGAGGCGCGGCTCGTAGCGGTATTCGCGTGGCAGGCGCCGCATCGCGGCCGCGGTGACATAAGGCGGGTTGGAGACGATCAGGTCGTAGGTCCTTCCGCCCAGCCGCGAGAACAGGTCGGACTTGACCAGGCGGATGCACTGGCCGAGCCGGTAGGAGGCGACGTTGACGCGGGCCACGGCGAGCGCTGCGGACGACGTGTCGGCGGCGTCGACCCGGGCGCGCGGGAAGTGCTGAGCGAGCATCACCGCGAGGCAGCCCGAGCCGGTGCACAGATCGAGCACTGACCTGACCGCGCGGGGATTCGGAATCCAGGGCGCGAGATCTTCGCGCAGCAGGTTCGCAATGTGCGAGCGCGGAACGACGACGCGCTCGTCCACGTGGAAGCGCAGATCGCCCAGCCAGGCTTCGTGGGTGAGGTAGGCAACGGGCTTACGGGTACGAATGCGGCGCTCGAACAGCGCGAGGATGCGCCGAGCTGCGTGCGGGGAAACCGGCTGGTTGTGGATGCCCGTCCCGGCATCCGGGCGCAGACCAAGCGCATGCATCACGAGCCATGCCGCTTCGTCGTGGGCGTTTGCGGTGCCGTGGCCGAGGGCGAGCCCGGCTGCGCGAAAACGGCGGGCGCCATGGCGCACCAGCGCGCCGACCGAGCGCGGAAGCTGCCGGGCCGGCACGGTCTCAGCCGAGAGCGTCGAGGTTCAGCTTGATGCTGGAGATATCCTCGCCGGGCTGCTTGCCCGTCGTGAGCTGCTGGGCCGCCTGCGCTTCCGTCACCTTGGGCGCGTTGGTGAGCAGCCAGTGGAGGTTGGTCGGCGAATCGGAGTTCGCCATGGCCTCGTCAATCGCCACTTTACCGCTCGAGATGAGGTAGAAGAGCGCCTGCTCAAAGGACTGCGATCCCGGCGCCATGCTGCGCTCCAGCGCGTCCTTGATCTGGCCGATCTCCCCGGTCTTGATCAGGTCCTGGATGTGCTTGGTATTGAGCAGCACCTCCATGGCGGGGATGCGCCCGCCGTCCACAGTGCGCACCAGGCGCTGCGAGATCACGGCCCGCAGCGCGATGGAGAGGTCCGCGAGCAGCGCCTCGCGCGCCTCGCGCGGGAAGAAGCTGATGATGCGGTTCAGCGCGTTGTAGCTGTTGTTGGCGTGCAGCGTGGACATGCAGAGGTGGCCGGTCTGGGCAAACAGCAGCGCGGTCTGGAGCGTCGGCCGGTCGCGGATTTCGCCCAGCATCAACAGGTCGGGCGCCTCGCGCATCGCATTGATCAGGGCGGTTTCGTAGGACTGCGTGTCCACCCGCACCTCGCGCTGGTTGACGATGGATTTCTTGTGCTTGAACACGAATTCGATCGGATCCTCGATGGTGAGAATGTGGCCGGAGCGGATGCCGTTGCGGTAGTCGATCATGGAGGCCATGGTGGTGGACTTTCCCGACCCGGTGGAGCCCACGACCAGGATCAGGCCGAGTTTCTCCATGATGATTTCCTTGAGGATGGGCGGCAGCCCCAAGCTCTCGATCGCGGGCACCTCCGGCTGGATGTAGCGGATCACCATCGCCACCGTGTTCTTCTGGCGGAAGATGTTGACGCGGAAGTTGCCGAGCTCGCCGCCGCTCTGTGCGAAGTTCATTTCGTGCGTCGTCTCGTATTCCTTGACCTGGGCCTCGTTCAACAGCTCGTAGCAGATCTTCTTCACCTGCTCCGGGTCGAGCACCTGGCTGTTCACGGGCATGACCACGCCGTTGATCTTGATCTGGATCGGCGATCCGGCGCTGAAAAACAGGTCCGAGGCCTTCTTCTCGGCCATCAGCTTGAAGAGCGGCGTCACGAACATGACGGTATCCTTGAACTCGGTAAGTGCGAGTTGCCCCGCGCATTGAGCGTCGCGGCGCGTGCATTCCAATGCGCGGAGTTAAACCGGCGCGTAGCGTCCGGCTTTAACGCCAATTCTGCCAACTCCCATGGGGATAAGCTAGGCACTAATCGCCGCGCAGAAGATCGTTGATACTGGTCTTCGCGCGCGTGCGCGCATCGACCCGCTTGACGATGACGGCGCAATAGAGGCTGCAGCGGCCGTCGGCAGCGGGCAGGCTCCCGGGGACGACAACGGACCCGGCGGGCACGCGGCCGTAGAGGATCTCACCGGTCTGGCGATTGAAGATGCGGGTGCTGGCGCCGATGAACACCCCCATCGAGATGACGGACCCTTCCTCGACCACGACACCCTCGACGATCTCGGAGCGTGCGCCGATGAAGCAGCCGTCCTCGATGATCGTCGGCCCGGCCTGCACGGGCTCCAGCACGCCGCCGATCCCGACTCCGCCCGACAGGTGCACGTCCGCGCCGATCTGCGCGCACGAGCCGACGGTCGCCCA
>Ga0137428_1001027_pt1 | contig 11293 bp, 10 predicted proteins | sample EasRivERMZT718_2_FD_102305 | JGI IMG/M metagenome (GOLD analysis project Ga0137428, IMG submission 102305) | Soil microbial communities from meander-bound floodplain in the East River, Colorado, USA - East River MetaG ERMZT718_2 | ecosystem: Environmental > Terrestrial > Soil > Floodplain ...
GAAATCGCCCGCCGAGAGCCCCGTCACCTGTCGAATCCCGGTCACCTCCGCCCGATGGGCGTGCACCTTGACCGGCTGGCGCTCGAGGAGCCGTGGAAGACCTTCGATCTGGATGCCGAAGATCTCGCCGCCCACGTGATCGGGGTGGTAGTGCGTGGCGAGGGCGCCCGTGATCCGCATTCCGTCGGCTTGGGCGATCGCCAGGAGCCCGTCCACGTCCCAGGCAGGATCCACCGCCAGACATTCGCCCCGTTCCCGATCACCGATCAGGTACACGAAGTTGACCATCTGCGCGGCGGTGGGATCGGAAGTCGCGAGATCGCGGCCGCAGAGGAGCTGGCGAAAGTAGAGTCGAGACGGATCCGGTCCCTTGGACATGTCATCCATACCGGCATCGTACCAGCCGGGGACCCATCACACCCACCGGGGATCCATCACACGAATCGGACCCGGCGCCCTGGATTGCGATCGAGTCCCCAGCCGGCGAGCAGCTCCCGGGTCGCGGCGCGCGCGTCGTGGCCGCTCACCGTGACCAAGAGATAGCGCCATTCGTGCTCGGGGACCGTTTCGGCCGGGACGACCGGCGCCCCGAGGAGGCGCTGGCCGATCCGGCTCGGATGGATGTCGGCCACGAAACTCGGCTCGACCCCGAGCGCGCGGAGCCATTGCCGCCAGGGCCGCGCGAGCCGCCCGGCGCCCCAGAGCGCGAACCCCGGGCCGCGGATTGCGTCCCCATCAAGGGCGAGCAAGTGCTCCTGCTTCAAGCGCGTGAACGCGGCGCGGCGGTATCGCCGATCGCGCCGCGAAAGCCGTTGCGGCGTGTCCCGCCAGGAAAGGAGCACCCGCGGCACCTTGTCGAGCAGCGCACCCGTGCGATGGAGGCGGAGCCAGAGGTCGTAGTCCTCTGGAAAGTCTCCGGCGCGATACCCACCGAGTGCTCGCACCGCCGCGGTCCGGAACGCGACCGCTGGGTGGACGAGCGGGCTTTCGACGAACAGATCGGCCGCGATCGCCGCCGGACCCCGGTGTCCGTTCACCCAGTCGACGTAGACTCGCATCCCCAGGTTCCGCTCGCCGCCCAGGAGCTCGACCTGGGTGTCGCAAGCGACCACCTCGGGATGCGCATCCAGGTGCGCCCATTGCGCCGCCAACCGCTCCGGATGGGCGATGTCGTCCGCGTCCATGCGCGCGACGATCGGTGCGCTCGCGATCGCCAGGCCGTGATTGAGCGCCGAGACGAGCCCCAGCGGAGGCCGAGTGAAGACGCGGAGGCGAGGCTCGCGGCGGGCGAGCTCCGAGAGTCGAGCGCCGGTCCCATCGGTCGACCCGTCGTCCACGAGAATCCATTCCCAATCGGTGAACGTTTGGTCCTGGATCGATTCGACCGCCCGATCGAGATAGGGAAGTCCGTCTCGAACCGCGGTCAGGACGCTCAACGCCGGCGGGAGCACGGCGAGCGGGCGCCCCGCGACCTAGGGCTTTCTCCCTGGCTTCACGATCTTGAGCTGGGTTCCGGCTTCGACCGCATCTCCGACCTGCTTGTGGTTCAAGATCGCCGTCTGCTCGAGATCGATCGCCTGCGGGCCCAGATCGGGCACCACCACGCCAATGCTTCCGGTCTTCGGCAAGGTCACGACATCGACCCGGTCCGGCTTGACGTTGAGCAAAGTGGGATCGGTGACGCGCTTGAAGGAACGGGCGCTGGTCAAGATCGCCTGCTCGTCCGCGTCCCCTGGTTGAGCGCTCTTACCAAGGATCTGGAACAGGAGCTTCTCGCCTCCTGAGCGATGCGGAGCTTGCATGAACGCCGCGGCCAAGGTGACGGGTGCGCCGTCCTGTCCCGCCACCTGCAGCCGCCCAACCCAGGCGGGGAGGCCGTTGATCGTCTCCGAGCGACCGTTCGCCCCCGCGATCTTCCCGGCACTCTGCAAACTGGTGACGAAGGCGGTGGGCGAAGTCGCTTCGCCCTGCGCCAGGGTGAGCTGCATCATCGCCTTCTCCCCCGGTGCGACGGAGACCACCGCCGTCTTCTTGTCCCCGCTCTCCCAGCCCGCCGGAAACGTGATCTCGAATCCGATCGCCGGATGGATGTAACGCGCGCCTTCGAAGTAACCGAGTGCGGGGTTCGAGCCGAAGACGAGGCCCTCCAGGTGCGCGAGATGGGGAGCTTTCCCGATGACGAGATCGGTGCGATTCCCGGTGGCGGCGGCGGCGAGCTGCGTCGTGCGCTGCTGCCGATCGCCTGGATCCGGATGGCTCGACAAGTAGCTCGGGAGCCGCTCGCCCCCTGACCCCTCGCTCACCCGCGCGAGCATGGCGTAGGTGTCGGGAATGGTCCGCGGGTCGTAGCCGGACTTGGCCGAATAATCGACGCCGATCTGATCGGCCTGGTTCTCGTCGTCCCGCCCGTACTTGAGGAACAAGAGGCCGAGCCCCTGCTGCGCGGCCTGGCTGTAGCGGCTGAAGGTTTTCGAGAAGACGGTCGCAACCCCGAGCCCCAGCCCCGCGAGCTTCTGCTGGCTGACTTGCTTGGCCGAGTGGCGGGCGGTGACGTGCCCGATCTCGTGGCCGAGCACGCCGGCGAGCTGGGACTCCGAGTTCAGATAGGCCAGGATCCCGCGCGTGATGTAGACATAGCCGCCCGGGAGCGCGAAGGCGTTGACGACCGGATCATCGAGCACCGTGAAGTGCCACTCGATATTGGGGAGATGGGACACGGCCGCCAGCCGCCGGCCGACGGAATCCACGTAGGCCGTAACGGCCGGATCCTCATAGATCCCATACTCGGCCACGATCGCCTGATGGCCCTCCCTTCCCATCGCTAGCTCGTCATCCTGGCTGACGAGCGAGAACTCCCGCTTGCCCGTGACGGGATTCTTGGCACAGCCGGCGGCGAGCAGAACCGCAAGCAATATGGAAACGAAGCCGAGGAACCGGTGGGGGTCGGATCGGAGCGTGGGAACGCAGCGCATTGGTTTTCCCTCCGCAAGCGCCGACGGTTACTCAACTGATCTCAAGGGGCTACCGGAAAGGATACCTGGTTGTCGTGAGCGGCTCCATGCCCGTCTCGGGGGGCGCGTTGTCCGTCTCCGGGTGCGTTGCCGCTTGTTCCCCGGATCCAGGGCCAGTAAGCTCCGCCGTTCGGCCTTACCCGCGCTCGTGGATGGCACCCAAGTCGGGCCCAGTGACACAATGAAAGCACTCTTCTTCGATCAACATGGGGAGCGTGATCGACTCCGTTACGGCGACGTGCCCGATCCGCGGGTCGGCCCGGGCGAGGTACGGGTCGCGATCCGAGCCACTGCGCTCAATCATCTGGACATCTGGGTGCGGAAGGGTTGGCCGGGCCTCTCGCTCGCCCTGCCGCACATCGGGGGCTCGGATGGCGCCGGAGAGGTGGTGGAGCTCGGGCCGGGCGTGACCGGAGTGGCGATCGGGGATCGGGTGTGCATCGATCCCGGCATCTCCACCCGGCGGGACGAATGGACCCGCCGCGGGCAGGATGCGCTGAGCCCCGGCTATCAGATACTCGGCGAGCATCGGCCGGGCACCTTCGCCGACTACGTGGTGGTGCCGCAGGAGAACTTGCTCGCGATCCCGGCCGAGATGACCTTTGCCGACGCCGCCGCGCCGCTCCTCACCGGAGTCACGGCCTGGCACATGTTCCTCACGGCCGGCCGGCTCCAGGCCGGTGAGAGCGTTCTCGTCGTGGGGGCGGGAGGTGGGGTGAACTCGATGGCGATCCAGATCGCCAAGCTCGCAGGCGCCACCGTGTATGCGCTCACCTCGGGGACCGTCAAGATCCAGAAAGCGCTGGCGCTTGGCGCCGATCACGCGATCGACTACCGGGCCGACCCCGAATGGTCGAAAGCGATCTTCGCCCTCACCGGCCGCCGGGGCGTGGATGTGGTGGTCGACAACGTCGGTCAGGCCACCCTCCGCCAGTCGCTCCGCGCGCTCGCGCCAGGAGGGCGATTGCTCACGGTCGGCAACACGAGCGGTTACACGTTCGAGATGGATGTCCGGCTCATGTTCGTGAAGCAGATCCGGTGGATCGGCAGCACGATGGGGAGCCACCAGGAATTTCGCGATCTGATGCGGCTCGTCTTCGCCGGCCGCTTGCGTCCGGTCATCGATCGCGTCCTGCCGCTCCGCGAAGGCGTGGAAGCCGTGCGGCTCCTCGAAGAAGGCCGCCAGTTCGGCAAGCTGGTGCTCGAGCCGTGAGCGATGTGACGCCCGCGCCCGCGGCGGTCGCCGGCGTGCTCTTCGATCTGGACGGTGTCCTCGTCGATAGCTTCGGGGCCTGGCACGCGGTGCTCGATCAGGCGCTCGCGGAGCGCGGCCGGGCGCCGATCCCCTTGGCCGAGATGCGAAAGGGATGGGGGCAGGGGATCCAGGTGGATGTCGAGCGCTATTTCGCCGGCGAGACGATCTCCTCCCTGTCGGCCACCTACGATCGGCTCTTTCGCGCGCACCTGGACCGCGTGGTGCTCATGCCCGATGCGCTGGCGACGGCGGAGACCCTCGCCGAGCGGGGCCTCCGACTCGCCCTCGTCACCAATACGCCCCGCGACATCGCGGGGCGCATCTTGGATCTCACCGGGCTCGCGCCGCACTTCGCCGCGATCGCGGCCGGCGACGAGGTGCCGCATCCCAAGCCCGCCCCCGAGCTCCTCTACCTCGCTGGCCGGCGGCTGGGGCTCGGGCTCGATCGGTGCGTGTTCGTCGGCGACACCGCGGTCGACCTGGAAGCCGGACGGCGGGCCCGCTGCTTCACGGTTGGTTATCGCATCCTCGGCGACGCGCGCATCGAAGAACTGAGTGCCCTCGTGCCGCTCCTCGACGGCCGGCGCGCGCCGGCGTCATGAACGTGCCGGTCGATCTCCATTCGCTGGCGTTGTGGAACGGGATCGTGATCCTGGCGATCCTCACCGGCGGTCTCTTGCCGCTCGTCCATCGCTGGTCCGAGCGGGTGCTGCATCTCTTCGTGGCCCTGGCCGCGGGCGTGTTCCTGGGCGCCGTATTCCTCCATCTCCTGCCCGAGCTTGCCGAAGCGCGGCCCTCGGCGGGAGTCACCTCGCTCGTGCCGATCTCGATCGTGACCCTGTTCGCGATCGAGCGGCTCTTCTTTCGCGGGCCGAGCGCGGAGGAAGTGGCCAACGCGCATGCCCGCCCGAACCACACGGGTCATGGAACGCATGACGTCTTGAGCCACGCGACCCTCTTCGGGCTCGCCGTGCACAGCTTGGCCGGAGGGTTCGGCCTGGCGGTCGGCGGAGCGACTCCCGATCTGCAGCTCGCGATCTTTCTCTCGATCCTCGGCCACAAGACCGCCGAGGCCTTCTCGCTCTCGACCGTGTTGCTTCTGGCCGGGCAGTCGGCGGGAAAAGTGGCGGCCCGGGTTGGGTTCCTGGCCCTCATGACGCCCTTGGGTTGCGTGATCGGTATCCTGAGCCTCGCGGCGCTGCCGGCCGGGTCCCCGCTGGCTCCGATGGCGATCGCCACCGGCACGTTCCTCTACGTGGCCTTGATGGACATCCTGCCCGAGGTGCTGCATCAGCGGCAGGACCTGGGGAAGAAGGTGCTCCTCATGCTCGCAGGGCTCGCGTTCATGGCCTTCCTGCGCGCGGCGCACGGCGGGCATGGATCGCATCTGAGCTGGGGATGACCGAGCTACACTCGTGGAAGGCTCACCGACGGATCACAGACGGCCACGACTGCCATCTCCGAGGCCACTTCGATCGGCGTCATTGCCTAGGTGCCAGCACCGCTTCCACCACGCTGACCGCCGACTCGGTGGGTACCACGCGGGTGAGACGGAAGCCAGCCTTGGCCAGCAGGGGTGTGTATTCAGATTCCGTGCGCTCCTGGCCCCCGGGCACGACTAGCATCACCATGTCCAGAAGCTTCCCCGGATGCGGCGTGTCGCCGGCGGGAAGCACCATTTCCACGATCAACAGCCGACCGTCCGGTTTCATAGCCTTCCGGCAATGGCCGAGAATGGTGAGGCACTGATCCTCGTTCCAATCGTGGATGACGTGCGACAACACATAGGCGTCTCCTCCGGCGGGGACGCCCTTGAAGAAGTCACCGGCCTCGATGGTCACGCGGTTCTCGATGCCGCGTTCCCTGAGCAGTGAAGGCGCATCGCTCACGACGTGGGGCATATCGAACAGAACCCCGCGAGGTCCTGGATAACGCGCCAGAATCGCAGCCAGCATGTTGCCGGTAGATCCGCCGACATCAACCACCGTCTTGAAGGCCGAAAAGTCGTACGCTGCCGCAACGGCCGGCGGCTCGGCGCCGTGAACACCGATCATCGTCTCGTTGAACAGCGACGCTTCTTCCGGATGTTGCCCCAGGTAATTGAAGATCGGCATTCCCATGGCCGCTTCGAAGCCGGTGTTGCCAGTGGCCAGCGAATGCATGATCTGCTCGAAGGCGCCGACGAAGATCGGGCTACCGAGCGTCAGCACGCTGGCGCGCGCCGCGCCAGGCGCGTTGGCCTTGAGCGCCTCACCGAGCGGCGTGAGGGCAAAACGCTGCCCATCGCGTTCCGTAAGGACGCCCAGGCTGGCGAGCGTGCGCATCAGCCGGTGCAGCGCGGGGGCATGCGTGCGCGTGGTCGCAGCCAATTCGGCCGCACTTTTAGGCCCCGCTGCGAGATGGTCCGCTAGTCCCAGCTTGGCGGCGGCGTAGACCACCTTGGAAACCCAATAGGCGCTGGCCATCTGGATGAGCTGGGCGTGGGGCGGAAGGGCGTCGCCCTGATTCGGTTGACGAGTGCTCAAATCAGCCTCCGGAGATGTGATTGGCCGATCGTGTGCCGCTGTCGCGCAGCGTCGCATTGTAAACGAGGCTGGCCGGCAGCGGCTAGTCGTTGCGGCCGAGCGACCCAGGCCCTTTGCACCCTCGTCCAGCAGGTACGCCACGACCGGTCCCTGAGTCGATCATGCCGTCATCAATTCTCATCGCATTCATGCTACTTCCATAAACCATATCCACAGCAATTGACCACCTTTGCCTGCAGAAGCGGCGGAAGAAAACCATACTCGGAAGCGATGAATTCCTGTATCGCCGCCATCGCATCTTCGAGAGCGAGGCTACGGACGCCTGGTAAGTCGAATGCCGATTCGATCATCTGGTCTATTTGAGCGATCAAGTCAGCGGCGTGCTCTGGAAACTCCGCTCTGACGCGGGCATGACCACCGAGAGCATCTGTTGGGCTGTAACCAGGGGACGAATCGTCGCCAAAATAAGCGACCAGCGCGCGTGTAAATTGCTTCGAATCTGGAACGGTCGGCATGGATTGATGCTAATGCGCCTGTTCAGCGGCGGCCCGCAGCGGGTTTCGCTCCAACGCAAGGCCTCACTATGGTAGCACTCTGACCTGGAGGGTATCGCTCATGGCGTCGAGAGGAGCATAGCTAGTGGCCCACAAGCGATACACACCCGGCTTCGAGAACTTCACCGCACGCTGGTTGATCGGCACTGGCCTTGGTGCCCACGCATCGAATACAGCGCCGTCCCTGGGTTCCACGTACCAGTGCAAACTTGCGGCAACATCGTCTTCGCGCTCAAGCGGCACGTATCCTAGCCAGGCTGTACCTACTTCGACCTCGCGGTACGGGACCCTGCGCCACGTGCCCGTCGCGGTACGGGTGGCGCGGAGTGGGAGCCACATGTCCACTTGTGCCTGATCATCGGAGTAGACGGTGACGCTCACGTTTACCGAATCGGTCCTGAGATAGACAAACTCTGGTGGCTTCTCAAGCCGGTCGCCAGGGCGGCACGCGGACACAGCGCATGCGGCAACAAGAAGCGCACGCACGGTCGGTAGGCGCATGATCGACTGGTGGCGCCTAACGTCCCCCTTCAGCGGCGTCGCGGCGCGCCCCTGATGCCACATGGCCGTCTGCTGCAACGGGTTGTTATGCGGATGCGAATAGGCATTATGGAAGCCGCTGAGCTCTACTTTCCCGGCAAGGAGCGGTTCAAGGACTGCGAGTAGACTACGAACGTAGCGGCTGCTGATGCGCCTCGTCGGGAAAACGAACGCGGCCAGTCCTTGGGTAGTTCGGGCCGGGAGCCTGCGTAAATAAAGCCAAAGAGATGGAGATCTGCCCTGTGCAATAGCGGGGGGCGACGCTTCGGGCTGTCGGTCACTAGAGATCGGCGACATGGCTAATGTCGATGCTAACGCCATGCCGATCAGCGGCGGCCGAAGGCCGTCCGCTGCATCGGCTGGTTAGATGGTTCTCCGGCGTTGTCGAAACTCAAGGCGACCCTCCTTCCCCAAGAAAGGTCTACCTCCTTCTCAGAGTGTCCGGTTGAAGTGTAGCTACTGACCACTCTTCGCCAGAACGCGATGGCTCTCGCATGGGTGGGCCACGTCACGATCACCCACTTGCCTCTGTGCATGTTGAATCCCTCAATGGCGGCCCGCTCGGCAACACCTTTCCCACGGTAACCGTGCAGCACAAAGAACTCGTGCACCATGAAGTCCGCCTCTATCCCGTCCGGAAGCCGCGACCGCGCCGCGACCAGGTTGAAACCGGCCGGGTATCCGTCCACAAGAATGAGGTAAGGGAAAAGCGACTCCGGTTCCCTCCACCAGGGGTCTTGCATGTCAGCATGCCTCGCCAACGTCGTGACGCTGTCATCGACGCCGAAGAGACCGTGACGATTGGGCACAAGGCTTGTTTCAAATTCCGATACGTCATGCTGGTAGAGAGGCCACAGGTTCTTGATGATGTAGGCATCTTCATTACCAGACAGTTTGACTTCAATGTTCACTATTGAGCTCTCTGTCGAATGGACCTTATCCATCTAACGGATGGCCGCTAAGCTGAGGCCGCGGGTGATGCTACCACGATACGTGTCGAGCATGGCCGCGCGCGTACCTGAAGCCCGCGGCCGTCAGCTTCGGCAGCTGTTGGGCGGGGCTCTCCTTCGCAAACCTGGACCGCGAGACTCTTCCTGCCGGTGCGGATACCGACTCAGGCCGAGCCGCGGTCAGAAGTCGACGAAGTGTCGGAAGTCCCGGTTGTCTTCGGCTTCTGCCGTGCGCAGCACGACCCAATGGTGGTCATCGCCTGCGAGTGACGTCTCCTCCACACGCCAGCCGAGGTTTGTCACATAGAAGGAAACGGCGCGTCGGATTCCGGGAAGGTCGTAGTCATCGAGAATGATGACTCCGCCCCTGCGCAGCAAGCGGCCAAGGTAGAAGAGATCGAGAAATACGCTGTCGAACCGATGATTCCCGTCCACGAAACCGAAATCGAAACTGCGGCCTTTCCGGAGGAAGACAGGAAGAGCGATCTGGGACATCTCAGGGTGGAACTCCACGATCGGGATCACGCCCGCCTCCTCGAGCGCTTGGAGTCCACGATTGGAGAAACTCCGCGCCTGGAACGGATCCAGGACGATGTGTCGCGCGTCCGGATTCCCCGATCCGATCAAGCCCTCACAGATGCGGAGCGCCGAGACGCCAAATGCGAGGCCGATCTCGATCGTCTTGACTGCCTTCTCTTGCAGAACCCATCTCGTGAGGGCCTCTCCTTCACCAACACTGATGGAGACGGTACGTACGTCGTGTCTCGACCCGTCTGCCGCTACGGTTGTGGAACTGTCGCCGATCAACCGAGCGATGACCGAGCGGATCCGCGGCGCCGCAGCACGGGCGCGCTTATCTTCGGGATCCAGTATTCCGCTTTCCAACGACGGCTCCATCGCCTTGATGAAGACCGAAGGATTCTGCGTGCCGCACCACTTGTTAGACGACCTCCAAATCCTTGAGCGCTTTACCACTGGCATCTTTCCATGCAGTCAAGCCGTTCGCGTGACCGCCATGAATGACAGCCGCCGCGGCACTTGGACTACCGAACTCAATGTCCTTCGTGAACAGCAGGCGACCATCGCTTTCGGCGAGGACACCGTCGTCTTTTAGTTTTTGACGGAGATTCCTGGTCCATGGCCATTTCTCGGACGACGGACGCTCCACAAGAACTGCTTCAGAGTGTTTCTGTACCAGAAAGCCGTTTGCGCTTCTGAACCCCGTGGCTTTCAGGCCCTTGATCTCGCAGTACAGCAACTTGCTCGTCGGAGCATCGGTCGTGGTTGCTCCAGCCATTGGAACTAGAAGGTCGATGCCCAGCACGGGAAGAAGCTGGTTGACCTTTTCAAGGAAGACCTCCATCTCTCCGCGATCTGACTCGGGAAGCTTGGAAGTGCTGCTTTGTGTATTCGTGAGTACAGCGCGGCCAGCAGCTCGCGCCAGCTCAAGGAGTTTGCCTTCCAGATGCCGGATGTGCGCCTTTGTGAGGTTTTCATCTTTGCTTACGAAGAACGTGATCTGATTCCAGAAGTCCTTGTCGTTGTGGTTCTTGATGCGATCGCGGATGCACTCGGCCTCACCTATGTAGATCGCAGGCTTTCCGGATTCCGGATCGGTACCCGTTAGCAAATAGATTCCCGACTTATCCGATTCCTCACGGCCGAGTACGCCTTCGAACTCGGTTCGCGGCCCGGACACCGCCTTTCCAGTCCAGTTCGACCGCTCAGCGGTGCGAAGACGCTTAGGGTCGCCGTGAACGAGAAACAGTTTGATGGTTGCGGTAGGCATTTTTCTGAGATCGTTTAACGACTTGCCGCTCAGCTGCCGGGTCAGTTGGCGCGCCGGCTGCTGGCACGGCTTTGCATTCCGAAACTATACGCCGGCGGCAGCCGGCGTGACAACTGGGCCGGACAGCTGCAGCTGAGTGTTAGGCACCTGTCCACCCAGTTCCTATGATTCCAGCGCCGCTCGTACAACCGACGCAACTGTATCACGGGTAATACTGCGACTCTTGCAATAGCTCGACTCTAGCCACTCGGCGAGGGTTCTCGTGCTCTTACTGGAATTGCAGCCAATGCAGCATCGGGCGATGTTTTCACGCGTAACGATACGCGCGTCATTGACGATGTGCTCCCATGACGGCCGGTCACGTCGATGGGGACTGCTCTCAGTGAACGCGACTCCACAGTAAACGCAGCATCGGTCGCGCTCAATTATCTCGCGCTCCAGCGACTCCGGAATATTCCAGCGGTTCACGTGCTTATGTCTCCAATGCGCTTGGCTTCGTCAGCTTCAACTCCTTGTTGCTGGCTAGCGGATTGGACCACTTGGATCGGACTCGGTCATTCACCACATCAGCCTCGGTCGCGAGTCGGCGCCTGAACGTGCGGGTCTGGATGAGAGAACCTCATTGTACTTGGGGACGGGCTTGGGCACCTCCCGCATTTGCAGGACCTC
>Ga0137428_1001028_pt1 | contig 11288 bp, 8 predicted proteins | sample EasRivERMZT718_2_FD_102305 | JGI IMG/M metagenome (GOLD analysis project Ga0137428, IMG submission 102305) | Soil microbial communities from meander-bound floodplain in the East River, Colorado, USA - East River MetaG ERMZT718_2 | ecosystem: Environmental > Terrestrial > Soil > Floodplain ...
CGAGATTCGCGGGCAGGTTCGCGTCGCCGCGACCGCGGTCGAGCCGAAGACCTGGGGCGCGATCAAGACCCTCTTCACCGACTAGCCATCACCGCTCCTCAGGCGGTCAGCAAAACGTGACGGCCTCGCTCCTGCGGGGCCGTTCGCATTTCTCGCCGTGATCATCCGCCGCGTGGGGCGTTCTCCTCGATGCATTCTGCGCGCCGATGGCGGGCATCGGGCAGGTGGGCGTCCCAGCAGTCCCAGGAACAGAAGTGCTTGGGGAGCCGCTTCGTGTTGCAGGTCGAGACCGAACAGACGTAGTAGACGCCGCCGTAGTAGATCACTTTCCCGCAGATCGAGCATTTGCCGTACGGCGTGGGCACCGACACTCCTCCGCACCTCCTGGCTCGAACATCGCCACTCTTAGGATTGCTCGCCGTGGCACAGGGGGCGAGCGCGCCGAAGGCGGAGGAGGGTGCCACGTGCCCGAGCGCCGCGTCAAGCGGCGCCCGCGCAGGGCGGGGAAAGCCACGCGAGCGCGCTATTCCACCCGCACGACGCGCGCGGTCCGGACCTCCCCGCCGGTTGACAGTCGGAGGTGATACACCCCGGTGGGCACCCTTCGCCCCGCGCCGTCGCGGCCGTCCCAGACGACCTGCTGGCCGCGGTTCGTCACCGGCAACTCGCGCACGACTCGGCCGGCGACATCGTGCACCATGAGCCGGGCGCCGACCAACTCACTCCCGAGGGTGTAGGCGATGCGCGTCGATTCCTGGAACGGGTTGGGCGACGCGGATCCGAGGGCGAGCCGAGGTGCAGGCGCGCCATCGACGGCCGCCGGCACGCCGGTCGCAAAATTCTTGGCCTCGAGCTCGATCCGGAGCGGAGTCGAATCATTGCCGGAAGTGAGCGTGATGTCGAGGTGAGCGGTGACGAACCCGAACGCGGAGACTTCCACCTCATGCCGACCTTCCCCGGTCAGGATCGTGAACTCGCCGTCCGCGTCCGCGATCGCCGTGCGCTCCGCGGTCACAAGGTGGAGGACCGCACCGGGGATCGGCTCCCCGGTGGCGGCGGCGACCACCGAGCCCGCGAACCGCGCCTGGGTGACCGCCTTCGGCCGCAGAGCGAATAGACCGCCCACCCGATCACTCACGAGCACGGCCGGCGACTCGCCCGGCAGGAGGTCCACTCCCCACGCACCCTGGAAGAGCGCGGTCGGCAGGCCCGGGTACGTGTCGTAGAACGCCACCTCCACCGGATGCGCGGGATCGGCGACATCGAGCACCCGCAAGCCGGCCTGGTAATAGCTCAGGTAAGCGTAGCGCCCGCGCACGACCACGTTGTGCGCAGCGATGAGGGTGGTGGTCTGCGCCACTTCCGGTCGCCAGGTCGCGGCCAGCGCGAGCTGGCCGGCGCCGTCCCAACCCCAGATCTTGACGCCGCCTGCGAAGATCTGCCCGCCGCCCCACCAGCTCTCGATCTCGTTCATCACGATGACATGTTGCCCGTCCTCGGTCGGCCAGGCCGAATGCGAGTGGTAATGCGGCCGCGGTCCCTGGTTCTCATCGGCGGATGCCAAGAGCACGGGTTGGGCGGGATTGCTCACGTCCCAGAGATGGAGCCCGCTCCAACCGCCGGCTTCGTACAGGATTCGGTCGCGCAGCGTGATGTCGTGGGCACCGGAGTTTCCGAGATCCACGAGCAGAATCGGGACCAGGGGGTTCGATACATCGAAGATACGGGTCCGCCAACCGGTCGCCGTGCCATGGCCCACCGTGTACAAGATGTCGCCGTCGGCCCAGAGATTGTGGCAGGAATTGAGGAGCGGCTGGATGATGGCGCCGATGACCTGCGGGACGGCAGGGACGCTCACATCGAGGATGTAGACCGCGACCCCCATGTAGCTCTCGTTCGTGAGATAGACGCGGTCCCCATCCACCTGCACGTCGTTCACGATGAGCTGTCCCGGCAGGTTGAATTCTCCGATCACGCGCAGTGCCCGGGGATTCGAGACGTCCACGATCGTGAGCCCTTGGGCGCCACGCCCGACGAACGCCAAGCCGCCCGCCACGTCCACATCGGTCACGGTCTCGGGCGGTCCGAGAACGAGCTGATCGAGGAACTCGACGTTGAAGCTTCCGGCGGTGGCGGGCGCCGGAGCCGCGAACCCCGCCGCGCCCACGGCCAGGGCCAGCGCGAGCGGGCCAAGTGGACGGCTGGAAAGTGGACGGCTGGAAAACCTGTTCATCGCTCGCTGCATGGGACCTTCACCTCGGGTACTGCGACGAACGACCGCGCCCCGGGGGGAGTGGGCTGAGCGACGGATCTCGTCTAGGCGGGAACTCTGCGGCGAAGTTCCATGACGGTGGGCGGGCACCGGGTAGTGTAGCCGAGCCCGCCCCCCGCGCCAAGGGATGTTAGAATTCGCCGCCATGCCCGACCCCGCCCGCGTGCGCTACGCCCCCTCGCCCACCGGACACACCCACATCGGCGGCGCCCGCACCGCCCTCTACAACTACCTCCTCGCCCGCCAGACCGGCGGTCAGTTCATCTTGCGGATCGAGGACACGGACTCGAAGCGGAGCGCGCGGATCTACGAGGATGAGATCTTAGCCGCCCTGCGCTGGCTCGGCCTCGAGTGGGACGAGGGGCCGGACAAGGGCGGGCCGGTGGGGCCTTACCGGCAAAGCGAGCGGAAAGCGATCTACCTCGAGCACGCCCGAAAGCTCATCGACTCGGGGCACGCCTATCGCTGCTTCTGCACGCGAGAAAGGCTCGACCAAGTCCGGAAGGAGCTCGAGCGCACGAAGCAGCTCACCCGCTATGACCGGCGATGTCGCGCGCTCGCGCCGGCGGAATCCGAGCGGCGGGCCGCAGCCGGAGAGCCGCACGTGGTCCGCTTCCGGGCTCCGGAGACGGGCACCACCACCGTCGAGGATCATCTGCGGGGACCGATCACGATCGAGAACCGCACGCTCGACGACATGATCCTCGTCAAGTCGGACGGGCTCGCGCTCTACCACCTGGCCTCAGTGGTGGACGACCACGCGATGCGGATCACGCACGTCCTCCGCGGGCTCGAGTGGCTCGGCACCTTCCCGCTGCATGCCCTCATCACTCGGGCCCTGGGCTTCCAGGAGCCCGTCTGGTGTCACCTGAGCGTGTTCCTGAAGCCGGCCGGCAAGGGCAAGATGAGCAAGCGGGACCTGACCTCCGAGCAGTCGATCTACGTGATCGGCGCCCAGGGCCTCGCGGATGCGCCTGCGACCACGGGCCTCCGCGAGCTCGGCTACGTCCCCGAAGCGGTGCGAAATTGGGTGGCCCTGATGGGAGCGAGCTTCGGCGACGACGAAGAGGTGCTCTCGCTCGACGAGATGTGCGCCCGCTTTCGCCTGGATCGCCTGAATGCGGCCCCGGCGCGGGTGAGCTACGAGAAGCTCGACCATTTCAACGGGCTCTATCTCCGCCGCTTGCCGCCGGCCGAGCTCGCGGCTCGTATCGCACCCTATTTCACCGCCGCCGGGCTCCCGGCTGACGGCGGGAAGCTCGAGCAGATCGCGCCGCTCATCCAGGAGCGGATCGTGACCTTGCCGGATGCGGTGACGATGGCGGGCTTCTTCTTCCAGCCCGAGGTGGATCCCACGCCCGAGGATCTGGTCGCGAAGGGTCTCACGCCCGCCGAGTCCCGGGCGGCGCTCGCGCGCGCGCGCGCGACCCTCGCCGGGCTCGGGGCCTTCGATCACACGACCACCGAGCCGGCGCTCCGCGCGCTCGCCGACGAGCTCGGCGTCAAGCCCGGCCAGCTCTTCGGAATCCTACGGGTGGCGGCCACCGGACAGACCGTGAGCCCACCCCTCTTCGAGACGCTCGCCCTCCTCGGCCGCGAGACGACCCTCGTCCGCCTCGATCGGGCGGCCGAGCGTCTGGCCGCCATCCCCGCCTAGCCGGCGATCGGATCAGCCAACGACCTGGGCTAGGCCAACGAAATGGCCGCCGGATTCCGTGGGATCCGGCGGCCAATCTTTATCCGCGGACGGACTTCGGCTACTGGATCGCGGCGACCGTGATCGGAGACATCCCCGGCGTGGGGATCGCCCGCACCTGACCGCTGGCTAGGTTCACGACCGTCACCGCCCCGCCCCTGTCATCGAAGGCGCCGGTCGGGTGGTAGGAGTACCGCCCACTCGGCGAGATCGTCATCTTCGTATGCGCGCCGTTCAGAGCGATGAACGAGCGCTCCTCGCCCGAAGCCGCGTCGAGGATCGCGAGGTGGTTCCGGGTGGCCACGTAGAGGCTCTTCCCGTCGCGTGAGACCCCGAGCCCGGTGATGAAGCCCTCGTGCTTGAAGGCGATCGCCCGGGTCGAGCCGCTGGCCGCATCCACCACCTCGATCTTCGACGGCTCGCCGAAGAGCCCGACATAGACCTCGCGGCCGTCGGGAGAGGTGGCGAGCCCGTTCACGAAGCCCGCCGATTCGGCGTTGGGATCCGCCAGCGCCACGGCGGTGGCGGCGAGCGAAGCCTCGCTCGGATTGACGAGCGCGAGCTCCTTCGCGCTCGGACGCGTGACCGCGGCCCGGCCGGCGGCGAGCGCCAGGTCTTCGGACCCGCGGCCCACGTCCGTGGTGGCGACCACGGTGCGAGCGGTGAGGTCGTAGGTGGTGATGGTCGATGACAGCGCTTCCTGCTGGCCGTCGGGCCGCTTCAGCACTTCGTTGCCGAGGACGTAGAGGAGCTTGCCGTCGGCCGAGAGCTCGAGATCGAAGGACGGGCCCTTCAAGATCCGGCCCAGGGCGATATGCTTCTGCGCATCCACCTCGACCACGCCGTCATCGGCAGCCAGGTAACCGCGCTTCCCATCGGCGGTGAACACGATGTCGAACACGCTGTGCCCGAGTGGGATCTCGCCGAGCTGCTTCCCGGACTCGGAATCGAGCACCACCACTCGGTTGGGAGAGGCGACATAGAGGACTTCGGCAGCCACGGGGCCGACCAAGGTCGCACCGGCGAGCGCGCCGATCACGAGCGGGAGAATCCAGGCCTGAAGCGGTTTCCGGGTCATCGTTCCTCCACCTAGTCCGGGACGACGCAGAGATTAGCCCAGTCGTTCTGCAAGTTGCCGCAGGAGGAGCTCCAGCCCGGATAGCTATTATCGTCCGGATTCTGAGCGGTCCAGAAGCAGGTGCTCCAGCAGAGGAAGAGGTCGCTCTGCCACGGGCACGGATCCACCGCGCCGGTCGGGCCGACCTCCCACCCCGGCGCGAAGGACGCGCAGCAGACGCCGCACGCGAGCCCGTGGACCTCGGGATCGTTCTTCTCGGCCAAGGCCTTGGCCTTGCGGTTGAAGGGTTTCGTGTGCTTCATCGACTCTCCCTTGGATCGAGTGCGCCTCGGTCTCCGGCCGACGCCGGCGCCCGACTCGCGGTGCGCCGAGCCCGGTCAGGGCCTACTACAAAGTTGGAGCCCGTTCGAACACAGCCGGACCCGGCCGCGGGCTCGCGTCCGACGCCTCGACGTACTTGTCGATGAACGCCGGGTTGGCAGTCATGATCTTGGCGTAGGCATCGAGGCCCACGGTGAACCACTCGCGGATCCAATCGCAGAACGGGGTGTAAGCCCGCTTGAGATCGCCGTCGTAGTGGATTTCGAGCTGGTAGAAACAACCCCCGCCGCACAGGTGCCGGGCCCAGCAAGTCTGGCATTCGAGCTTGTGCCGCAGGTGGACCTGATCGAGCTGCTCGTACTGCTTGTCGCGATCCACGCCGCCTTGGAGCGTGCCCACCTGGTACTTCTCGTTGCCGACCAGGCGATGGCAGCTGTAGAGGTTGCCGTACGGGTCGCCGGAGAACATCTGGACTCCGGCGCCGCAGCCGAAGCTCTTGGAGGCGCCCTCGTGGATCTGTCCGAGGATGGTGGTCATGTTCGAGAACCCGTAGTAGCCGCCGTTCAGGGCGGCGTCCACGTAGCGCGCGGCGCAGGCCTTGAACTCGGCGAGCAGCTTCGGCAGGTCCTCCGGATTCAGGTTCATGAGCGAATCGGGGCTCGAGACCACCCCCACCCCGACATCGTGGAATCCGACTCCGAGCAGATGATCCACGATCCGCTTCACTTCGAGCGTCTTCCGGGTGAGCGTCACCCGGGTGGCGGTGCGCGACCGCGAGAGGAGCGGCTTCACCTTGGACACCACGATCTCGTAGGAGCCGGCCCCGTCGGGCAGGATCCGGAAGCGGTCGTTCACCTCCGGCGGGCCGTCCATCGAAACCGTGACCTGCACGCCGTGCTCGATCGCAAAATCGATCTTCTCGTCGTCGAGGAGCGTGCCGTTGGTGGTCACTGCGAAGTGGATCCGCTTCCCGAGCTCGCGCGCGCGTTGCTCGCCGTAGAGGACGGTCGTGCGCATCGTCTTCCAGTTCATGAACGGCTCGCCGCCGAAGAACGTGAGGTTCACGGCCCGGTTGTCGCCCGAGTTCTTGAATAGGAGATCGACGTAGTCGCGCGCCGTGCCCTCGCACATCATGCCGCGGGGGCCGCCGTAGGGGCCGGTGTCCGCGTAGCAGTAGGTGCAGCGGAGGTTGCAATCCATGGCCACGTGCATGGTGAGCCGGGTCATGGGCAGCTCACGCGATTCGAACGGATCGGTCCGCATCGGCTCGTGCCAGCCGGAGACGGCGGCTCCGGTGCCGGGGGCCAGGAAGGCGCGCTCGGTGAGGGCGCCGTCATGATGGCCGTCCGCCATCGGATCCCCGGTGGGGACCTGCGCGATCACTCCGAGCTGCAAGAGCTCGGTCATGGCGGCGGCGAGCGCGGGCCGATCGAAGCGGCCGTTCACCAGGGCGGCGATCTCCTCCGGGCCGGCGCTCGGGCGCCCGGCGAGCACGTCCACGACCGCGGCGCCCACGGGATCGAGCCCGACGAAGGCGGTGGTCGGTACGACGAGCAGGTAGCGATCGCCATTCACCCGGACCGGAAGGCTCTCTCGGAGGTAAAGTTCCTGAGGCAAAGCATCTCCGGGCTGGTTGGAGCCTCGGACGGTCATGCAGGAACCGCGGCACGGGGCGTGCGCGCGGACAGACCAGAGCCCTAAGTGTAACTCAGGAGCCACCCTTTCGTCAATCGGCGAAGCTCAGGAAGACATGAGTTCTGATCCCCTGTCGCCGGCCGTTCTCGAACCGATCGCGCCGTGGCTCACGCTCAAGCTCGGCGGTCGAGTGCTGGTGGCGGGACCGGTCCCGCTCCCGCTCCTCCGAGCGATGCTCGGACGAGCCGAAAGCCTGTGCCTCCTCGGTCCCGATCCGGCGGTGCTCGGGGTCATGCGCCAGACTTTGATGGAGCTGGGAGCCGATCCGGTGATGGCCGTGGTCGGGCGGCTGACGGATCTGCCGTTCCGCGCGGGGGGCGCGCCGGTCACGCCCCCTTTCGACCACGCCTTCGTCTATCGGCCGGAGGACCGCGGGCCGACCGCGACGAGCGACCTCGCGGCACTGGCGCCGTTCGTGGACGAGGGTCCGCCGCTCGCGCTCGTGCGATGGGATGCGGAGCCCGATGCGATGACCGGAAACCGGCTCACGATCGTGGCGGGGAGCGCCCCCTTCTATCTCATCCATCGGGGGCCCGAGAGCCCATCCCCACGCGGGGCAAGCCTGTCCCCTCGCGCGGCAAGCCTCTCCCCTCGCGCGGCAAGCCTCTCCCCTCGCCTCGGGGCCACGCGACCGCCCGCCCAGCCCCCGGTCGCGGTCATCGTCACCACCCGGGACCGCGCCCCGCTCCTCGAGCGGGCGGTGGAGAGTGTCCTGGCGTTAGATCGCTCCCCGGCCGAGATCCTGGTGGTGGACGACGGCTCGGAAGACGGCACTTCCGGCCTCCTCTCGCGCTGGGCCGGGCGGGGGGTGCGGCACCTCCGGCATGAGCAGGCGACCGGGCAAGCGCGGGCCATGAACGACGGCGTGGCCGCCTCGACCGCCGATTGGATCGCCTGGCTGGATGACGACGACTACTTCCTGCCGGCCAAGCTCCGACTCGGGCTCCGAGCAATCCGGGATCCGCAGATCGGCCTGGTGGTGACGGCGCACTACTTGGCCGATGCGCGCGGATTCCCGACCGGCATGCGGCTCCTGCCCGAGTTCGCCCCGGGGGAGCTCCTCCGGCTCCTGCTCCGCGGCTCGATCTTCCTCGGTCCGACCGCTCTCGTCCGGCGGCGAGCCTACGAGGCGATCGGTCCCCGCCCCTACGACGAGTCCCTGTCCCGGGCGGCCGACTACCGCATGTGGTGGGAGATTGCGCGCCGCTATCGCGTGGCGGCCGTGCAGGTGCCGCTCACCGTGGTCTGCCGCCACCCGGGGAATCAGCTGGATCGGCCGCTGGCCGAGCGCATCTACCAATCCGTGCGGGCGACCTTGGCCTGGGTGCGGGAGGCGATTCCGCTCGCGGAGCTCGCGGGTGGGGACCAGCCGGGGGCGGCGACCGCGCTCGACGCGGTCGAGATGGAGCGGGCGGCGGCGCTCATGCGCGTGGGCCTATTCGCGCTCGCCGAACGCGACCTGACCCCATTGGCCGCGGGCGGCCACGAGCGCGCGCAGACGCTCCTCGGCCTCGCCGCCCTGGAGCAGGGAGCGTACGACGCGGCCGCCGACCGCTTTGCCGCCACGCTAAGCCAACATCCGAGGAGCCATGCGGCGGTGCATGGCCTGGCTTCCGCCCGGCTCTTTCTCGGGCAACGGGGCGAGGCCGAGCGGGGACTCACCGCAGCGATCCAAATGGCCCCGCAAGATGTCCTCGCCCGCTACCACTTGGCGCTCTGCGCCGAGCCGGATCCAACGGCCCCCCGCCCGGCGCTCGCGCTCGCGCGGGATCTCCTGGCGGAGCGCATGATCCGGAGCGCGCTTTTTTCTCCGGCGCCACCCGTGCTCGGTCTCGACGCCCACTTCACCGCACTCCGGCGCAGCCGGCCGGGAAACTCCCGCTAAGCGGCCCCGGCCGCCAGCTCGCCGTCGATCCAGCGCGCGACCGCGAAGAACCCCGCGCGCTGCTGCGCGGGATCGCCGTTCGCCGCTCGATAGCGGTCGAGGGCCCGGCGAAAGAGCTCGTTCTCGAGCCGCCGATAACCGCGGCTCGAGATCTCACCGCCGCTCGGGATCTCACCGCCGCTCGGGGCGCCGAGCCGCTTGGCCAGGTGTCGCTCGAGGGCGAGGCACATCTGGACGAAATCGGTGGTGCGCGGATCGGCGAACCGGAAGTCCCAGCCGTAATCGTGCGGGGAGGGCACCACCAGCCCGTCGTTCCGCGCCCGCCGGAAGATCGGATTGAACGGGTCGTAGAACACGAGCTTCGACTGCAAGCCGATCGCGGGCTTGAGATACGGCGCATCGACCTCGATCGCAGCGATGTTCCGGGCGAGCGATTCGAGCGTGGTCCACGGATCGAAGAGGATCAACCCATGGCCGCTGAACGGCTCGATCGTGTCCCCGAACTCGGCCTTGAGCTCGGCCAAGAGGCGCGCCGCCCGCCGATTCTCGGCCACCGAGATGCCCTTGTTGAATCGGTCGAGCTGCTCCTGGTCGAAATTCTCGAAGCCGATTTGCTGGAGCACGATCTGGATCCCGTACGTGCGCGCGACCTGGAGCGCTTTGCGGAATTCCTCTGCCTTGGCGAGCAGGATGGTGGCGATCGTTCGGATCGCCACCCGCTCGACTGGCCGCCCTTCGGCGCCCAGCCGGACGAGAAAGGGCCGGAGGATCCGGAACGGATTCTCGGTCTGCAGGGAGTAGTCGCGGGCCCCGGCTCGCGCTTCGAGATGCCGAACCTGGATCAGGAGCAAGTCCACCGTCCGCTCGACGTCGAGGAGCGTGTAGTCCTGGAAGCGAAAGACGCAGAAGCTGCAGCCCCCGGTGTTGGCTACGAAGGGGCGCATCGCCTCGACCGCGCGCGGGCGCAGATCCAGATGCTGAAGGAGGGCCGCCGGCGATTCGTCGCGTTCCACCCCTGCATAGGACGGAAGGGAGAGCGCGTCCTCCTGGTAGGGGCAGCCGAACTCGGGGACGAGGCTCAGGAGTTTGCGGGCCGCCTCCGGGTCCCGCCCGGTGCCGAGGTAGCTCCAGTCGAGGAGGGGGTCATAGGGCAGCACTTCCTCTTCGATGTCCCAGCGGCGGATGGTCCCGGAGTGGTCGATCGGACGGGCGACCGCCTCCCGGGCGAGGGCCCCGCGCCCAGCGGCCGGCACCTCCCCCGGGCCCCCCGGAGCCGAGCCGGGAACGTGGGGCCCGACCCGGTAGAAGAGGTTCGGGACCAAGCCGAATCGTTCTTCCGGCTCACCCCAACCGGCGCGGCCTTCCTCAGCCAAGACGCGAGCCAGGGCTCGGATAGCCCGCCGGCCCGGTCCCACGACCGCCAGATCGGCGGCGCTCGAGAGGAAGAGCGCGAGTGCATTCACCCCGCCGACCACCACCGGGAGCTCGGGGAAGGTGTCTTTCAACTGGTTCACGACGTCGATCGGGAAGATCGAATCGAGCCCGATCAGGTCGTAGCGCCGCTCAGCGATCAGCCGTTGGAGCTCGGGCACGCTCCGGGCCCCCACCAAAGTGGCCTCGACCACGTGCCCGTCGGCGATCAGATCGGGCGCGATCAGGCACATCCCGATATGCGGGGCGTTGTTGGGGTGGGAAAGCTCGAACTGGAAGAACCCGATCCGGAGGCCCATAACGCCATTATAGAGATCGAGGGGGCATGCGAGGGCCGGGTGAGTGGCAAGTCCCGACTTCTTCGCAGCGCGCCCGGCGTCTCCGCGGGGCTCAAACTCGGGGTGGCGTTTCGGCTCTGGATCGTGTATCATGGCATGGGGTTTGGCCCTCCCGGGCCATCCCGCATACCCGCCGGTGGACACCGAGTCCTGTGCCACCATCCCTAGCCATCGCTTGAGGACGGGGAATCATGCGCATCGTGAACCAGACCAAGGCCCTCACGTTTTTTGCCGCCGCTACCCTGCTCGTCGCGGCTCAGGCCCTCGCTGATCCGCCGGACTACCTGCTCTTGAAGCGTTGTCGCTCCACGATGGACGAGCGAGTTCCGACCCGTGGCTTCACCTGGCAGATCAGCTCCTCCTTCGTGTCGATCCAGCTCCCAGGCGGGATCGGAGGCCTGAAGAGTCGCCATACCTTCGAATTCGACACCTACGCCTTCTGCAACGGCTCGAACGGCATCTCCGAATACGGCACCGGCGATGACGTGTGCATGGGCCGGGCGGCAGACCTGCCGGGCACGCTGGTCTACTCGGCCGTGACTTCGGCTCCCGATGCCGCTTCCGGTCAGTTC
>Ga0137428_1001029_pt1 | contig 11282 bp, 19 predicted proteins | sample EasRivERMZT718_2_FD_102305 | JGI IMG/M metagenome (GOLD analysis project Ga0137428, IMG submission 102305) | Soil microbial communities from meander-bound floodplain in the East River, Colorado, USA - East River MetaG ERMZT718_2 | ecosystem: Environmental > Terrestrial > Soil > Floodplain ...
CAGAATTCGCAGTCATCGGCGTCCAGGTAGGCGATGCCGAGTCCGACTCCAAGCCCAACGAATGCGCCGACTCCGGCACCCAGGCCCGCTCGACTGCCCCTCGGTCTATCGATGCGCTCGATCTCACCCCACGGAATGATGAGCGAATCGGTAAGGACTCGCCGGCTACTGCTCCAAGCAAGCAAGTCCACAGCCAATAGTGCATCCGGACGCCAACTGGCATCACGAACCTCGAGCCACTTCTCCTCGTTCTGCCGGCGGACTCGCAGTTCATCGACATCGAAAGTAACCGCCAACCATTCGCGTTCGGTGGCCGGGGCCGACTCAAAGACCGCTTTCGTACAGGGATCCTTCACGGGCTCCAGCGGAGCGACTCCGCTAGAGAGGAGAGCGAGCCCCAGGCACAGGGCAGTGTGCATCAGTTAGTGACTCTCACGCCTGGGCCGGCACCCGTTGGCCAGCAGAGCACTGACCCAGCGGACCATCATGGGGTATGGCTTCGCCCGCGGCTCTTGATGCGGCCCCAGGTAGTCGGGTCGACCGCGTTTGGACTCGTGATCGATGCCGTGGTTGAGCATGTGGAAGAAGCGCCATCGTAGTCCGTGATGGTGAGCGTGATGACGTACCTGCCCGGCGCTGAATAGCTGTGCGACGGCTGCGGCCCGGCGCCGGTCACTCCGTCACCAAACTCCCAGGCATAGAGGACGAGAACGCACGTGTTGGGCGAGAGCGACCCCGTGCCATCGAAGAGCACGGATTCGCCCGCGATTCCATAGTAAGGGCCGGCCGCATGGCACACCGGCGGGCAATTGCCTTCGCATGGCTCTACGACGTCCACCGTGGTGTCACAGGTGCTCGAGAGGTTGTTGTTGTCGATGACGAGGAGAGACACCAAATACGAGCCTGTCGACGGATACTGATGAGTCACGCGCGATTCCGTGCTCGTCTGTCCGTCTCCGAAGTCCCAAGCGTAACTGACGATCGTGCCGTCTGGATCGTAGGAACGCCGGCCATCGAACCGGATAACGGATTGACACGGATAGGGTCCACCCGGGTCGCAGACCGGCGCCTCCCCGGCACGCGGGCCTGGCGGATCTGACGGTCGCTGGAGACCCGGGAAAACCAAGACCGACAGGCCGATAGCTAGAAAGGTCGCTCTGAGCGTCATGGCTCACCTCGTTCTTCGTACCCGGGGCGGAATCCGAGCCCTAGCAAGCAGCTTTGATCGCCCCCCAAGTTTCCGGCTCCCCGGGGGTAAATGGATCGCAGGACTCAGCTCGCCTGAGCTTCGGCAAGACCCACCGCGGCGCCAGCACGAATCTGAGAAAGGAAGACTTCCGCATCCTCTGGAGTCTCAAACCTGTAAAACCGGATTCCCGGGAATTGATCTGACTGGATGATTTCAGTTAGCTCTCGACGTCGTCCCCGGAAGGAGCTCACCACCCAGAGAAGAATCGAGTCGCGCGAGAGGAATGACTTTCTGAAGGACTCCCTGTTTCCTGAGAAGAGCTCCTCTCGTCTAATGCAACGGCGAACAGTTCGAATCAAAGCACGCCCAAACGTAAGACGAAATGAGTAGTCCAACCAGACGACAGAGGTGGCCTGCGACCAGACCAGATCACGCACGATGCCGTAGTTTCCATCGGCGACCCAGCATTCTCGGGACACGGCCTCCTGGACCAGGCGCCGGAACTCTTCCATCTCCCGAGGACGCCAGTCCTTTTGCCAATAGAGTTCGTCCAATTCAGTGCATGGGGCAGATAGCAGCGTCGCCAGCTCGCGTGCGAACGTCGTCTTCCCGGCGCAGCTAGCGCCAACGACGGCGACGCGGGCCAGCATCGAGGGCAAATCTCTTGCATCGTTCACCAATTCGCTCCCAAGGGCAGGGGGCCATCGTATATTCGATCGCGTCTCGGGCGGTAGCCGCCAGCAAAGCGAGAAGAGGCACAAAGCTCAATGGTAGTCCTAGTTACCCAACAGCGCCTTCACCTGCCCCCAGGTTGACGGCGAAATTGGAGATGGAAAAACGCCCTCTATGATGAGCCACATCTCGGCCACGTTCCCATGAGAGGGCGTCACTCCTGAGCAAATTCCGACCAACCCGGGGGGATGCGCGGAAAGATTGACGATGAACTGGCCGGCCATGAGTGTTCCCCAGGTCGCACGAAACATTGGCTGGAATTCGACCGCGAGGTCGAAGGGTCTCTCGAGCGCCGCCCCCGCCGCCGCCTATCCACGACACGAGACTCGACTGCTGATAGACAGTCATCGACTCGCTCGAGCAGATCCGATTGTTGAGAGCTGGACGTCACCGGCAGGCGAACGAAGTCTTTGGCCAGGCGAACATCTGCAAAGATCCCGCCAGGGTCGTCGTGGAAGTGCAAAAAGGGGCGAGAGTTGAGCTCGAAGACTCCTGGGCGCCTCTCGCGCAGCTCAGGACGAGCACGGAGCTCCTCGAGAAGCGCCGAAATGCGGGCGAGAGCACCCGAACCAGCATTCTTCATCGGTGCCGCTTAGCCTCACTCTATTGGGCGGCCCGCGTTACCGCTCCCGGTGATCCGGCGGAGGACCGCTCCAATAGAAACGCCTCACTCCCCCGCCCCATTTGCACAGTGGCACGAATGGCTGGCGCAGAACGATCGATTTCGCGGATGCCGAACCCGCGCCCGGCACGGCGCCTGCATCCCCTCGAGCTCGATGCTCAACCCCGGCACGATCGTAGGCGCCGTGACGGACGTGCCGGGTTTTGCGAACCGAGCGCAGCGAGCGGAGCCGGCCAGCCGCGTGTTGAGCGCCGTCCACCCATTCGGGATATCTGAGTCAGGCGAGCTGTAGGAATGAGGCCCCGGATCATTATCAAAGGCGATGACATCCGCCGCTCGTAATCGCAGTAGCTCGATGACTTGAGACGTCCGGCAATTCCCGATGCGAATCCAAATCACCTTTGGAGGATGGCCAAGAACAAAGCTCCGCTGGTGGAGTCAGCATCCTTCGACACGATCGTGAAGCCATTGGCGGCGGCGTAGGATCAGACCTCATCGTCGCTGGCGGTTGCCAGGCCGAAATCGCGAACATGGACTGATCCTGGGTAAAGATCCGCAAGTGCTCGCGCCAGACGCGGCGCCAGGTTCTGATCAAACAGGAGGCGCAGCTGACTCTCGCGTCGCGGGTACGGTTACAAAACGGCGTTCCCGATCGGCGGCAAAGGCCAGGCAGGCGCGGAGGTCTTCAGCAGTCAAGTCAGGAAAGTCGGCGAGGATCTCTACCTCGGTCATGCCTGAGGCTAGGCATTCGAGGACGTCGTAGACGGTGATGCGGAGACCACGAATGCATGGTTTGCCGCCTCGCTTGCCTGGCTCGATGGTAATGATGTCGCGATAGTTCATGACATGAGGCTACCGAACGTTCTGGGCCCAGTCAAGGAAAGGGAGCCGCGCATTGCTGCCCGCAGCGGTAGTCTACTGAGAAGAAGGGCCTCAGGTGCATTGATGAGACAATGAGCTGGTGTGGACGGGGCTTAACGTTTCCGCGGATGCCGAACCCGGCGCCCGGCATGGCGCCTGCAAGCCTCGGGCTCGGAGTTCAATTCTGGCGCGACCGCAGGCGCCGTGACGGACAGCGCCGGGTTGTGCGAAGCGAGCGCAGCGAGCGGAGCCGGCCAGCCGCGTGTTAGCCGCACTGGCCTACACGTATGCAGCTCGGAGCGGTGCCAGATCGGCCCTCTTTAGCCCCGGAAAGCCCAGATCTCGTAGAACGCGATTGATCGCAGTCAGTGTCACTTTGCCAGGTGCCGTCAACTCGATACCGATCGGGCGCCCGCGCCGCGTAAAATCGATGACCATGCCTGGCTCCACCCGCTGAGTCCGAGAGCTCTTGTCGCCGGATTGGCGTGGCAAGTAGAAGTACGCTGCCATGGGGCGCCCTCTTCTAAAGGTCACTTCCAAATATGGTTCAGTCATGATTGCGATGCTCCGACCTGGTATGCGGTCACGACGACGAGCAGATCTTGACTGCCATCAGGTTCCACAATGACTTCCCACTTTCTCCTGCGGTGCTTGGTCACTAGCCGCGTGTTAGCCGCACGCCAGGATACCCCGTGGCTATGACGCGGATCTTGACGAGTCGCGGAAGCCTATGGGTACCAATTAACGGTACTCCTGGGTGTCGTTGACGACGGGCGCCTGATGATGGGGGATCCGTTAGTTAGTGACGTACTGATCATTCTCCCTCGATCGGGAGGTACACGTACGTAGAATCCATGAGCTGCCCTCCTCCTGACGGCACGTCCACGAAGACCCACCCGACAGCTGTCGCTGGAACGGGGACAATCCTTTCCCACCCCGGCATCATCTGGATATAGGCCTCGTCTCGTCGTACGAGGTGGCGGACGATCGGGGTCAAACTCCAGCGCATCCCCTCCACATGCTGATCGATTCGCTCGAGATGATAGCTTCCGTCGCAGCCCGCCTCGCCAGCCAGATAAACCGCAATGCTGTTTGCCTACGGCGGCTGACTCAGGGAGGACGAAGGCGAACACCGTGGATGGAAACTCCTCATCGACAAGGACGTCATCGTCGTACGGCTCGGACATCAAGCATGACAGCACTGGGATGAGCGTAATCAAAATGAGAAAAAGGTCACCTGAACGCATGGCTCTTAACGACCTCCAACAACGGGAACCCTTCAGCTTCGGCATGCGGCTAACGATTTCGCGGATGCCGAACCCGGCGCCCGGCCGGCGCCTGCGATCCCTCGAGTCCGATGCTCAGCCCTGGCACGACCGCAGGCGCCGTGCCGGTTTGCGCCGGGTTATGCGAAGCGAGCGCAGCGATCGAAGCCGGCCAGCCGCGTGTTATACGAGTGGCGGGGAACGGTCTCGGCTATCGAATGAATGGCCTAAGCGGACTTGCGCTTGGCGATTAGCTCGCGAATCACCGGGACGAGGTCAATTGGGACTTCCATTGTTGTGTGGGTAGTGTCCTCATAGGCCGCCTCGTCCTCGGCCAGTGCCTCTTCATCTGTTTGGGATCCGTAGTGGTCCAGCACTCGCCGGACCCGCTCTGCATCCCATCCTGGGGGATACTTATTGGTGCTCATGGCTTTCGCTTTCGACGCCGACGCAGCGCCCGCTTCGCCTTCGGTCCAAGTTCGTAGGACGTGATAACGAACACCGAGGCTGGTTCTGGATCTGGAACGTAGATCACCCGGATGAATCTACCTGAGCGCGTCTGGCCGATCGCAACCCGCGCGCCCTCTTGTCCAAGCCTGTCCTCCAGCGGCCTTTCGAGCACCTCCTCTACTTCCTCCTCGGAAACGGCATGACGGTAGAGGTGCGGCTGCCCGCTCGTGGGATCGATGTAGAACCGCAGCCGCACCCCTGGAGTGTACCCGAAGCGGCGACTGGTTCCAAGATGGCAGGATAATCTGCGGAGGAATGCCCAGGATTGAGCAGATGAGAGCATCGGACTCCGGCATCTTCATGGTGTCGATCCTGACAGTTTCGCAACAGCACTCGCCACTCGTATAACGATTTCGTGGATGCCGAACCCGGCGCCCGGCACGGCGCCTGCTAACCTCTGTCTCGCAGTTCAGCTCCCGCACGGCCGCAGGCGCTGTGACGGACGCGCCGGGTTCCGCGGAGCGAGCGCAGCGAGCGGAGCCGGCCAGCCGCGTGTTTTGCGCCAGGCCAACGAGAAGCTCCATCACTCTCCCCCGGCCACGTCACCAGAGTTCCGCGATTCCGCCAAGACCAGGGGCCACCTCGCTTCGCCTAAGCCATGCGTTTGCCTGCGGGCCGACCATCGACGCCACCTGAACGCCCTTGCTGGGCTGAATTGTCCCGGTGTAGAATCTGGAACATGACGAAGTCAGCCAAAGCGGTGCTCGCAGACGCCTTAAGACTTGATATCGACGCACGAGCCGAACTGGCGGCTGAGCTATTGGCCAGCCTCGACGGCCCAGCAGACCCCGACGCCGAGAGTGCATGGGCGGCTGAAATCGCGCGCCGGATCGCGGCCATCGAGTCCGGCGCCGCGAAGTTGGAAGCCTGGGAAGACGTAAAGCGCCGGATCGAAAAAGACATTCTCGGCCGGTGAAGCGCGGGCTTCGCAGCATCCAGCAGGCTTCGGACGAATTCACCGAAGCCGTTCGTTGGTATGAAAAGCGGCGTCCGGGACTTGGCGGCGAATTCTTCGATGCGGTGTGCGCCACCATGGCGCTCATCGAAGCGCGGCCCGAGATCGGCACGGTCGTCGGTTTCAACGTACTGAATCGTCGTGCACTGGTTCCCCGCTTCCCCTACCAGGTAGTCTACCGCTTGACCCCATCCGAGATCGTGATCGTGGCAGTTGGCCATCTGAAGCGCCGACCGGCTTACTGGAGGAACCGCCCATAGCCCTCGGCCGAGCAGTGAATTGGTGTGCTGACATGGTACTCGGCCTGGCGCAAAACGATTTCGCGGATGCCGAACCCGGCGCCCGGCACGGCGCCTGCCATCTCCTACCTCGCTGTTCAGCTGCAGCACGGCCGCAGGCGCCGTGACGGACGCGCCGGGTTTTGCGAAGCGAGCGCAGCGAGCGGAGCCGGCGAGCCGCGTGTTATACGCCCTCCACGCCCTGTCCTCACTATCTGTACGAATTCTTGATGGCTCCCCACGTCCCGGATTGCACGGGAACAACCCGATCACATGCATCCACACCGCCGCTCCCCACGCACACTCGGCCCAGGCGGGGCGAATCGGCGTCTACAATCTGGTCAATCTGAGATGTACCGCGGCCAAGAACGTGAATGCCGTAAGGCCAAGGTGGCTGAATGAACCGTAGACAACCGCTATTCCCGGCGTTGAAGAAGATGCGTCCGACGACAGCGAGGCTTGGACCCTCAATACAACTGAAGGCGGTCACCCCCGAGGCGGTTGTTGGACCATCACGGAAGATACCCTCAATTTGCCCCGGCTGGCAATCAAAGAGGGAGAATGCCCAGGTCCAACTGGGATCCCAGCTCAATCCAGCTTGCAATGCAGCAATCCGCTGGTAATTGGCCACGAAGAGGAAGATTGCCACCGGTCCGTTTCCAGGGATGCTCGTGGTTGGACGATTGCCCAGGCAATCGACAGGCAGATACCCGCTGCAGGGCAGGTAGGTAGACGTTGCCGCATGGAGTGGCAAAGTGAATTCCGCATTCTCTCCTCCGAATACTGCCGCAGGACATGAGGAAATGCTCCAGAGCAAGAGGTAAAAGGCGGATCGTTTCGACATGCGCGTTCTCCCGCCGACACCCCCCGGGGGCTTCAACCTTCTACTTCACTATAAGCACCCAGCCAGAGGGCGGATAACGATTTCGCGGATGCCGAACCCGGCGCCCGGCACGGCGCCTGCCCATCCTCGAGCTGGAATGCTCAACCCCGGCACGACCGCAGGCGCCGTGACGGATGCGCCGGGTTTTTGCGGAGCGAGCGCAGCGAGCGGAGCCGGCGAGCCGCGTGTTAGCCGAACCCACCGCATCTGGACGAACAGCGGGGAATAACTCCGGACCACGAGCAATCCGCTTGTCAGCGATAGGTATCTTTTATCGCTCCCCAAGTGGTTGATGCTACCGGAACCGCCGACTCACACGTATTGAGGCCGCTCTCGCCGACGCAGACCCGTGCGCGATTCATTGATGGGATCAGATCGATCTCATTCTGGCAGCTCCCAACATGGGTTCCGCCAGGATGACCCGATTCGATGATCTCAAGGCACCCTTCCCCTGGAACAGCCCACACCCATCCAATCACCTGCGAGGTGCCACTCGATATGCAATTGAACGCCGACGCACAGGACCCTGCGATGGGGCCCGGCCCATATGGGGGCTGCTCCGGGGCGCCGATTGAACCTGGTGGGCACAGCCAGTAGCCCCAAGGCACGATGGACCAGGTTGGGGGCCAATCGAAAGCCCATTGAATGTAGGCAATGTTGTTGTAATTCCGTGCAATGACGTAGATGTAGAGACCCTTACCCGGCTCGGTGATGGTGACCACGGGCTGGTTTGGGGAAAGACAAGGGTCCTCGAGAGCGCAGAACACAGACTCGCTCTGAGCGTGCAAAACAATTGAGGTTCGGGCATTTGGCCCAGCCCACGAGTCGTCAGAGAAGAACAGCATCCCACTCGCCGCGGCGACTGCAATTACGATGCGTATGAAAGCTTTCATTGGTCATTACCAAAGGCGCGGGTTCGGCTAACGATTTCGCGGATGCCGAACCCGGCGCCCGGCACGACGCCTGCCACCCTCGACCTCAGTACTCAGCTCCGGCACGACCGCGGGCGCCGTGACGGTCAGCGCCGGGTTTTGCGAAGCGAGCGCAGCGAGCGGAGCCGGCGAGCCGCGTGTTATACGCTCGCACCGCTTACCACTGAACCCCAACGCGATCATCAACCTTCACCCGCACGGCCATTACACCTGGACCTGTTGGCTGGGAGCACCAGCTGTACTCGCCGGCCCGAACCTCCCTACGTTGCCAAGCCTGCCTGACCGACGAAGCGAGACGTTTGCAAAGCTGCACCACCGAGGCGCCGCTGCGAACGACGCCAAACGGAGCCCTACGAGCTTCATCTCGACTCCTCGCCCTCTCCGCTCCCGGTCAGAGCCATCCTGCGCCCCGCACGCACCGTTACACCTTACCCTACCTCTCCATTGCAGAAAGGGCGGCTCCGCCCTTCAACGGCCTCTCGCGTACGGAAACCCCTTCCTCAGTCTTTCAACGGAGCTCCGGAACCGTCGCCTTGGATCTCTCCTGCGGACCGCCGGCTCAGAGTCCCTACGTGGGCACGAAGCGGGCGTATAACGATTTCGCGGATGCCGAACCCGGCGCCCGGCACGGCGCCTGCAATCCCCTACCTCGCTGTTCAGCTGCAGCACGACCGCAGGCGCCGTGACGGTCTGCGCCGGGTTTTGCGAAGCGAGCGCAGCGAGCGGAGCCGGCCAGCCGCGTGTTTTGCGCCAGGCCCATTGGAACGCTCGCCCAAGGAGCGACTGTCACTTACCGCGCTCCGCCTCAGAGCTTTCTCTGGTGGCATCGATCCCAACCCGAATAGCCAAGGTGACACCACGGTTCTTGACTCCCCGCGGACCGGTTGGACTTTCACCAGTCGCTTCCGTCAGATCGTGCGCGTATCGAGCATCGAATGCCAGGGAGTGCCAGCGGATCCCAGCCCCGACCTGCACTGCGAGGTTCGTTCTTCCGTTCTGTCCAGGGTCATCTTTGAGTATCTCGACGCTCGGCCCCCCAAAGACATATGGGGTGAGGAACCCGGGCTGCAGGTCGTACGTAATGAGAAACGGAAGCGAGAGATATTGGTTGTCGAAGTAGGCAGTCTCCAGACCGCCATTTATCGGATCGATCTCGCGAGAATACCCCTTCTCCAACAGCATGAAATCAGTGGTTAGAGATACGCGCGCCAGGGGGATCGCCCACTGCACGTAGCCGCCCAGCACCCATCCCCAGGCACGGCCCGTGTCGATGTTCCAATCTGTATCCGTGAAGGAGCGACTCGTCGATGTAGCCCCGGTTAGGAAGCCGAAGCGGCTGACAGGGCCGGCAGCTGCGCTGCCGGGCAGGGTGACGACAACGAACAAAGAGATGACGCCCATCAAATGTTTGGTCATGTGAAAACCCAAGCTCATCGTGAAAGGCTGCCGGCCAAGGCACTGGCCTGGCGTAAAACGATTTCGCGGATGCCGAACCCGGCTCCCGGCACGTCGCCTGCCCATCCTCGAGCTCGATGCTCAACCCCGCCACGACCGCAGGCGCCGTGACGGACAGCGCCGGGTTCTGCGAAGCGAGCGCAGCGAGCGGAGCCGGCCAGCCGCGTGTTTTGCGCCAGGCGGATGGCCCAATCCGCGCCGCCCGGATTCGGACTGTCTCAACCTCAGATGTCGCTATCGTTCCAATTGCCGTCGTCGTACGACCGCTGGATGCTGCTCAAACGTTCATAGAGTTCGTCGAGCTGCATCTTAAGCCGCGTGTTCGGTGTGTGGTTAGCTTCGGCAGCAATCTCTCCCAACATGTCCTCAAGGTCATCGAGGGTGTAGTCCCCGGTCAAATCCTTGCTGCCCGGCACCGGCCGCAATCTCTCTAGATAGTCGGGGTCAACAACGAGATCGCTAAGCAGTCTGCGGTCCCGAGCATTGAGCCTGACCGCCACCTTAGCTCCCTCCTCTATCCTCCGACGCTTCTGGCCGCGGAGCCCCGCGATTACGCTCACCAGGTGCTCCACACTCTCTCGCTCAGCATCCCTACGATCCCAAGGCGTTCCCTGCCACCCGTCGATGTGGCCATTGTCCCCGCATACGGGGCAGCGCCATAGTATCGCTGCGCCAGGGCTCTCGAACTTGGCCTCGATCTCCGCTGTGCACCGCTTTCGGCCGGGACTCCGCCGACAAGGCACGTTTGTTCGCTGAGCTCCGGCATCGTCGTGACTCGTTATCCAGGCAATGATCGAACCGAGATGCAACGCAATCGCCAGTGCTGGCCCAGGCATCTCATCGCCGAGCCTTCCCCCATCGAGGTAGTGTCCCATGTCCGTGATCCAGGTATCGCCCATCGCCATTCCTCGAGTGGCTCGTAAGAATGACCGCCAGGGGAGCGTAGCAGGGGGCTCTTGCATGGCGCAAAACGATTTCGTGGCTGCCGAACCCGGCGCCCGGCCTACGCGAAGCGAGCGCAGCGAGCGGCGCCGGCCAGCCGCTCGCTGTTTTGCGCCAGGACAAAAGGTGATGTTGAATGGGCAGCTACCTAGGGTCTCACTTCTCTGGGGAGAAGGTGGGGTTGGCTCGAGGAGCTACCACTTTCTCGATGCGCCAAGGGGACCACGTGATGTGATAGGCGCCCTCGTCGAATCCCAGGGGACCGAAGAGGAGCCGCCATTCTCCGCGCAGGACAGCGCCATCCCGTGACATCTCCAGAGTCCTCACCCAGAAAGGACCGAGGTGTTCCGTCTTTTCCAATCCCGAGGCCAAGTCGAACAAGTGAAGAGACGTGTTATTGTATTCTTCCTGCCTCTCGAAGTGCTCCAAGGCTGTGTTCATGGCGGCAAGCAACAGGCTGCCGCTATGGTCAAATGCATACGCTTCCTCAAGGTAATGGCGCTGTAAGGGGCGACGGACATGGTCGGTCCAGTTCCGAGTCAATGCCATTTCTCGTTGAAAAGTGACGGCTCTCGTCCATGTCAAGCAACCGCCTGACGCTTGCTGATGCCGAGCTCCCGCTGGATCGCTTCGCGAAGAGTTCGCAGATGGTGCTTGC
>Ga0137428_1001030_pt1 | contig 11275 bp, 12 predicted proteins | sample EasRivERMZT718_2_FD_102305 | JGI IMG/M metagenome (GOLD analysis project Ga0137428, IMG submission 102305) | Soil microbial communities from meander-bound floodplain in the East River, Colorado, USA - East River MetaG ERMZT718_2 | ecosystem: Environmental > Terrestrial > Soil > Floodplain ...
CGTCTCGATGCCCGCGCGCGCGAGCAGCAGCCCGAGCATCATCCCCGCCGGGCCGCCGCCGGCGATGACTACGTTCGGGATAGTGCGGCCTTGACGCGCTCGGGATCGAGCGGCGCGGTGCGGTTGCGCACGCCGGTGGCGTCAAACAGCGCGTTCGCCACCGCTGCCGGGATCACGCGGATCGTGGGCTCGCCGGCGCCGGTCGGCGCGATCTCGGGCCGATCGGCACGACGCGTGCTCCTCATCAAAAATCAACGAACAAGTTTTACGCCGGCCTCCTGCAGGACGCCGCGCATCTGGTTGCTGAACTCGTCGTAGAACCGGCTGAGGTCGGCCGCGTTCTGGTACGCCTCCTCGAACTGGTTGTCCGCGACGTATTTCTTCCACGATTCGGTCTGGCTCATTTTCTTGAATACGCCTTCCCAGTAGGCGACGTTCTCGGGCGGAATTCCCGGCGGCGCGACCACCCCGCGCACCTGCGGGACCGGAGTGACATTGAACCCGGCTTCCTTGAGCGTCGGCACGTTCGGGAACGCCGGCAGCCGCGCATCGGACACCTGTGCGAGGAGCCGCATGTTGCCGGCGCGGATGTGCTCGCCGGCTTCGTTCGGCTCGATGACCATCATTTGCACGTGGCCGCCCAGCAGCGCGGCGATGCGCTCGCCGCCGCCGGGGAACGAGATGAATTGCCAGCGCGCTCCGCTGACCTTCTGCAGCTGCTGGCGCACGACGTTGTCGCGGCTGGTGATCGACCCGCCCGACTGCTTGAGCTCGCCCGGCTTCTGCTTTGCAGCGCTCACGAACTCGCCCAGCGTCTTGTACGGGGCGTCGGCCTTCACCGCGATGACCGCGGGCTCGAGCAGCAGGCGTGCGATCGGCGTCAGGTCCTTCAGCGTGACTTTGGCCTCCATGCTGGTCAGGGGGTTGGTTAACCATACCCCGGTAAAGATGCCGATGGTGTGGGTCTCGCCTTTCTTTTCCGCGAGATACGCCGCTGCCGCGGCGCCTCCGCCTCCCGGCTTGTTCGCGACCTGCGCGCGGACAGGCAGGAGCTTCTCTTTTTCCATGATCAGCACCATGGCGCGCGCGAGCACGTCGGAACCGCCGCCGGGACCGGTGTGCACCACGACCTCGATCGGACGCGTCGGGGTGAAGCCTTGACCAAATGCCGCGGTAGTCGAAAAAGCGAGTACGGCGGCCAACAACACACGCATCTGCATCACATCCTCCTCGTTCTATTTTTCAAGCGCCTGCAACCGCCAGCGATTGATCCTGCCGAACACGGGCATCAGCAGGACCAGCAGCGCCAACGATAGCATCACCGCCGAGACCGGCCTAGACACCAGGATCGAAAGGTTGCCGTCCGACATCATCAGCGACTGGCGCAGCGCGCGCTCCATCGCGCCGCCGAGCACCAGCCCCAGGATGAGCGGCGCCGAGGGGTAATCCAGTTTGCGCATGAGGTAGCCGAGCAGCCCGAAACCGGCGAGCAGCCAGACGTCGAACAGGCTGCCGGACGTGCTGTATACGCCGACCACAGCGATGCCGAGGATCACCGGGTAAAGGATGTATGCCGGGGTACGCAGGACCTGCGCGAACAGCGGCACCAGCGGCAGGTTGAGCACCAGCAGCATCAGGTTGCCGATGTACATGCTCGCCACCAGGCCCCAGAACAGCGCCGGGTTCTCCGGGATGAACAGCGGCCCGGGCTTGAAGCCCCACAGCACCAGCGCGGCGAGCAGCACCGCGGTGGTGGATGAACCGGGAATGCCGAGCGTCAGCATCGGGATCAGCGCGCCGCCGGTCTCCGCGTTGTTGGCGCCCTCGGGCGCGGCCACGCCCTCGACCACGCCCTTGCCGAACTGCTCCGGGCGACGCGACACCGCCTTCTCCAGGCCATACGAGATGAACGAGGCGATGGTGGAGCCGGCGCCGGGTAGCACGCCGATCAGGAAGCCGACCACCGAGCCGTTGAGGAAGGCGAAGCGCGAGTCCTTCAGATCCTGCAGCGTGGGCAGCAGGTTGCGCAAGCCCTTCGGAACCGGCAACGCCTTGGCCGCCTCGCGCCCTTCCAGGTTGGCGAGCACCTCGCCGATCGCGAACACGCCGATCGCCACCACCACGAAGTCGACCCCCGACAAGAGCTCCATCCGGCCGAAAGTGAAGCGCGAGGTCTGGCTGAAGAGGTCGGTGCCGATGCCGGCGAGCCACAGCCCGACGAGCGTCGCGAGCAGCGCCTTCACCATCGAGCGCCCCGCGAGCAGCACCACCATGGCTAGCCCGAGCGCCATCAGCGCGAAGTACTCGGGCGAGCTGAAGGCGAGCGCCATCCGCGCGAGCGGCGGCGCGATCAGCATGATGCCGAGGACGCCCACCGTCCCGGCGATGAAAGAGGCGATCGCGGCGATGCCGAGCGCTGCCCCGGCGCGGCCGTTGCGCGCCATCTGGTAGCCGTCGAAGCAGGTCGCGACCGAAGCCGATTCGCCTGGGACGTTGAGCAGGATCGAGGTGGTGGAGCCGCCGTACTTCGCGCCGTAGTAGATCCCGGCGAGCATGATGATCGCGCTCGCCGGGCTCATCAGGAACGTGAGCGGCAGCAGCATCGCGATAGTCGCCGGCGGCCCGAGGCCGGGCATCACGCCGACCACCGTGCCGAGGATCACGCCGACGAAGCACCACAGCAGGTTCATCGGCTGCAGCGCAACCGCGAATCCCTGCATCAGGCCGGAAACGATGTCCACGCTAGGGCAGCTTCACGCCGAGAGCGAGCGGGAACACGAGGTAGAAGGCGGCGGTCGCGCCGAGCGCGACGGCGGCGGCGACCCAGAGCGGCCGCCGGTACATGACCGCCACGATGAAGAACGTCAGCGCGGCGAAACAGACCAGGAAGCCCGCCACCTTGAGGAGCGCCACGGCGACCGCGAACGCAAGCCAGGCGGTGAACGCCCGGCCCGCGCCGCGCCAATCGATGCGATCAGGGCTGGGTCTTGTCACGCTGAAAAACACCAAGGCAAGCGAGAGCGCCACCATGGCGATGCCGTACCACAGCGGGAAGAAGCCCGGACCGGGTCCATCGGCGCCGAGATACTCCCAGCGCGACGCCTGCACGACGACGTACGCGCCGAGGCCGCCGAGCGCCAGGCCGGACCAGAGGTCCGCGCTGCTGGCCTTCATCGCTTCGATTTGGACTTTTTCTTGGCCTTGGGTTTCTTGTAACGACCTTTTGGCACGAGTTCGCACACTGTCCCGCCGGGAGCGCGGAACTTCACCGGAATCACCCCCGGATCGCTGATGATCTCGCAGCCGTACGCCTTCACCTGCTTCGTCGCCGCGCCGATGTCGTCGACCTCCACCGCGAAATGGTGGATGCAGGGCCCCTCGCCCGCCGCCCGGGACTCGGCCGACTGCGTGTCGGGGTCGTACTTGATCAGCGCCACGTCGAGCACGCCGTCGCTCAGATGGCGCGAGGTGTGGTCGCGCACCTTCGTGGTGTTCATCTCCTTGAAGCCGAACACCTTCTGGTAGAACTCGGTGGTGCGCTCGAGGTCTTCGACCTTCAGCGCAAGGTGCACGATGCGGCTCATGGTTTCTCCTGTAGCAGGGGTCTCAGTTTGCGAACATCCTTCAAGCCTTCCAGATTCCAGACCGCGTCGCACAGCTTGCGCGCGCGCGCTTTGCCGATCACCGGCGCGATCAGATCGTAGCTTTTGGCGTCGACTTCGGCGCGCGTCATCGGGTTCTCCGCGGTGCCGCGCACCGCGACCGTGTGATGCCGAAGGCTGCGCCCGTCGCGCAGAATGATCTCGACGATCGCCTGCCGGGCCGGCATGGTCTTGGTGAGGGCATCGTCGCCGTGAAGTTCTATTTTTTTCCTGAATTCCAAGACCTTTGGATCCCGGAAGCGCTTTTCATCGTGCGAGGACTTGAACGTCACGTTGCCGTCGAACAGCATCACCGCGCACAGGTGCTGCATGTTGATGTCGGGCATCGGGCGATTGTCGGTGGTGTTCTTGTCACGGTGCGCCACGCGGATGGTCAGCTTCTCGACCTGCTCCGCCTTCACTGCATTGCTTTTGATTAACTCCAATAAGGAATCCAGCGGGGCCTGGATGGGCGAACCCACCGACCAGCGCTTGATGTTGGTGCGCAGAATCTCGTAGTCCTCACCCAGTCCCCGCACCATCTCCTCGGGATTGGCGGGGCGGCCGTGGGCGACGAAGAAGTTGCGCTCGCCCGAGAACACGTCGTCCACTCCACTGAAGCCCTGCGCCACCATGGTCGCCGCGGTGACGCCGTTGCGCGCCGGCATGCCGCCAAAGTCGAACGCCTTCTCGATGTGCTCCTCGTCGCGCATCCAGCAGGAGATGCCCGAGGCCTGCTGGGCCGCGTACGACAGGAGATAACGGGCTTGCTCCTGATTCAAGCCAACAAGCAATCCTGCCGCTGCGGCCGCCCCGAAGGTCGGGCCGTAGCTGTGAGTCGAGAGGCCATCCTCGCGGAACTTGAACGCATTGAGCGACATCGTGAGGCGGGTCGCCACGTCGTAGCCGAGCGCGACAGCGCGCAGCAGCGCTTCTCCGTTCCGACGTTCTTTTTCTGCAACGGCAAGGGCGGCCGGCACGATGCCGCAGCCCGGATGCATGACCGAAGGCGCATGCGAGTCGTCGGTCTCGTCCGCGTGCGCGCACATTCCGTTGGCGAGCGCGGCGTTGGCGGCGTTGGTGACGATGCGGCTGCCGATGACGCACGCCTCCTTTGTGCCGCCCAGCGTATTGACGTAGGCGATGCCCTTCCTGCCGGGCAGCAACCGCGAGCCGGAGACCATTGCTGCGATCGTGTCCAGGACATGATGCTTCGTTCTTTCGACCACTGCCGCCGGCAGCGGCTTCTTTCCTGCTGCGGAAATGTAAGAACTGAGCCGGCGCATCACCGGCGAGATGGCGTCCTGCTTCACGGCAGGTAACCGCCGCCGTTGACGTGGATCGCCTGCCCGGTGATGTAGCGCGCGTCCGGGCCGCAGAGCATGCGCACCATCGCGGCGATCTCCTCGGGCTCGCCGCGGCGACCGATCGGCGGCGGCGCACGCCGGTGCGCGGGACGGTCGGGCACGCCGGGCAATCCGCGCTGGCTGTCGATCGTCCCGGGGACCACGCAGTTGACGGTGATCTGGTGCGGCGCGAGGTCGAGCGCGAGCGCCTTGGTCATGCCGGCAAGACCGGCCTTGGCGGTGATGACGTGCGCGCGCTCGGAGGCGCCCTTGTGGCCGGTCTGGCCGCCCATGTTCACTATTGACCCGCCGCCGGCGCGGATGAGGTGCGGCAATGCCGCCTGCGCGCAAAGGAACGCGCCATCGAGCACGATGGCCAATACGCGGCGCCATTCGTCGAAACTGATGGCTGAAAAAGCGGTTTCGTAACGCACGGCGGCGTTGTTGACGAGAAAGTCGAGCCGACCGAAGCGCTTCACGGTGGCCTCGACCAGCGCCTTGACCTCTTCGGGCCTCGTCACGTCCGCGATGTGGAAAGCGGAGCTCGAGCCGATCATTTCCACGGTCTGCTCGGCCTCGGCGCGCGAAGTCCGGGCGTTCACCATGACCGACGCGCCGCCGGCCGCGAGCGAGCAGGCGATCGCGCGGCCGATGTTGCGCGCGCCCCCGGTCACCAGGGCGACCTTGCCGGCAAGCTCGGTGCCGGGCTTCATTCCGACGTTGCTGGGCAAACGCTTTCTCCTAGCGGCTGATGGCGGGCAACCACGTGGCGAGCGGGGGAAACGCGATGATCAGGCCGGTCAGCATCACGACGCAAGCGATGAACGGCATGCCCGCGAGGTAGATGTCGCGCATGGTGGTCCCCGGCGGCGCCACGCCCTTCATGACGAAGAGCAGCAGGCCGAAGGGCGGCGTGGTGTAGCCGATCTCGAGCGCGAGCAGCATGATGAGCCCGAACCAGGTGAGATCGAAGCCGAGGGTCTTGGCGAGCGGGAAGAAGATCGGCGCAGTCAGCAGCATCTTGGAGAGCGGATCCATGAAGCTCCCCAGGAACACGATGACGCCGATCATGATGAAGAGCATTCCAAGCGGCGTGACCTTGAAGCCGATCGCCCAGTTCATCAGGCCGCTGGACGCGCCGGTGAACGCCAGCACCTGGGCGAACGTGGCCGACCCCAGGATCACCAGGAACGCCATCACGGTCACCCGCAGCGCGCCGTCGAGTGAACGGATCAAGGCTTTGAGAGTTAGTTCTCCATAGCAAGCGGCCAGCACGATCACCGAGACCGCGCCGAGCGCCGCCGCCTCGGTCGGCGTCGACCAGCCCGTAATCATGATCAGCACCGAGAACACGATGATCACGATCATCGGCACCACGTCGACGAAGAAGAGCCGCACCTTCTCCCGAGTGCTGACCTGCGGCGCCGCGTGCATCGGGGCCGAGCTCGGATCGACCACGGTCCAGCCCCAGATCAGCACGCCGTACATCGCCGCGAGCAGCAGCCCGGGTACGACGCCGGCGATGAGCAGCGCGCCGACGTCGGTCTGTCCGAGCGTCGCGAGCAGCACCGTCAGCGCCGAAGGCGGAATGATCACCGCGAGCCCGCCGACGCCCATGATCGGGCCGAGCGACAGGTACTTGCTGTAGCCGCGCTTCATCATCTCCGGGACCATCAGCCGTCCCAGCAGCGCGCACGCGCCCATCGAGGAGCCCGCCGGACCCGCGTACGCGGTGCCGCCGATCAGGGTCACGTAGGCGAGGCGGCCGCGGATGTTGCCGAGCAGCTTGTCGGCGGCGTTGAAGCAGCGCGAGGCGAGCCCGGTGTGATAGAACAGCTCGCCCATGAAGAGGAACATCGGGATCGGGACCAGCGCGAAGTTGGTCATCGCGCCGAAGCCGTTGTTGATGATCTGCTGGATGCCGGGGCCGCCGCCCATGAAGAGCACCGCGGCAATGACGTTGGTGATGAAGAACCCGACCGCGACCGGGATGCCGAGCATCATCAGGCCGAGCGCCGAGCCGAAGAGGATCAGCGCGACCCAGTACCAGCTCATGCGTGGCTAAGTGTTGCTGAGTTCGCTGAGCGGCGTGAGGAAGTCCTCGCGGCGCCACAGGAAGCGCGCGAACTCGACCGCCATCATCAGGAACGAGAGCGGGATCCAGCCGATCACCATCCAGCGCGGTGCGTCGAACGAGCGCACGTCGCGCTCGGCCTGGCGAAAGTCGGTCAGCGTCACAGCGAAGCCGTACCAGGCAATGACCAGGCACACCGCGATGCAGGCGAGCCCGATCCCCGTCATCAGCCAGCGCCGCGGCCGCGGCGCGAGATGCATCAGCAGGATCTCGACGTAGATGTGCCCCTTCTCGCGCACCAGCCACGGCGCGCCGAGGCACGGCACGACGAGCAGCGCGTACTCGGTGAAGGTGAAGAAATGCGCCGAGCTCTGGTAGCCAAAGTTGCGCACCACGACGTCGACGGTGATCACCACCATCATCGCCGCGATCAGGAGCCCGGCGAGCCACGCCATGCCGTAGAGCAGCGCGGTGTAGCCGCGGGAAATCAGGCTTTTTCTCTTGAACCGATTACTTGGGCAGCGGCCCGGGCGTGAACAGCTGGATTATTTTCTCGTAGTTCTCCAATCCGCCCGCCTTTTCCATGCGCTCTTTCATGCGCTGCAGGCTCGCGGCGCGCGCGCCTTCGTAGAAGCGCTTCGAGGCCTCCGGCGACTGCGAAACGGTCTTGATGCCGCGCTTCTTGAGCTCGGCCTCCTCTTCGCGCCACAGCTTTTGTAGCGCTTGCAGGCTCTCGGTCTCGTGCTGGATCGCGACGCGCTGCAGGATCTCGCGCGACTTGGGCGACAGCGCCTGCCACTTCTTCAGGTTCATCAGGATGTGCAGGTCGGTGGAGAAGAAATCCGGCAGGATGCGGTACTTGAGGTACTTGTCCCAGCTGAGGTCCATCAGGCCGATCTGCGTCCAGGCGCTCATCTCGACCGTGCCGCGCTCGAGGGCGGTGTACAGGTCGGGAGAGTTGACGTTGATGATCTGCGCGCCGAGGTAGTTGGTGAGGAACGCGTTGTAGATCGGGTGGCCGCGCACCTTGAACCCCTTGATGTCGATGTGGCCGCTCGAGTCGAGCTTCGGCTCCTTGGTCGACCACAGGTTGAAGCGGATGCCGCTGTCGACCCAGCCGAGGTTGTAGATGCCGGCGCGCTTCTGATGCGCCTGGTTGAGCAGCTCCATGCCCCCGTTCTTGCGCGCGGTCGGACCGTCGATGGTCGAAGCAGCGACCGCGTCGCACTCCGGCACCACTGCGGCGTAGAACGCGCACGGCGAGTACACCATGTCGACCACGCCGTCGCGCGCCGCGCGCGGCTGCTCCATCATCGGGATCGCCTCGGGCCCGCCGCGCACCTGGATCGCGTACACCCCCTTGCCGGCTTCGTTCGCCTTCTTGACGTACTCGAGGAAGCTGCGCGAGTAGATGAGCGACGCGGGAAACACGTGCGTCGCGGTGATGGTGTCTTGTGCTAAGGCAGGAAACGTCGCGAGCAGCGCCGCGCCGAGCGAAAACAGCCTTTTCATCGGGCCCCCTTGTTGTCCTATCGTCGCGGGGCATCTTAACATCCAGTCAGTGACGACGGTCTTTTCCGCCTTCGAGCGTACCGCCGCGGCGCACGGGTCGAAGCCGTTCCTCGAGATGCCGTCCTGGAAGTTGCGGCTGAGCTACTCGGACGCGCTCGCCAGGGTGTCTGACATCGCCCGGCGCTACCGGGCGCGCGGCTACGGGCCGGCCCACCGCGTCGCCCTCCAGCTCGAGACCCGCCCGGAATTCCTGCTGCACTTCCTCGCGCTGAATTCGCTCGGCGTCTCGGTCGTGCCCCTGAATCCGGACTATCGCCCCGCGGAGCGGGACTACGTGCTCGCGCACAGCGAAGCATCCGCCGTGGTCTCTGCGCAATCGCTCGAAGACCTGCCTAAGCCCGGAAAGCCGGTGGGCGCCGCCGAGTGTGCCCTGCTCTATACCTCGGGCACCACCGGCAAGCCGAAAGGCTGCCTGCTCAGCAACTTCTATTTTCTGAACGTGGGCCAGCGCTATCTCGACGAAGGCGGGCTTTGCACGGTCCGCGCGGGCGAGGAGCGGCTGATCACTCCCCTGCCGCTGTTCCATATGAACGCGCTCGCGGTGTCGACCACAGCGATGATCCTTTCCGCGGGTTGCCTGATCCAGCTCGACCGCTTCCATCCGCGCACCTGGTGGCGCGACGTCGCCGAATCCTCCGCCACGATCGTTCATTACCTCGGAGTAATGCCAGCCATCCTCAATACCCAGGCCGCGGACCTCTGTGAAAAGCAGCACCATGTGCGCTTCGGCTACGGCGCGAATGCCAATCCGGCCGACCATGCCGCGTTCGAGGAACGCTTCGGCTTTCCCCTGATCGAGGCCTGGGCGATGACCGAGACCGGCGGCGGGGCGCTCATCGCGGCCAGCCGCGAGCCGCGGCACGTCGGCACTCGCTGCGTCGGTTTTCCAAGAAACGATTTGGACCTGAAAATCGAAGACAGCGGCGAGCTGCTGGTCCGCCATGCCGGGCCCGACCCGCGCCGCGGGTTCTTTTCCGGTTATCTGAAAGACGACGAAGCGACCGCGCATGCCTGGCGCGATGGGTGGTTCCATACCGGCGACGCGGTGCGCCGCGGGCCCGACGGCAGCCTGCATTTCGTCGACCGCCTCAAGAACATCATCCGCCGCGCCGGCGAGAACATCGCCGCGCTCGAGGTCGAGGCGGCGCTCGCCGGCCATCCGGCGATCGGCCAAGTCGCGGTGATCGCGGTGCCCGATCCGGTGCGGGACGAGGAGGTCATGGCTTGCGTGGTGTTGAAGCAAGAACAACTCTCCGGTCGCGATACCGCCATCTCTATCCAGGACTGGTGCCTGGAGCGGCTCTCGTACTTCAAGGCACCCGGGCACGTCGCGTTCGTCGATTCCCTCCCCACCACCGCCACCAACAAGGTGCAAAAGGCGAAGCTCGCGGATTTCGCCTTCAACGCGTCCGACTCCTTCGACCTGCGTGAGCGCAAAAAGAGAACCGCGAAAAGCGTATGACGGCGTAGTGCTCGCGGCGCCGGTGACGGTGCCATACGTGCGCTACTCCATCCGCGCGGCACACTGGTGGCTGGCGCGTGCGTTTTCGGAGCTTCTGAAAAGATCCAATCTGAAGAAAGACGATGTCGACGGCCTCACCGTCTCCAGCTTCACGCTCGCGCCCGACACCGCGATCGGCCTGACGCAGCATCTCGGGCTCTCGCCTCGCTGGCTGGATCATGTACCGCTGGGGGGCGCAAGTGCCGTGGTGGCGTTAAGGCGCGCGGCGCGCGCAGTCCAAGCCGGAGACGCCGACGTCGTCGCGTGCATCGGCGGCGATACCAACCACGTCGACTCGTTTCGCCTGACGCTCGCGAACTTCAGCCAGTTCGCGCGCGACGCGGTCTATCCCTACGGCGCCGGCGGCCCCAACGCCAGCTTCGCTTTCCTGACCGCCCATTACATGCGCGTGCATGGGGCGCGGCGCGAGGACTTCGGCAAGCTGTGCGTCGCACAGCGCGCCAACGCGCTCAAGTTTCCCCTGGCGCTGTTCAAGAAGCCTCTGAGCATGGAGGAATACCTCGCCGCCCGCCCGATCGCCGAGCCGCTGCACCTCTTCGACTGCGTGATGCCCTGCGCCGGGGCCGAGGGGTTTCTTGTCCTCAGTGAAAAAAAGGCCAAACTTCTAAAACTTCCCTACGCTCGCCTTCGCGGCACAATCGAGCGACACAACGCGTTCCCGTCCGACCCGGTGCAGATGCACGCAGGATGGGCGCTCGACCGCGACGACCTGTATGGACAGGCCGAAGTCGAGCCGAAGGACATCGACTTCGTCGAGACCTACGACGACTACCCGGTCATCTCGCTGATGCAGCTCGAGGACCTCGGCTTCTGCGGCAAGGGAGACGGCCCGGCGTTCGTGCGCAAGCACAGCTTCACCTGCGACGGCAGCTTCCCGCTGAATACTTCGGGCGGACAGTTGTCGGTCGGCCAGGCCGGCGCCGCGGGCGGGTTTCTCGGCATGGTGGAGGCGATCCGGCAGCTCACCCGAGAAGCCGATGGGCGACAAGTGAAGAATGCGAAATTCGGCCTCGTTAGCGGGTTTGGCATGATCAACTACGACCGTGGCCTCGGCAGCGGAGCGGCGATCCTTGCAGCGCCCAAAGCGTAAGAACCCCGTTCTTCGCACGCGGCTGCCGAC
>Ga0137428_1001033_pt1 | contig 11274 bp, 10 predicted proteins | sample EasRivERMZT718_2_FD_102305 | JGI IMG/M metagenome (GOLD analysis project Ga0137428, IMG submission 102305) | Soil microbial communities from meander-bound floodplain in the East River, Colorado, USA - East River MetaG ERMZT718_2 | ecosystem: Environmental > Terrestrial > Soil > Floodplain ...
CTGACCAGCGCCACCAGCGCGCCGCGCGAGAACGGGCCGCCGTAATAGACGGGGTCCATTACCTTTTTGGAGGGCTCGTGCTCGGGGAACAGGCTTCCGAGGGAACGCCGCGTCGGGCGGTTCAGGATCACGCCGACGTGGCCGCCGTTCGGCGCCGGCGCGGCGATCAGCACCGTCTGCCGGTACTCGAGGTCGCGGAATGCCGGATGGGCGATGAGGATCATCGCGTCGTCGCCATCGGCGAGCGCCGAGGCGGAGCTCACGAGCAGCCCGAGGAACGCCAGCACGCGGAAAACGAGGTTCATGCGGCCAGTATACTTTTCCTTTCAGCGCATCGCTACACGGCCGCGGGCTTTTCTCACCAGCTCTTCCCACAGCCCGCGCGTGTCCCTGCGAAACACGATGTCCGCGCTCGCCGGCAGCACGAACCAGTCGTCGCGCGCGAGCTCGCTCTCGAGCTGGCCCGGCGCCCAGCCGGCGAAGCCCATGAACAAGCGATAGCGTTCCCTGTCATTTCCCCACAATTTCTCCAGGTTGCGCGGGTGCATGGTGAGATAGACGCCCTTGAGGACGTGAAACGCTGCGGCCTCGGGCGCGCCTTCCGAGCGATAGAGCGCGACCAGCACTTCGCGCATGACCGGGCCGCCGAAGAAAAGCGGCGAGTCCGTTGGCTCGTGCTTGTTCGGCGTCGGCCGGTTGAGGATCACGCCGACGGTGCTCGAGTCCGCGGCCTGGGTCACGAGCACCACGGTCTCGCGGAAATTCGGGTCGGTGAGGCTGGGCTTCGCCACCAGCAGCAGCCCGTTCGGCGGCTCGGCCTGCGGTTGCGCGAGGGCCGGCGCCGCCGCGACGAGCAGCGCCGAGAGCCAGGGCTTCAGTTGAATGCTTGGATTCCCGTCATGGCACGCCCCAGGATCAGCGCGTGGATGTCGTGCGTGCCCTCGTAGGTGTTCACCACCTCGAGGTTGACCAGGTGCCGGATGACGCCGAACTCGTCCGAGATCCCGTTGCCGCCGAGCATGTCGCGCGCGAGGCGCGCGATGTCGAGCGCCTTGCCGCACGAGTTTCGCTTCAGGATGGAAGTGATTTCGGGAGAAGCGCTGCCTTCGTCCTTCATGCGTCCCAGGCGCAGGCAGCCCTGCAGGCCGAGCGCGATCTCGGTCTGCATGTCGGCGAGCTTCTTCTGGATCAGCTGGTTGGCGGCGAGCGGCCGGCCGAACTGCTTGCGGTCCATGACATAGGTTCTCGCGCGGTGCCAGCAATCCTCGGCCGCGCCGAGCGCGCCCCAGGCGATGCCGTAGCGCGCCGAGTTGAGGCAGGTGAACGGCCCCTTCAGGCCGCGCACCTCGGGAAACGCGTTCTCCTCCGGGCAGAACACGCCGTCCATCACGATCTCGCCGGTGATCGAGGCGCGCAGCCCGACCTTGCCGTGAATCGCCGGTGCCGAGAGATTCTTGAAGTTTTTTTCCAAAACGAATCCGCGGATGTCCTCGCCTTCCTTGGCCCACACCACGAACACGTCGGCGATGGGCGAGTTCGAGATCCAGGTCTTGCTTCCGGTCAGGCTGTAGCCGCCGGAAACCTTCTTCGCGCGCGTTTGCATCGAGCCGGGATCGGAGCCGTGGTTCGGCTCGGTGAGGCCGAAGCAGCCGATCCACTCGCCGGTGGCGAGCTTGGGGAGGTATTTCTTCTTGGTCGCGGCGTTGCCGAATTCGTGGATCGGCACCATCACCAGCGAAGACTGCACGCTCATCATCGAGCGGTAGCCCGAGTCGACGCGCTCCACCTCGCGCGCGATCAGGCCGTAGGAGACGTAGTTGAGCCCCGGCCCGCCGTATTCCGCGGGGATCGTCGGTCCGAGCAGCCCAAGCTCGCCCATCTCGCGAAAGATCGCCGGGTCGGTCTTTTCCTGTCTGAAGGCTTCCAGCACCCGGGGTGCGAGCTTTTTCTGGCAGTACGCGTTCGCTGCGTCGCGCACCATGCGTTCGTCCTGGGTGAGCTGCTGCTCGAGCAGCAGCGGGTCGTCCCACACGAAGCCCGCTTTCACGTTCTCTCTTTTCATTGCATGCGCTCCAGGATGACGGCGAGGCCCTGGCCGACGCCGATGCACAGCGACACCGCGGCGTAGCGGCCGCCCGACTGCTGCAGCTCGCGCGCCACCGTGAGCGCGAGCCGCGCGCCCGAGCAGCCGAGCGGGTGGCCGATCGCGATCGCGCCGCCATTCGGGTTGACGCGCGGGTCCTTGAAGTCGACTTTCATGAGCTTGAGGCAGCCGAGCACCTGGCTCGCGAAGGCCTCGTTGATCTCGATGATGTCCACGTCGCTCAATTTCAACTTTGCTCTTTCAAGAGCCAGCGGAATCGCGTACGCGGGCCCTACGCCCATGATGCGCGGCTCGACGCCGGCGCTTGCCGCGGAGAGGATCCGGGCGATGGGTTTTTTCCCCTTCTTCTCGCCCCACGACTTCGAGCCGATGATGAGCGCGGCGGCTCCGTCGTTCACGCCCGAGGCGTTGCCGGCGGTGACCACGCCGCCTTCGAACAGCGGCTTCAGCTTCTTCAATGAATCCATGGTGCTGTCGCGGCGGGGATGCTCATCCGCGTCCACCACGGTCGGCGGGGCATCCTTCTTTTTTCCTGGCAATGCAACCCCGTGAATCTCGCCCTTGTAGAAGCCCTCGGCCTCGGCCTTGGCGTACTTCTGCTGCGAGGCGAGAGCGAATTCGTCAGCCTGCTCGCGCGTGATGCCGAAGTCCTTCGCCACGTTGTCGCCGGTCTCCGGCATCGTGTGGTTGCCGAACTGCTTCACCACCTTCGGGTTGGGAAAGCGCGAGCCGATCGTGGTGTCGAACATCTTTACCTCGCGGCTGTACGGCGAATCGGACTTGCCCATCACGTAAGGTGCGCGGCTCATGCTCTCCACGCCGCCGGCGACGTACAGCTCGCCCTCGCCGCAGGTAATCGCGCGCGCCGCATCGACGACTGCCTGCAGGCCGCTCGCGCACAGGCGATTGACCGTGACCCCGGGCGTGGTCGGCGGCAGGCCGGCGAGCAGCGCGGCGAAGCGGGCGACGTTGCGGCTGTCCTCCCCCGCCTGGGTGACGCAGCCCATCACGACGTCGCTGATCTCCGCCGGCTCGATCTTGTTGCGCGCGACGACCTCCTTCAGCACTTCGGCGGCGAGGTCGTCCGGCCGCACCGGCGCGAGCTTGCCGGCATGGCGTCCGATGGGGGTGCGCAGTCCGTCGTACAGGTAGGCATCGAGCATTTCGCTACTCCGTCGTTAGCAAAGATACGCCGACTCCTGCGCGGCGCCGCAGCCAAGGGCTGGGGCGATAGCGCGGCTCCTGGTAGAAATCGTGCATCGCTTCCAGCACCGCAAGGATGCGTTTCGGCCCGACGGCGTCGCCCATCGCGAGCGGGCCGCGCGGGTAGCCGAGGCCGAGGGTGACGGCGCGGTCCAGGTCCTCGGGCGTCGCGATGCGCATCTGCACGATATCGCAGCCCACGTTCACGATGTGCGCCACCACGCGCTGGGCGACGAAGCCCGGCGAGTCGCTGATGACCGAGACCGGCACCCCGTCCGAGGCGAGCAGCCCGTGAGCGGCTTCCACGACTTCTTTTCTCGTCACGGGAGTCTTCATGAGAGTGCGGCGCTTGGCGAAGCCGAACAGCGGGTCCACGGCCACGGTGCGCGCGGGGTCGAGACCAAGCTCGAGCGCGCTGGTGGTCGCATCGGCGCCGAGCGGCGCCACGAAGCACACCGCGTCCGGCGTCGGCTTTAGCTCCGGCCGGGCGCCGAGATCGACCATCAATTCCTTCAACTCCGGCACGGCCCACACTGCGTTCGGCCTGGCACCGGGCGCCGGCGCTTCCGGCGTCCGGAGGGCAGCACTGTTCTTGTCGTATTCGTACCAGCCGCGCGCCGTCTTGCGGCCCAGGAGTCCTGCCGCGACCCGCGGCTCGGCGAGGAACGAGGGCCGGTATTTCGGCTCCTCGAAATACTGCTGGTACATGGATTTCATCACCGCGTGCGCGACGTCGAGCCCGACGAGGTCCATCAGCCCGAACGGCCCGAGGCGGAAGCCGGCGGCGTCGACCAGGATGCGGTCGATGGCGGCGAAGTCGGCGATGCCCTCGGACAGCACGCGCAGCGCTTCGGGGACGAAGGCGCGCCCGGCATGGTTGACGATGAAGCCGGGCGTGTCTTTGCAGCGCACCGGCGTGTGGCCGAAGCGCCGGGCGAGCGCCGTCAGCGCGTCGCTCGCCCACGGCTCGGTGAGCACGCCGTCCACCACCTCGACGACCTTCATCACCGGCACCGGATTGAAGAAGTGATAGCCGGCGACCCGGCCGGGACGCTTGCACGCCGCCGCCATCGCGGTCACCGACAGCGAGGACGTGTTCGATGCGAGGATGCAGTCACCCTTGACGGCTTGCTCGAGGGTCGAGAAGAGCTTCTGCTTTGCGCCCAGGTCCTCGACGATGGCTTCGACGACGACGTGGCAGGGGGCAAGGCCTTCCACCGAATCGATGATCTCGATGCGGCCGACGCTCGTGTCCGCCACGGCGGCACCGAGCCGGCCCTTTTCCACCAGCTTGGCCAGCGCCTGCGCTATCGAGTCCTTCGCCTTGCGCGCGGCGCCCGGCTGAGCGTCGAACAGCAGGGTGCGCGCGCCGCACTGCGCCAGGACCTGCGCGATGCCCCGGCCCATGGTGCCGGCGCCGGCGACGCCGGCCACGAGATCGCTGCGGTTGGGATCTAGCAAGCGCTCATTTTAGCGGCCCGGTGGCAGCTATAATCGGCGCGAGGAGGAGGCATGAACCGCATCTGGGCCGGAACCGCGGGCCTGACCGCGGGGCTGCTGTTGGCGTTCGCCGCGCAGGCACAGCAGTTTCCCTCGAAGCCGGTCACGTTGATCGTGCCGTGGCCCGCCGGCGGCAGCACCGACATCTATTTCCGCAAGCTTGGCGAGGTCGCCGCGCGTCACCTCGGACAGCCGCTGGTGATCGAAAACCGGCCCGGCGGCAGCGGGATGAACGGCCCGGCGACCATGTCGAAGACCGCCAGGCCCGACGGCTACACCCTCTCGCAGCTCGCCATCTCGGCGTACCGCATGCCGCACATGCAGAAGGTCGACTGGGACCCGATCAACGACTTCACCTACATCATCGGCCTTGCCGGCTACACCTTCGGCATCGTCGTCAGGGCCGATTCGCCCTTCAAGACGTTCAACGATCTGATCACGTACGCCCGCGCCAACCCGGGCAAGCTTTCCTACGCCACGCCCGGCACGGGCACCTCGCTGCATCTCGCGATGGAGGAGATCGGCGCCAAGGCGAACGTGCAGTTCCTGCACATTCCGTTCAAGGGCTATGCCGACGGCGCCACCGCCCTGCTGGGCGGGCACGTCATGGTGCAGGTCGACTCCACCGGCTGGGCCAAGCAGGTCGACGCGGGGACCCAGCGCCTGCTCGCGACGCTCGGCGACAAGCGCACGCGATGGGGCGCGCCCACCGTGAAGGAGCTCGGCGTGGACACCGTGTCCAACTCCCCGTTCGGCCTCGTCGGCCCGAAGGGCATGCCGCCGGAAGTGGTGAAAGTGCTGCACGACGCGTTCAAGAAGTCGCTCGACGATCCCGAGTACCTCAAGCTGCTGGCGATGCTCGACCAGCCCGCGTGGTACATGTCGAGCGAGGACTACGCCCGCTGGGCGGTCGGCATGCTGCAGGCCGAGCGTGCGACCATCGAGCGCGTGGGATTGCTTCTCAAATAAAAGGGAGGGCGCCATGAAGTATCGAAAGATCCTTCTCGCCTACAACGGCACCAAGGAAGGCAAGCGTGCGCTGCTGGAATGCGCCGATCTCGCGAGCTTCCTCCAGGCCGAGACGCACCTGCTCGCGGTGGCAAGCATGCCGCCGAGCCTCTTCCTCACCGAGGGCTTCGTGCCCGAGGAGCTGCTCGAGGAGGAGAAAAAGCGCACCCAGTCAGTGCTCGACGAGGGCATCCGCACGCTGCGCGACCGCGGCTTCAACGCCACCGGCCAGCTCGCCGTCGGCGAGCCGGTCGAGGAGATCTGCCGGCTCGCGAAGGGGATCGGCGTCGACCTGATCGTGCTCGGCCACAACCAGAACACCTCGTTCGCGGCGCGCTGGTGGAAGGGCTCGGTCGGCGCCTCGCTGCTCGACTATGCGCCCTGCAGCCTGCTGATCGCGATGTCCAAAGGTTAAACGGCAGGTTAAACGGCAGGCTGAGCATCTTGAAAGGCAGGCTGGAAGACGACCGAATGTTGACCGGTCGGGGACGCTATGTCGCCGACTGGAACCTGCCTGGCCAGGCGTACGCATATTTCCTGCGCTCCGACCGCGCCCATGCCGAGATCGTTTCACTCCAGAAAGACGATGCTCTAAAGAGCAAAGGCGTCATCGCGGTTTTCACCGGCGACGACCTCGATCTGAAATCGCTGCCGGCTGCGCTTCCGGCCAAGGGCCGCGGCGGCACGGAGCTCATCAACCCGGGCAGGCCGGCGCTGGCGAAAGGGCGGGTGCGTTTCGCAGGCGACGCGGTGGCGCTGATCGTCGCCGAGAGCGCGGTAGCTGCGCAGGACGCCGCGGAGCTGATCGCTGTCGAATACCGTGATCTGCCCGCGGTCGTGAAGACCGGGGATGCGCTCGCAGCGGGCGCGCCCCTCGTGCACGACTCGGTGCCGGGCAACATCGTGCTGGACTACGAGTCGGGCGACGAAGCGGGGGCCCGCGCAGCTTTCGAAAAGGCGGCGCGCGTCGTCGAGCTCTCGGTGGACATTTCGCGCGTCGTCGGAAACCCGATGGAGCCGCGCGCCTGCCTCGCCGCATTCGTTTCAGGTCAATACCACCTCTACACGTGCACGCAGGGCGTCGCCATCATGCGCAACCAGCTCTCTGCCGTGCTCGGCGTGCCGCCGGAACAGATCCGGGTGATCGCGGAAGAGGTCGGCGGCGGGTTCGGCGTGCGCTTCAACCTGTACCCGGAATACTGCGCGGCGCTGTTCGCGGCGAAGAAGCTGGGGCGGCCGGTGAAGTGGACCGGGACGCGCTCGGAGGTGTTTCTCGCTGACGAGCAGGCGCGCGATGTGCGCTCGCGAGGGGAGCTCGCGCTTGACAGCCAGGGCCGCATCCTCGGCATGCGCTTCGACATGGTCGCCAACCTCGGCGCCTACCTCGCGCCGACCGGGCCTTTCATCAACACCATCGGCATCGTCAACTGCCTCTCCGGCGTGTACGACGTTCCGGCGACCTACGCCCGCATCCGGCTCGCGCTCACCAACACCGCCCCGATGGCGGCCTATCGCGGCGCCGGGCGGCCGATCATGTCCTACGCGATCGAGCGGCTGGTGGACCACGCCGCGCGCGAGCTGGGGCTCGATCCGACCGAGCTGCGGCGCCGCAACTTCATCCCGAAGGACAGGTTTCCCTACAAGATCGCCGCCGGCTTCGAATACGACTGCGGCGACTTTGCCGGGGTGCTCGACAAGGCGCTTCACGCCTCTTCCTGGGATTCCTTCGAGCAAAGGAAAACCGAGGCAAAACGGCGAGGCAAACTGCTCGGGCGCGGCATCGCCACCTACGTTGAAGCAACCGGCGCGGGCTTCGCGCCGCACGACCAGGTCGAGCTGCGCTGGGACGAGGGAGGATTTGATTCGGGCGGCCGCATCACGGTCTACGCCCCGACGCACAACCACGGGCAGGGGCACGAGACCACCTACGCCCAGCTCCTGTCGGGCGTGCTCGGCCTGCCGCTGGAGGCGTTCCGCCTGCGCACCGCGGGCCCCGAGTTCTACATCGCCGGCAACGCCACCGGCGGCTCGCGCTCGCTGCTCGCGGTCGGCAGCGTGGTGATGCTCGCCGGGCACGAGATGGTGAAGAAGGGGATGGCGCTCGCCGCCGACAAGCTCGAGGCCGCAGTCGCGGACATCGAGTTCGTAAGCGGACGCTATCGCATCAAGGGCACGGATCGGGCCGTTTCGCTCGTCGAGCTCGCAAGGGAGAATTCGCTGGATATCCAATACCAGAACAAGTTCGGCGCGACCTTCCCGAACGGCTGCCACATCGCCGAGGTGGAGATCGAGCCCGAGACCGGAGACGCCGAGATCGTGTCGTACGTCGCCTGCGACGACGCCGGCAACATCATCAACCACCAGATCGTCGAGGGGCAGGTGCAGGGCGGCCTCACGCAGGGCGCGGGACAGGTGTTCTGCGAGCTCGCGGTCTACGACCGCAGCGGCCAGCTGCTCACGGGTAGCTTCATGGACTACGCCATGCCGCGCGCCGGCCTGGTGAACGGCATCAAGCTCGTCGACCACCCGGTGCCGACGAAGCTCAATCCGCTCGGCGCCAAGGGCGTCGGCGAGGCGGGCGTCACCGGCTCGATGCCGGCGCTGATGAACGCCGTGGTCGATGCGCTGCGCCAGGCCGGCGTGCGCGAGTTCGAAATGCCGGCGACGCCAGCGCGAATCTGGAAAGCGCTTCAGGAAGCCAAGACCTAGGCAGGTTTCTTGCAACGCGAACGGCATGAGCTCCGACGGGACAGACGAGGAACCGCCCCCGGTCAGGCCGTCGAGCTGGTCCGCCGCGCTCGCGCAGCTTCCCGGCTACCCGCGCGACGACAAGCTTCGGCCGCCGGAAGCGGACGAAGCGCCTCGCACGGTGACGCCGATGAAATCCGGCGACGACCGCTAGAATCGGGGAATGCGGCGCAGCAGCGAGCGCATTCTCACCACCCACGTCGGCAGCCTCATCCGTCCCCAGTCGCTGCTGCCGCTTATCGGCGCGAAGCAGAGCGGCCAGCCCTACGATGAAGAGCTCTACCGCAAGCGCCTGGCCGAATCGGTCGCCGAGGTGGTCGCGCAACAGGCCGCCGCCGGGATCGACGTCCCAAGCGACGGAGAATTCGGCAAGTCGATCAGCTGGTCGCAGTACGCGCTGGAGCGGCTGAGCGGGTTCGAGCGCAGGCCGGTGGCCGCGGGCGTGAGCCGCTTCGCGCGCGGCGCCGATCGCACGCGCTTTGCCGAGTTCTACGTCGAGCTCGACGCGGCGAGCGGCCCGCCCGCGACCGCCGGCGCGAGCGCCGGCGAAGCGGTGTGCGTGGCGCCGATCCGCTACACCGGCCAGGCGGAGGTGCAGCGCGACATCGCCAATTTCAAGGCGGCGCTCGCGCGCGCCGGCGTCGCCGAGGGTTTCCTGCCGGTTGCCGCGCCGGCGAGCGTGATCCCCGATCGCAGGAACGAGCACTACCCGAGCGACGAGAGGATGCTCGAGGCGATCGCCGACGCAATGCGCACCGAGTACCGCGCGATCGTCGATGCCGGGCTGCTGCTGCAGCTCGACGACGCGCGCGCGGCGGTGACTTACGACCGGATGGTGCCGCCGGCGAGCTTCGCCGACTACCGCAGTTGGCTCGAGCGCCAGGTGGAGGCGATCAACCGCGCCACCGAGGGGATTCCCAGCGATCGCATCCGCTACCACGTCTGCTGGGGAAGCTGGCCGGGCCCGCACACGAGCGACGTGCCGCTCAAGGACATCGTCGACCTCGTGCTGCGCGTGCGCGCCGGCGCCTATCTCATCGAGGCGGCCAACCCGCGCCACGAGCACGAGTGGCGGGTGTGGGAAAAAGCGAGGCTCCCCGAGGGAGCCGTGCTGGTTCCCGGGGTCATCAGCCACGCCACGAACGTGGTGGAGCATCCGGAGCTGGTCGCCGAGCGCATCGTGCGCTTCGCGCGCCTCGTCGGGCGCGAGAACGTCATCGCAGGCACCGATTGCGGCTTCGCGCAGGGGCCGTTCCACCGCAGGGTGCATCCGTCGATCATGTGGGCGAAGCTCGAAGCGCTCGCCGAGGGCGCGCGGCGGGCGAGCCGCGAGCTGTGGAACTGATTTTCTAAACTGGGTCCCCGCCTTCGCGGGACGACTTCAGACCGTCCCTAGGCGGCCCTGAGGTCGCGCCAGCGCTTGCCGTAGCCGCGCTCGAGGCTGCTCAGGCGCGCACGCAGCGCGTCCAGCGCTCTGTCGATCTCGCCCCGCAGGGTGCCGACACGCTGGTGGTCGCGCTCGGAATACAGGTCCTTGGCGCATTGCACGAGGAGATCGATCTGCTCCTGGCACTCGCTGTCGTCGGCGAGGAGCATCGCCTCCCAGCACAGCCCGCGGAATTCGAGCAGCGACTCGTCGTCGGCGGCGCCGCCGTGCGACCTGGCGAGCACCGCTTCCATCCCGGCGAGAGTTCCACGGACTTTCTGCAGATCGGCGTGCTTCATGCGTACGCGCATGTTTCCACCGGTACGACGGCTAGCACAATCCGATTCACAGGGTTTTACGGCCGCGAGTGTGACGTATTTCACGGTCGCAGACCCAAATTGACGCCGCCCGAGTCAGGCGACGCGGCGCTCGGCGTTTCCGGCGATGCTGCCTGCGCCGATGAAGGGCTCCCGCCGCCCGTCGAGCGGTTCCTGGTGGTCTTCGCGGCGGTAGTCGTGCGTGCGCCGCAACCGGTCTTCGTCCTGCTGCTGCTGCGCGTGAAACACCGCCTTCTGCCGCAACACGGCGAGCGCGCCGAGCGCCATTACCGGGAGACCGACGAGCGCGAAGGGCAGCCCGACGTGCACGCGAGTCAGGATCCAGGTGACCGCGTCATGGACGGGCAGCCAAACGTCCGGCTTCGTGAGCCACGGCCAAGGGAATTGAGGGATGAATTCAAGCGAGGGGCCGCTGAAGAGCAGCGTGGCGGGAAGCGCAATCCACGACCCGATCTGGATGGAAGTCGTTATCTGCCAGGCGAACAGCGCCACGAAGTACAGCACGAGCGCCAGGCCGGCGACGACGAGCGCAACACCGAATACAGGGACTTTCCTTGCTTTCATGCTTGCACTCCAGGTTAGCCCCCTACCCCGGGCCATAGCATGCCGCGCGCAAGCGAAGTGCGCTGGCGCCGGCGCTAGCTCTTAAGGACTATTTACGGCTGGCGCGAATGCGAGGCGAAGAAGTCGCAGACCAGCTTCGTGGCATCGAGATGGCGGCTGTCGAAGAACGGATACGCCGGGTCGCCGCCGCTCCACGCATGCCCCAGCCCGGGAACGGTCAGGAGCTGCGCCGCGAGCCGCCGGCCGGCGTGGTACTCGCTGAGAAGGTAGTCCGCCCGGGGCTGGAAGGCGCGGATCTGCGCCGGGGGCAGCGCGGCGCCCGCTGGCAGCTCCTGCGGAGCGATGCCGTTGAAGAGCAGGAACTGCCGCACCAGGAACGCCGC
>Ga0137428_1001034_pt1 | contig 11271 bp, 8 predicted proteins | sample EasRivERMZT718_2_FD_102305 | JGI IMG/M metagenome (GOLD analysis project Ga0137428, IMG submission 102305) | Soil microbial communities from meander-bound floodplain in the East River, Colorado, USA - East River MetaG ERMZT718_2 | ecosystem: Environmental > Terrestrial > Soil > Floodplain ...
GACATCGAGCGCCGCGCCCGCGAGCCGCCCGGCTTCGAGCGCGCGCCGGAGCGCCGCCTCGTCCACCACCCCGCCCCGGGAGACGTTCACGAGCCGGGCTCCGGGCTTGAGATGGGCGAGCGCTGCTTCGTCGATCAGGTGGCGCGTGTGGCTCGTGAACGGGACGTGCAAGGTAACGAAGTCGGCTTCGCCGAGCACCTCGGGCAACACGCGGAACTGGAAGGCGGTTTCGGTGGGCTCGGGAGTGACGAACGGATCGTGGATCAGGACCCGCATCCCGAACGCGGCCGCGCGGCGCGCCACTTCGCGTCCGATCCGGCCGTAGCCCAGGATCCCGAGCGTCTTCCCGTAGAGCTCGACCCCGAGGAACCGCCCGCGCTGCCACTCCCCCGCTTTCACGGAGCGATCGGCGGCCGGGATCGCCCGCGCGAGGGCCAGCATGAGCGAGAGCGTGTGCTCGGCGGCGGCGATCGTGTTCCCGCTCGGCGCGTTCATGACCAGGACGCCGCGGCGCGTGGCGGCTTCCACGTCGACGTTGTCGACGCCGGTCCCGGCGCGCGCGATGACCTTGAGCCGGGTGCCGGCCTCGATCACCTCGCGCGTCACCTGGGTGCCGCTCCGGACGATGAGCGCGTCCGAGTCGGCGATCCGGCGCAGGAGATCGGATGCGGGGAGCCCGGGCTCGAAGTCCACCTGGACACCCGGCTCCGCCTCGAGGAGGGCGACGCATTCGGGCACCACGGGGTCGGTGATGAGCACCCGCCAGGTCACTTGCGCTCACATGCAAAGGCCCGGAATCGCAAGGAATGATCTGAGTTCCGGGCCGCAGTGAAGAAAATGGTGGAGCTGACGGGGATCGAACCCGTGACCTCTTGTCTGCCAGACAAGCGCTCTCCCAGCTGAGCTACAGCCCCGCCAAGACGATGCCGGGGCGGGCGGTGCCGCGGGCCCCGGCGGAAGCGAGGAACTCTAGCTGCGCCCTCTCTGGAGGGTCAATCGAAAAGCCCGGCAATGGGTGTCGAAGCGGGGAACGTGGCTATTTTCAGCTAGAATCGGGCCCTGGCTTGGCCATTGCACCCAACAAGACAAGGAGACCTGCCATGAATCCCCCCGGCCGCCCGCGGCGCTTTCGCCATGTCTGGGGATCTCCCGGTCGTCTCGCTCTCCTCGGCCTCTTGGCCGCCACTCAAGCCTCCGCGGACAAGCCCGCGCCGGTCACCTGCTTCACCGCCACTCCCGGATCGTCCACATTGACCCCGGCCGAGCTCGTCAAGTGGGCGCAATGGCAGGAGCGTGCCTTCGGCGCACCGAACTCGCCTGCGCTCGCGGTCCCGCTCGGCGATGAGATCGCCCGGGCTGCCGGTCTCGCGCCGCCGACCCTCCTCGGGCCGCTTCCGGGCGCGCGCTGGGACGCCCCTTCCCCGACGACCGCCGGTGCTTTGTGCGTCTACGTGGTCGCCACCCACCACCAACCGGTGATCATTCCCGTCGATACCTTCTTCCAGTTCGATCAACAGGCGGTTTACTGGAGTGCCTTCGCCGTGCGACCGATCGGCGGCTCGGACTGGGATTTGACGATCCACGACACGACGGCGCCCGACCCGGCCTGTGTGGGTCAGGCCGTGGCCGGCTCCACGTTTGCCTCGGGGGTGGACTACGTCGTGGGCGACTACAACCACAACCCACTGGGCCTGGACTACATTCGGGCTTTTCGCTTCTCCGGCACCGAGAACACCCTCGCGCAGTGGGACTCGGGCCCGGACGCCGTGGTCGTGGGCCAGCCGCCGATTCATCGCACGGTGGTCGAGAACGACATCATCGAGATCTGGGATGTCTTCCTCGAATCCCAGGTGGATTACACGATCTATTTCGACCACCTGGGAGCGGGGAATGCCGCCTTGAACCTCTCTCTCTTCCGGAACCCGGCCTCGGCGACGTACTACGTCGGGCGCGGCAACGACGTTCATACACAGGGTCCGGGGTACGGAGTCCACCTGGCAGAGGCCACCGACTGGTATGGCCTGGCGGTGATCAACGAGAACGGCGGCGCCGGGCAATACGATCTCGCCATCCGGTCCTGCACCGATCCGCTCCAGCTGCCGTACGAGGCGAGCCCCGCCCTGACGGCGCCCGGAGAAGTGTTCTTCGTGAACGCCGGCGTAGGAGTCTGGGCCGGGGTGGGCGTGCGCGGCAACTCGAACGCAACGTGGAGCGCCCGGCTCTACGAGTTCGGATTCGAGGGCCCCTGGCCGGCGTGCGGAGGACCGCTGGTGGCCGAAGACTCGGGAACCCAGACCCGCCTCGTGCTCGGCGACTTCCACAAGAACCCGGCGGACACCTACTACCCGGCGGGCGTCAAGGCGATCGGGAGCCCGGCCGGCGCCGCCCACATCGAGTGGGATGATGGCCGGAAGTTCCTGGTCGTGGACGGCGGCGCCGTCAACCGCGCCCCGGCCGCCACCGATGTGTTCGAGCTCTGGAACGTGAGCTTGGCAGCCGGATTTCCTTACACGATCGAGTTTGCCACGGCGGGGACGGCCGACTATCGGGTGCTCCTGTTCGGGAACCCGACCGGGACCGAGTACTGGCCGGTACGGAGTCAACGGCTCCTCGAGACCGATCAGCGCCGAACCCTCTTCACGCCCACCTTCACCGGCGCCTTTGCGCTGGTGGTGGTGAACGACAACGGCGGGACGGGGGACTATTCGCTGGCGATCTTGAACGGCACGATCGGCGTGGATGCCGGAGAAGCGCCGGCGCTCGCGACGAGGCTGGTCGGCGCCGCTCCGAACCCGACCCCGGGAAGCGTGCGCGTGGACTTCGAGCTCGCACGCGCGGAGCGGGTGGAGATGGCGGTGATGGACGTCGCCGGCCGGACGGTGACTGAGATCGCTGCCCGGGACTGGCCGCGCGGGAAATGGTCCGAGCGCTGGTCGGGGCGGGATGCGGCCGGACGTTCGGCCCCGGCCGGTGTCTACTGGGTCCGGATGTCGCTCGCGGGCGGCCGCGAGGTTGGCCGGCAGAAGATCCTGGTCGTGCGCTAGCCCGGGGGTTGACCCCTAATGCCACTCATCCCAGGCACCAAGCTCGGCCCTACGAGATCCTCGCTCCGCCAGGGGCGGGGGGCATGGGCGAGGTGTATCGCGCCCGCGACCCCAGGCTTGGGCGCGAAGTGGCGGTCAAGGTGGTGCCCGAGGAGGATTTCCAACAATCGGGGTTGATGGTGAAGCCCCCCCGGTGACAACCCACCCTCGGCCTTGCGTTTTGGAGCGAAACGTGATAAGGTCTGGTTTCAGTGCCGTGTCGCCGTCGCCACGGACGCAAGGAGGGTGGCTTCGCCACTCACCCGTATTTGGCGTGTGGGCACACAACGACTGGCCCCGTCGGGGCTTGGAGGTCTCAATCATGAAGCTCTTGCTAGCGCTCTCCCTCGCAACTGCCGTCTTCGCAACACCAGCGCTCGCACAGTGGGCCGAGCAGGGTGACGCGGGCGAACTGCCTGCCACTGCCCAAGCCACAGTCGGGGCCGGGGCTCTTGCGTCGATTTCAGGCTCGTACGTGGCCGGTGCGAGTGACGTCGACATGTACTGCATCACGATCGTCAATCCGCAAGCCTTCCTTGCGGCCACTTGCGGCTCCACGACGGTTGATACCCAGCTCTTTCTCTTCAGGTCCACTGGGCTAGGCGTCGTTTGCAACGATGACTTCTGCGGCGTCCAGTCGACGATCAACGCCACGCTGGTTGGGGGGCAGCCGGCAGGCAGCTACCTCCTAGCCATCAGCGCCTTCAACAAGGATCCGATCAGCGGCGGCGGCCTCATCTTCCCCAACACCTTCGGGGGGCAGAACGGGCCGACGGGTCCTGGCGGCGGCGCGGCGATCACGGGCTGGTCGGGCACGCACACCGGCACCGGCACCTACGTGATCACGCTGGCAGGGACCGGCTACTGCACCGGGGCGACTGCGGTTGAGCCCACGACCTGGGGCAGCATCAAGAGCATCTACCACCGCTAGACCTACCGACGGGTACGTCAAGAGACCCCGGAGATCCCGCTGGATCTCCGGGTCTTTCATTTTCCCATTGGCGGCTCACGGCGCAGGCTCCCGGGCGAGAGGCCCAGGATGGCTATCGACCATCTGACGGACTTTCAGTGGTGCCGGGGGCGGGACCTGCAAGGTGCGCCACCCGGCTCCGTCTTGTCTTCGAGGCCGACCTGAGCCACCCGCCAGGCGCCGGCCCGCTCCGTGAAGTTATGGCCGCCTGAACCATCCACTTGCGACCTCCCCCCTGAGACCGAAAGAATTGCTGCCTCCCGGCGCGGGGTTTTCGTTTCGGCCACGCACGATTAGGATAGAGGGGTGCCAGCGCCTGCGCGCGGGCCAAGGCCGCACGGGCTCTTTGAGCTAGATCAGGAGGTGTGGCATGGTATTTCGTACACTACGGCAGCTTCCGATCCTTCTCCTGACCCTGGGCCTTGCGCTTCCAGCAGCCGGCCAGGAGCCCCCATCGGTACAACTCACCCACACGCCGGAAGCCAACGAACACACCCCGGCGTGGTCGTCCGATGGGAGTCAGATCGCGTTCTTTTCTAATCTCATGGATGGAGAGGGCGACATCTGGATGATGCCGGCCAGCGGTGAGCCGGAGACCCGGCTTACCACCAACCCCAGAATTGACAACTCCCCTGCCTGGTCGCCCGTTGGCGCACAGATTGCCTTCTATTCTCGCCGCTCCTTTGGTCCCGGCTTCGATTACGACATCTGGGTGTTGACCGTCGGCGGAGGGGAGCAGAGACTCACTAGCAATAGTGGTCAAGAATTTAGCCCTACGTGGGCGCCTGATGGAACTCAGATCGCGTTCGCATCCAACCGCACGGATGGATTAAACTTACGCATCTATGTCATGCCCGCTGCGGGCGAACCGCCGGCCACGGCGTTGACCAACAGCGGCGCTTTCCATTCCAGCTCACCCGCCTGGTCGCCCGATGGAACCCAGATCGCGTTCGTGTCGGACCGGGCTGGAACGCAGGATCTCTGGCTTATGCCAGCCACGGGAGAGCCGGCGATACCACTCACCGATTATCCCGGCGACGAGCGCAGGCCAACGTGGTCTCCGGATGGCACATGGATCGCTTTTTCATGGAACGACGATATCTGGGCCATACCCGCCGCACCGGCCGCGGGCGGACAGCCGGTTCAGATAACGACCGACCCCGGGAGCGACACATCTCCCGCGTGGTCGCCCGACGGAACGCGGATCGCATTCGCTTCGGATCGCAACGCACAACCCGGGCACCCTGACATCTGGGTCCTGGAACTTCCCACCTCGGGTTTGGACTCCGCCCCCGTGGCGCCGCAAGCGGTTCGTCTCGCCGTCAGCCCGAACCCATTCCGTGAGACCGCGACCATCCACCTTGGGGCAGCGGAATCCGGCTCTTCGCTACGCATCCTGAATGTGGCCGGCCGTCTTGTCCGAGAGATCGCTCTGCCGGTCGGTGCATGGTCCGGGACGCGGACGATCGTGTGGGATGGGCGCGATGCCAAGGGTCAGCCCGTCGCAGGCGGCGTCTATTATCTGCGCCTCGAGGGCGTGAACCGTGCCACGGGACGTGCCATTCGAGTTCAGTAGGGTCCGTTGGGCAACGGAGTGGTGCCGGGGGCGGGACCTGCAAGGTGCGCCACGGCCCTCCGAGTCGTGTTCGAGGCCGACTTAAGCCGCCTTCCTGGCCCAGCTCCCCTTCGGGAGGTTACCCCCAACCAGGCGGCACGATCGCTTGCGGGCTAGGGGGCTTCCCAACTCGCACCCGCAGTTCCCGGAGGATCTCCGGCGGCAAAAGGGATCCGGCGGACCCTCCTCGGCTAGGTTTGCTTTACGACGAGCACGGCGATGCTCCTCGTCCTTTGAAGCTCTCGGATTTGGCAGGGCCGTCTAGGCCACAGTTTTCGTGTAGATCGCCGCTTCTTCAGCGGTAATGTGCCTTGACCTGGCCCCACGTCGTCGATGTCACTGCAGTAGCACCGCATCCCACGTCAAACGCGCCGACAAGGCCACAGCCCGCGGGCGAGTTCGCAGCAGCACAAGGAGAACCGCTTCCGATCCGAAAGTCGTCGCTCTCCGGCATGCAATAAAGAGGATCTGCGCTTTGATTCCCATTGATCCCGGATTGATTGGCGACACAACCGACCCAGTCGCCGGACTCATTTCCGAACAGATTGGAACAAGTGACATTCGCAGAACCATTGGATGCACAGTTGATCGCTTGTCCAGGGACGCTGCCGCTCACGATCGATCGGTCTAGGTCGAGCGTCGAGGGAAAGGGGGCATTTGGACGGTTGACCTGGATTCCAGAAGAATTGCCATGAAGTGTCGAGCTCTCTACTCGGGCATCAGCTCTAAATAGCATCAGCGCTCCACCGATTGGGGCCGTGTTCCGGGCGAATAGGCAGCGCACGATGGTGGGAGATGCAACGGCCACGCGCATTCCCCCGCCCTCGGCATCGGCCGAGTTTCTTATGAATGTGCAGCGATCAAATGTTCCTTGAGTCGTGGTGGCCCCGAGACCACCGCCGAAAGTGGCATGATTGTCTATGAACTCGCACTCGATCCATTGGGCGTTTCCTTGGATGACTGCGCCACCGCCCGTATGTGCGGTCTGAGAGCGAAAGCTACAACGACGAAACGTTGAGGTGGTATTGAAAAACGAAAAGACCCCTCCGGCATCGGCGTTGGAGCGATTGCGCACGAAGATGCATTCTTCAAAGATCGCATTCGCTCCGTCCATGTGGAAGGCCGCGCCCCCGGCCGCTTGCGACCCTGGGCTGCCGGAGTCGACCGCATTCTCTTCGAAGTGGCAACGGATAATGTGGGTCAATCCGCTTCCAAGCATGCATATCGCGCCTCCCACTGCCTCATCACCGGTGACCGAGTTTCTGAGAAAAGTACAATCCTCGAAACGGGGTGATGACCCTAAGCAAGAAACCGCTCCGCCACCCTGGGTCAATCCATTGCCAGCACGGTTGTTGGTCAATATGCATCGGCGGAAGGTGGGGGATGACACAACGATGAGCGCTCCACCTCCGGCTCGAGGCTCTAGAGTCCTGGCGTCTCCGTTCTTGATCGTGAAACCCTCGATGAGTGTGCCCGCGCCCGCGAGTATCAAATGGAATCCGCGGGCGGCCGACCCGCCCGAGGCATCTATGATCGTCTCGTGGGGTCCGCCCTGGCCAATCACAGTGAGCACGATCCCTTCGATCCTAAGGTCTCGGTTGCCAGGACCGGAATATGTGCCAGGGGCAACCATTACAGTGTCCCCGGATGCCGCCGCATTGATTCCAGCTTGGATCGTAGGTTGATCGGCTGGGACGTGGATGATCGCTGCCCAAAGCGATGACGGAAGGTGCAAAAGCGCGAGGAAAAGGGCAAAGAAGTAAAGCATACTCGCTCCCAGGCGCGAACCATCCAAATATGGAAAGAGCAATCACCCATACACTATGCCATCCACATCGGTTCCGTCGGCACTTGCGGGTAAGAGTGCCCGCTGCTCGATCATCTAACCCAGCCGGAGCGGCGGGCGCTCATGGAGGCGCTTCGGTTCACGATGCGGGTGAGTGGGCGACGTGGGGTTCCGCAGCTCGAGATCGAGCCGGGGAGCTTTGGGCCGCATGGGATCCAGCGGGGATATGGTCTAGCTGTGGTGCCGGGGGCGGGATCTGTCCTACATCCGTAAACCCATCAAGCTCGTTGCCGAGTTCGACTTGAGAGCAGCGCCCGGCGAGGGTTCGGGTGCCGCCGTTGCCCTCCTCCCCCGTCCAGCGTAGCCTCGATGGCGTTGGCGGGCCGTCAGCCGGGCGGCCCGCCGGAGGTCGCAATGCGTCGGATCCCTGTCTGCCTGCCCCTGGTTCTCGCCCTTGCCTTCCTCGCTCCTCGAGCCCATGCCGAGTTCGCCGCCATCTGCCCAGAGATGGGCCGGCGATTATTTCGCTGCATGCCGAAGCGGCCTTCCGCGCATGTCACTTGAGAAGGGGCCTGACGCCGGTCCGACCGGAGCGGCTCCGAGAAACCCCGGCGTCCGCGTTCGGGCCGCCGGAATTGCTTGCAGCCGCAGCGCTCCTCCTCCCAATCACGGTTCCTGGCTGGTCGAAGGTGAACTACCCTCACCCCCCGGAGGTCCTCGCATGAAATCAGCAATGGCTAGCGTGAGTTCGACTCAACGCGCCGGTTCGACAGGCGCTCAAGGAGGGTGTCATGAGTACAAGCAGGCGAGGCGAAGGAAGATCGGTCTTGTTCTCCTAGGCAGCGCGCTTGCTCTTTCAGGGCATGTAAGAGAGCGGTACCTCGAACTCTAGGGTGCGAGTGAGCTGCCGATGTGTTCCCAGATGCGCTTTCTATCGTTGAGAGGAGACGCCGCCATGCGATTGCAGCCTATGCTCGGTCCCTGCCCCTGCGCTGTCGCCACCCTCGTCGTGGTGCTCATCAGCCTTCTCGGTGCGACGGGAGCTGGTGCAACGAACTACGCCCTCCAGCTGAACGGCAACCAGTGGGGCACCGTTCCCCACCACGCGAGCCTGAACTTCCCGACTACGCCCGTGGGAACGATCGAGTTCTGGGTCAAGCTGAACGCTGTCTCGCAGGACGAACACATCCTCGGAAAACGGTCGGGATGTGCGTTCGGATCGGACTTCTACCAGTTCGTGACCCGCTCGACGAATTTCTTTGTTAATGGTCGCTGGGGAGGTTCCTGTGGAGGCAATAGTGGCCAGCTGACTCCGGGACAGTGGTACCACTTTGCACTCACTTCAGACGGCGTGGATGCGCGCTTCTTCATGAATGGTGTTCAAGTCAACACCCAAGGATGCGGCGCTGGCCAACCTTCCAACACGGGACCCCTCTCGATCGGCCGGTCGGGAACATGCAGCCCCATGAGGGGCCAGATGGACGAGGTCCGCATCTGGAATGTGGCCCGCAGGCCGGAGGAGATCTTCGCTTCCCACGCGTGCTCGGTCGATCCCCTGACTCCCGGGCTCGTAGGCTACTGGAACTTCGACGAGGAGCCAGGCGACCAAAACCTCTTCGATCTCTCTCCGCTCGAGAACGATGGATTCTTGGGGAACTCGCTGAATCCCGAGGCCCAGGATCCAGTCCGCATCGTAGCCACCCATCCGTTCTGCGACCCGGCCGGGATCCACGATGCAAGCTCGATCGCCCCGCGGCTCGTCTTCCACTCGATCCAACCCAATCCTGCCCAAGACCGGGTCGAGATCCGCCTGGACGTTCCCACCCCGGGCAGCGTGGATCTCGATCTCGTGACGGCGGACGGACGGATCGTCCGACGACTGTCGGGTCTGAGCGCGCCGACTGGCCTGCGCTCGTTCATGTGGGACGTGCGGTCAGGCGACGGGTCTGCGATGCCGAGCGGTATCTACTTCCTTCGCGCACGATTCCGCGGCGACAACGGAGTCACTCAGGAAGGCGGGGGGCGCCTCGTTCTCCTCGCGCGCTGACGAAAACGAACAGGAGCGTCACCGTCTCGCCGTGTACGACGTGACCGGGCGAGAGCGGGCCGTACTGGTGGACGCCGTGCAAGGCAGCCGGCCGGCAGGCCGCGAGCTGGGACGGCTGCGATGCGCGCGGGAACCCGCTCCCAGCTGGAGTCTACTTCGCTCGCCTGGCCTTCGACGGCCGCATGGAGGCGCAGAAGCTTGTCCTCGCCCCGTAGTCGCCCGGCGGAAGTCTGGGTCAAAAGGCGAGTCCGGCACGGCGTTCCCATCGCCTGCCCACCTGTGCCGAATCCAAACCCTTTCAGGAGGTCCGCGATGCGCCGCATTGCTCTCGCCCTGCCCGTCGCCTTGGTGATCGCGTGCTGTCAGTTCACCGCCGCGTTCGCTCACTCGGTCGTTGGCGACGGTGGCGGTGTATGACCTCGGTGGGCGGCGCGTGCGTACGCTGGTCGATGGGGTGCTCGCAACGGGAGGGCACTCGATTCCGTGGGATGGGATGGTGGAGGACGAGGCCAGGGCTGCGAACGGCGTCTACTTCTGCCAGGTCGCGACTGCGAATCGGGTGTTGACGTCGAAGCTCGTGGTCATGCGGTAACGTCCGCCGAGTGGCCGCGCTCGGTGGGCCGACGACGAGCCCCGGGGTGACTCCTGGGGCTCGTCTGTTTGCGGCTCGCTAGCTCGAGCGGCTCTCGACTTCCTCGTCGGCCCGGTCGCTCGTGCACCGGGGTGTCGGACGGTGAGGCGAACGACGGCTCCTACACCTGGATCGTTCCGAACATTCAGACGGAGACGGCTCGGATTCGCGTCGACTGCGCGATGTCGATCCCGATCTTCTTTAGCTCATCTTTCGATCTCGCCGAAGGCACCTGTGTCCTCGCGAAGTTGCTGCCGGCCGGCGACCTGATCTTTCTGCGCTCGGCAATTTGGGTACGGGTGCCGCCGTTGCCCTCCTCCCTCGCCCAGCGTAGCCTCGAAGAAGGTGGATCTCGATCTCGTGACGGCGGACGGACGGATCGTCCGACTCTTCGATCTCTCTCCGCTCGAGAACGATCTCGCGCGCACGCTGGGTCTCGTCCCCTGGACGCTCGAAGCGCCAAGTGTCAAGAGTGCGGCCTACCGCGACACGCGCGGACCTGGCCGCCGTGGTTTCGATCTCCTCCTCGAGGAGCTCGACCGGCGCGGAGACCGAAAGGCCACGCGCGACCGCGCGCTCCTCCGGCTCCTCTTCGATCTGGCGCTCCGCCGCGGAGAGGCCGTCGCGCTCGACCTCGCGGACGTGAACCTCGAGGCTAGTACGGTCGCCGTTATCGGCAAGGGCCGGCGCGAGCGCCTCCTCCTGACGCTCCCGGCGGAGACGGCGAACGCGCTCCGCGCGTGGCTCGAGGTGCGCGGCCTGGAGCCGGGACCGCTCTTCGTGAATGCGGACCGCGCGCGGAAGGGAGCCCGACTCACGGGCCGGAGCGTGGCGCGGGTCCTCGCTGCCATCGGCCAGCGCGTGGGCCTCACGGTCCGGCCGCACGGGCTTCGCCATGCGGCAATCACCGCGGCCTTGGACCTCACGGGCGGAGACGTGCGCAAGGTTCAACGCTTCAGCCGGCACGCGGACGTGCGCACGGTTGCTCTCTATGACGACGCCCGCGAGGACTTGGCCGGCGAGGTCGCCCGCCGCGTGGCCGCCGGCGCGTGAAAGGCCAGGGGAAAATGCGGAAGACCGCCAAGAAGAAGCCCTCGAGCCCGAAGAAGCCGGCCGATCTTCCCGCGGCGAAGCCGCCC
>Ga0137428_1001039_pt1 | contig 11242 bp, 10 predicted proteins | sample EasRivERMZT718_2_FD_102305 | JGI IMG/M metagenome (GOLD analysis project Ga0137428, IMG submission 102305) | Soil microbial communities from meander-bound floodplain in the East River, Colorado, USA - East River MetaG ERMZT718_2 | ecosystem: Environmental > Terrestrial > Soil > Floodplain ...
CGATCTCGAACAAATCGCCGACGAGCCCGTAATCGGCGACCTGGAAGATCGGCGCCTCCGGGTCCTTGTTGATTGCCACGATCACCTTCGAGTCTTTCATGCCGGCTAAATGCTGAATCGCACCCGAAATGCCGACCGCGATGTACAGCTGCGGTGCGACGACTTTGCCCGTTTGACCGACCTGCCAATCGTTCGGTGCGTAGCCCGCATCGACAGCGGCGCGCGATGCGCCGATGGCGGCATTCAGCTTGTCCGCCAGCGGCTCGAGCAGCTTGAAATTTTCGGCGGAACCCATGCCGCGCCCACCGGAGATGACGATCTTCGCCCCTTGTAACTCCGGACGATCCAGTTTGACGACATCGCGCGACAAAAAGCGCGATGTATCGGCTCCCGCCACCGCCGCAATCGTCTCAACCGGCGCGCTGCCGCCCTCGCTCGGTGCAGGCTCAAAGTTGGTCGGACGCGCGGTCACGACCTTTATCGGATCGCTCGACTGCACCGTCGCGATGGCGTTGCCGGCGTAGATCGGTCGCGTGAACGTATCGGCCGATTCGACGCTGCTGATGTCGGAGATTTGCGCAGCATCGAGCTTTGCCGCCACCCTCGGCATGATGTTTTTTCCGTACGCGGTGGCCGACGCGAACAGGTGGCTGTAGCCGCTTGCCATTGAAACGACTTGCGCTGCCACGGGCTCTGCCAAACCGTCGGCGAATTGCGCGGCATCGGCGAGCAAGACTTTGGTCACTCCGCCGATCTTCGCGGCGTCCTTGGCGGCGGCAGCGGCGTTGTGACCCACCACGAGGACATGCACTTCGCCACCGGCGTTTGCCGCTGCGGTGACCGTATTCAACGTTGCAGGACGGATCGTTTGCCCGTCATGTTCGGCAAGCACGAGCGCCGCCATCAAATCACCTTCGCTTCGGTCTTCAGCTTCGCAATCAATGCGGCAGCATCGGGCACCTTGATGCCCGCCTTCCGACCGGGCGGCTCAGTCACCTGCAGCGTCTTCAATCTGGGCGTCACATCGACACCCAGATCGGCCGGCTTCAGATTCTCGAGCGGCTTCTTTTTCGCCTTCATGATGTTAGGTAGCGTGACGTAGCGCGGCTCGTTCAGCCGAAGGTCGGTCGTGATGACCGCGGGCAGCGCAACTGAAATCGTTTCGACTCCACCATCCACCTCGCGCGTGACTTGTGCACGACCGTCGGCGATCGTTATCTTCGAAGCGAACGTCGCTTGCGGCATGTCGGCCAGGGCCGCAAGCATCTGGCCCGTTTGATTGGCATCGTCGTCGATCGCCTGCTTGCCGGCGATCACCAGTTGCGGCTTCTCTTTATCAACGATCGCCTTCAACAGCTTCGCCACGGCGAGAGGCTGCAATTCCACATTGGTTTCCACCAGAATCCCACGGTCGGCACCGATCGCCATTGCCGTGCGTAACGTTTCCTGGCACTGCAGCACCCCGCACGACACCGCGATCACTTCGGTGGCTATGCCCGCTTCCTTCAACCGCACGGCTTCTTCGATTGCAATTTCGTCGAACGGATTCATTGACATCTTGACATTGGCGACGTCGACTCCGCTCTTGTCCGACTTCACGCGTACCTTGACGTTGTAGTCGACGACTCGTTTGACCGGAACAAGGATTTTCATCGCAGATCCGAAGTGTGCAGCCGATGATTATACGAATCGATCGAAGGAGCGCTGCCGCGGCGGGCGGCAACGGCGAACTGACTGCCAGCCTGCAAGACTGATTCAGCCTAAGTCGCGGACGATTTCTCGCGCGGCATTGTGCCCGGGCGCGCCGGTCACTCCGCCGCCCGGGTGCGCGCCGGAACCGCAGTGGTACAAGCCGGCAATTGGACCGCGATAACGCGCGTAGCCGAGTACCGGGCGCATCGAGAACAATTGATCGAGCGATAGCTGCCCGTGGAAGATGTCGCCGCCGGTCAATCCGAATTCGTTCTCCAGATCCGCCGGCGACATTGCTCGATAACCGAGCAAAGATGCGCGGAAGTTCGGGCAGTAGCTCTGCACGACGTCGAAAATCGCCTGCACTGCACGCTCTTTCAGCACCGACCAGTCTGCAGCCGGCGCGAACTGCTGGCAAAACAGACTGGCGACGTGTTTGCCCTGCGGCGCAAGCGAGTCGTCGGCGACGCTCGGGATCAGCATCTCGATGACCGGCTGGCGCGAGTATCCGTGCGCCACAGCGTCATGCCAGGCACGATCCAGATAGGCAAGAGACGGTGCGAACGTAATGCCGCTCGCGTGATGTGGCTGCGATGCTGTGCCGGGCAAAGCGGCGAAATCGGGCAGCTCTGATAACGCAACGTTTATGCGGAACGTGCCGGAGCCATATTTCGTCCGGTCGATCGCTTCGACGAAATGTGCCGGCAACACTGCTGCATCGACTAATCGTCGATACAACAGCTTCGGCGTAACGTTCGCTGCGACTGCACGTGCGCGCACGACTTCGCCGGATTTCAATTCGATGCCCGTCGCGTAGCCATCTTCAACGATCACCCGCTGCACCGGCGCCTCGACGTCGATCCGCACGCCGCGCACCTGCGCTTCGGCCGCCATCGCCTGAGTAATAGCACCCATGCCGCCGATCGCATGCCCCCATTTGCCACGCTTGCCGTTGACTTCACCGAAGACGTGATGCAACAGCACGTACGCCGAGCCGGGCGCATACGGACTTGCGTAGTTGCCGACGATCGAATCCCATCCGAGCACAGCCTTCAGAGGCTCAGACTCGAACCATGAATCGAGCCAGTCACCCGCGCTCTTTGTAAACACATCGACTAGATCACGCTGCCCTTCTCTCGGCAAACGTCCCAATTGCAGTAGCAGCTTTGCCGCTGCGACGAAATCGCGCCATCCTTCGACGATAAAAGGGCCGCCGAGATTCGGCGGCGATTCCAAGACCCAATGACGGAGTTGATCGGCTACGCGATCGAGCCGTGCGTAGAACGACGGCAGTCTTTCGGCGTCGCGCTGCGAAAACTTTGCAATTTCGGCGCCCGTTTGCGCAGCCGCATTTTCTCCAGCCTCGCCGAACTTCAGGTGGCGCCCATCGGCCAGCGGCACAAAGTTAGAGAACGGCCGTTCGATGATGCGAAGACCGTGCTGCGCGAGCTTGAGATCGTGAATCACCTGCGGATTCAACAAGCTCACCGTATAACTGGCGGTCGAGTTGCGGAAGCCCGGATAGAACTCCTCCGTCACCGCAGCGCCGCCCACGATGTGTCGGCGCTCGACAACGCGCACGCTCAATCCGGCTGCCGCCAGATAGCAAGCGCACGTGAGCCCGTTGTGGCCGGCGCCGATGATCACAACGTCGAGCGACTTCTGCATCGCCCGATGGTAGCGGGGCGAGGTAGCGGCGAGAAGTCAACGCCGCGCCCTCAAGCCGAGCGCGGCGTTCAAAAGACTGCGAATTACTTCGGCAGCAACACTTTATCGACGACGTGGATCACACCGTTCGATTGATTGACGTCAGCGATCGTCACTTTCGAGATGCCGCCACTTTCGTCGGTCACACTAACCGTCTTGCCGCTGACAGTCGCCGTCAGCGTGCCGCCGGCTGCGGTTTTCAACGTCGCCTTGCCACCGCCTGCGTCAATCTGCTTGATCAGCGCCGCTGCATCCATCTTGCCCGGTACGACGTGATACGTCAGCACTTTGGTCAGCTGCGGTTTGTTCTCCGGCTTCAGCAAAGTATCGACCGTCCCGGCAGGCAGGGCCGAAAACGCCGTATTCGTCGGAGCGAACACCGTGAACGGGCCCGGGCCTTTCAGCGTATCGACCAACCCCGCTGCTTTGACCGCTGCCACCATCGTAGTGTGGTCTTTTGAGTTGACGGCATTGTCGATGATGTCCTTGCTCGCATACATCGGCGCGCCGCCGACAGTCACTTGAGCCATTGCGGCGACGGTGGTTACGAACAACGCCAAAGCGATCGCAAGCCCCGCCAGTTTCTTCGTTTGCATCGGTTTTCTCCTGTTGATAGGTAATGCAGCGGCGAGTACACGCGAGAAGGTTCGGTGTGTGTGCACTGCCGTGCTGTCCCTGGTACGGGACAGCACCTCAACTGGATGTGCGTACGAATTGCGCTGTGAATGGGCGGCGGCTGTTACTTGTAACTGACGCGATCAAGAATGCGCTGCGCGGCGATCGTGTTCTTGCCCATTGTCGACACCGCAATCTGTTCCTGCTTGAAGCTCCCCAGCGAAGAAAGCGCTGGGTTGTTCAGCGTCGCGCCCTTCGCTACCGGAAACTCGTTGTTGCCGTTGGCGAAGTATGTTTGCGCGGATGGACTGGCAAGATATTCGAGAAATGCAATCGCGTTCGCCCTATTCGGCGCGTTCTTGGCCACGCCGCCACCGGCGATGTTGACGTGAGCCCCTGAGGTCGATTGGTTGGGCCAGATAAAGCCGACTTTGCTGACCACTTCCTGATCCTTTGGATCAGATGAGCGCATCAAGCGCACCCAGTAGTAGGTGTTAGTGAGTGCGACACCGCACTCTCCGGCTGCGACCGCCTTGATTTGATCAGTGTCACCGCCACTCGGGGGCCGTGCCATGTTGCTGACGATGCCCTTTGCCCATTGCTCGGCGCGCGCCTCGCCCATCACCTCGATGCGAGACCCGATCAGCGACAGCATGTACGGATGCGAGCCCGAGCGCGTGCACACCTTGCCCTTGTTCTTCGGATCGGCGAGTTCTTCGTACGTGTCTACATCCTCAGGCTTGACATTCGCCTTGTTGTAGACGAGCGCGCGCGCGCGCGTCGAGAAGCCATACCAGGTGCCGTCGTTCGAGCGCAGTTGCGCCGGTATCCGCTCGTTCAGCAACTTCGAGTCGACCGGCTGAAATAGCCCATCGATTTGCGCGCGCCACAATCGCGCCGCGTCGACCAGAATCAGCACGTCGGCTGGGCTGTTCGCGCCCTCCGCCTTTAACCGCTGCAGCAATTGTTCATCGCCGGCCTCGATGCGATTGATCTTGATGCCGGTTTGCTTGGTGAAGTCGGAATACAGTGCTTCGTCGGTCTGATAGTGGCGCGCGGAATACAGATTCAGCACTTTTTCCTGCGCTTGGCTCTGCAACGGTGCGGCAAGCGCGGTGACAACCCCCGCGAGCACGGCGAACTGCATCGCTCGATGCAGGCACATCTCGGCCCGACGCCGAGGAGTTTTGATTCCAATCATCGACACGCCCATCCTGTGTTTGGCAAGTTGACGGGCGGACGTTAACGCAACTTATTCTCAAATGCAAACAATTCTCATTCACCAGACGGTTGAGCTAAATCAAGGCTTTACCAGGTCGGGTACCTCGTCGGTCGGCAAACGCGGAGACGATCGCACCGTAACGAGCGCCGGCTCGGCATCTGCGCGCATGGTCCGCGCATCGGCATCGATGAGCCGTCGGGCGCCATTAAAGCGCGCGCGCCAATAGCGATCGTCAAGCGCCTCGATGCGCACTCGGCCGCCGCGCGCCGGCGCGTGCAGGAAGCGGCCGTCCCCTATATAGATAGCCACGTGCGAATAGGCGCGCGCCAGCGTGTTGAAGAATACGAGGTCGCCGGGTTCGAGCTGCGAGCGTGTGATCGACTCGCCGAGCTGAACCATCTCTTCTGATCGGCGAGGCAATAGACGTCCTGCCACCGCTTCATAGACATACCGAACCAACCCGCTGCAGTCAAAGCCGCTCGCGGGCGTCGACCCGCCGTGGCGATACGGCGTATCGATCAAAGTCAATGCACGCACAACGATGTCAGACCGAACACTCCCCGTGTCATCGCGCTCGCCCTCCCCCGCTGCGGCGTAATTTGCGAACAACGCTACCGCGATGCCGAGAGTGACGAGCCTGTTGCTCACTGGGAGTTCATTCGCATCGTGATTGGCGTGTGCGTGTAGAACGATCACGCAGCCCGGTTGGGCTGCGCTATGGGATCGTTGTAGCTTTTGACTTGCGTACCGCGATAAAGAATCTGTGCGTTCCTTTCGGTGATCCGCCGGTGCAACGCCACAAAATCCGGCTGCATGTCGCTACTCGGCCGGGGCTCCGGATCGAAGTGATGAAACGTATCGACGCCGCGCACCAAGGTCGCGCTGTCCTCGCCGGCGATTTGTGAAACACTCGTCGGGATGTACCGGATCGCAAAGCCGATACGCCGATCGTTCGACGGGTTGGCCGGAGAGCCGTGAACCAATCGCACATGATGCAGTGAAATCTCGCCGGGCCGTAACTCGATCGTCACCGCCTTGGACTCGTCGACGTCGACCGCGACTTCCTGCCCGCGCGTCAACAGGTTGTTCTTGGCAAACGTATCGCGATGCTCGAGCTGGTCCGACGTATGGGTACCGGGAATGAACGTCATCGCGCCGTTGGCATGATTACTCGGGGTCAGTGCGACCCACGCAGTGACGACATCGGGCGTGCTGAGCCCCCAGTAAGTCGAGTCCTGATGCCACGAGACGAATGCAGGGTTGTTGGCTTCTTTGATGAAAAAATTGGTGGTCCAGCACAGCAGATTCGGCCCATACAAGTCCTCGATGGCGTCGACGATTCGGCTGTTGCGCACCAGATCAGCGAGCCAGGGAAACAGCAGATGTGTCTTGTGGCGCAGATCGCCCGCCAGCGGACCTCCAGAGCGCCGCTCGTAGTCTTCCAGCTTGCTGCGGATCGCTAGCGCTTCGGCTTCCGACATCACGCGTATTGGAAACACGCAGCCATCGCGACGGAATTGTTCGATTTGTGCCTCGGTCAGGATCTTTGACATCACAACCCTCGTCGAAAATATCAGGCAGCGCTGCTGATGACGTTCATCACCTCGGACGACCCGTGCGCATCGGCGGGCGTGCCTGCAAAAATAATCTCGCCGCGCTCCAGAACGTACAAGCTGTCGGCGTATTCGGGAATATGGTGGATGTTCGACTCCGCCATCAGGATCCCGTGTCCGCGCCGGCGAATAGACGCGATCCCTTCGCTGATGCTCGGAATGATCGCCGGCGAGAGTCCTTCGAACGGCTCGTCGAGCAGCAGCAGCTCAGCATCGAGCGTCAGCGCGCGGGCAATCGACACCATCTTGCGCTCGCCGCCGGAAAGCTGGCTGCCGCCTCGCTTGGCGTAGTCGCGCAACTTCGGAAAAATTTCGTATGCCATTGCAATGCGCGTCTTCGCGTCGCGCCCCTGCGGCCGGGTCCACGTCGGCAGCTCGATGTTTTCGGCGACGTTCAGATCGCCGAATACCTGGCTCTCCTCAGGCGCATAGCCAATGCCGAGCTGTGCGATCTTGTGCGTCGGCAAACCGACGATAGACGTGTCGTTAAGCACGACGGTTCCCACCACGGGCGTCAGATAACCCATGATCGTGCGAAAGGTCGTCGTCTTGCCAGCGCCGTTGCGTCCGATCAGGCATACCAGCTGGCCCGCCGCGACCTGCATCGAAATGCCACGAAGAATCCTGCTGTTTTGAATGTCGACGGTCAGTTGATCCAGCGCAAGCATCACACCGCCCGCCTGGACATTTTGCCGACCAGCTTGCCGACAACTGCCGCGACGATCGCTGGGTCATTGAAGAACTCGTTTGGAGGAAGGTCTGCCAGCACCTTGCCCTCCTTCATCGCAACGATGCGAGTCGAGTACTGGGCGACCAGATCCATGTCGTGCTCGACCAAAATGATCGCCTGCACACCTGCCTGCTTCGCTGCTTCCATCAGCGTGCGCATGATGCCGTGCTTGTCTCCGCTCGAAACACCGCTGGTCGGCTCATCAAGCAAGATTACTTCGGGTGTCAGCGCGAATGCGCTCGCAATGTCGAGCAGTTTTTTGTCCCCTTGCGATAGCAACCGCGATTCGGTATCGAGCTTGCTGTCGAGCCCAAATATCGCCGCGACTTCACGCACGCGCGAACGCAACGCCGCGTCGGTCGCCACCGACGAAAACAAGCGAAAACTCTTCGACGCCTGTGACACCACCGCGACGCCAATCGTCTGCGCGACCGTCAGCGCGGGAAAGATATGCACAAGTTGAAACGCACGCGCCATACCGCGCTTGGCAAGTAAGACGGGACCGATGCCGGCGATATCCTGCCCTTTAAATCGCACCGTGCCCGACGTCGGTTTCAGCAGGCCGGTCAATACGTTGACCAATGTGGTTTTCCCCGCACCGTTCGGACCAACGATCGACAGCAACTCGCCGCTTGCGACGGCGAGTGAAACGCCATCGAGAGCGACGAAGCTGCCGTAAGCCTTGCTAACGCCGACGGTTTCGATCAGTGCGGTCATTGCGTGCGTTTCATCTTCGACCAAAGATCCTGTGCCACGCCCATCACGCCGCGCGGAAACAGGATCACGATCAACGCGAGCGTCACGCCGAGGAAAAATCGCCAGTACTGCGTCAGCGACATCAACTCGGATTTCAAGAAGATGAAGACGAAAGCGCCCACCAGCGGACCAAAGAAGTTCGCGAACCCGCCGAGAACCGTCATGAACACCAACTCCCCGGAGTGCGTCCAGTAAGCGGTCTCCGGATCGGCCTGGCCGGTATTGATTGCGAGGATGACGCCTCCCACCGCGCAGTAAAACGCCGAAATCAGAAAGGCGGCGAGCCGAAACGTGCGCACGCGTACACCAAGGTACTCCGCCTTGCGCGGGTTCTCTCGGATCGCGGTCAGGTGCAAGCCGAACGGTGAATGCACGATGCACCACATCACGAAGCCGAGTACAACCAGCAGTACCAGGCAGTAGTAGTAAAACGGTCCGATCAGGAACGTGGTCTTATCGAGCTCGCTGAATTCGTTACCGAGCAGTGCAGGACGCAGCACGCGAATTCCGGTGTCACCTCCGGTGATGTCGTAGAACTTGAAGAGAAACGAGTGAAACAGCATGCCGAAAGCGAGCGTCAGGATGCCGAAGAAAATCCGCACGTAGCGCACCGCGAGCAGACCGACAGGAATGGCCACCGCAACTGCAGTGAGCCCGGACACGAGAAGAATCACTTCGAAGCTCTTGACGCCAAGCTTGCTCGACAACACCGCTGCGCCGTAAGCACCCAACGCAACGAACAGCGCGTGACCGAACGAAAGCAAGCCTGTGTAGCCGAACAGCAGATTGAATCCCAGTAGCGCAATCGCATAAGCAAACGCCGGCAGCACGAGCGTGACGTAATACGGTTGCGCAAAGATGGGGAACAGCGCCAGCACAATCAGTGCTGTCATCACAATCACGAGAAGCGCACTGTGCCGGCGCAGCCGATTCGCGCGCGGCTCCTTGCTGTTTGTCGCTTCTGCGCTCAACCCATTGACGCTCATTCGATCGGCTTTCCGAACAAGCCGGCAGGGCGCGCGATCAGCACCACGATTACCACCACATATATCGCGAGGATTTCGAGCTCCGCGTAGAAAGTAATCGCCGCAGCGCGCATCAAACCGACGATCAGCGCGCCGACCAGCGCGCCGCGCATGCTGCCGAGCCCGCCGATCACGACGACCGCAAACGCTTCGACCACGAGCTCGACCGGCATATCGAGCGAAGCCGCCGCGGTCGGCACAACCAGCGCACCGCCGACGGTGCCGAGCACCGTGCCCAACGTGAACACACTCGTGTACATCCAGCGTACGTTGACGCCGAGAGCCTGGCTCATCTCGCGGTTCTCGGCGGTGGCGCGCAGGATGCGGCCAAAGCGCGTGCGCTGCAGAAAGGCGCCGATACCGACGGCGATCGCGATGCTCGCAGCGATCACCAGCAAGTTGTAGATCGACACCGAGAATGCGCCGACCGCTAGCCTGCCGTAGTCATTCGCCAGATTCCCTAGCTGCTGCGGATTAGGGCCCCAGAAAAAACGCAGCACATCCTGGAACATCAGTACCAGCGCGAACGTCAGCAGCAATTGAAACGCTTCGTCGCGCGCGTAGATGGTGCGCAACAGCGCTTCAATCGCGGGCCCGATTGCGCCAAGCACAATTCCGGAGACGATCAGCACCGGCAGAAACATCCCCGGTGGAAGTCCCGCCGCCAGTGCCCAATTGACGCTGCTGATGCCGAAGTAAGCGCCGAGCGCGTAAAAGGAACCGCACGCGAGATTGACGATCTTCTGCACGCCGAAGACGAGTTGCAGTCCGGCGGCAACCAAAAAAAGAACGGCGGCGTGAAAAACGCCGCCGAGCAGGATGTCGAAGAAAGCGGTCAACCGCTTGCGCTCAGAGCTTGATCTGCGCCGTCTCGATCCACTTCCAGAAATCAGTGCCGGGGGGTTTTTGCAGCTGGTCGGAGTACATACGGTCCACCTGACCCAACGTCGGGAAGTCGTAGCGGTTCTGGTGCGTCGTCAAACCCTGATAGAAGGTTTGCTCCGCAATGTGATCTTTGCGCATGTGGCCGGGTCCGCCCAGCGATTCGACCTTGACGCCTTCGATCGCGCTGATCACGTCTTCCTTTCCTGGCCAGGCGTTCTTGGCCTTGTACGCGGCTTCGACGCCGGCCTTGTAAATTTGCATCGCAAAATAGGCGCGATCGGCCTCCCAGTGTGGATAGTCCTTGTACTTTTCCTCGTATTCCTTGACGAACAGCCGTTGCAGCGGACTCGCGCCAGCGTGATTGAAGTACAGCGTGTTGTGGCCAAAGATCATGCCCTCCGGGGTGAACTCTTTTTTCAGCAGCGTGTGCTGGAAGCCGGCCGCCGGAAATACGAACTTGGTCTTGCCGTCGATCAGGCCCGCAGCGTGTGCCGTGCGCATAAAGATCGGCAGATCGGCGAACAGCAACGACGAGAAAACGAGATCTGGCTTGGCAGCCTTCAATGCCGCGACGTGCGTCGTCAGGTCAAGCGTTCCGACTTTCGGCCATTGCTCGGCGACGACCTTGACGTTGACGTTGAACTTCTTCAGCAGCGCCTGAAACGCCGCCATGTTGTTGCGGCCGTACGAGTAGTCCGGGTTAATGCCGGCGATCGTTGAAAACTGCCCTTTCCAGTACTTGATCGCCAACAGCGACCCCATCACCGCTTCGCATTCATTGTCCGTGCTGCGGAAAACGTAGCGCGGGTTCGCCATTGTTTCCTTGACGCCGTCCTGCGTGGTGCCGTCCCAAAAGATCAACAACGCCTTCATTTCCTCGGCGACCGCACCCATTGCCAGACTTACGCCGGATGACACGATGCCCTGAACACAGTCGACCTTATCCTGCAGAACGAGCTTGCGCAGGCGCTCGATCGAATCCTTCGGGTTCGTTTCC
>Ga0137428_1001041_pt1 | contig 11233 bp, 8 predicted proteins | sample EasRivERMZT718_2_FD_102305 | JGI IMG/M metagenome (GOLD analysis project Ga0137428, IMG submission 102305) | Soil microbial communities from meander-bound floodplain in the East River, Colorado, USA - East River MetaG ERMZT718_2 | ecosystem: Environmental > Terrestrial > Soil > Floodplain ...
CACGAACCGCACCAGGCCCGCCACGTCCGTCATGATCGGGTTGGTGTACGGATCCCACGTGAACAGCACGCCGTCCTTCGCCACCTGCTGCTCGTCCTCCACCATGAGCGTGGCGCCGAGCGGCACCTGGAACCGGGAGTGCACCGAGAGCTTGCCCGTCACCGGGCTTCCGACGGTGTGCGCGGCGGCCTTCAGGATCAGCTCACCCTCGTAGCTGGTGACGACCTTCTGGCCGTCCGGCGTCTCGACGTACGTCAGCCGGTCGCCGTGCTCGATGACGCCTTCGACCTTGGTCTTCCGCACCGTCTGCTCGGCGATACGGGCCGCCGTGCCGCCGATGTGGAAGGTCCGCAGGGTCAGCTGCGTCCCCGGCTCGCCAATCGACTGCGCGGCCAGAATGCCGACCGCTTCGCCGAGATCCACCATGTCCATGGTCGCGAGGTTGCGGCCGTAGCACATCCGGCACACACCGCGCTTGGCCTCGCAGGTGAGCACCGAGCGGATCTTCACCGACTCGATCCCCGCGTCCTCGATGGCCTGGGACGTCTCCTCGATGACGAGTTTGCCCGCTTCCACCAACACCTTGGGGCGCCCGTCCTCATCCAACTCGTGCGGATCCATCACCTCTTCGAGCGCTACGCAGCCGACGATACGCTCGCGCAGCGGCTCGATGATGTCTTCGCCCTCCTTGAGCGCCGACATCTCGAGACCCAGGATCGTGCCGCAGTCTTCTTCCGTAATCGTGACGTCTTGAGCGACGTCGACGAGCCGGCGCGTCAGATAGCCGGCGTCCGCCGTCTTGAGCGCGGTGTCGGCGAGACCCTTGCGCGCGCCGTGCGTCGAGATGAAGTACTCGAGCACCGACAGCCCTTCGCGGAAGTTCGACTTGATCGGGCTCTCGATGATTTCACCGATGCCGCCCGTCAGCTTCTTCTGCGGCTTCGCCATCAGCCCGCGCATGCCGGCCAGCTGCCGGATCTGGTCGCGCGAGCCGCGGCTCCCGGAGTCGAACATCATGAACACCGGGTTGAAGCCGCCCTTGGACCGCCGCATCGTCGCGACCATCGCCTCGGCGATGTCGTTGTTCGCGTGCGTCCAGGCGTCGATCACCTTGTTATAGCGTTCGCCGAAGGTGATCTGGCCGGTCGAGTAGGCGCGCTGGAACCGCTCGACGCGCGCTTCCGCGTCGTGCAGCAGCGGCGACTTCTCGGTCGGAATCTCGAGGTCGGCCACGCCGATCGAGATGCCGCCAATCGTCGCGTAGCGGAAGCCGAACTCCTTGAGCTGGTCGAGGAACTGCACCGTCGGGGTGAGCCCCGCGCGGCGATAGCTCTCGAACACGAGCTCGGAGAGGTCCTTCTTCCGCATCGTCTTGTTCTGGAAGCCGAGATCGCGCAGCAGATTCGCCGGGACGATGCTGTTGAAGATCACCCGGCCCGCCGTCGTGCCGATCCAGCGCTTCGAGGCGTCGTGCCACATCTCGACCGGCGAATGGTACTCGATCCGCCTCAGCGCGAGCTGCATCTCGAGCTCCGCCATCGATCCGATGCGCGGCGCTTTCTTCACGCCTTCCTCGAAGTCCGCCGGCTCCTTGGTGAGGAAGTAGCATCCCAGCACCATGTCCTGGCTGGGCTCCGCCACCGGCCGGCCGTCGGACGGCTTCAGCACGTTGTTCGACGAGACCATCAGCAGGCGGCACTCGAGCTGCGCCTCGAACGAGAGCGGCACGTGCACGGCCATCTGGTCCCCGTCGAAGTCGGCGTTGAACGCCGCGCACACGAGCGGGTGAATCCGGATCGCCTTGCCCTCGACGAGCACCGGCTCGAACGCCTGAATGCCCAGGCGGTGCAGCGTGGGCGCGCGGTTCAAGAGCACGGGATGGTCCTCGATGATCTCCTCGAGGATCTCGTACACCTCGGGCGACTCCTTCTCCACGATCTTCTTCGCCCGCTTCACCGTCTCGGCGATGCCCTTCTCCACCAGCTTGTGGATGATGAAGGGCTTGAACAATTCGACCGCCATCGCCTTGGGAAGTCCGCACTGGTGCAGCCGCAGCTCGGGCCCGACCACGATGACCGAGCGGCCCGAATAGTCCACGCGCTTGCCGAGCAGGTTCTGGCGGAACCGGCCCTGCTTGCCCTTCAGCATGTCGGACAGCGACTTGAGCGGGCGCTTGCCGCGGCCGCGAATCGCCTTGGAGCGGCGGCCGTTATCGAACAGCGCGTCCACCGCTTCCTGCAGCATGCGCTTTTCGTTCCGGAGAATGACCTCCGGCGCCCGGTGCAGAATCAGCTTCTGCAGCCGGTTGTTCCGGTTGATCACCCGCCGGTACAGGTCGTTCAGGTCCGACGTGGCAAAGCGCCCGCCGTCGAGCGGCACCAGCGGCCGCAGGTCGGGCGGAATCACCGGCACCACGTCGAGGATCATCCAGCGCGGATCGTTGCGCTGCTCGCCCGCGTTGCCCGAGTTGCGCATCGCGTCCACGATCTTGAGGCGCTTCAGCATCTGCTTCTTGCGATGCTGGCTCGTCTCGGTCGCGACGGTCTCGCGCAGCTCGTCGGCGAGCTTATCCACGTTGATGCGCTCGAGCAGCGAGCGGATCGCGGGCGCGCCGATGTCGGCGCGGAACGCGGCGTCGCCTTCGGTCTTGGCCTTGGCGCGCAGCTCGAGGAAGCGGTCCTCATCCAGCAGCTCCCGCTCCTGCACTTCCTGCTCGCCCGGCTCGATCACCACGTAATTCGTGTAGTAGATCACGCGCTCCAGATCGCGCAGCGTCATGTCGAGCAGATTGCCCATCGGCGACGGCAGCGTCTTGAAGAACCAGATGTGCGCCACCGGCACCGCGAGCTCGATGTGCCCCATGCGCTCGCGCCGGACTTTCGACAGCGTGACTTCGACGCCGCAGCGGTCGCAGATCACGCCGCGATAGCGGATCCGCTTGTACTTGCCGCAGTGGCACTCCCAGTCCTTCACCGGGCCGAAGATGCGCTCGCAGAACAGGCCATCCCGTTCCGGCTTGAACGACCGGTAGTTGATGGTCTCGGGCTTGGTGACTTCGCCCCACGACCACCAGGTGCGCTGGCCCTGCAGCTCCAGGCGCTCGCGCTCCTTGGAGTCCTTGGGCCCGCGGATCTCCTCGGGGGAGGCGATCCGGATCTGGATATAGTCGAAGCTGGAGCTCTTGGGCTCGTGGCCCCCTCCGCTACGGAAATCGATCACTATTCCTCCACGTCTTCAGTCGTGCCGAGTGTCACCTTCAATCCCAGGGCCTGGAGCTCCTTCACCAGCACGTTGAAGGACTCGGGAATCCCGGGCTTCGGCAGGTTCTGCCCCTTCACGATCGCCTCGTACACACGGCTCCGGCCGTTCACGTCGTCCGACTTCACGGTCAGAATTTCCTGCAGCGTGTGCGCGGCGCCGTACGCTTCGAGCGCCCACACTTCCATTTCGCCGAACCGCTGGCCGCCGAACTGCGCCTTCCCGGCGAGCGGCTGCTGGGTCACCAGCGAGTACGGACCGATGGAACGGGCGTGGATCTTGTCGTCCACGAGGTGCGACAGCTTCATCATGTAGATCGAGCCGACCGTGACCTCGGACGCGAACAGCTCGCCCGTGCGGCCGTCCCGCAGCCGGCACTTGCCGACCGGCGACAGCCCGGCCGCGAGCAGCAGCTCGACCGCGGCCGCGTCGATGTCGGCCTCGGACTTCGCCCCAAACAGCGCCGCGAGCGCGGGACGTCCCGTCGCCTCGAGCACCTCGGCCGGCTTGTCCTTGCCCAGCACCTTTTCGATCTCCTTGAGACCGTTCTTCAGCGCCGCCTTCTCCGCGGCCGACAGATTGTTCGCCTCTGCCGCTTCGAGCTTGGCGTTGTGCACTTCCTGCTCGATCCGGCGCTGTGCCAGCTCGCGCTCCGCCAGCTCCTTGGCGGCGAACTTCAGGAAGTCCATCATCTGACGGTGGACCTCACGCGTCTCCGCCGACACGCCACGTCCCGCGAGCAGCTCCACGCCGGCCGTCCCGATGTCGGGCCGGTCGCCGTTGGCCGACGGCGTCCTCCGCAGATCCGCGACGATCTGCGTGACGCGCGCCGTGTCGAGCTCCGGCGGCTTCACGTCGAGCCGCAGCGCGTCCGCCGCCCAGGACAGGCCGGCGAGGCGCAGGAGCACGCCGATTTCCGTTTCGTTGGCGCCCTGGAAGACGGGCGTCTTGGCGTCGAAGCCCAGCAGGTTCGCCGCCCAGCCGAGGTGCGTCTCCAGGATCTGGCCGACGTTCATGCGGCTCGGCACGCCCAGCGGGTTCAGCACGATGTCGACCGGCGTCCCGTCGTTGAGGAACGGCATGTCCTCCTCCGGCACGATCCGGGCGATGATGCCCTTGTTGCCGTGCCGGCCGGCCATCTTGTCGCCCACCGAGATCTTGCGCTTCTCGGCGACGTAAACCTTGACCAGCTGGATCACGCCGGGCGGGAGCTCGTCGGGCTGCAGGATCTTGTCGATCTGATCCTCCGACTTCTCCTCGATCTTGGCGCGTTCGCCGCCGGCGGCGTCGAGCACCGCGCGGATCTTCTCGTTCACCGACTTGTTCGCGACGCGCAGCGTCTTGAGGTCGACGTCGGAGAAGTTGATCTCCGTGAGCTGTTGCCGGGACAGCTTCGTCCCGGCGGGCAGGAACTCCTCGACCGTGCCCGCCTTCAGCATCAGGCCGACTTCCTGGTTGGTCAGCAGCTCGATCGTCTCCCTGAACACGGCGTCCGAAATGCGGCCCTTCTCTTCCGTCTCGAGCCGGCGCACTTCACCGATACGCTCGCCACGGTCCTTCTCCACGACCTGGTCTTCGATGCGCGAGAAGATCTTCACGTCGATGACGACGCCCTCCATGCCGGGCGGCACCTTCAGCGACGAGTCCTTCACGTCCTTCGCCTTCTCGCCGAAGATCGCGGTCAGGAGCTTTTCTTCCGGCGACAGCTCGGTCTCTCCCTTGGGCGTGATCTTGCCGACCAGGATGTCGCCCGCCTTTACGTGGGCGCCGATCCGCACGATCCCGCGCTCGTCGAGGTCTACCAGCGACTCCTCGGCGACGTTCGGGATTTCGCGCGTGATCTCCTCGCGGCCCCGCTTGGTGTCGCGGACGTGCAGCTCGAGCTCCTGGATGTGGATCGACGAGTACACGTCGTCCTTCACGAGGCGCTCGGACAGCACGATCGCGTCTTCGAAGTTGTGTCCGTACCACGGCATGAACGCGACCGTGACGTTGGCGCCGAGGGCGAGATCGCCCCCCTCCGTGCCCGCGCCGTCGGCGATGATCTGGCCCGCCTTCACCTTCTGGCTCATGTGCACGAGCGGCCGCTGGTTGATGGCGGTGTCCTGGTTGGTGCGCCAGAACTTTTTCAGGCGGTACCGGTCGTGCTGCTTCAGGCGCGCCAGCGGATGGTCCTCGTTGCCTGGCGTGGTTTCGTCGTCGCCGGCATCGACGATGATCTCGTCGGCCGTCACGCGCGTGACCACACCGCCCCGGCGGGCGATGACGACCGCCCCCGAGTCGATGGCGACCTTGTCCTCGAGCCCGGTGCCCACGAGCGGCGCCTGCGGGAACAGGAGCGGCACCGACTGCCGCTGCATGTTCGAGCCCATCAGGGCGCGGTTCGCGTCGTCGTGCTCGAGGAACGGAATCAGGGCCGCGGCGATCGACACGAGCTGCTCGGGCGCCACGTCCATGAAGTCGATCTTCGTCGGCGGCAGCAGCGGGTAGTCGTCCCGCTTGCGGCACAGCACCAGCTCGTCGGCAAACCGGCCGTCCGGGTTGAGGCGCGCGTTGGCCTGCGCCACCGCGAAGTCCTCTTCCTCCGACGCCGACAGCCACCGCGTTTCATCGGTGACCTTGCCGTCCTTCACGACCCGGTACGGCGTCTCGATGAAGCCCAGCTCGTTGACCCGGGCGTAGCACGAGAGGCTCGTGATCAGGCCGATGTTCGGACCTTCCGGCGTCTCGATCGGGCACATGCGGCCGTACTGGCTGTAGTGCACGTCGCGGACTTCGAACCCCGCGCGCTCGCGCGTGAGCCCGCCCGGTCCGAGCGCCGACAGGCGGCGCTTATGCGTGAGCTCGGCGAGCGGATTGGTCTGGTCCATGAACTGCGACAGCTGCGAGCTGCCGAAGAACGCTTGGATCACGGCGCTGACCGTCCGCGCGTTCACCAGGTCGTCGAGCGTGATGCGCTCGGGATCGTTGTTGATGCTCATCCGCTCCTTGATGAGCCGCGCCATACGCGACAGACCCACCGAGAACTGGTTCGCGATCAGCTCGCCCACCGAGCGCACCCGGCGGTTGCCAAGGTGGTCGATGTCGTCGGTGTAACCGCGGCCTTCCGACAGCTCGATCAGGTAGCGAATGATCGCGATGAAGTCGTTCTCGGTCAGGACGGTGTTGTCCTTCGCCTCGTTCACCTTGAGCCGCTGATTGATCTTGTAGCGGCCGACTTTCCCCAGGTCGTAGCGCTTGGGATGGAAGAACAGCCGCTTCAGCGCTTCGCGCGCCGTCTCGATGTTCGGCGCCTCGCCCGGCCGGAGCAGCGTGTAGATCTGCGCCAGCGCCTCCGCCTCGGCGTGCGTCGGATCCTTCGCCAACGTGTTTTTGATCAGCGGCGACTCGCTGCGGCCGGGAGGCAGGAGCACCTCCACCTTCGTCACACCGGCTTTGAGCAGCTTCTTGCGCAGCGTGTCCGACAGGTCGCGTCCCGCCTCACCGACGACTTCGCCGTCGGGGTCGGCGACGTCGAACGCGAGCACGTACTTGGTCGGCGCCTGTTGGGTGGTGGTCGGCTGGGCGTCCTCACGCAGATCGAGCGAGGTGTAGCCCGCGAACACCTTGACCGACGTGATCCCGGCGCGGCGGAACGCGTTGAAGCGCTCCAGTACCAGCTCGTCGCCCACACGCGCGAGCGGCTCGCCCTTCTTGTTCTCCGGATCGGGAACGTCGGCCGCCAGCAGCGTGCCGAGCACCTCGCGCTTCTGCGCGCGGCCCTCGAGCTTGCCGGTGATATCGATCTCCTTCACCGCGTAGAACAGCTTGAGAATGTCGGCGTTGGTCCCGTACCCGAAGGCGCGCAGCAGCGCGGTCGCCGGGAATTTCTTCTTCTTGTCGATGTGAACGTAGATCACGTCGTGAATGTCGACCGTGAACTCGACCCACGAGCCCCGGAACGGAATGATCCGCGCCGAGAACAGGCGCTGGCCGTTGGGGTGGATGCTCTCCTCGAACACGACGCCGGGCGAGCGGTGCAGCTGCGACACGATGACGCGCTCCGCGCCGTTGATCACGAAGGTGCCGAGCGGCGTGAGGATCGGCAGCTCACCGAGGTAGACTTCCTTCTCGATGATGTTCTTGGGCCGCTTGGTCTTGGTGACCTCGCCGACCTCTTCCATCACCACGAGCTGCAGCGTCGCCTTGAGCGGCACCGAGTACGTCATGTCGCGCTCGATGCACTCTTCGACGGTGTACTTGGGCTCGCCGAGCGCGTACTTCACGAACTCGAGGGAGTAGTTCCCGTTCACGTCCTGGATCGGGAACAGGTCCTTGAACACCCGCTCCAGCCCGACGTCGGAGCGCACCCCGTCCTTGCCGTCCGGCTGCAGCAGGGACTGGAAGGCCTTGGTCTGAATATCGAGGAGATGCGGCATCGGCATCCCCGTCGGCAGCTTTGCGAACGAAAGTACTGGTGACGTCTTAGTGGTCATGTCCCGTCCTCAGGTAATGCAAAAGGCCCAACTTCCCCCGTTCCGTACGTCGGTACGGGGGCAAGCGTTGGGGCTTCGAAGAAGCAGAGTGTGGTAAATCCGCGCATGTCGTAGAACCGAAGCGAGACTCGGGTCGGGCCTCGGACCCCTATGGTCCGGGCCTCCGAGGCTACTTCAGTTCGACGACGGCGCCCTGCGCTTCGAGCTTCTTTTTGATTTCTTCGGCTTCCTGCTTGCTCACGCCTTCCTTTACCGTTCCGGGCGCGCCTTCGACCAGATCCTTCGCCTCTTTCAGGCCAAGGCTGGTGATCGCGCGAATCTCCTTGATCACCTGGATCTTCTTCTCGCCGCCCGCCTTCAGCACGACCGTGAATTCCGTCTTCTCCTCGGCCGCGGGAGCCGCCGCCGCGCCTGCCGCCGCGCCACCAGCCGGGGCCGCCGCGGGCGCCGCGATCGTGACGCCGAACTTCGACTTGAACGCCTCGATCAGCTCCGCCAGCTCGAACACCGACATGTTGCCGATGGCTTCGAGGATGTCGTCCTTACTCATGGTCTGCGTTGCCATTGTCTTCTCCCTAACTCTGTTGAGTGGCGCCGCCAGCGGCGCGTTGATCTTTCAGCGCCTCCAGGGCGCCGACCATCGAATAGAGCAATCCGTTCAAGACGCCCAGGAACCCGGCCATCGGTGCCTGCAGCGCGCCGCCCAGCTGCGCCAGCAGCTGCTGCTTGGACGGCAGCGCGGCGAGCGCCTTCACCTGCGCCTGCGTGACCGGCTTCCCCTCGACCAGCCCGACCTTGATGGCCGGCTTCTCGAACTCCTTGGCGAAATCGGCGAGCACCTTCGCGGCGCCAACCGCATCCGCGCCCGCCAGCACCAGCGCCGTCGGACCGGCGAGATGCTGATCCAGCCCGCCCTGCTTGAGCTGCAGCTCGCTCAGCGCCCGCCGCGCCAGCGTGTTCTTCACCACCACGTACTCGACGCCCACGGCGCGGAGCCGGCGGCGGAGATCCGTGATGTGAGCCACGTTGAGGCCCGTGAAATCGGTGACGTAGATCGTCGGCGACTTGGCGACCTGCTCCGCCAGCGTCGTGACCATCTCCTGTTTCTGCGCTTTGGTCCGGTTCATACGTGGTACCCCGCCGGATCGACCCGCACGCCCGGCCCCATCGTACTCGAGACCGTCACCGATCGGATATAGTGACCTTTGGCGGCCGACGGCTTCGCCTTCACGATCGCGTCCATGAACGCTTGAAGGTTGTCGGCCAGCTGCTGTGCCGTGAATGACTTCTTCCCGACTGCCGCGTGCACGATGCCGGTCTTGTCCACGCGGAACTCGATCTTGCCCGCCTTCAGCTCTTTGACAGCCTTGGTGACGTCCATCGTCACCGTGCCGGCTTTGGGATTGGGCATGAGGCCGCGCGGGCCGAGCACTTTCCCGAGGGCGCCGAGCTGCCCCATCACGTCCGGCGTCGCGACGATGACGTCGGTGTCGAGCCACCCTTCCTTGATCTTCGCGATGTACTCGAGGCCGACGAAGTCGGCGCCTGCCGCTTCGGCTTCCTTCACCTTCTCACCCTGTGCGAGCACCAACACGCGGATCTTCTTCCCGGTTCCGTGCGGCAGCGACACCGTGCCGCGCACGATCTGATCGGCGTGCTTCGGATCGACGCCGAGCCGTACGGCGACGTCGACCGATTCGTCGAACGTGGCAAACGCCGAGCTCTTGACCTGCTCCACGGCCGCCGGCGGCGGATAGAGCTTCTTCGGTTCGATGGTGGCCACCGCCGCGCGGTACTTCTTCCCGTGCGCGCGCATCAGCCCTCCACCGTCAGACCCATCGAGCGCGCCGTCCCGGCGATCATGTTGATCGCACCTTCGAGGTCGGTCGCGTTCAGGTCCTGCATCTTGATCTCGGCGATCTTCTTGAGCTGGGCGCGCGTGACCTTCCCCACCTTCTCGCGGTTGGAGGTCGCGGACCCCTTCTCGATCCCCGCTTCCTTCTTCAGGAGCACGGCGGCGGGCGGCGTCTTGGTGATGAAGGTGAAGGTGCGATCCTTGTAGATCGTCACCACCACCGGCGTCACCATGCCCGCCTGGCTCGCGGTCTTCGCGTTGAACTGCTTCACGAATTCCATGATGTTGACGCCGTGCGGGCCGAGCGCGGTGCCCACCGGCGGGGCAGGCGTTGCCTGTCCAGCCGCGACCTGCAGCTTGACGATTGCTGTGACTGGTTTGGCCATCGTAATCCTCTATTCGTGTCCGCGGACGGCGGACTCCCACATGCCCTGTGGTCGGGGGAAGGCTAGTGCGCCTTCAGCTGCAAATAATCGAGCTCCACCGAAGTGGGCCGGCCAAACAGCGCTACCGACACGCGAACCTTGCCTTTGTCCGGCAGCACTTCCTGCACCGTTCCACTGAAGTCCGAGAACGGCCCTTCGGTGATCTCCACCACCTGGCCCACGAGGAACGGAATCGCCTCGGCGGGCTCCTCTTCTTTCACCGCTTCTTCGACGCCGAGCAGCCGGTTCACTTCGTCCGGGCGCAGCGGCATCGGCAGGCGGCCGGTGCCGACGAACTTGATCACGCCCTGGATGCCGTTGATCGTGTGGATGGTTTCCTGATTCAGGTCCATCTCCACGAGCACGTAGCCCGGGTAGATCTTCCGTTCGACGTTCACCTTCTTGCCGTTCTTGATCTCCACGACTTCCTGCGTGGGGACCAGGGCCTGGCGGATCGGCTTTTCCCCGTCGGGCCGCGCGTCTTCGGCAATGCGGCGCGCGATCAGATTGCGCACCTTGTTCTCGTGACCTGCGGTCGTCTGAATCGCGTACCAGCGCAGGTCGGGCATTAGAACAGCCTCGCCACCAGCTTCACGAAGACCCACTGGAACAACGAATCCATGAGTCCGATCATGACGCCGAGCACCGCGACGAAGATGACGATCACGGTCGTGGCTTTCTTCAGCTCGTCGAACGTCGGCCACGTGACCTTGCGCAGCTCATTGCGTACGTCACGCAGGAACTGAATGAATCGAGCGATCCGGCCCCGGCCGGTGGGCCGAATTTCCGGCCCACCGCCGGTGATCACGTCCGTCGCCATTACTTCGATTCCTTGTGCGCCTGCTGCTTGTTGCACCGCGGGCAGTACTTCTTCCACTCCGCCCGTTCCGGGTGCTTGCGCCGGTTCTTCGTCGTGAAGTAGTTCCGGCTCTTACAGACAGTGCACTCCATGATGATGTTTTCGCGCGGCATCAATGTCCTCGGTCATCGGTTGTCGGTCGTCAGTACTGATGACTGACGACCGATGACCGATTTTTTATTTCACGATCTTCGTGACCACGCCGGCACCCACCGTTCTGCCACCCTCTCGGATCGCAAACCGCAGCTGCTCTTCCATCGCGATCGGCGTGATCAGCTCGATCACCATCTTCGTGTTGTCGCCCGGCATCACCATCTCGACGCCCGCCGGGAGCTCGACGTTGCCCGTCACGTCCGTCGTG
>Ga0137428_1001046_pt1 | contig 11197 bp, 14 predicted proteins | sample EasRivERMZT718_2_FD_102305 | JGI IMG/M metagenome (GOLD analysis project Ga0137428, IMG submission 102305) | Soil microbial communities from meander-bound floodplain in the East River, Colorado, USA - East River MetaG ERMZT718_2 | ecosystem: Environmental > Terrestrial > Soil > Floodplain ...
ATTCGCGCCCGCTTCCATGAGTTCATCGACTTCAAGGATGAGCTGCAAGAACGCCGATGGTTCCGGTGGCGTGACGTTCATCGGGCAGCCGACGCATGCGTTCTGGTTCACGATGATCATCTGACATAGACTTTGGTCTGCCTGCTCCCGAGGAACACCGTTGATCGTCCATGCGGTCTCCGATTGGATATCGATGGCCGGTGGTATTTTGTACGGGCATTTTTCCTTCGGAGCACCGACGAGCCCGAGCTGTTCATCGAGCTCCTGACTCAGTCCAGGAGGTCTTGAGCCTCTTTCTTTTTCACGCGACTACGAAACGTCACCCAAGCATCGAGCTTGTGCTGATCTGGGATAGCTGACCATTCCTCTTTCGGCACGTCTTGCGCTGGACTACCGTCGCCATTGGCCAGCGTAATGCGCGTACACTGCGCCTTGAATAAATACATCGGCGCCTGAAGGGCACTATCTGAACTCTCAATCGAGCCATTCCCATTGATTCGCTGACGGGACGTGCGGCGTCGAAATTCAAGCTCCTCTTCGGTCTTTGCGTTTCTGAAATAGAAAGTGACGGTGTGGTTTTCGACTTCCAGAGGTACGGCGACCTCAACGTCGAAAAGCTCTCTGATATTCATAAAATCCCCCTTAAAATTGTTTCCCGTGAAACTAATCCAGCAACATCGTAAACTCTTTAACCAGACCTGGCTGGCTGAACTTCAACCCGATATCCCAACCCCTGATCCCGCCGATGTCTGCCGACCGAATCGAAGTGAATTGAATACCGGGGGATGAAAAGTTGATCCGCGTACCGGCAGAACCCATTTTTGCGCTCCACGGCATGACGGTCGCGTTCTCGAACCGAGTCACGGCAGGGAACACGGAGACCAGCTCCTGCTCCATCTGCAACTGACCGACTGGCGCACGGCCAACCAGACGGCTGCCTTTATATCCGGCCACCGAATTGACGTCGCGCCGCTCCGCGATCTGGTTCGCAAAATTGATTGAGAAACTTGGGATGGTCCCGACCGCGTAACCGTCGATCGTGAACAGCATGCTTTCCGCGCGTGCCGGGATATGGCTGTGATAGTTTACACCGGTCGGCAGCACAACGTCGGTCGGGGTCGCGTAGGCGCCCCTTAGCCGCGCCTGAGCGATGGCCGATTGACCTGCGGTGAATTGAATCCCGGTGATATCGACGATGGCGTCAACGACGTGAATCAGGAGACCGTCAATGTAGATGTCGAAGGTTCCGAACTCGAAACCCGTGTCAATAAATGTGTACGTCACGCTTACACCGGCCGAAACGGTATGCAGAAAATCCAGTGCCTTAGTGTCAGGATCCAAGCTGTCGGTCAGCATCACGTAAATCGTGCTGAAACCAAGCGTGTCACCGTCGCCGTACCAGAATTGACCCGGTGCCATGAGCGCCAGCGATGTCGCCCGCGTCATGTCTTGACCGCCTTCGCGCACCGTTTTCGGGTCGGTCAAAGAAGGGTCGCCGCCCGCCGTCAAATCGGCGTAGAATTTACCGGCTCCACCGGCTGGGCTAAGTGTCCATTTCAATGCCGCGCTTCTGATTGAAGTCACGGTTGCCGAGATGGTTTCCGACATGCCCGCGGCGCGCGCGAGGGGTGACCATTCCGGTCTCGTCCCAGCCGCTGGTCCCGACTTCAGTTCGAAACCGAAGGTTACATCGAAAAGTTTTCGCCCGACTTGATCCGGTAGCGGCGAGATGGCGTCACGAAGAAAGTTTCGCTCTATCCGTTCCGCCTCCGGTGTCCAGGACAGGTCAGAGAGCAGAAGCCCGTTCAGGCCTTTGTGAAGTACAGCGGCGACACCCTCGCCGGATTGGATTCGTCCCAATGCAACCGCTCGTCGTGTGAGTCCACTGCCCATGTTCGTTTCTCCTTTTTAAGTCCAGCTATACGGGTCGTCCCTGCGTACCCGGTATTGCACTTTGTGAGTGATAACGATTCCCGCAATGTTTTCCGCAGTCGTAAATGGAAATGGTTCGGACACCCGCAACTCGGTGAAGTCGAGCACCGGGCCACCTTGACCAAACCCGATGGTATAGTCAGCGGCATATTTCTGTTGAACCTTCGGTAAGAATTCCTCTAAAACAGCCAAGACGTTGCCTTCTGCATTGACCCCGAGTTGAGTATCGACTTCCATTTCCCGCGTAATGAAATGGCCGATGTATTCAATGACCTCATCGTTCCCTGGCGTCACGAACCCGGCCGGAAAAGTTTGGACGTCGAGAAGCATTCGTTTAACCCCGCCGGTGTCACCGATCCCTTCCACCGTTTCGAGTACGCCGAGAACTGCGTTGAGGATTAGGATCCTGACGCTATCCATTTAAGTTGCCGACGACGACTTTCTTTGCCTCGATCACTTGCGCGATCGACTCCGTGATGTCCTTGGCAATCTCGGGCGCCTGTCTTTCTATACGCGCCTCAATGGGCAGCGGTGGCGCCGACAGCTTGACGAAAGTTTTCAAAGTGAATGCCGGCATACCGCTACGGTGAAAGGCGATTCTGTTTCCCGCCTTCGAGGTCGCTACGAAACCGCCACCGGCAATCAATTCACGCGGGTTTGTCGCCGCACTACCGTCGGCGTTGCGGTTGCCACCGATTGGAATCCACAAATACTTTCCTTTTTTCGGGTGAGCCCCGCCGGCCTGTAAAACGTTTCCCGCTACCGCAGCCGATGCCGAAACCCGTTTGTTAAACATGAAACCGAACTTAGCCGTGACGTTTCCTTGATCGCCCCTTCCGCGTCTGACCCAGAAACCAAAGCTCCGACGTAGGGCACCACGCGCGCGCGGGATCTGCGGCCGCATTTCCGTGCGGAGCTGGCGGAGCTGTAGCGTTAGGACCTTGCTTGCAATGACGCCAACGCTTTTCGCGCTCGCGGTGAGGTCTTCGTCCAGCCCTTTCAATTGAGCAAAGTTAAACTTGAGCCCTGTCGCCATAGTTTCCTCAGCAGTAAGTAGGCAACCTGAACTTTCTCAGTTCCTTTTTGATGTCCGGTGGTAAAATCAGCGGGAGCAGACTAAGCGAACCGCCTTCAACTGACCTCGAAGAAACGCCAAGCTCTTCCCGCCGGTCGAATATTAATTTTGCTTGGTAGAGTGCAGCGCCCTTGAGTAGCGGCGGGACCCCTTGACCGTCCGAGGTCACATACCCGCCCGTGTAGATGACCTTGACTACGTTCGGGCCTTCGGAAAAATAAGAGCTGCTTGGTCGCTCAATGATACCGATCTGTTCATCGACAAAGTAATCAACGTCTTTGGTCAGCAGCGTCCCGGCATCGAATACCCGCGGCGTCGACGTGCTTTGCCAAACCTGAATTGTTGGGGAAGCCGCTATCGGTGGCGACTTGAGAAATAAAACCCGTTGCCGTGAACGCGTAGAAAATAATTCTGTGCGAGACTTAGAATCAAAATCAGGACGGTTACACTCATCTGCAAGCAGTTCACACACCCTCGGTATGATGATGTCGTCGATTAATAGGTTGAACTCGTCACCGATAGTAGCCTTCGATGAAGCCCTGATATCCTCTGCTGTTATGAGCTTGAACATGCATCATTCGGTCGCTGGCGGTTTGGTAGGATTCGCTCTCTGACGAAGACCAGTGGCGACTTCCGGCTGTTTCAGCGCAGCGGTTTCCACCGGACCCTTAGGCTTGCTTTCATCGGCGTCATCGTCGCCCTTGGCCTTCAGAGCTAACCCTAGCGCTACCCATCGTTCCCCGACTTCGTCGGGAACATCGGCATAAACCGGCGGCACGTTGCCATTGTTTGGTGCCAGGCGATATTCGTCCTGCTGAATGCAGGCGATTACTTCTACTTTCATGGATTAAGCCGTCCCTTCTGGTTTGTCCTTGAGCTGCTCGACCACTACCGTCGCCCCATGCCCAGAAACGGGATGCTCATGGGACCCGTAGAGAATATAAAAAGCCGCTCTGACGGTTGCGTTTGCCGTACCGCGATCGACGACACCGCGCACATAGCGCTCGCCCGGCCGATAGACGTCGCTGATAACAATCTTTCCATCATCGGTGTCCGCGATAGCCTGAGCGCTGCCTTCGATGTCCGCCATGGTCCCACCGGCTACGTCGACATCCCGCTGGATCCTGATTCCGGTGACTGCGGTTCCGACGATGGCACCGAAAATGACCACGAAGGCGATAGCCTCAAACCCGGACATATCGACGATGGAACCGTTGATATCAGCCATGCCGGCGACACCGTTGGCTTCCGTGATTGCCTCAATAATTTTCACTCTGGATGTAAGATGTTCGACCATTTTATGCGGTTCTCACTTTCCAGCCTTTCCCGTCGCCGTCGTCCCAAATCGAGGAAACGACCCTGGTGTGATCAGGGTGCGTCGGGTAGCGTTCAGGAAATTCCGGTTTCGAAACTCTTACAGAAATACCGACTGGCCGAGGGTGCGGGTATAAAACAAACCCGCTTGCTTCGATTTCGTTCATCACGTCGGCCAATCGTGTCGCTGCCTCCTCTGGCGTCACGCCCAATTAGGCCAGGGCCAACCACTTCACCGGACGGGTACCGGCATCAAGCAAGTTGCCGTCTGTTCTCATGAAGGCCACAAAACCGACCTGATCGGTTTGCGCGTAAAGTTCGTCCAAGCGAACTAACCGGACCTCCGCAACGTCACGGATTTTGTACTTGCTCATGTCGCCGAACAGGATGAGTTTCTGACCGGTTGTGAAAGCTGCGGACATGGATTGGTTGATGGTGTACGGGTAGCCAAGCAGCCTATCCGGTACGCCATTCTGCAATCCCGGCTGCCAGATGTACGCGTTGGTTGTCGCTTCTTTCAGCTTGCGGATAAACGCCAGAACTGTGTCATGAAACATGAAACTGGCGTTCTCTCGATAAGCGGGATCGACCGAGTGTTCTAGATCAATGACTTCGTCCGCAGTGAACGCCGTCATTGAGGCGGCGGCCTTGCCGACGACACCAGCGATGGTCAAACCCTTTGGCAGTGTCGTACCTGCACCGGTGGTAAAATGATCATTTTGGATTCTGGCGATACGAGTACCGAGGGCCTCGCCGATTTCTGCAGCAAGGTCAAAGGCGGAATCCGTCAAAATTTCGGTGGAGGCAAGAATCGGCTTGCTGGAATACTTAAACGCCTTGAAAACGACATTGGCAAAGGTCGGGTCAACAGAAGCGCCAAAAGTAGTGGCCTCGTTGATGATCTCGCCCTTGTTCGAAGTATCGTTCATGGTAGGCCACGGCAAATCGTTCCCGGTTGCGGTTCGCATGACCGAGGCAACCTTCCGGACACCGCCGTGAGCCAACAAAGCGACTTCGAGAGCGTTCACGAATCCTTGGGGCACCGTGTAGCCACCGGAGGCCGCTGTAAGCGACATGGCGCGCCATTCTGCTTTGATTTTCCGGTAATCCTTGGCGATCGGGAGGCAGATTTCGCGTGCCCGAAGGTCGATGTTGAAATATCGACCGGCCTCTAGGTGTTCTTCTTCGAGTTGAAGCTTGGAATTGGACGGTTTGCCTGCACGTAGCCACCCTTGGATGGCAAACGCCATGCGCCGCTCGACTTCCTCGACGTGCTGATAGCTCGCCGCCTGTCTGGAATTATCGAGGTAATGAACCCCGCCGGATCGAGCAGCGGTGCCGTTCGTACCATTGGCACCGATGACTCCACCGGTAGCAGCTCGGGCGAGCTCCGCTTCACGTTGGATTTGACGCTCTTCCTGCGCGATTCGGGCGCCTAAAGCATCGACTTCGGCGTCCATTTTGTCGTATTTTTCTTTTTCCTCAGCCGTTAAGGACTCGCCGCGGGCGTCCGCTGCGTCCAGAATCTTGCGAGACTCCTTTACGAGCGCTCCCCGTCTTTGCTTCAGTTCGAGTACATCAACCATTTTTCTTTCTCCCTCTTTGCCCGCTGACGAGGGACGGGGAGTTTTGTTTGGCGCAAAAAAAGAAAGGACTCATCCCCGCTCGTCGACGAGAATGAGCCCTTTCAAATTTGCTTCGGCTAGAATCCAGACGGCCAAATCCGGAATCTAGTCAGAGATTTTACAGTTAAAGTTTTATTTCATAGGTACTGGTAAAGTTTTTCGTTCATTTGCTGACGCAAAACAGCGTTTTTTGCCCGCGCTTCCGCTGCTGCCGCAAGAGAATCCGCGTTTTCCTCGACCGTAGGGACGCTTACCGGTTCAATTTTCATCCGTGCTTCGTAAAAATCACGGGCCTGGACATCTGTCTGAGGGTATGCAGGAAAAGTTACGGGCGAGACGTCAAAAAGGTCCGCTTCTACGAGCTCGCGAATATGTCCGCCGTCTTCCATTCGCCACTGATCAGAGACGGTCCTGAAACCAAAACTCATCTGATCGACATCGCCGCGCCGGATAGTTTCAAGAAAAAAATCGTTTACAAAGGCGGTATCTGGCGGTTCGATACGGACGGCAAGCCCTTTTCCGTCTTCCTCAAGGGTCAATGTGCCGGATTTGTTCCGTCCCAAAACGAAATTGGGATCGTGATTCCACAACGCGCGGATGTCGTCTTTTTTGATGCTCTTGGCGAATGCACCGGGAAGGATGACTTCTCTAAAGCCCCATAGCTCCTCCGACCGTTGATTAAAAACCGCAGCATGACCTGAGATGACCGGCTGCTTGCCTTTCTTGTCGACTCGCAATTCTTGAACTAAAAACCGACGTTCAATCATGTTGAACGTAATTATTGAGGAAGGAATAGAGGAAAGATAGGGGAAGTGTCGGATGCTGACGCTAGAAATCGCTTGCAGGTAGCCTTAATCGGTCCTCGGCTCGTTTTTTTTTAGTCTTTCGAGCTCTCGGGCATCGATTCGGCGGGTATCGGCGACTTTGAACGATTGAAGTTCTCCTCGCTGAATCAAGCGCTCCACCGTTCGGCGCGACACCTCAAGTTCCTTTGCGGCTTCGTCTATTCGGTAAGTGTTTTTCATTGATTCACTCCAATTTGTTCCCGTTCATACGCCGTCCGGAGATACTTTTTCAGCCCGACAACGATCAAAACAAAACCAAGGTCGTTTTTCACGTTGAGAAGGAGAAGGAGCGGCTCAAGGTCAAGCCTTTGGCGATTTCGCAGTGCGGACACCAGACCGACGGTTTCTTGAGTTCGTCGATGCCGAGAACCTTGCAGCAGGCTGTACAGGTGCCGCAGGTCCGTGGTGATTGATCGCTCAATTCCCTACCGCCTTCCCGTTCGCATGCCGCAGGTCGGGAACCGGATAAGGCACCGCTGGCGTGAGCGATCGTTGACCGTTGGTTCCCGCTGGCGGAGCGACCGGCTCCGGCGGTTCCTGACCGACAACCTGCATATTGCTTGGCATCCAGAAATCGTCTCCGTGGGGAATTTCGTCTAAATTATCCAGCGCGCGCCACTCATTGGCGCTCAAAACCCCGTTCAAGTGCTTCACTTGGAGCGTTCTACCGCGGGATTCGCTGTCGGCACGCATCACCCCATCGAAAAGAAATTCTACGTAATATTTCAGACGTTCCGACTTGCTCAACAGACGGGTGAATTTGCGCTCCCAGCGGCTCACCCACGGCATCATCGTATCGAAGTGGGTATCTATGGCCTGCTGCTCGATCGATGCGAATGAGACCGTTCCTGGCTCCATAATCCCTATTTTATAGGGCTTGACGCGAAAAATCGTGGCGATTTCCATTTTCTGGTACTTTCGGCCCTCGATAAACTCCATGTCTTTGGCAGGAATGCCTACCGATTGCCATGTCATTCCCTCCTCGAGGATCGCGACACGGTTCCGGTTGCCTAAGCCGCCGTGCGCCTCTTCCCATTGTTTACGCAGTCTTTTCTGCGCTTCCTCGCCGAGGTTCGCCTGATGCGTCAGGACACCACCGGGACGGGCGTCATTTTTGAAAAAAGCTTCTCGGTATTGTTGCTCAGAAATGGCTAAAGCCATCGTATCACAGTGAAATTTGATAGGTGAATAGCCTACTAGACCATCAAAACCGAGTCCGTGGATATGAAACACGCTAGAAAATGGCAAAATAGCCTGCCCGCCATTCGGTAACATGACCTCGTAGAAAACTTTTCCATCGCTAAGGAATGGCCTGACCCGGTCCGGTCGGAGCGGCCAAAGCTCGACAACCTCGCCGGCGCCGTTCCGCACGATCTCAGCATAGCCGTTGCCCCACAACAGAACGTGACCGGTCAACGTCTCGCTGAACTCGTAATCGTTCATGTAGGGGTTCGGGTCGTCGTGGACTATCGGGTATAGCCAGTGTTTTGAGGCCCGATTTCTGCCTTTATCGGTGCGTTCGTAGGTGATTTTGGGCAGGGAGGCGACGTAATCGGCGATATAGGAGACGCAGGCGTAGACCGCGGCGATGCACATCGCTTTGTGCTCGTTGATATGGACACTGCCACGTTCACCGAACATAAAAGACTCGGTCAACCCTGGCGTGTTGATGCCGAGATCTCGCGATTCCTTGCGGACCGTTTTCAGCCGCTTCGTGGCCCCAATGACCGCTTGCTGAGTTAGAGCTTGTGCTGTTGACGGTTCTGGATACATGTTTTTTCTCCCCTTAGAGGACCAAGAGCCCCCTATCTTCGTAAACTGAGCCGCCCTTAGCCGGCATTTTTAGAGCGAAATCCAAAGCCATGACCGCTGCTATCGCGCCATCTATTTTTTCCGTGCTCTTGCCTTTGTGCGGTTTCGGGTTGCTATATGGGTCGAGTTCGAGGACTACGTTGCCGACAAACCAGCGCATCAGCGGATGCCTGGCATGTAGAATTTTGTGCTTAATGACAAGTCGGGAAAAATCTTTCGTTGGCGGCGCAAAGGATCGATGGCTTTGGTCGAAATGAGTAATCCAAGGTTTACGAAATCTCTCTGCTTCTTTAGCGTCTTGAGTAAACCCGTAATCTGCACAGAGGTCAGTAATGATTCCTCGAGAGCCGGAAGGATCGAAAGCGACCGCCTGAAGATCATAATCTATGCGACATTGGGCAATGGTCTTCAAAATGTAGCGGTAATCAATCGAGTTGCCTGGCGTCGCTTCGATCATATCCTTGCTGACCCATGCCTTGAACCGTTCCCGCTCCTTACCAGTTCGCTTGTCCATATCTTCGGGAATCCATACCCACGGCAGAATTATAAACGGTTCCTCGATTGCATCAACATCGAGCTCTACGGTATGAATTTCCTTGTCTAACTCTTTGCTAACAACGTCCACTAGTTTTGTTTTTGCAGGCGGAAAAATCAACACGAAAGATGCGGTGTCGGTGGTATCGGCTAAATCGACGCCACCAAAACACCGGCGACCTTTCAGATATTCGCGTAGCTTATTGGGATGGAAATCAAACCCGCCCATTGCTGCTGCAATCGCTCTGACTTCTTCGGTGCCCTTCGGGAAGCCACATAGATCCCACTCGTCCATCGGTAGCCAATGGCTAATATTCTCCGTCCAGATTGAAAAGTTTAGACGTTTTACCGTTAGCGCCTTAGACGATATCGCCAGGGCTTTTTTTACCTCTCCGCGAAGGTAGTCGCTCGTCACTGAAATATCCAGATTAGGATTCGCTTTGATCCATGTCTTTTCGTCCCACCAGTGATCGCATTCTTTACATTCGTCTTGAGGCGATGATTTCCCCTCGGATAAACACTTCTCGCACGGATCAAGCTGGCAGACATACGCGAACCAATCATCGTCCTCTCGAATCTGCTCCAGGACCTCGCGGGAGTATTCATGCTCCGACCAGCAAACCGACGTTCGGTCCCATCCAGAATTCGTTACCCGAACGTTGAGCGGTTGCATCCGGCCTTTGTTGCCGGCTACCATTTTATCGATAACCAGCGGCGTCCGGTGCTCATGTACTTCATCGAGAATGACAAATGCGACACGTTTTCCGTCAAGCGAGTTTGCCTCAGAAGACACCGAGCGGATGAAAGAGTTTGTGGCCGGATACGCGATGTTGTGTTCGGTGATTATCAAGCGATCGGCGAATTCCGATTTCTCCGCCATGTGCTTGCAATCTTTGAACGCTATTCCGGCCTGGTCTCTGGTGACGGCGGCCGTGTAGATTTCGGCCCCCTGTTCGTCGTCCATCGTCAAGACATAAATTGCGGCCGCGCTAGCTGCTGGAGTTTTTCCGCCTCCTTTTGATTCTTCCCAGTAGACGTGGCGAAACCTACGGTATCCGTTCGTCTTGAGCCAACCGAAGACCGAACCCCAGATAAACATTTGAGAAGCCGACAAGACGAATGGTTGATCGGCAAACCTGCCTTCGTTGTGCTTCAGAAATTTTGGACAGAAGTCTATGAAATGGTCCGCCAACTCCTGATCGAACCGCAGGCCCCGCTTATGACCATCTTTTAAATCCCGCATATGCCGCTGACAGGCGAGTTTCACCAGCCTCCCGGTGACGATCTCGCCGTCGAGCACCGCTTGCGCGTAGGCGGTTACCGGGTGAAGCTTTGTGGCTTTCTTTTTTTTGGGCATGCTGTGAACAGTTTCCGGTTATGCTTTATGATCCGGTCTATCGTCGCCCCGTAGTTGCGGCCTTCGCCTTCGATGGTGATGGTGATGATTCTAGGTTTCATAAAAAGTTCGGTTCAGATAATCAGATACACCTCATCGTGGATTACGTTCGTTTCAAACGGGGAATCTGGTAAATCGCCCAGCTTCTTTCGCCAAATCACGATGTCTCTAGTCGGATGCTTGTTTTTCCAGAACGTTCTGATCTTCAGCTCATCACAGCACTTATCAAACCCTGGTGGAATCTCCCCGCCGGAATCCAGCCACAACGGCAATGTGACCCCAGTGTCTGTGTAAATCGGCTCGCCCAGTCGATCAGGATTCTCGGCAACCATCCTCTCGACCAACGGGAGGTTAACTTCGTGGATCATATCCCAAAAATCTGTTTTCAACTTGACCTCACTATACCACAAGGAGCGTCGCGAAAGTACTACAGGTTGTGGTCATCGAGTCCATGAAACGCTAGGCCGCCGTCTTTCGCCGGTTCTTAAACTTATCGAATGGGTCTTCCGTCTTCTTCGGCGCGACCTTCACCTTGGTCATGGCGGCCGGAGTTGCGCCGAACTCAGACCAGAACCATTTCATTTCGGCTACGGCGTCCCGGCGGATGTACATCCATGAAGTCACCACCGGATAGCCCTTGGAGGTCTTGTAGACTTTGACTTTG
>Ga0137428_1001049_pt1 | contig 11188 bp, 10 predicted proteins | sample EasRivERMZT718_2_FD_102305 | JGI IMG/M metagenome (GOLD analysis project Ga0137428, IMG submission 102305) | Soil microbial communities from meander-bound floodplain in the East River, Colorado, USA - East River MetaG ERMZT718_2 | ecosystem: Environmental > Terrestrial > Soil > Floodplain ...
TGGGCGGCCGAGTTCCGCCGCGCCTTCGGCCGCAACGCCGGCGGCCTGGTCCATCCCTACGCGATCGAGGACGCCGAGACGGTGGTCGTGGCGCTCGGCTCGGTCCTCGGCACGGTCAAGGACACCGTCGACGAAATGCGCGCTCAGGGCGTGAAGATCGGCGTTCTCGGCGTGACCTGCTTCCGGCCGTGGCCGCACGCGGCCGTGCGAACGATGCTCGGCGGCGCGAAACGCGTGGTGGTGCTGGAGAAAAGCCTCGCCGTGGGCGTCGGCGGCATCGTTTCGACCAACGTGCGCACCGCGCTCACGGGGCGCGCTATCCCGGTGTACGACGTCATCGCCGGCTTGGGCGGCCGCGCCATCACCAAGGCCTCGCTCGCCCGTGCGTTTGCCCTTGCGATGAACGATCAGCTCGATCTCACGACCTTCCTCGATCTCGAACGCGGGGTCGTGGAGCGGGTGCTCGCGCGCGAGCGCGAAGTCCGCCGCAGCGGCCCGATCGCCGAGAACATCCTTCGGCAGGTCGGCATGGGCGCGGCGGGTACCGGGTAGGAGGCAGCCGATGGCGTTCCAACCGATCAACTTCTATCAGACCGGCACGTTCACCGTCGGGAACCGGCTGCTTGCGCCGGAGACCCGCTCGGTGCAGGCGAACATGCGCCGCACCAACTCGCTGAACTCGGGCCACCGCGCCTGCCAGGGCTGCGGGGAAGCGCTCGGCGCGCGCTATGCGATCGACGCGGCGATGAATGCGACCGACAACCAGCTGGTCGCGGCCAATGCGACCGGCTGCCTCGAGGTGTTTTCGACGCCCTATCCCGAGACCTCGTGGCAGATCCCGTGGATCCATTCGCTGTTCGGCAACGCGGCGGCGGTCGCGACCGGGATTGCGGCTGCTCTCAAAGCAAAAAACAAGACCCATGTCCGCGTGATCGCCCAGGGAGGCGACGGCGCCACGACCGACATCGGCTTCGGCTGCCTGTCGGGGATGTTCGAGCGCAACGACGACGTGCTCTACATCTGCTACGACAACGAGGCGTACATGAACACCGGGGTGCAGCGCTCCTCGGCCACGCCGCCCGCCGCGCGCACGGCGACGACGATGGCGGTCGGCGAGCAACCGGGAAACAGCTTCGGACAAGGCAAGTACCTGCCGGCCATTGCGATGGCGCACGGCATTCCCTACGTCGCCACGGCCACGGTCGCGGAGCTGCACGACCTCGAATACAAGGTGCAACGCGCGATGGCGCTCCGTGGCGCCCGCTACATCCACGTCTTCGTGTCGTGTCCCCTCGGGTGGGGCCACGCCTCGAACGACTCGATCCGGATCGCGCGCCTGGCGAAGGAGACCGGACTGTTCCCGGTGTTCGAAGCGGAGCACGGCGAGGTCGTGAGCGTCTCCAGGATCCGCAGACGAACTCCCGTCGAGGAATACCTCAAGCCGCAGCGGCGTTTCGCGCACCTGTTTTCCCCGGTCCTGAAGACGGACCTCATTGCCCGGATCCAGGCCGCGGCCGACCGCAACATCCGCAAGTTCGGCCTGCTCGCGGAGGCTGCATGATGCGCAAGCCCTTCGCCATCACCCTCGACCCGGGCTCGAGCCTCGCCAACCATACCGGCACCTGGCGGACCGAGCGGCCCGTCTACGTCGACCGGCTGCCGCCCTGCAACGCCGCCTGCCCCGCCGGCGAGGACATCCAGGGCTGGCTCGCGCACGCAGAGTCCGGCGCTTACGAGGCGGCGTGGCGCAAGCTGACGGAAGACAACCCCTTCCCCGCCGTCATGGGACGCGTGTGCTACCACCCGTGCGAGACTTCCTGCAACCGGGCGACGCTCGACAGCGCGGTCGGCATCAACTCGGTCGAGCGCTTCCTCGGCGACGAGGCGATTAAGCGCGGCTGGACGTTCGCCCCTTCATCCGTCGATTCCGGAAAGAAAGTCCTCGTGGTGGGCGCCGGGCCCTCCGGCCTCGCCGCCGCCTACCACCTCGCGCGCGCGGGACACAAGGTCGAGATCCACGATGCGGGGCCGTTTGCCGGCGGCATGATGCGCTTCGGAATCCCCAAGTATCGCCTGCCGCGCGACGTGCTCGACGCGGAGATCCGGAGAATTGTCGAGCTGGGGGTCGAGATCCGGCTGAACACCAAGGTCAACAGCATCCTGGAAACGATGAAGCAAGGCCGGTTCGATGCCGCGTTCCTCGCGGTCGGCGCGCACATCGGCAAGCGCGCCTATATCCCGGCAGGCACTTCGGCGCGCATCCTCGACGCGGTGTCGGTGCTGCGCTCGATGGAAGGCGAGGAAAAGCCGATGCTCGGCCGGCGCGTGGTGGTCTACGGCGGCGGCAACACCGCGTTCGACGTGGCGCGCACCGCGAAGCGCCTCGGCGCTGCCGAGGCCATCGTCGTCTATCGGCGCACCCGCGAGAAGATGCCGGCGCATGACTCGGAGCTGGAAGAAGCGCTGCAGGAGGGCGTGATGGTGAAGTGGCTCTCGACCATCAAGCATGTCGACGAGTCCGCGCTCACGGTCGAGAAGATGGTGCTCGACGACAAGGGCTTCCCGCAGCCCACCGGGGAGATCGAGACGCTTGAAGCCGACTCGCTGGTGCTCGCGCTCGGCCAGGACGTCGATCTCGGTCTTTTGGACAATATTCCTCAAATCGAAAAGCAAGATGGCGTGGTCAAGGTCGCCTCCAACATGATGACCGGGTACGCCGGCATCTTCGCCGGCGGCGACATGGTGCCTTCCGAGCGCACCGTCACGGTGGCGGTCGGTCACGGCAAGAAGGCGGCGCGGCATATCGACGCGTGGTTGAAAGGCGGAGTCTTTTCAAAGAAGCAGAACGGCGAAACGGCGACTTTCGACAAGCTCAACACCTGGTACTACTCCGACGCGCCGAAGACGCTGCAGCCGCTGCTCGACCTCGTCCGGCGCCAGTCCACGTTCGACGAGGTGCAGGGCGGACTGGACGAGAGCAACGCGCTGTTCGAGGCGCGCCGCTGCCTGTCGTGCGGCAACTGCTTCGAGTGCGACAACTGCTACGGCGTGTGCCCCGACAACGCGGTGATCAAGCTCGGGCCGGGCAAGCGCTTCGAGTTCAACTACGACTACTGCAAGGGCTGCGGGCTGTGCGCCGCGGAATGCCCCTGCGGCGCGATCAAGATGATTCCCGAGGAGATCTGAATGGCGGCGCTGTTGCCGCGCGGGGGCATCGAGCTGCTGCGCGACCCGCTGCTCAACAAGGGAACCGCGTTCACCCGCGCGGAGCGCGACTCGCTCGGCCTGCGCGGCCTGCTGCCGCCTCACGTGCATACCCAGGGCGAGCAGGCGCAGCGCTTCCTCGCCCACCTGCGCGGCCTGCCGAGCGCGCTCGAGAAGTACATCGATCTCAACGCCCTGCACGACCGCAACGAGGCGCTGTTCTTTCGCGTGGTCGGCGAGCACCCGGACGAGATCCTGCCCCTCATCTACACCCCCACCGTGGGGCTCGCCTGCCAGCAGTTCGGCCACATCTTTCAGAGGCCGCGCGGCCTGTTCATCGGGGCCGACGACCGCGGCCGCATCGCCGACGTGCTGCGCAACTGGCCCGAGCGCGACATCGGCATCATCGTGCTCACCGACGGGGAGCGCATCCTCGGGCTGGGCGACCTCGGCGCGAACGGCATGGGCATCCCGGTGGGCAAGCTCTCGATCTATACCGGCTGCGCCGGCGTGCATCCGAAGCGTTGCCTGCCGGTGATGCTCGACGCCGGCACCGACAACGAGGCATTGCGCGCAGACCCGTTCTACGTCGGCCTGAAGCGCAAGCGGCTGCGCGGCCGGGCGTACGACGAGCTCCTCGACGAGTTCGTGGCCGCGGTGCAGAAAGTGTTTCCCGGCGCGCTCATCCAGTTCGAGGACTTCGCCAACCGCAACGCCTTCAGGCTGCTCGAGCGCTACCGCGATCGCGTCTGCACCTTCAACGACGACATCCAGGGCACCGGCGCCACGGCGCTCGCCGGGCTCTACAGCGCGCTGCGCATCACCAGATCGACGTTGCCGGAACAGCGCATTCTTTGCCTCGGCGCCGGAGAGGCGGCGACCGGCATCTGCAACAGCGTGGTGTCAGCGCTGGTCGACGAGGGCTTGCCGCAGGATAAGGCCCGGCGGCGCTGCTGGCTCTACGACGTGCGCGGCCTGGTGGTCGCCAGCCGTACCGACCTCGGCGAGGAGCAGCGAGCCTACGCCCACGAGCACGCGCATCTCGACGACTTCGCCGCCGCCGTGAACGCGCTGCGGCCGACCGCGATCATCGGCGCGGCCGGCGTCGGCGGCACCTTCACCAAAGCGGTCATCGGCTCGATGGCGCGCATCAACCGGCGCCCGATCGTGTTCGCGCTCTCGAATCCGACCTCGAAGTCCGAGTGCACCGCCGAGCAGGCCTACGCCTGGTCGGCGGGCCGCGCGCTGTTCGCCTGCGGCAGCCCTTTCGATGCAGTGACCTTCAAGGGCAAGACCTACGTGCCGCGGCAAAGCAACAACTCCTACATCTTTCCCGGCGTCGGGCTGGGCGTGATCGCGAGCGGCGCGCGCCGCGTCACCGACGAGATGTTCCTCGCCGCCGCGCGCGCGCTGGCGCGGCAGACTTCCAAGGCCGATCTCGCCCAGGGCAGCCTCTATCCGCCCCTCGCGCGCATCCGCGACGTATCGGCGCACATTGCGGCCGCGGTCGCCGGCGTGGCCTACGAGCAGCGCCTGACCCCGACGCGCAGGCCGCCGAACCTCCTCGCCCGCATCCGCGCGCAGATGTACGACCCGCGCTACCCGCGCTACGCGTAGGCCCGGCGCCGAACCCGCCGGCCGGCGCACCTGGCCGCGCGGCGCAGCCATGATCTTCCTGTCGGACCTGCTCGACTCGCCCGGTAAGATCGAGCTCGAGGCGACCGCCATGATTCCACGGGGGAAGTGAAATGCGAGGCTTGAAGGGCAAGACCGCGATCGTCACCGGCGGCGCCGCCGGAATCGGCGCGGCGGTGGTGCAGCGATTCAAGGAGGAAGGCACGAACGTCGTGGTTTTCGACTTGAATTCTTCCGACCCCGTCGACATCACCGACTACGCAGCGGTGAAGAGAGCGGTAGGCGCCGCCGGGCCGGTCGACATCCTGGTCAACAACGCCGGCTGGGACATGTTCAGGCCTTTCCTGAAGACCGATCCCGCGTTCTGGCAGAAGATCATCTCGATCAACCTGGTCGGGGCGATGAACCTGCTCCACTGCGTGCTGCCCGGCATGGTCGAGCGCGGCCGCGGCAAGGTGGTGAACGTCGCCTCCGACGCCGGGCGCGTCGGCTCCTCGGGCGAGGCGCCTTACTCGGCCTGCAAGGGCGGCCTCATCGCGCTCACCAAGACGCTGGCGCGGGAAATGGCTTCGAAGAACATCCAGTTGAACGTGGTGTGCCCGGGCCTGACCGAGACCAACATGCTCGAGCAGTTCATGCAGGGCGCGGGCAACCCGGAGAAGCTGCGCGAGGCCTATCGCCGCGCGATTCCGCTGGGACGCCTGGGCAAACCCGAAGACCTGCCGGGGGCGATCCTTTTCTTCGCGAGCGACGACGCCGATTTCATCACCGGCCAGGTGCTGAGCGTGTCAGGCGGCCTGACGATGCACGGCTAGCGAAAAAGGCGCCTACTCGGGAAATCGGTAAGCGGCGTGGCAGGCGACGCACCGGCGCAGGTTGTCGGCCAGGCTCGCGAGCAGATGATCACGGTCGCCGATTTGCTCGGCGTGCAGCGCCATCTCGTCGAACGCCGTGTGCGTGGCCAGGCCGAGCGTGCGGAACTCGGCCGGCACCTTGCGCGCCACGTTCGCGGCGAGCGACCCGGGACCGGCGACCTGCGCGCGGTGCACCTGCACGCCCACCGCGCGCGCGGCAGCGGCAACCGCTTTCATGTCGTTCTCTGCGACGCCCTCGATAATCCCGCGGATCGCCAGAACGAACTGGCGCATCTCCGCGAGCACGAAGTCGCGCTCCGCGGGCTCGAGAGCCACCGCCTCGCGGCCGTACAACGGCTCGGCGGTGCGCGGCGGCGCGAAGCATCCGCCCGCGGCAAGCGCAAGAAGCAGAACGAGAGTCACGCGCATGGCAGCGCTTCCCATGCTAGCGCTTTCTCAGCACCAGCAGCGCCGCGGTGGCGATGAACAGCGCGATGGCCGCCGCGTTACCCCAGGCGCCGACGGGAACGGAGACGAGCACGCGCACCGCGAGCGAGGCGTGCAGCAGGGCGAGCGGCGCGTACAGGATCGGGTGATAGGGGAAGCGCACCCGCAGCACCGCTGGCAGGATCATCGGCGCGTGGCCGAACACCATCGAGAACACGAAGCCCACGAACACGGCGTGCAGCGCCGCGTCGTAAGCCACGGAAAGCGCGATCAGCGCGCCTCCCAGCCCGAGCCAGAAGTAGCCCGCGAGCAGGCACGCGGCGACGTAGCGCGGCAGACCGCGCTGTCGGATCGTGACGCGCGCAAGATCGAAGGCGAAGAGCCACAGGGCGAGGAGCACGAGCACGCCGCCGAGCGTCTGGGGAAGCAGAGGACAGGCAACCAGCAAGACCATGAGCACGGCGAACGCTCTGCGCACCCACGGCGGCCGCTTGAGATAGCGCGAAAGCTCGAGCCGCTCGCCGGCGACCGTGAGCGCGAAGAACGCGATCCACCACGGCACCGCCGCCTGGCCTTCGAGCAGCATCACGTTGCCCGCGAGCCACGCGGCGGCTCCCGCGAGCAGAGTCGCGGTCTCGAGGGACGGCTGGCGCTGCACGACGAGCACGCCGCACGCGACGAAGACCGCCGCAGCAAGGACCATCAGCGCAAAGCCAAGCAGGGGAGAATTGATCAACAGGAAAACACCGCCCAGTCCCGCCGCCAGCGGCGATGCGTAGCCCCACAGCCGGCCGAGCGCCACGGCGCGCTCGAGCGAGATCACGGTGCCGAAGAACGCCGACACCATCAGCGGGCCGTGCAGCGCCATCGCGGTTCCGGGAACTTCCAGCGCAGACAGGCGCGCGAGGCCGCCCGCCACGCCGAAGGCGAGCGACACAAATCCCAGCACCAGCAGCGGCAGCCTATACACCATCCGAGAAATCCTGAACTTCATTGCACCCGCCGGCACCCGGCCTTGATTTGGGTCAACGAAAGCTCCCGGCCGGGGCTTATTCTGCGGCCCATGCACACCGACTTGAACACCGGTAAATTCCCCCTATGAATAACCTCCTGACCAAGCTCGTCTGCGCCCTTGCCCTTGCGCTTCTCCTCGCCGCGTGCGACCGCAGCCCCGCGCCCGTCGACCTGTACGCCGGCATCGAGCTGAAATCGCCGCCCGCCAAGGTGACCGCCGAGCGCAACAAGGGTGCGTTCGCCGAAGGCGCCGCGCTCAGCATGGGGGCGGAGCTGAAGCCGCTCGACTCCGCGCCGGTGAAAATCGTGCGGCTCGACACGACGCACAAGATCATCGAGATCGCCCCGGGGGTGAAGTTCAGCGCCTGGACCTTCGGCGACCAGGTGCCGGGGCCGACGGTGCGCGCGCGGGTCGGCGACCGCGTCAAGTTCATCATGACCAACCGCAGCGACGAGCCGGTGCCCGGGCCGGCGGTGGTCGCCGCGCCGATGATGCACTCCATGGACTTCCACGCCGCGATGGTGTCGCCGCAGGACAAGTACCGCTCGATCGCGCCGGGGCAGACCATCGAGTTCGAGTTCGTCGTGAACTACCCCGGCGTCTTCATGTACCACTGCGGCACGCCGATGATCCTCGAGCACATCGCCTCGGGGATGTACGGTGCGCTGATCGCCGAGCCGAAGAACGGCTACCCCACCAAGGTGAACCGCGAGTACGTGGTGATCCAGAGCGAGTTCTACGCCAAGCCCGACCCGCAGAAGCGCCGCGTCGACGGCGCGCCGCTGCACGTGCTCGACGGCGAGCGGCTGCGCAACGCGCAGCCCACGCACACCGTGTTCAACGGCGTGCACAACGGCATGGTGAAGAAGCCGCTGCCGGCGAAGCCGGGCGAGCGCGTGCGGCTGCACGTGCTCAACGTCGGCCCGAGCAAGACCTCGAGCTTCCACGTCGTCGGCACGATCTTCGACCGCGTCTGGATCGAGGGCAATCCCGACAACCAGTTCCGCGGCATGCAGACGGTGCTGCTCGGCTCCTCCAGCGGCGCGACCGTGGAGTTCATGATCCCCGAAGCGGGCTCGTACATCATGGTCGACCACCACTTCGCCAACGCCTCGCAGGGCGCGATCGGCCTGATCGAGGCCGGCACCAAGGCAGAGGAGGCCGAGATGGAGCACCACAACCTCGCCGCCTCGGCCTTGCCCACCGACCCGGAAGCCGTCCAGGCGAAAACCAACTTCGAGTCGAAATGCGTGGCCTGCCACGCCATCACGGGCGGCGAAGGCAAGAAGATCGGCCCGGACCTTCTCGGCGTCACGCAGCGGCGCGACGAGCAGTGGATCACGCGATTCCTGAAGGCGCCCGAGCAGATGTTCGCCACCGATCCCACGGCCAAGGCGCTGCTCGGCAAGTACAAGGTGCCGATGCCGAACCAGAACCTCTCGGACGCCGAGATCCGCGGCTACCTCAAGTATTTCCGCTTCAACGACGCCGCGGCGCCGAAGCCCCAGGCCAAGAAATGAAAGCCGTGATCGCGGCGATGCTGCTGGTCTGCGCGAGCACGGCCTCGGCCTGCGGCATCTGCATCGACGACAAGATCGCCTCGTGCTACGACCACGCAGTGGTGGCGGGCGCGAAGGCGAAGGGCCAGGGCGTGGCGTTCTTCGCCATCGAGGGCGAGATCGTGGTCAAGCCGGAAACCCGGCGCGCCGTGCTGAAGGCCATCGAGGCGCTGCCGGGCGTCCTCAAGGGCACCGGCCGCGTCTCGCTCGAGAACGCCGCGCTCTCGTTCGCATTCGACCCGTCGCGGATCTCCGCGGAAGCGGCACAGCGCGAGCTGCGCCTCAAGCTGCAGCCGAGCCGGCTCGGCGTCGCGCACCTGCGCACGCTTTGAACGGCTGGATCAGCCCGGCTGGCCGTCGAGCCGGGGCCGGGTGAGGATCGGGATGTAGGCGAGCGTGAAGATCGCGAACGCCACGCTCCACAGGGCGCCGGATAGCACGACCAGCGGTGTATACGCGTTTGGAAGGAATAGTGGAAGAAAAACCCGGGCAAGCGCCGCGGCGTGCACCAATACGTAGGCCGCGACTTCCCAGCCGCCGACCTTCAGCGGTCGCGCGGTGTGGCCGCGCGCGGTGCGCGTCATCATGCCGAGCGTCAGGCCGCCGATGACGCCGACCGTGAGCGCGTGCGTGGCGAGGCCGGCGGGAACCAGATCGAAGCCCGCCAGGCCTCGCAGCACGAGGTGCATGATCACCCAGGCATAAGAGAGATGCAGGATCCAGAGGATCGGCCGGCCGCGCGTCGCGAGCGGCGCCCAAAGGGCGAGGCGCGCCGCGTGCAGCGCCGCGCCTGCAAGCGCGATCGGCCATGCCGGCAACTGCAGCACATCCAGAAGAAGGAGAAGAAAAACCGAACCAAGCGCCCCGTACTCGACGAACCGGTTGCGCCGCGCGCCCGCGCCGGGCACGGCGTTGTTGGTGAAGGACGGGATCACGCGCCCGCCCATGATCGCGATCACCAGCAGCACTACGTCGAGGCCAGCGGCGAGCGCGGCCTGCGGGTAGGCCTGGAACGCAACGCTGGCGGTGCCAAGCGCGAGCACGAGGACGATGAGGTACCCGTTGCGGTTGCCGCTCGCGAGGATCGGCCGGCCGATGCCCCAGGCGACCGCGGCGGCAAACAGCGCGTCGAGCACGCTGCTGACCTGAAGCGAATGGAAAGCGAAAAGCCGGGCCGCGATCCACAGGGCGACGATTCCCGCGAGCCCGGCGCCCGACGGCGTCGGGCGCGAAGTCCAGGCCCGCACCGCGGTAAGCAGGAACCCGGCGATCACGGCGAAGGCATAGCCGAACAGCATCTCGTGCGCGTGCCACAGAAGATTGGCGCCGGGCAGCCAGCCCGCGTACTGCAGTGCCCAGAGCGGCACGCTGAGCGCGGCGTACGCGCCCGCTAGGAGGTAGAACGGCCGGAAGCCCAGGGCAAGCAGGGCAATTTCACGCCGCGGCATGCATCGGCCGCAACGCCGGCCAGACGCCCGCCGAGTGCGCGTTCCACAAGGCGGCGGCGAGCAGCAGCACCGCGCCGCCCTGGTGGGCGGCGCCGAGGCCGACCGGCACGCCCAGCAGGAGCGTCGAGATCCCGACAACGGCTTGCAGCACGAACGCGGCGAGCAGCGCATTGCCTGCCAGCGTGTCTCGGCCGCGCCACCAGGCGAGCGGAACCAGCACCGTCAGGAGCCAGAAGAACGCGCGGTGCACGAGCTGCACCGTCGCCATGTTGTCGAGGAAGTTGCGCCACCACGGCTCGAGCATCAGGACTTCGGGCGGCACGAGATGGCCGTTCATCAGCGGGAAGGTCTGGTACGCCGACCCGGCGCGCAGGCCCGCCACCATGCCGCCGGAGAGCGCCATCAGAAAAACGACCGCCGGGAGCACAAGCGCCGGCGTTTCGAACGGCCGCACCCGCTGCGAAAGGAGCTGCATGGCGATCCAGAGCTCGGCGGAAAAGATGGCGAGCGCGATGCCGAGGTGCGCGGCGAGCCGCACCGGGTTGACCTTAGGGTCATCGATCAGCCCGGACTTCACCATCCACCATCCCATGGCGCCCTGGAACGCGCCGAGCGCGAAGATGCCGCCAAGCTTCCACGCGAGGGGACGGTCGAGCTTCTTCCTCATGAGGAAATACAGGTAAGGAAGCAAGAAGACCAATCCGATTCCTCTGGCAAGCAGGCGGTGGATGTACTCCCACCAGAAGATGCCCTTGAAGCCCTCGAGCGTCATGTCGAAGTTGACCTGGCGGAACTCCGGGGTCTCGCGGTACCTGGCGAACAGCGCTTCCCAGTCGGCGGTCGAAAGCGGCGGCAGCACGCCGATGAGCGGCTGCCATTCGACGATCGAAAGGCCCGAGCGCGTGAGCCGCGTCACGCCGCCCACCAGCACGATCGCGAACGCCAGCGCGGCGCAGACGAGGAGCCACGCGGCCACGATGCGGCGGTCGCGATCGGTCATGGCGGGCATGATGCCCTACTGGCACA
>Ga0137428_1001050_pt1 | contig 11184 bp, 11 predicted proteins | sample EasRivERMZT718_2_FD_102305 | JGI IMG/M metagenome (GOLD analysis project Ga0137428, IMG submission 102305) | Soil microbial communities from meander-bound floodplain in the East River, Colorado, USA - East River MetaG ERMZT718_2 | ecosystem: Environmental > Terrestrial > Soil > Floodplain ...
AGGCGCCCGGTCAGCACCGCCGCGAGCTCGAGGAGCCGCTCGGTGATGCCGGCGTTGTTCATGATGTTGCCGGCGAGGATGAAGAGCGGCACCGCGAGCAGCGCGAAGTTCTGCGTCTCGGTGATGGTGAGCTGGATCGGAATCGTGGAGGGCAGCTCGGGGTGCTGCAGGAAGAACACGCAGCCCGAGATGCCGATCGCGAACGCGACCGGCATTCCCATCAGCAGCAGCACCGCGAAGGCGACCAGGACCCAGATCATCAGAGCAGGTCCCTTGCCTGGCCTTCCGAAAGCTTCTCGCCTCCCAATTCATCCCGGACCTTGAGGATCGTGGTGATGAGGAGCAGCAATCCTCCCACCGAAGCGCTCATCGTCACCCACGAGTAGCTGATCTCGGGGATGCCCTGGAAGCTGCGCACGCGGCTTGTCCAGGCGAGCCACGTGCCCATCACCATAAGGTAGACCAGGAACACGCCGATGATCGCGTAGTTGATCAGCCTGAGGAATTTCTGTGCGCTCGCCGAAAGCCGCGCGGGCAGGAACTCGATCGCCATCAGGCTTCGCCGGCGCCAGGCGATGTCGGCGCAGAGGAAGCACGCCCAGGCGAAGAATGCGGTGGCGAAGTCGGTGCTCCAGTTGAGCGGGTAGCCGAGCACGCGCGCGACGCCGCCGAGGAAGATAAGCGCCACCATCAGCGCGAGCAGCGCGCCGGCGAGCACTGCCTCGGCGGCGCACAGCTTTTGGTAAAAGGCTTTCAAGGGAAAAAATAGGGACAGACCCCCTCCTGGCGATCTGTCCCTTGGGGGTAACTATTTCTTTCCTATTTCCTTGTAGACCTGGTCCTTCGCGTCCTTGATCTTCAGCGCCTCGTAGGCCTTGTCGCCCGCCTTGCGGAACGCGGCGAGGTCGACGTCGTCGACGATCGTCATGCCGCGCTTCTTGAGGTCGGCCTCCACCTCGGCCTCGAGCTTGAAGATCCGGCGCGAGGTCGCCTCGCCGGCCTTGTCGCACTCCTCGACCAGGATCTGCTGGTACTCCTTCGGCAGGCCGTCGAACCACTTCGCGCTCACCACCTCGAAGTTGATGAGCATGATGTGCCGGGTCTCGTTGGCGAACTTCAGCACCTCGTAGAAACGCCCGCCGGGGATGTTGTTGTAGACGAGCTCGACGCCGTCGATCGCCTTCTGCTGCAGGCCCGGGTACATCTCGGTGAACGCCATCGCCACCGGCGTCGCGCCGAGGGCGCGGATCGACTCCTGCCAGATCGGCGCGGGCGGGGTGCGGATGCGCAGGCCCTTGAGGTCCTCCGGCTTGCGGATCGCCTTGTTGGTGAAGAAATGGCGGTAGCCCTGCACCCAGCTGAAGGAGAGCACCTTGAAGCCGAACTTGGTCGCGAGCTCCTGGTTCCACTTCACCACGGTGGGCGCCTTGCGCAGCTTCGCCACGTCCTCGAGCGTCTCGGCGAAGTACGGCCCGTTCATCACCGCGATGCCGGGCACGTAGTTGCCCATGCGCGCCGAGTCGGTGTTCTGGCCGATGTTCGCGCCGGCACGGATCTGCTCGAGGATGTCCTCCTCCTTGCCGAGCTGCGCGCTGTGGAAGACATCGATCTTCAGGCCGCCCTTGGTGCGCGCCTCGACCGCTTTCGCCCATTCGAGGAAGCCTTCGTGGTAGGGCTCCTTCGGCCCGAGCACGTGGTTGAACTTCAGCGAGTGCTTCGGTTGTGCGTGAGCGCTCAGGAAGGAAACACTCAGGGCAAGCGCCACTAGCAGTCTGATTCTCATCTTTCCTTGGCCTCCTCTAGAGGAGCGGGTATTCTGGCCCCTGAAACAGCCCCGCGACAACGTTCTCAGCATATGAAACAACGCACCCACCAGTCCCTCGAGCGCGGCCTGCGTTTGGTCGAAGCGGTGGCGCTGAACGGCGTCCAGACCACGCTCGCCGAGGCCGCGCGGCGCACCGGGCTGCACCGCAGCACCGCGCATCACTTGCTGCAAACGCTGGTGAGCCTCGGCTACCTGCGGCAGGACGCTGACACGCGCGCCTACGAGCTCGGGGCCAAGCCGTTCCAGATCACCGGGCGCACCTGGTCGCCGGAGCAGCTCGCGGCGATCGCCCAGCATTCGCTCGCCGAGCTCACGCGGCGCAGCGGCGAGGGCTCGAGCTTCTCCGCGTACCGCGACGGCAGCGTCACGGTGGTCGCGAAGCGCGAGCACGACGGGCCGGTGCGCGTGGTGCAGGACGTCGGCGCGCGGCGGCCGCTCCATTGCACCGCGGTCGCGAAAGCGATCCTGCCTTGGCTCGCCGCGCCCGAGCTTGCCGGGCTCCTCGCGCGCATCCGCTTCGAGCGCCACACGCCGAAGACCATCGTCACGCGCGCTGCGTTCGAGACCGAGCTGCGCCGCATCCGCTCCGCGGGCTATGCCGTCGACGACGAGGAGCACATCGAGGGCATCCGCTGCATCGCCATGCCGGTGTTCGGCCACACCGGGCAGGTGCTGGGCTCGATCTGCACCCTCGGGCCGAAGAGCCGCATGACCTACCAGCGCCTGCGCGACCTGCGCGCGCCGCTCGGCGAGCTGAGCGCGAAGCTGTCGCAACGACTGGGGTTCAACCAGTGATCGACCTGCGCTCGGACACCGTCACGCGCCCCTCGCCGGGGATGCGCAAGGCGATGAACGACGCCGAGCTCGGCGACGACGTTTTCGGCGACGACCCGACCGTCAACCGCCTGCAGGAGCGCGCCGCGGAGATCTTCGGCTTCGAATCGGCGCTCCTCTTCCCGTCGGGAACGCAATCCAATCTCGCCGCGCTGATGAGCCACTGCCAGCGCGGCGACGAGGTGATCCTCGGCATGGAAGCGCACAGCTACCGCTACGAGGCGGGCGGCCTCTCCGTGCTCGGCTCGATCCAGCCTCAGGCGGTTCCGAACCGCCCCGACGGCACGCTCGACCTCGGCGAGGTCGAAGCCGTCATCAAGCCCGACGACCCGCACTTCGCGCGCACGCGCCTGCTCGCGCTGGAAAACACGATCACCGGCCGCGTCTTGCCGCGAAAGTACTTGCAGGAGGGGATCGAGCTGGCGAAACGGAAGAATCTTTCAATCCATCTCGACGGCGCGCGCGTCTTCAACGCGGCGACGCAGCTCAGGATGAAGGTGAAGGACCTGTGCGCCGGCTTCGACTCCGTTTCCTCCTGCCTGTCAAAGGGCCTCGGCGCGCCCGCCGGCACGGTGCTGCTGGGAAACAAGTCTCTTATCGAGAAAGCAAGGAGAGCCAGAAAAATCCTCGGCGGCGGCATGCGGCAGGCGGGCGTGATCGCCGCCGCCGGGCTCTATGCGCTGGAGAACAACGTCGAGCGCCTGGCGGACGATCACGCGAACGCCGAGAAGCTCGCGCGCGGACTGCGCGAGCTGAAGCTCGAGGTTCAGCACAACACCAACATGGTGCTGGTGAAGATTCCGCCGGAAAAAGCGCAATCGCTGGAAGCGCACATGAAGAAGAACGGCATTCTCGTGCTGCCGCGCGCGCCGATGCGGCTGGTGACGCACCTCGATGTCGACGCCGCCGGAATCGACCGCGCGCTCGGCGCCTTCCGCAGCTTCTTCTAGCGGAATTCGGGGTCAGGGTGCGAATTCGTGTTGCACGTACGCGCAAACAGAATTCGCACCCTGACCCCGAATTCTCCTAGGCCGAGTCGGGTTGCCCGGCTTCCTTCGGCGGCGGCCGGCCGCCGAACTGCGCCCAGGCGACGCCCGCCATGGTGATCGCGGCGCCGGCGATTTTCAGCCAGGTGAAGGTTTCGCCGAGCGTGAGCCACGCCATCACCCCCGCCACCGGCGGCATGAGGTACATGAAAGGCGCGCTGCGCGCGACGCCGCGCACGCTGTTGACCCAGGTCCACACCAGCCAGCCGCAGAAGGAGCACACCACCAGCGCCCAGAAAATCGCTGTCCAGACCATCGGGCCGAGGTGCGCGGCCTTTAGCTCGGCAAAAAACGGCCAGGTGAACGCGAGCATCACCGGCATCGAGAAAAGCAGCGTGTACGAGAGCACGATCAGGGGGCCGTAGCGGTCGACGAGCGGCCGTGACATCACCGTGTAGGCGGAGAACGCGGCGCCGGCGATGAGGAGCGTCAGGTCGCCCAGGCCGGCGCGCGAGAAGCCGGCCGCGAACTTGTCGGCGAGGAAGAGCGCGATCCCCGCGAAGGCGACCAGCGTGCCCGCGATCTGCTGCTTGCGCAGGCGCTCGGTGCCGAGCCAGGCGAGGATGGCGAGCGTGAAGAGCGGCTGGCAGGTCAGCACGAGCGACGAGGAGAAGGCGGTCGACAGGTTCATGCCGTACATCACCGCGCTGATGTGGAGCACGTGGCCGACGAGCGCGCACAGGACGAAGCGCGGCAGGTCGGCGCGCCGCGGCCAGGTGTGCCGGATCCGGTGCCGGAACACGAGCACCAGCAGCACCAGCCCGAGCAGCGGCAGGATAGTGAAACGCAGGAACATGAACGCGCCGACCCCGAGGTAGTCGAGCACGTACTTGACGAAGGCGAAATTCATGCCCCACGCCACCATCGTGGCGACGGCTGCGACCAGCGACCAGTCTAAAATGCTGCGGCTCATGAAATCTGAATTCCCGTCTCAGGTTCCGATCGTCGCGCGCGCCGCGGTTCGCGCGCTGACCGCCTCGAAGATCCGCGAACTCTACAACGAAGGCCTCGGCAACCCGAACGTGCTGCCGTTCTGGGTCGGGGAACCCGACGAGCCGACGCCCGACTTCATCCGCAAGGCGGGCACCGATTCGATTGCCGCGGGCGAGCTGTTCTATACCCACAACCTCGGCATCCCGGAGCTGCGCGAAGCGCTGGCGGCTTATGTTTCGAAGCTCCACAGATCGGTCGATTTTCAGCAAATCGCTGTAACCACTGCGGGCGTGAACGCGCTGATGGTCGCCTCGCAGCTCCTCGTCGACCCTGGCGACCGCGTGGTGCAGGTGGTGCCGCTGTGGCCCAACCTCCAGGAGATCCCCAAGATCCTGGGCGCGACCGTGGAGACGGTTGCATTGCAGTTTTCGCCTTCGGGCTGGAAGCTGGACCTGGACCGTCTCCTCGGCGCACTCACGGCGAAAACCCGTGCCCTGTACCTCAACTCGCCGAACAACCCGACCGGCTGGACGGTGAGCGCCGCCGAGCTGAAGGCGATCCTGGAGCATTGCCGGCGCCACGGGATCTGGATCTTCGCCGACGATGCCTACGAGCGCCTGTACTACGGCGATGAAGGCGTTGCCCCTTCTCTTCTCGACATCAGTGAAACGGAAGATCGCCTCATCAGCGCCAACACGTTCTCCAAGTCCTGGCTGATGACCGGCTGGCGCCTGGGCTGGCTGGTGGTCCCACCGGGCCTCACCGCCGACCTCGGCAAGCTCATCGAGTACAACACCTCCTGCGCGCCGGTGTTCGTGCAGCGCGCGGGGATCGCGGCGGTGAAGGAGGGCGAGCCGGTGATCGCGCGCACGCGGTATCGATTCAGGAAGGCTCGGGACTTCCTGGTCTCGGAGCTGAAGAAGATCCCGGAAATCGAGGTCGCGGTGCCCACCGGGACCATGTACGCCTTCTTCAAGGTGGACGCAGTCACGGACAGCCTCGCGTTCTGCAAGAAGCTGGTGCGCGAAACCGGCCTCGGGCTCGCGCCCGGCTCGGCGTTCGGCCCGGAAGGCGAAGGCTTCGTGCGCTGGTGCTTCGCCGCCTCCGAAGAGAAGCTCGCCGACGGCGTTGCGCGGTTGAGGCGCGCGCTCAAGTCCTGACGGGGCTTTAGAGAGGACAGGGGTGGTAGTACTATGTTTCGCAAGGAGGAGGCCATCCCAAGCGTTCGTGCCGCGAAGAGCTTGGGTGGGTGAGCAGTGCTTCTCGTCGCAAGTCGGTGCGGCGTGGGTCGTTCGTTTCGGTGAAGGCTTTGATTGCGCACATCCGCAACTACATTGAGCACTGGAACGCTCATCCCAAACCGTTCGTCTGGACGAAGCAGCGCGCCGAGATCATCGGCAAAGCCGTCCGGCGGGGGCGTTGACATGACTTCGAGAACGAGACACTAGGCTCAGCTGGATACCCGCTCTGGTACCCACGATCAGGGGTTGGTGGCGGTTTCATCGGTCGCCGCCCGCCACCTTGCGGATTTTGCCCGAACAGCGTCTGCTCGAGCGAGTATCACGCCGCGAATTTGCCCGTCAGAACGGGACCGGCGGTCCTCGCCACGTGGCGTCCCACGGCTTGGCGCGCGCAATCGCCTCACTTGCGGTGCACCAGCCGTCGCAGGCATTGCGGCCCGGGCGTTGGCGCCAAAGATTCAATAGGCCTTTGCACTTCGCGTAAAAGTGGAAGAAGTGAAGGACCATGCGCCGCTGATTGGGGCTTAAGGGCCGTTGGCTACAGATCAGCTTGTCGTCGGTCATGCCCCGATCGGTCAGGATCACTGCCCCCCAAGCCCTCACCCGCGTGCGGGCGCCGGGCGGCAAGCGCGGCCCAAGCACCACCGCATCCAAGAGATCGCCCTCCAGACCCAGGTACTGCGGCACCGAGCCATAGTTGAATGGGCACGGAAGGGGTGAGACGAAGTCTACGTGTCCGGTGGATCCGCGCTTGAGAAAACTGCCGCGAGGGATCTCGATCAGCACCTCGACCTCAGGGTGCTCAGACGATTGATCCAAATCGCTAACGGGGTGGTAGCTCAGGTTGGTCATTCGTCAAGTGGTTAGCCCCTCGATGCGAGCGCGAGCTGCTTGCGCGCCGGCGTTTCCCGACGAAGGCCGAGGCGCGCATGGCGATCTTCGAGTTCATCGAAGGCTGGTACAACCCGATTCGCCGTCACACGAGACTCGGCCGCATCTCGCCGATCGAATTCGAACGGCGCCATTCAATGCACGGCGAGCGCGCGGTTATCCACCGGCCCGCACGCTCGTTTGCGAGAGAAGCGCCCGCGCGCGTGCCTGTGGATAACCGCTTGTGACCCAAGCGACAAACCGTTCACGGAAACGGGGCAACTCCACCTGCGTGCGATCCTGCCGGCTTCGAGCCTATCGCGCGCAGTAGTGCCTGACTTGCTGCAAGGCGGCGTTGCACTCAGGGAATCCGTCAAACGCAGATGGTGTGCGGCAGCTAGCGCGAAGGTCTCCGCGCGCCGTTGCGCATGCGGCATGGTAAGACGGAGCGCAAGCCCGCAGGATCTGGCTAATCTCGCGTTGGCAGTTGGTCCCGGTCAAGCAGATCATGCGCGATTGCGCGACCGCTTCCTTGCAGCTTGGCACCGGGGGATTGTCCTTTTGCGGGGAAGCAGCGTGCGTACTAGATAAAAGCAATGCGGTAGTGGCAAAAACCCAACGCAAGGAGATGTTGGAGATACCCAAGTTATCCTCCTCGCCAACCATACATTGGATCAACGCCTAAGTCACGGCTCCTCTGGCGGCGATTGACCAGAGGTCTACGACCAAAGCGGACTTCACTACAACATACCAGTCGTAAAGGCCGCTACGCGACCTGTACTGCTGGGACGGCGGCAAGACCTGGGTGGTCGGCGGCGAGCCGCAAGCGGAGGGCCGCCGAAACCTGCGCGCCACCGCGCGGGTCGCCGAAGCGCTGGTCTCCGAGATGAAGCCGGGAGCACGCCCGAGCGAGCTCCAGGCGCGAGGTCGCGCCCTCTACCGCAAGGCGGGGATCGCGGATGCCGACGCCGCCGTGATCTTTTTCCACGGCCTCGGGCTCTCGCACTGGGACATCGACGGCGCGAGCTCCGACTGGCCGTTCGAGGCCGGCATGGTGGTGCCGCTCCATATGGTGGTTCCCGGCGGCGAGTCGAGCCGGGCCTGGCTCGAGGAGGTGGTCCTCATCACTCCACAGGGCGGCGAGCCCTTCTTCCGCTGGGGATACGAGCCGCTGCACGGTTAAGGCGCGCACTGCAGCGCTGATGCATTAAAACGGTGCACCCGATTCAAGAACAGACCACGTTTTCCGCGCGGCCGAGAAGCGAAAACGTGGTCTGTCCCTGATTTGAGTGCTGGCACGGTCTGTGCAGATCCTCGTGGCGAAGTTTCCAACCACGGGGAGAACTCATGAAACGTCGTTCGTTCGTAAGAGCACTGGCGCTTGCCGCGTCGATCGCGGCTATCGGCACTTCATCCACCACGTTCGCTCAGCAGAAGACCGTCAAGGTCGGCGTCCTGCATTCGCTGTCCGGCACCATGGCCATCAGCGAAACGGTGCTGAAAGACACGGTGCTCATGGCGATCGACGAGATCAACGCCAAGGGCGGCGTAATGGGCGCCAAGATCGAGCCGGTGGTGGTCGACCCGGCCTCCAACTGGCCCCTCTTCGCGGAGAAGGCGCGCCAGCTCCTCACCCAGGACAAGGTCGCAGTGGTGTTCGGCTGCTGGACTTCGGTGTCGCGCAAGTCGGTCCTGCCGGTGTTCGAGGAGCTGAACGGCCTGCTCTTCTACCCGGTGCAGTACGAGGGCGAGGAAATCTCCAAGAACGTGTTCTATACCGGCGCCGCGCCGAACCAGCAGGCGATCCCGGCGGTCGAGTACCTGATGTCCAAGGACGGCGGCGAAGCCAAGCGCTGGGTGCTGCTCGGCACCGACTACGTGTACCCGCGCACCACGAACAAGATCTTGCGCGCATTCCTGAAGTCCAAGGGCGTCGCCGACGCCGACATCATGGAGGAGTACACGCCGTTCGGGCACAGCGACTACCAGACCATCATTGCCAAGATCAAGAAGTTCTCCTCCGAAGGCAAGAAGACGGCGGTGGTCTCTACCATCAACGGCGACTCGAACGTGCCGTTCTACAAGGAGCTCGGCAACCAGGGGCTGAAGGCGACCGACGTGCCGGTGGTGGCGTTCTCGGTCGGCGAAGAGGAGCTGCGCGGCGTCGATACCAAGCCGCTCGTCGGCCACCTCGCGGCGTGGAACTACTTCATGTCGATCAAGGCGCCGGCCAACGACGCCTGGACGAAGAAGTGGGCCACCTACGCCAAGACCAAGAACATCGCCGGGCATAAAGACAAGCCGCTCACCAACGACCCGATGGAAGCGACCTACATCGGCATGTACATGTGGAAGCAAGCGGTCGAAAAAGCCAAGAGCTTCGACGTCGACAAGGTGCGCGTCGCGATGGCCGGCCAGACTTTCACTGCGCCCTCGGGCATCACCTCCACGATGGACGCCAAGAACCACCACCTGCACAAGGCGGTGTTCATCGGCGAAGTAAAGGCCGACGGCCAGTTCAACGTGGTGTGGAAGACCAAGGGCCCGGTCAAGGCCCAGCCGTGGAGCCCGTTCATCGCCGGCAACGACAAGAAGAAGGACGAGCCGGCGCTGATGGCTGAAAAGAAGAAGTAGACTTCGCGTAGTGCGCTCAGTGAAGAAAGGGGCCGCCTTCATGGCGGCCCTTTTCCTATCTTTCGCTTCTCATGCACTTGACAAGGGTGCAGTCGAGAAGCTGGCCTCCGACGATAACGACGAGAAAATCGCGGCCATCGCGGCGCTCGTCGCCGAGGGCGACCCGAAGGCGGCAGACGTCCTCAGGCAAGCGGCGGAGGGCGAGGTCGAGATCGGTGGCAAGAAGGTCGAGATCGTCATGAACAATCGCGTGCGCGGGCGCATCGCGGAGGCGCTGTCGGTGCTGAAGCTCCTTTCGAGCGACCGGGGCGAGCGCGCCGCGGCCGTGAAGGCCCTCGCCGGCGGCGCCGACTCGTCGATGCTGCCGTTGATTCTCAAGGCCAGCGAAAAAGAGGCGGATGCCGAGATCAAGGCGCAGCTCGACATGATCGCGGCCGGCATGCAGATCAAGAGCGAGGACAAGGCGACGCGCCTCGCGGCGATCCGCATGCTCGGTGAGTCGGGCAATCCCAACGCCCGGGCGCTGCTCACCGAAGCCGCGTCCGACCCCGACGCAGAGGTCAAGGCCGAGGCGGAGCGCAGCCTGAGCGGAGTGCAGTCGCGCCTGGTCTGGGGCGAATGGCTCGGCCTCGCGTTTGCGGGCGTGTCGCTCGGCTCGATCCTGCTCCTCGCCGCGCTCGGCCTCGCCATCACCTACGGCCTGATGGGCGTCATCAACATGGCGCACGGCGAGCTGATCATGATCGGGGCGTATACAACATATGTCGTGCAGGGGTTCTTCAGAAATTCCTCTTTTTTTGATTGGTACCTGCTGGCCGCGGTCCCGGCGTCCTTCCTCGTTGCCGGGCTGGTCGGCATGGCGCTCGAGCGCTCGGTGATCCGCTGGCTCTACGGCCGCCCGCTCGAGACGCTGCTTGCCACTTGGGGCATCAGCCTGATGCTGATCCAGGCGGTGCGCACCATCTTTGGCGCGCAGAACGTGCAAGTGGAGAACCCGGCGTTCATGTCGGGCGGCATCCAGGCGCTGTCCAACGTCGTGCTTCCCTGGAGCCGGATCTGGATCATCCTGTTCGCCGCGCTGGTTCTTTTTCTCGTCTATCTTCTTCTTACCAAGACGAGGCTGGGCCTCTATATCCGGGGCGTCACGCAGAACCGCGACATGGCGGCGTGCGTCGGCGTGCCTACCGCACGCATCGACACCTGGGCGTTCGGCCTCGGCTCGGGCATCGCCGGCCTCGCCGGCTGCGCGCTGTCGCAGCTCGGCAACGTCGGCCCGGACCTCGGCCAGGGCTACATCGTCGACTCGTTCCTGGTGGTGGTGTTCGGCGGCGTCGGCCAACTCGCCGGCACGGTATACGCGGCGCTCGGCCTCGGCCTCGCCAACAAGCTGCTCGAGTCCTGGTCGGGCGCGGTGCTGGCGAAGATCGCGCTGCTCGTGTTCATCATCATCTTCATCCAGCGCCGGCCGCAGGGCCTGTTCGCGCTCAAGGGCAGGGCGGTGGAAGCATGAGCCCGGCGATGAAATTCTCCGTCGGCGGATTCGCGATCCTGGCATTTCTTCTGGTGCCGATCCTGAATCTCATGATGCCGGCCGGGCATCCGCTGCACCTGTCGGCGTTCTGGGTGACGCTCTTCGGCAAGATCATGTGCTACGCGATCGTCGCGCTGGCGCTCGACCTCGTCTGGGGCTACGCCGGGATCCTGTCGCTCGGCCACGGCCTGTTCTTCGCGCTCGGCGGCTACGGCATGGGGATGTATCTCATGCGCCAGATCGGGCGCGAGGGCCAGTACCAGTCCGACC
>Ga0137428_1001051_pt1 | contig 11179 bp, 8 predicted proteins | sample EasRivERMZT718_2_FD_102305 | JGI IMG/M metagenome (GOLD analysis project Ga0137428, IMG submission 102305) | Soil microbial communities from meander-bound floodplain in the East River, Colorado, USA - East River MetaG ERMZT718_2 | ecosystem: Environmental > Terrestrial > Soil > Floodplain ...
ATCCTGATCGGCGCCGGCCTTGCCGCCGCGGCACCGGCGGCGGCGCAGACCAAGGTCGGCACGAGCTTCGGCCAGTTCCTGGGGGTCGAGCCCGGGGCGCGCTTCGCCGGGATGGGAAATGCGGGCGTCGCCGTCGACGACGGGCTGCAAGCGGTCTACTACAACCCGGGTACGATCGGCGCTCTCGACCGCCCGGCGGCCCAGTTCTCGCACAACGCCTGGTTCGCCGGGATCAACTTCAACTACGCCGCGGTGGCCTATCCCCTGAGCTTCGGCACGCTGTTCGGCAGCGTCACGTCCCTCACCTCGGGCGACATCGAGGTGCGCACGGTGACGCAGCCGCTCGGCACGGGCGAGAACTACACCGCATCCGACGTGGCGGTCTCCTTCGGTTACGGGCGCCACGTCACGGACCGCTTCGTCGCCGGCGGTCAGTTCAACTACGTGGACGAGCGGATCTGGAAGGCGTCGGCGAACGCCTTCACCGTGAGTCTGGGAGCCACCTATCGGCTCACGCCGAACGGGATCAAGCTCGGGGCGAGCCTCTCGAACCTCGGCACCAATGCGAAGTACTCCGGACAGGTGCTCGCCATCCAGTACGACCCGGATCCCGATCAGCACGGGAACAACAGCGCCTTGCCCGCCGACCAGTTCACCGGCGAATTCCCGGTGCCCATTCTCTTCCGCATCGGAGTGAGCATGCCGTACCGATTGAACGAGAAGAGCGAGCTTCTCCTGCTGGCGGATGCCTACCACCCGAGTGACAACACGGAGAGCATCAGCCTGGGCGCAGAATGGCTCTGGCACGATGCGCTGGCGTTGCGCGCCGGCTACCAGAACTTGTTCCAGGAGGATTCAGAGATCGGCCTAACTCTAGGGGCAGGCGTCCAGAGCGCTTTCAGCGGCACGCAGTTCCAGTTCGATTACGGTTGGGGCACGCACGAATTTCTGGGCTCGACCCATCGAGTGACCTTCGAGCTTGGATTCTGAGGAGCAGACGGGGAAACGAGGACAATAGGATCATGAGACCAACACTGGCATTCATCGGCGCCCTACTCATCGGCGCGGCTATCGGCGCCGGCGCCGCTCGGGCCGAGAACGTGGCCACAGGCGTGCTCCTGGACACGCTCGAGGAGACGGCGTTCGACTTCTTCTGGAACGAGGCCAACCCGGCCAACGGACTCATCAAGGATCGGAGCACGACCGATTCGCCGTGCTCGATCGCAGCCGTAGGGTTCGGCTTGTCGGCCATCTGCACCGGCATCGATCGCGGCTATGTCTCCCGGGAGGAGGGCCGGGCCCGGGTCCTGACCACGCTCAACACGTTCTGGACCGGACCCCAGGGAACCGCGTCGAACGGGACCATCGGCTACAAGGGGTTCTTCTATCACTTCCTGACCATGAATACGGCGCAGCGAGCGTGGAGCTCGGAGCTCTCGAGCATCGACTCGGCTCTGCTCTTCGCCGGCATCCTCGATGCGAGTGAGTACTTCACCACGCAGGATCCCCTCGATGTGCAGGTGCGAGCGCTCGCCGACTCGATCTATCGCCGCGCCGACTGGGAGTGGTTCCGGGCCTCGGGACCCGGCATCCGCATGGGCTGGAAGCCCGAGACGGGATTCAACACGTTCGGGACCTGGGTCGGCTACAACGAGGCGATGATCCTCTATATCCTCGCATTCGGGTCGCCGACGCATGCGCCGAACTGGCCCAGCATGTGGTCCACGTGGACGGCCGGGTATCGCTGGGAGACGCACTACGGCCAAACCTACCTCATCTTCCCGCCCCTCTTCGGTCACCAGTACTCGCACTGCTGGATCGACTTCCGAAACATCCAGGATGCCTTCATGCGCTCGAAGGGGAGCACTTACTTCGAGAACTCGCGCCGGGCGACGCTCGCGCAGCAGGCCTACTGCATCGCCAATCCCGGCGGCTTCACCGGGTACGGCGTCAACGGCTGGGGCATCACGGCGAGCGACGATCCCGAGGGCTACTCGGCGCGCGGCGCACCGCCGCCGCAGGACGACGACGGGACGCTGGTCCCGAGCGCAGTCGGTGGCTCGGTGCCCTTCGCGCCCGAGATCGCGCTCCCGACCCTCGAGTACTTCCACGCCAACTATCCGCTCCTGTGGTCGACCTACGGCTTCAAGGATGCGTTCAATCTCGAACAGAACTGGTGGGACACGGATTACCTGGGCATCGACCAGGGCCCGATCATCTTAATGATCGAGAACCATCGCACCCAGGCGATCTGGAACCGGTTCATGGGAAACCCCTACATCCTGGCGGGCCTCGCGAGCGCGGGGTTCGCTTCAGTGACGGGGGTCACCGCAGATCCCGCGCCGCATGCGGGACTGCTTGTGTTGTCCCAGAACGCGCCCAATCCATTCCGGCGTTCCGCGCTGGTGTCCTATCGCCTCGGAGCGTCCGGTCCGGTGTCGCTCGTTCTCTACGATGTGCTGGGCCGTCCGGTCAGAACTCTCGTTCAGGGAGTGCAAGCCGCCGGGGAGCACGAGACCGTTCTCGATGGGGAGGGTCTCTCGAGCGGCGTCTATTACTACAAGCTCGAGGCGAACGGCCAGCAAGAGGGGAGGAGGTGTGTTCTCGTCCGATAGTGTTTCGCGAATGTGCCGAGTGGTGATACAATCCACTAGGCAGAGTTTGGGTTCAACAGGCCGCAAGGAGAGGTAGAACATCATGAGTCGTACGAACATCTACAGAGCCCTGGCGAGCGCGGCGGTGGTGCTCATTGCCCTCGCCGCCTTGGCGCCCGAGAGCGGAGCGACGAGCCCGATCCCCAACAGCGCGGTGATCCGGACTCGCATCTTCAACGACTGCCCGACCTCGGTGCTCACAACGACGAATAACTATCCGGCCGAGATCGTCATCGATGACAATCTCAATTGCGTGTCGGGGTTCGCCAATCTGCACAACTGGCGCTTCTCGGGTGACAGCACCAATCCGCTCGTCTTCAACAACGGGGATGGTTTCCGCTTCTGTGCCGATCTCGTCATCAGCGGGACCGGGCACGGCGAGGCCGGTCTGCAGATCGCACCGTGGTGGTCGCAGGATGTCGACGGCCGGCTGAACGTGCGGACGACCGACGGCGAGATCGCGTGCTTCGGCGGGCGCCTCCCGTTCTACTCGTTCACGGGGCAGCACGCGATCACCTACACGAGGGGGAACTCGATCCACCTCGAGATCAGGTACGACCCGAACAGCCTGAGCCAGCAGGACCCGGGGACGATCGAGTACACCGTGGTCTACCTTGGCCAGACCTACCAGAGCGGGCCGCTTGCGTTCGATCAGGGGAACCCCAATGAGCCTTTTGGCACCTGGGGCATCTTGAACGACGCGCGCGTGGGCGGGCACATCCAGGCCTTCGTCCAAACCGTCCCAGCGTCGTGTCGGGCCCGCTGGACCGACATCTGCTACGAAGACCTGGGTACCGTGCCCGTCGAGCCGGCCACCTGGGGAGGCATCAAGTCCTCCTATCGCTAATGTCACCCGGCCGATCATCGGCTGGATTCGATCGGGTGAGGGGGGCCGGAACCGAGAGGGGTTCGGATCCCAGCACACGGGAGCCAACATGAGGAGTCGCGGGCTCGAAGCGGCTCCGTCGTTGACCGTGACCCCGGTGGAGTGATCCACCGGGGTCACGGGTTTCTGTTGTGTCAATGAGTTGCGTAGCCTCCGCCGGGCCGCCCGGGGCACCCCGCTTGAGTCCGGGGCGATAGGCGAGCGCGACCGCGAGCATCGCAGTCGCCGCCATCATGGCTGGCAGGAGACGGATCGGGTAGACGGAGAGGAAGAAGGCGTCGCGGGTCGCCTTGGCTCCCACCTGGAAGGCGATCATGGCCGCCGCGGTCAGGGTCGCCCCGATCACGGCGGAACGGACGTCACGGCTGCCGGCGTTCGATCCATTCAACTCAACTCTCCAGGTCGGGGCGGCCGCGCCGAGATCATCAGCGTGTTTCCAGCCAGGTTCTCTTCAGTTCTTGCGCCAGCCCGTCGTCTTCCTCGCTCGTTCCAGCTTCAGCAAGCGTCCACAAGGCGACCACGGATGCTTCAGATTCAAGATCGATCAGGATTAGACTGCGATAGGCGGAGAGAGCGCCTGTATGTGACAGATTTCGCGTAACGCGGTTAGAGTTTCTCCTGACGTGCCAACCCAATCCGTACGCCTGGTCCTCGAATGCACGGGAGGTGTACCTCTTCCAGGCTTGCTCCGAAAGCAAGACGCGATCGCCTACTCGGCCACCATCGAGCACCATCCGGCAAAACCGGTCGAGGTCGCGCGCGGTGGCATACAATCCGCCGCTTACCATGGCGAGGCGCAACGGCCTGGCAGCAAGATGCGGCGCGCCTCCATCCATCGTTCCCCCGCCATTGCGCGCCCCACCGACAGCGATGGAAAACTCTTGAGGATCGGGGAAGAAGGTTGTCTGTTCCATCTCGAGGGGATGGCAAATCGTTTGCTGTAGCAAGGTCTCGAAAGGTTGGCCAGTCGCCACCTCGGCCACCCTTCCTGCTACAAGATACCCTGCACCACTGTAGGCGAATGTCTCTCCCGGCTCCTCAGTAAGCGGCTGATGTGCGATCGTCGCCACCGATTGCGGCAGGGTTTGTGAATAATCGCGAATCGCCCTGTATTGTTCCTGAGTCATCCGCTGTCTTTGCGAAAACACCCCGCCGCGATGAGCCAGGAGCTCCCGCAGCGTCGGTGCCCGCTTCACTCGGCCGCCATCAGTCGTCCTGAGTCCGGAGAACTCAGGCAGCCACTTATTGACGGGCGTGTCGAGATCGAGCTGGCCTGCATCAGCAATGGCCAGGAAACACGCCGCTGCGATCGGCTTCGAGCATGAGGCGATGCAGAACTGGGTGTCGCTATCGACTCGATGGCTGGTGTCTGGGGTCGTGAACCCCATGTTTTCTTCCAACGCGATACCCGAACGATTGCCGACGATGAGTTGGGCCCCGATGATCGCCCCATCCTCGAGACGCTCCTCGATCACGGCCACGAGCGGCTCCAAGCTCGATGAAATGGGGAGCCGCTCAGCCGCGAGAGTCCGCATGGAGAGCCAGCATAGGACAAGCAATGAGCTCATGGCCGAGACGGCCGCCGCGCACTTATGGTTCATCCATCCAATATACGCGGCAATGGCAACCCATGGAACGGCCGACCCTCCGGCGCCAAATGAACGAGTATGAGGCATCTATCGTGCCTAGCCCGCCGCCTCTACCCGGCCCCGCGGCGCAGCGTCTGTCGCCGGACCTGGACGATCGGCAAACGGAGTGTGGAGTACCCGCTCTACCTCGATCCGATCATTGACTATCCCGGCGTGGAATGGGCGAGGCGGATCCGGTCGGCTCAGCGTTCGGCTTTTCGCCGGGGACTAATGCTCAGCCCTTCCGCGATCGGTGGGGTGTCGGCCGCAGCCCACTGGTAGCGAAGCAGGGGCGCCGAGGCCACATCTCCCGCCTCTCGCAGCTGCCGCGCCGCCTCACCGTGCACCATCGAGAAGGTGAGAGAGGAGGCGGGACTTCGCGGTCATCGCTCCACGAACGCGAAGCTCGTCGAGGTCGCCCGGGAGATCCGCTATGAGAGTGAGGCGGCGCTCTCGCGCGCCTGAGAGCGGGAGGCCGGCGTGCCGCCGGGAGCGTGGCGCAGGGAGCGCCGGGGAGCCAGATGATCGGAGCCCGGTGCCTTGGGAGGGACGGCACCCACCGAACGCCTTCTTTGCGAAGTGGCTCCCCGGACAGAAAGTTGCCCCTGAATCAGCGGAGAAAAGTCACCGCCGGCCGATTGGCCGCTCGGCTCGGCGTTAACGACTCATCGCGCCAGGACAATCCGCCTCGACTCCGACCCGCCTGGGCCAGAGAGCGTGGCGATGTAAACGCCTGATGCAACTGCGCGGCCGCGTTCATCGGTACCGTCCCACGTGGCTCTATGGTTCCCGGCTGGAAGCTCGCCGCTCACGAGAGTGCGCACCACCCGTCCCTGAATGTCGAACACTCGCAACTCAAAGAGGCCACCCTTTGAAAGGGCGAAGTCGAACGCGGTCGAAGGGTTGAAGGGATTCGGTCGATTCTCCAGCAAAGTTGGCCCGAGAGGGGTACCCGATGCTTCGCTTTTCGATGCTTTGCTTTCCGCTCCACGTTGCGGCTCCGCCTTGGCATTATCGGGTGCCTTGGCGGCCCGCCCGGCGGCGGTTTCGAAGCTGCTTTCCGTGATCGTCTGGTTCCCGCTCGCCTCGATCGCCAGCACCTCGAATATGTAGTCCGCGTTCCCCTCGATGAATTCTGCCGGCACGGTCACACCTGTAGCAGACGCCGGAAGGAAAACGCTGAATACGAGCAACGGCGCCGGCCTCACTCGTTCGACGATGACCTGGTAACCGCTTATCGTAACCGGTAGAATGGTGCCTGGAAAAGGATCCGTAACCGGTTCCCAATCGATGACCACCGGGGATCCCGGATCCAGCGTCGCCCCCTCATCAGGCGAGGTCACGGTCGGTCCTGCGGGAATGTTGTGTTTGAGGGGCGCTCTGCCATTCAAGTTCCTGCCGTCGACCGTTGTTCCGGAAAATGTGTAGTTCCCCGCAGGAAAACGGACCAGGAGCTGATCCAGTGGAAGGTCCTCGAACGAGGGCTCCGCACTCTCGAAGAAGAGCTCGGTGACCCCGGTCGTTCCCACGCTGCCGCTGCCAGTGACCTGGAAGATGTTCCGCCCATCTGGGTCGGAGATCTGAAGCCTGTTCCATCCCACCGCATCAAGGAAAATTTGAATGCCTCCATCTCCAGCCGTCGCGTTTACCTCGATGATGATCTTCTTTTGGCTGAAGGGGATGGCCCAAAGGTTCGAGGCAGTGGCCAGAAGAGTGGCCAGTGCGAGTGTTCCCACGGACAAGATGCGAATATGCCTAGTCATGACCAAGTCCTCCCGTTGCATGTCGAAGCGGGGCAACCGCGGAATTCCTCTGACTCGCGGTCGGACCCTCGATGGAAGGAGCAAATGGGACCCCAGACTTGTGACATCGGCAGAACCCGCCTGACCATCCGGGGGGCGGGGGCCTGGTCGCGGCGGCCAGGTTTTCCCCCAGTGTTAGATCCCGTTCTCCGCCCGGAGCAGCTCAAGAACCGGTAGCACCGACACTTAACGAGTACGCCTCGGGCAGCGGTGCCGGCACGATCACCGCCACATGTACGGACGTGTTCGGGAACGAGGGTGGTGACTGGGTGGACGGCTTGGCGGGACAGGATGGACAGGCCGGGAATGTCAGCCTGGATCCCCGCTTCTGTGATCGGCGTGCACCGCCTTGGGGGTGTTCCACGCTCCACGATGATTACGGCCGTTTGACGCTGCGCATCGATTCACCCTACGCACCGCAGCACTCTGGAGCATGTGGGCTCATCGGGTCCCTGCCGGTCGAATGCGCGGTGACTGTCCAGGACTTGACCTGGGGAGCGATCAAGGCAACGTTCTCGAGGAGGTGAAGCCGGTCAGGAAAGAGTGGTTTGGTTTACTAGGATTAGAATCGGAGTTGCAGCGCGGCGCCGCTTCCGCGTCCGGAGCCTCCAACGAAGGGTGCCGCAGCTAGCGTCAAGCCTCTCGTGATCAGCTTCTCCTCGGTCGCCCCCTGGGATTCCTCTCCACCGGTGAGATTGCAGATTCCAATCACCATCGAGGCTGCCCCAAACGCCATGCTGAAGGCTCCGACTCCATCGGCTCCGTCACTCTCGGTAACGATCGCAGCGAGGCCAAGACCTAACCCAGCGATCCCGGCGCCCACGGCGAATTTCCCTCGCTCGCTGCGATCAAGGCCTTCGTCCAGATCGTCAGGCCCTGCCATGTTGAGAGCGATGGCGAGGAAGCTCGCGGCCGATGCGCCCACGGCACCGGCAAGGGCATAGGGCGCAGCATCGGGCTCGGATCTGGCGACGTAGTCATCGAATGCGTAGGTTGGCTGGGCAATAGCGGCGAGAATCAGCATCACGGCGGAAAGGCGAAGTCTAGACATGGCTCGCTCCCTGGCTGCGTGGGCTTACTGGCGGGCTGTCGGGATCATATCACATGGGTCATGAGCGTTTCGACGTCAATAGCTCAAGACTCCTTGCCGTGCGAGACTAGGTCTCCGAGCCCCGAAGGGTGACACAGTATGTCGTTTCCACGCATGGCACTCGTTTGCAACGTGGCGGTCATTGGGAGCGGAGTCCGGTGAGCGCTCGCAAGGTCGTTCGCCGGCGGGAATCGTTCGATGAGGTGGCCGAGCTCTATGACCGGGCGCGGCCTAGCTACCCGCCGCTGTTGATCGACGAGATCGTGGACCTTACGTCTCTAAAGCGGGGTAGTCGGGTCCTCGAGATCGGCTGCGGCAGCGGACAGCTCACCGTTCCGTTGGCGGAGCACGAAGTCACCTTGATAGCGGTCGAGCTGGGCTCGAACCTGGCCGAGATCACCCGCCGGAAACTTTCGAGATTCGAACGTGCTCAGGTGGTGGTCGCTGACTTCGATCGTTGGGCCATTCCAGGTGCATCCTTCGATGTCGTCGTGTCGGCCACCGCCTTTCATTGGCTTGATCCTGCGACTCGACTACGTAGGTGTGCGGATGCCTTGCGACCGGGGGGTAGGCTCGCGATCATTGGGACTGAATGGGGCGTGGGAGGCGTTAACGATGCATTCTTCAAGGCAAGCCAATCATGCTACGCGCGCTGGGACCCTGATTACGAGCCGGAGTCTCCGCGCGTCGCGCCTGGGAGACTGCCGGTTGAGCCAGATGATCTGACCGGATCGCAGCTTTTCGCCACGATCACGCATCGGCGATTCGTTTGCGAGCGGACGTACAGTGCGACCCAGTATTGTGACCTGCTCGATAGCTTCTCGAACGTTCGGGCTTGGGAAGGAACAATTCGGGCGGGCTTCCTCGCGTGCATAGGCCAGCTCATCCAGACGCAGTTCGAGGGCCGGATTGTGCAACGCGACCTTTACGATCTCTGGCTCGCGCGCATCCGCGATTAGTGGGTAGTGCCTGTGATGGAGTGTAGGAAGGGACCGCCCCGCCGGGGCTCCTGCTCAGGCCGGAGTCTGGGCGGCGCGGGGCGCGCTCTTTCGGAAGTTGCAGCTAATCGTCAGGCAAGTCCATCAAGGGTTCAGGACGTTGCGAGTCGATGTCATCGAGGCTCCTCCAGCTATCGAGGAACGAACATGCCCTTGATGCCACCCCAAGTCGTGGGTTCCACCGGCACTGGTGGCGCATTCGTGACCCCGTGCTCGATGTCGACGTCGTGCCCAGCGACGAATCGCCCAAAGAACACGGTCGGGCCGGCGCTGCCTCCGAAGTGGATTCCGCTCGTGGGCGTATACACGTCGCCTACCCACTCCGAACCAGCGGTCGCCTTGAACCCGAAGGGCTCCCCTCCCGTCCCGACCCAATGCGATTCGAGATAGATATCATCGGATGAGCCGCCAGTCGGGAGTCCGGTGTCCACGGAGCCGAAGCTGGCCTGTCCCGTCACGTAGATCTTGGTTTGCCCGCCGTTCAGGTTCACGTTCAGACGTAGACCGTTGCCGGCGGAAAGCCCGTCGAAGTAATAGTTCCCAGCCTGGAGATTCAGGGTGCATCCGCCGCCGAGCGCCACCGTTCCATAGGAATCCGGCGTCAGCGTGAGCGTGAAACCGTTTCCCTGGCCGGTGTAGCTCTGGCCCCCGGACGTGAAGGAAGTTGGACTGGGTAGCGCGGGCAACTCGGGATCGGCGAGCACCTCATCCCCGAAACCGGCTGGGTTGCCGAGAAAGATCTGCGTGCCGACGGGATGAGTAATCCTTCCGAAGATGAAGCAGCCGTTGTTGAGCTGAACATGCCAGGCGCTGCGGGCATCACCGTCGAGATCTGCGCCGGCGTTGAGGAGGATGGCACGCTCGTTCTGTCCCCCGGTGAACCCGGCTCCCACCAATCCGGAGATCAATGATCCGCCGCCGATGATCACCTTTCGGCCGGCAAGAAGCGTGTACTCAGAGAGGGTGGGTGCGGCGAGAGCCTGCGCCGCCGAGCAAGTGAGCGCCACGGCCAGTGCAAGCGGTTTCCATGCGAATCCCATGGTGCGGCTCCGTCGGGTTGTCGGGAAGCGAATCCAAGCCAACTTGAAGTCCAACCGTCGCGAGTATAGCACAAATCGCGCTCAAATGGTGGGGGTAACGACACCATCCGAAGGTGCCGTGGCACTTTCCGTCCGACAACGGCCGAAGCCCCAGCCGCGTACTAGGTCAGCGCATCACCATGGCCCGAGCATGCTCGGTCGAGCCGTCGGCGCGCTCGAGTCGTAGCAGATAGACCCCCCGTCCGATTTCGCTGGGGCCGACGAGGGAGCCCCAGGACGCGCGCGAGATACCTGCGGGGAGATGCGGGAAATGGCGGCTGGCCACCCACCGCCCGGTCACATCGTAGATGTTCAGGGTCGCGGCGCCGGGAATTGAGGTGGACCAGGAGATATCGCCTTTGCCATACGTCGGATTGGGAGCAAGCCTGAGCGTGGCGACGCCTGCACCGGCCGCCGGCACGGAGGCGGTGGCTTGCGGGGTGAGCTTGAATCCACGCGGGCTGACGAATCCATCGTACGCCCCGATGCACACGATCTCTCCCGCTTCGTTGATTGCTTCAGCTGAGAAGAGCGTCCACCCGGTGCCGGGAGGAATCAAGGTGTTGAGGTTGTACACGCCGCCATCGATCCACAGCAAGGCTCGCTGGTCGCCGGGCTCGCATTCGATAGACAGGCAGATCTCGCCCACGGCAATCCCTTGGTCGTTCACATCATGGACCCGGGTATAGGCGCCGAAACCAGGGTCGGGGAGGATCGTGATCTCATGCGTGGGGCCGTTCCAGATCACCGAGAAGAGTTCGGATGAGCCATCCAGGCTGCCCCCACAAATCGTGCCGTTGTCGTTGATGTTCGTGGCCCAGGCGAAATCACCACCCAGATCCGGTAGGACCGTGAATGCGGTGCCTTCCCAGAGCATCGCGTGCCTCTCGGGCCAGATATCGCGCCTTCCCACCGTTTGACCCCCGCCGTTCACCGCGACTGCCCAGCTCATGCCATTCGCCCCGGGCAGGATCTGAGGATTGCCATTCACCCAACGGACGGCGGTGACGTCCGTGCTCGAGATGAGCGACACGCCAATCGC
>Ga0137428_1001054_pt1 | contig 11164 bp, 10 predicted proteins | sample EasRivERMZT718_2_FD_102305 | JGI IMG/M metagenome (GOLD analysis project Ga0137428, IMG submission 102305) | Soil microbial communities from meander-bound floodplain in the East River, Colorado, USA - East River MetaG ERMZT718_2 | ecosystem: Environmental > Terrestrial > Soil > Floodplain ...
ATCCGCAGCCTTCGCCCGGCGACTATTGGTTCGATGTCGCCTGACCAGAAGGCGTGATCAGCGCCCGTAGCTCGCCTTGATCTGTCCCCAGGTGGTCGGGGTCACCGGGGTCAAGCAGGTGCCGCTCACCGCCGGACCTTCCACAAGGTGAAAGTCCGCCGGCTGATCGATCGTGCCGCAGTTTGCCTGTAGATTGAGATCGCTGAAGATCAGATAGGCGGGCTCGATTTCCACGTACGAGATGCCCCACGGGCGATTGGTGCTCTGCCCGCCGCCGGTGCACGGGGTGTTCGTGAGCTGGCACTCGCCGAGGCGGGTCACGCCGGACGAGGGTCCGGCCGGATCCACGTCCTGGAATGCGACCACGAACGTCTGACCGACATTGTTGGAGTCCTGCTGCAGGGCGAGGATCGTGCAGTTGGTGTTGTTGTACTCGAGGCCGGCCGAGCCGACGGCGCTCGCGCCGCCCGGCCATGGCACCTCGATCGGGCCTTGGATGACCACCGGCGGATCCACGTTCACATCCAGCTCGACGAATCGGGAGAGGGTGCCGGCCGGGTTGTTGCGCAGGATGCCCCACAGGTGGCCCCGATCCCGATCCAGCGCCAGGCCGGAGAACTGCATGTCGAGGCCGGTGCCGGGATCGGGAAACGAGAAGGCGTTCAGGGTATTGAACGACGAGTCGAGGTGATAGAGCTTGGGCAACGAGTTGGTGACGGCCCAGGAGCCCACCCATGAGTCACCGGCTCCCATTCCCCACGCGAAGGAGCGGGTGGCCGGGAACACCGGCCCCGGACCCGGGAAATCGGGTCCGGTGATGTCGGCCTCGCTCACGATCCCACAGAGGTTATCGATGACCACGATCGTGGTTTCCGTGGTCACGAACCCGCTCCGCTGACCGACCGGATCGAACTCGCCGTCGGCCACGAATCCCGCAGTGAGCGTATGCACGCTGCAGAAGAGATCCGTGGCACACGGGTCGCCGCCGCCATAGATGTGGGCCGGGAAGCGGTCTCCTGGCACGTGCTGGTCATCAGCGGCAAGAGAGAGCCGGGAGGCGAGGATGGCGCAAAGAGCCACCCCCATGCGCAACTTCTTCATCGTGACCTCCGTCGATGAGGACCCTACAGGCGCCCTCGCTCGCGATCCGACGCCCATGGAGGCTACGCGGGCGACGTGGCCTCCTGGCGACTAGGCGACTCGCGGGGCAACGTCAAGCTGCGGCAACCCGGTGTGCGGGGACTATAGCTTCCTTCCGGGGCCAAGCCAAGACGATGAAACACCGGAGCCCATGACCTATAATCGGCCGCCGGGGTTGGGTGGTCGAGTCTCCGGCTGAGCTCTCCGGGCATTTCCGCGATCGTTCCTTCCGCCTGCGCCCCACCGTTGCACGATGCCTTCACCCAAGACCACTCGCTCACTGGACCGCTACGCGCAAGCGACCGACGCCGACCTGATCGCCGGCTGCCGGCGGGGCGAGGCGCGGGCTTGGGAGACGGTGGTCATGCGCTATCGCCGGCTGGTCTATGCGATCCCCGCGCGCTGCGGGCTCCAGCCCGAAGAGGCCGATGAGGTGTTCCAGAACACTTTTTCCCGGCTCTTCGAGCGGCTCGAAAGCCTCCGCGAACCGAGCCTGCTCCGAGCTTGGCTCGTCACCACCGCCCGCCGGCTGAGCCTGGATGCCGCCGGCCGGCGGAAGCCGATCGCCGCCAGCGAGGAAGTGCTCGGAATGCTGCCCGATGGCAGCCCGCTCCCCGAAGCCGAGCTCGAACGGCTGGAGGAGCAGCATCTCGTGCGGCGGGCGTTCGAGGGCCTCCCCGAGCGCTGCCGGGCGCTCTTGGATCTGCTCTACTATGCGGCGGATTCTCCCTCTTACGAGCGGGTGAGCGAGCGGCTCGAGATGCCGGTGGGCTCGATCGGGCCCACTCGCGCCCGGTGCCTCGAAAAGCTGGCCCGGCTCTTCGCCGCGCTCAAATCGGAGGGCCAGTGAGCCCGCCCGCTGGGGAGCCTCCCGGAGGGGGGTGGCAGTATTTTTCCCGAGGTGGGAGAGTCTGTCGCGCAGGGAGCACCTGGCCCAAGACGCCCGCCCGGGCCGCCGGCGCGGGCGTGCGGGCCGAGATTTCCAAAGGATGAACCGCGATGAAACACTTGACGGCCGCCGAGCTGGCCGATCACCTGGAAGGCCTCGCCTCCTCCCAGATGGGCCAGCACGTGGTGGAGCATCTGGCGGGATGCCCGGATTGCAGTGCTTCGCTCTCCCGGCTCGAGCAGCTGATTCAGGTCATGCAGGCCGATCGCACTCCGGAGCCGCCGGCGCCGGTGCTGGCGCGAGCGGTGGCGCGCTTCGAGCGCGACCAGTCGCCATCGGCTCCCGAGCGGTCGACCTGGCTCGCGGGCCTCACGCAGATCTGGGGCCGGCTTGTGTTCGATTCATTCGCCGATCCGGCCTTCGCGCACACGCGTGGCACCGGTGCTGCGCGGCGACTGCGGTTCGAGTCGGAGGGTTGCGAGCTCGATCTCGCGGTGGAGCGCCGGCAGGGGCGATTCGAAGTCTTGGGCCAAGTGGCGCGGACCGCCGCGGGCGAGGCGCGGGCGCTCGACCAGACGCGAGTTCATGTCTTCTCCGGCCGCAATCGCGTCGCTGAGACCACGACCGACGCGCTCGGTGAGTTCGCCTGCCAGGTGCCCACGCTCGAGGACCTGACCTTGGCCGTGCTCGTACCTCCGCAGGCGGTGATCTTCACCGTTCCGGCGGGGCCTGCCACCGACTGATCCGGGGTCAAGGCCATGCCCCGGAAGCGCGTACCCGTCGCCCCATCCGGCGGCCGTGCGGCCCGTCGCGTTCGCGATCCGGCCCGCAGCCGCCCGCTCTCCACTGCCCCCCCGTCCGATCCCACTCCCGATCGCGGCGCTCAAGTCGAGGCGATGGCGGCCGAGGTGTTGCGACTCCTGCGGGTGGATCCGCGGGCGGCGCTCGCCACCGCCGATCGGATGGCGCAGATCGCGACCGGAGACCCGCGCCTCGAAGCCCGCAGTCGATGGTCGCGGGCGCATGCGCTCTCGAACCTGAGCCAGTATCGCGCCGCGAGCGAGCACTATCGGGAAGCCGCCGCCGCCTATCGCCGGCTGGGCGAGCCGGTGCTGGGAGCTCGCACGGCGCTCGGACAAGTGGACGCGCTCATGTATTGCGGGCGGTACGCGGAAGCGGTGGCGATCGGTCACGCGGCGCGCAAGGTCCTCGACCGCGCGCGCGATCGCCGCTCCGTCGTCCGGCTCGACTCCAACCTGGCCAACCTCCTGCATCGCACCGATCGGCCCGCACTGGCGCTCGCCGCTTACGATCGGGCTCGGCGCGGCGCGCTCCGCCTGGGGGATGAGGCGGGTAGCCGTCTCATCCAGTACAACCGCGCCAACGTGCTCACGAGCCTCGGACGGCACGACGAGGCGGAGGCGGCGTATCGCGAAGTGCGCGCCGCGGCGGATGCCGCCGGCGAATCGCATCTGACCGCGATCGTCGATTACAGCCTGGGGTATCTCCGCCTCCAGCGGAGCGACTACGGGGGCGCCTATGCTGCGCTCGAGCAAGCGCGCAGCGCCGCCGAGAAGCTCGGCCAGAACTTGGAATTGCTTGCGCTCTGCCATCTCGATCTGGCCGAGCTCCTGCTCGAGATCAACGCCTTCGGCCGTGCCCGCCAGCAGGCGCGGAAGGCGCGGGTCCTGTTCGAGCAGCTGGGACTGCGTTACGAGACCGCCAAGGCGACCCTCTTCTGCGGTGTGGCGGAGCTCGGCGAGGGGGAGGAGGACCGGGCGCGCGAGCTCTTGGTCGAAGCGGCGGCGGGATTCCGGCGCGAAGGCAATCCGGTGGCCTCGGCGGTCTGCGATCTCTATCGGGGTGAGCTCTCCCGTCGGGACGGCCGTCCACAAACGGCGGAGACCGCGTTTGCGCGCGCCGAGGCGCGCTTCACCGCGCATCGGCTGCGCATGCGGGCGGCGGGGGCGGCTCTCAAGCGGGCCGATCTCTCGCTCGCGCGCGGGGGGCGGGGCGCGGCCACGCATCTGGCCCGCGCCCGGCGCCTCCTGCGCGGTCGCCCGGCTCCCTGGCTCCTGGCCCGCCTGGACCACCTTGCCGGCCGGCTCCACCATCAGGCGGGCAATCTTTCGCTCGCCATTCGGCACGTCGAGCGCGCGGTGTCGCGCGTCGAGCAGATCCGGCGGCGGATCTCGCTCGATGAGTTCCGCCTGAGCTATGCCGCGGACAAGGCGCCGATCTACGCCGATCTGGTGGATCTGATCCTGGCCCGCGGCGGCCGCTCGCCGGTGCGGGACGCCTTTGCCGTCGTGGAGCGCGCGCGCTCGCGGGCGCTGGTGGATCTTCTGGCCGGCCGGCTGACCACCGCCACCGGCCGGCTGGATCCGGCGGCGCGGAAGCTCGCCGAGCGGATCGACCGGCTGCGGGGCGAAGTGAACTGGCTCGCGGGCACCGCCGAGGGGGAGAAGGGGCGGCGGGACGAGTCGCGGCTCGTGCGCGCGCGGAGCGAGATCGAAGCCCGAGAGAGCGAGATCGCCGATCTCGCCCAGCGACTCGCCCATCGCGCTCCGCGCCTCGGCGCACTCACCGGCGGCGACACGATCACGCTCGACGAAGTGCAGGCGCGCCTGGCGCCGGGCACCGTGCTCGTCGAGTACTACCTCGCCGGGTCCGAGGCCCGGGCGTTCGTGGTGACTCGGGAGACCGAGCGGCTCGTGCGCCTGCCGGCCGATCCGGCGGCGATCGGCCAGGAGATCGAGCGGCTTCGCTTCCACATCGAGAAGTGGGGCTACGGCGAGGAGTACCGCCGGGGACGGGACGCGCTACTCCTCGCCGGCGCCCGAGCGCACCTGGATCGACTCTCGGATCTGGTCTGGCGGCCGCTCGCGGTTCAGGCGGAGCGAGTGCTCGTCGTGCCGCATGGCCCGCTCCACTCGCTGCCCTTCCATGCGTTGCCGCTCGAGCCCGGAGCAGTCTCCCCGCTCCTGGTGGACGCAGCCGAGCTCACTTATCTGCCGAGCGCCAGCACGCTGCGCTATTTGCGGGCGCCCGCCAACCACGGATCCGCCGGCGCGCCCGGGGCTTCGGTGCTGGTGGTGGGGGTCGAGGACGAACGGATCCCAAAAGTGGAGGAGGAGGTCGAGCGGGTGCGCGGTTTGTTCGCGCACGGCGAGGTGCTGCGGGCGGCGGGCGCCAGCATGGCCGAGTTCCGCGCCCGGGCCGCGGCCGCCGATTACGTCCATGTGGCGGCCCATGGCGTCTTCCGGGCGGACGATCCGCACTTCTCGGCGTTGCGGCTCGCCGACGGCTGGCTGAGCGTGTACGACCTCTATGGGCTCGAGCTCAAGGCCGAGCTCGTCTCGCTCTCCGCGTGCCAGTCGGGCCGGAGCTGGGTGGGAGGTGGGGACGAGCTGGTGGGGCTCGTGCGCGGGTTCCTGCACGCGGGCGCGGGCTCGCTGCTGGTGAGCCTGTGGCCGGTGAACGACTCGACGACCGCCGATCTCATGGTGGCCTTCTACCGTGATCTCCGCTCAGGGACCCCGGCTCCCGCTGCTCTCCAGCGCGCGATGCAAGCGGTCCGGAGCGAGCACCCGCATCCGTACCACTGGGCGCCGTTCATCCTGATCGGTCCCGGCGCGGGCACGGTGACCGGCTAGGCCGAATCGCCGATCCGGGACTGCACCCGGCTCACGATCTGCGCCAGGGTCTTCCGCGGCAGGAAGCGAGTGGCGAAGACATGCACCTGGTTCCGGAACCCCGGGACCACCACCCGCTTTCCCGCCATCATGCCGCGATAACCCGCTTCGGCGACCGCCTGCGGATCCCCGCTCGCGAGAATGCTGCGCGTGAAGAGCGGCACGCCGCCGAGCTTCGCCCGCTCCTGGAATCCTGTGGTGGTCGGCCCCGGGCAGAGGGCGGTGGCAGTGACCCCCGAGCCCGTAAGCTCCTCGGCGATCGCTTCGGTGAAGTTGAGCACGTAGGCCTTGCTCGCGTAGTAGATCGCCATGTAGGGACCGGGCTGGAAAGCAGCGGTCGAGGCCACGTTCAGGATCCGGCCTTGTCGCCGCACCAACATGCCGGGGAGGAGCCGGCGAGTGAGGAGCGTCAGGGCGACGATGTTGACCTGCATGAGCTCGCTCGCGACTCGGAGATCGTTGGTGACGAGCGGCCCGTGGTTGGCGAAGCCCGCATTGTTCATCAAGACGTCGATCACGAGCCCGCGCCGCTCGAGCTCGGCCTCGAGCTCGGCGGGAGCTTCCGGGCGGGCGAGGTCGATTGGGATGACGATCGATGTGACCTGGTGCCGTTCCGCCAGCTCGACGGCGAGCTCGTTCAGGGCGTGCGCATTGCGCGCGACGAGCACGCAATCGTGCCCGCCTGCGGCGCACTGGATCGCCAGCTCGCGCCCGATGCCGCCCGAAGCGCCGGTGATGAGGGCCCGGGGCCGGCGGTCGTTGGAGTTCATCGCGCGCACAATAGAGCCTCTTCCGGACCGGCGCCATGCTGGAAGTTTGCTACACTCGGAGCTCCAGCCGAGCCGCCGGCAGCCCCTCGTCCGGTCGGACGATCCTCCGGAGGAACCCATGGCTTCCGCCCGTTCCGCCGCCGAAGTGGCGGCCGATCCCGCCGCCGATGCGGTGCCCGATCCCGCCGCCGATGCGGTGCCCGATCCCGCCGCCAGCGCCTACATCTCCCGCTTGCACGGCATGCTCGGTGACCGCGATCCATTCGCCGTGATGGAGGAGCAGGTGCCGGCGATCGCGCGCCTGGGCGCCGGTGTGCCCGACTCTGCGCTCCGCCGGCCCGAGACGCCCGGCAAGTGGTCGATGATGGAAGTGGTGCAGCACCTCGCCGACACCGAGCTCGTCTACGGCTATCGAGTGCGAATGACGCTCGCCACCCCGGGGACCCCGATTCAGGCCTACGACCAGGACATCTGGGCCCGCGAGCTCCGCTATCGCGATGGCTCGTTCGAAGATGCGATGGAGCAGATGCAGGTGATGCGCCGCATCAACCTCCGGCTCCTCCGATCGCTGGACGACGAGGCGCTGGATCGCTATGGCCTCCATGCCGAGCGCGGGCGGGAGAGCGTGCGACAGGTGATCCGGCTGATCGGGGGGCACGATCTCGTCCATCGCCAACAGCTCGAACGGATCCGGAAGGCGGTCCTGGCCTAGCAGGGTGCTGAAGAACAGCACCCTGCTAGCGCGGATCCATTGCCGTCCGATCAGAGGAGGGTTCCCCGCATGAACACGACATCGTGGCGCGCGAGCGCCAGATTGCTGGCGCTCGCCCTCGGATTCCTGGGGCTCCTGGCGGGACTGCCGAGTGCCGCCTCCAACTGTGCGATCACCTCGGTCGGCAAGACGCCGCTCGACGATCTTGGCCCCGGAACCTACCAGGGGATGCAGGGCGGGCTCTATCCGGGCGGCGTGAACATCCGCCCTCCCGCGCACGAAGCGGACGGCGAGGCGATCGCCGAGGCGATCGCTCCGATCAACGGGCGCATCGTCCTGGTCTCGATCGGGATGTCGAACACGACCCAGGAGTTCTCACGCTTCGTGCCGCTCGCCATGGCGTACCCGGGGCGGAACCCGGCGCTCCGGGTGGTGGACTGTGCGCAGGGCGGACAGACCGCCCCGATCGTCGCCAATCCGAACTCTCCTTACTGGACCACGGTCCGCCAGCGGTTGCAGCAGGCAGGTGTCGACTCGACCCAGGTCCGGGCCGCCTGGGTGAAGGAAGCGATCGCCGGTCCCAACTTGCCCTTCCCCGCCGATGCGGTCGAGCTCCAGGGCTACTTGCGGGCGATCGCCATGGTGCTCAAGGACAAGTTCCCGAACATCGATCTGGCCTATTACTCGAGCCGAATCTATGCCGGTTATGCCGTCTCGCAGCTGAACCCGGAGCCCTACGCCTATCAATCGGGATTCAGCGCCAAGTGGGTCATCGAGTCCCAGATCGCCGGCAACGATCCCGGGCTCAACTACCGCGCGGACGCCGGTCCGGTCGAAGCGCCGTGGCTCTCCTGGGGCCCTTACCTCTGGGCGGATGGGCTCGTCCCGCGCTCGGACGGGCTCATCTGGGAGTGCGTGGATTTCCAGAACGACGGCACGCATCCGTCGGAGAGCGGCCGGGCCAAGGTCGCCGCGCAACTGCTCGAGTTCTTCACCACCGATTCCACGGCGACGCCCTGGTTCCTCGCCGAAGCGGCGGGTGTCCCGGAGGTGGCCGCGCCCGCCGTGGCGCTCACGCTCGGTCCTGCAGCCCCCAACCCTTCCGCCGGAGGAACGGTGGTTCCGCTCACTCTCTCCGCAGCGACGACGGCGCAGGTCGGCATCTATGCGGTGAACGGCCGCCTCGTTCGGCTCCTTCGCGACGAGGCCATACCTGCCGGCCGGCATCTCCTCGTGTGGGACGGACGGGATGCGAGTGGGGCGGCGGTGGGGAGCGGCGCCTACTTCCTGCGAGTGGACTCGGCGGCCGGCCCCGCGGGCCGCCGGAAGCTCATCGTCGAGCGCTGACCGCCGGCTCGCGAGCCGCGGCGGGGGCGGGTGGCATCGCGTCCACGGAATGGATCCGCACCTCCTGGAAGCCGGCCGAGCGGCCGAGGGCGACCAGGATCGAATGCGCCGAGATCCGCGCCTCGGGCGCGAGCTCGCGCGCATGGTCCTCGGCTTCCCGGCGGGCCGACTCCTGGGCGGTCTCGAGGATGCGCTGGCGGGTCGCATCTTCCATATCGCTCTGGAAGACGTTGATCGCGCGGGGCAGGAGCCAATCGAGGAGCTGGCCCTTCTCGGTGTGGAAGAAGCGCACTTCGGACAGGCTGATCTCGTGCCCGGGATCCCCGAGCCCGATGTCGAGGATGCCAGGGCCGCCGGGAGCGATGCGCACCGCGTTCGAGTCGCGCAGGTTGTATTTGAAGCGGATCTCGAACCGGAAGATCATGATCGTCTTGTTCTCGCTCCAGAGCCACTTCAAGAACTTGCGCCCCATGTCGCCGAAGATGTGGTCGACGCCGACCGCCGGGATGGTCCAGTAGGCGCGCAGGACCACGAGCTCGCCCACCCGCCGGAGCCCCTCGATCGCGCTCCCGCCCAGGGCATAGGACGTCCCGGCCTTGATCGCTCGCCGCCGCGCGAAGAACCAGACGGCGAGGACGGCAGTGGTTCCGATCAGGATGCCGGTCAGGTGCTCTTGAGTCATCGGATCTCCCGCGAGCGAAGGCGTTCGGGCCGAGCGCGCCGGCAGGCGCGCCATCCTGGCCCATGGCCGATTATCGCCGGGATTCGCTCCACTGTCGACCGGCGGGAGGGAGCGGTCCATGGGCCACCGCTGCACCCTTCGCCTTGCTAGAATGAGCGCGCCCTCGGGCCGGTGTGCATGTGCGAAACGCGCTCGGAGAGCGCTGCAACCCGGAGCCGGTGTCCCGATCGCCAAGGAGTTCCGATGTCGATCCACCCTGCCAATCCCGCTTCCGCCCCGGCCCAAGCGCTCCTCGGGCTCGCCAAGCCACCGGTCGCCGTCGCGTTCCTGTCCGAGCCGCCCCCCGGTGTCGATCGCTGGCGCGGCGCTCCCCAACCGGCCGGGTGCGCTTTCTGGCAGCACGCGATGGCCGGCGAGGCTTTCTACACGCTGCCCGCCGATCATTTCAATTGTGCGGTCGGCAGCTACACGCACCATATCGCGCTCCCACCCGAGCGCGCCCGCGAGTTCGAGGACACGGTGCGCTTCATGGTGTCCAATCGGTACCTCGACCGGGATGAGGTGGACGAGATCCCGCGCTTGCAGAAGACGCCGGGCGCGGTGGCCTACGCTCCGATCCACCTTGCGCGCTTCGAGCCGGACGTGGTGGTCCTGGCCGCCAATCCCGGTCAGGCCATGATCGTCTTCGAAGCGGCGATCAAGGCCGACGCCGGCGACTCCTTCTCGACGGCTCTCGGCCGGCCCGGCTGCGCGCTCTTGCCCCACGTGCATTCGAGCGGCAGGACGGCTCTCTCATTCGGTTGCAAAGGCAACCGCACCTTCACCGGGACTCCCGACGAGGAGCTGTACGTGGCGATCCCCGGCCGCGCGTGGCCGCGCGTCGTGGAGAAGCTCTCCGAGGTGATCGTCGCCAACGCCGCCATGGGCGAGCACTACGCGGCCCAGAAGGTGCGTTTCGCGAGCGCGGTCTGAGGCGTCAGGGAGGCGAGGCGGCCGCGGCCGCTAACAGATCGATCGGCTGGAATCCCGCCGCATCGGATGACACGAGGATGTAGCGCACCCCCTTCTCCTCGCCGCGGAAGCCGGCCGCGATGCCCGGCCCATGCAGGTGTCCGTAAGCGCAGACCGCCGGCGCAAAGCGGGTGATCGCCCGCGAGAAGACGGTGGGCACGCGGTTCGAATAGAGCGGCGGAAAGTGCATGCACGCGATCCGCACCGTTCCCGGATCTCGAGCCAGGACCAGGGCGGCATCGATGCTCCGCTCGAGGCGCGCCGCGTCGCGCGTCACGAGATCGGAGCGGGTGGCCTGGATCCCCATCTCGCTCTCCGCCCCGGGGAGCGACGGCGCCTCGGGGGCCGTCCAGCCGCGCACCCCCGCGATCACGTATCGATCCTCCCGGTGCGCGCTCCCATGATGGAGCGCACCGACAATCGAGGGATAGGGCCCGAGGATTCCATTCAGCTTGCGCCGGCTGTCGGGCCACCAGTAGTCGTGATTGCCCTTGAGGAGCACCTTCCGGCCGGGCCTGGCATCGATCCAGGCCAGATCCCCGCTCACTTCCTCGGCGCGGGTCGCCCACGAGGTGTCGCCAAGGACGAGCACCAGATCCTCCGCTCCGACTCCGGCATCCCACGCCGCCGCCAGCGGCCCGGGATGTCCTATCCAGCCGAAGCGATCCATGTCCTTGCCACGGGCCGAGGGCAGGTGGAGGTCGCCGATCGCAAACAGTCGCACGCCTGGAGTCTAGCAGGGCTTCGTAGCCGGTCGCAGACCATGGCGGCAAGCCATTGAGGTCGAGCGACTCGGGCTGCGCGAGTGGTGCTCGCGGGCTTCAGACAGATGGGATGAGAAGGCTGACCTCCTGGTAGACGGGATGGCTAAGATGCCTCCCAGATTTTCGGCGGGCTTTTGGCCCACGAACCAAGGAG
>Ga0137428_1001059_pt1 | contig 11137 bp, 15 predicted proteins | sample EasRivERMZT718_2_FD_102305 | JGI IMG/M metagenome (GOLD analysis project Ga0137428, IMG submission 102305) | Soil microbial communities from meander-bound floodplain in the East River, Colorado, USA - East River MetaG ERMZT718_2 | ecosystem: Environmental > Terrestrial > Soil > Floodplain ...
CATCAGTCATTCCGCCTAGTCCGGCTAATCTGCCCTGATTACGCATTTGGGCTAATCCTGCCTCTACATTCTGTGTAGCATCGGCTCCAGCCTGCCCCTGTTCACGTGCCATTCGAGCCATAGATGCGGTAGCATTAGGTGAATATCCACCCTGTAGTGATCGTTGTCTGGATATACCTCTCTGAGCATTCGCGTAGGCAGCTCTAATGGGTGAGATCCCACGAGCGCGCATATTCGCGACATCATCAGGGCTATATCCACCTGTCTGAGAGAACTCCTGATAGCCAGCATAGGAGTTGAATGGGTCTTTGACATTGATGAGATATGGATCAACCATTCCATATCCACCCCCACCACCCCCACCGCCACCGCCATCTTCGGGTGTACCCGCAGCAGTATATAGCTGACGATACCGATTCATGATATCGGTATAATCACCCATCCCCTGTTCGGTGCCCTGCCCATAATTACGGGCAAACTGCTCCATTATGGGATTCTGCTGTTGTTCAAATCGATTACGCTGATAGTCGATTTGACCACCAGATCGCGCATTAGCATTACCCATTTGATTCTGGGCATACTGATTCGCGGCACCCATCTGATTCTGGGCGTAATCTACTTGATTACGGCTACGAGCGTCATCACCCCATGCCATGTGTTTATCCCATTATTCCAACAAATGTATGCGATGTTTCTCCACCGCCACTACTACCAGCATCTAAACCACTAATAACAAGACTAATTTGTGGAAGTTTTGTTGTAGTTTGACTCCATGATCCAGCATCAGTACGACTAGTATATTGACAATTTAATCCACCTGGATATGATTCACGATGAGCCGAATTATTGAGTGTATAAACTTGAAGACCAACAGTTGAAGTAGTTGTAGGTTTAACAACTATTCTATAACCATTTCCAATAGGTAAATCAATATCAGTTGTAAATCGTATCCATGCAGGCGATATAAAGTTTCCAGATCTTACTGTACTAATACTAGTAGTTGCTAATACAGTTGTTCCATTAGTATCATAAAGTACTAAATCTGCTGCAGCATCTATATCAAGTAATATCCAAGCACCAGATACTCGCATTGGTACTAATAAATTAAAATAAAGTCCAATTTCATCAGGAGTTGAATTACTTGCAAATGCTTCAGTTGCAAGACTTTGAATTGGAACAGTTTGATCAAGAAATCGACCATATGTTCCATCATTATATTTAATTGTAAATATTGCTCCTTCTAAATTTGAATAACCAGTCCAAGTTGTACCGTTAAAAGTCATCCAATAAAAATCAGAATTAATTAAACCTCTATATCCAGCAATACCTACGTTAACATTATTTAAGAAACTAAAAAGTACATCACCAGTTGATCCGGTCCATTCCATTACTGCTGCAACCCAATCACCTTTAGTTACAGTTCGTTTTGTTCCACTATCAGTTCCGTCACTAGTAATTAAACCGGGTGTTTTCCAACCTACAGTTGGTGAAAAAGTACGAAATTGATCTGTAGTTCCACTTGGGTTGCTTCCAGTTAAACTTTGAAATGCAACACGCATCGGTTGAACAGTGGAGGGAGTAGACATCAACCATTCAACTTGATCAATCGTACCATTTTTTGGTACTCGAAAAATATAAGCAATTTTTATAGTACCAGCTCCAATTAAATTATATGTAGCAAGACCAAATGTACTAGTAGAATAGATAGGTCTAGGCCAAAGAAATTCGCTGTTAAGACTAGTAATCGCCATATTTATGCTCCTATTTTCAATTGTAAAATTACTTTAGTTATTGTTGTTACTGAATCTACGTTGAATCCGAGTATATCTCCTGCTGCAATTGCTGTATTCCATCCGGTTAATGTAGTATCTTTCGATTTGATGGCCGAACTAATAGTTGGTTTAGCTGAAGCTACTATTGTATCACCCACAACAGGAGGATAATTGACATATGTATCTTTCCAAATATCAATAACTATTGAACCACTTACATTTGCAAGTAATGTAACTGCTTGAATTGTACATGCAAATGGAATTTCAACATATCCCTTTACACCAGTAGTAATAACTGATGCACCTCCATCAATTGTTAAACCTATACTACCTGTTAAAGTTGAACTAACTGAAGGTGCAGCGAATGTATTATCAGCGCGTAAGAAATTAGTTGTTCCTCCAGGAAATCCGGCTAATGAAGTTACATTGAGTGGATCTGATCCCGCTGAAGCATGTGAAGCTGCATGTACTGTAGGTGTGCGCGCATCAGTAAATCTAGGATCAGTTGAACTAGCTTTCGCAGCTAAATCTGTAGTTAAATTAGTTACTTGACTCTGAGCTAATGTAACTACATCAGTTCCACCTGATTCATGTGTTACATGATGTCCTGCTGGAGTACCTCCACTAGCCGTATCAGTATATGATTCCCAAGTAGTTCCATTAGATCTTTCAGTTACTGATGTATCAGTCGAAAAATATAATGTACCCGGAGCTACAGCTGTAGCTAATGGACGTGCAGCAGCTAAACCACGTTGAATTACGTCTTGTAATCTAGAAGCCATTAAGTTCCTGCAATTCTTACAAATATTTGTTGAGCTGTGATAATTGCAGATCCACTAGCTACCCAAGATACCGGAATTTCTGCATAAAGTCCACTATCAATTGGAATTCCAGTAGTTAAAAATCGACCATATCTTGTATGATCATCTTTATCCTGAATTAATAGAGTTGCACCAATCGGCATTATCATTATTCCCCAATATAAATCCTGTCCATCTGCCGATATAAATCGCATCCAAACTTTAGTAGCTATATTCCATGATGCAAAAACTTTATCTAAACGAATTTGACCCGAAGCGGGAGGTGAAACAATTGAATCATTATATGTATAATTAAATACTCCAGTTCGTACAGATAATTCAGTTCCAGTCATAATTAAACTATTACTTAATGTAATTTCTTGTACTTCTCCTGGGCTAACATCTCCACGTCCTAATAATCGATTAGTTGGAATTACACTAGGTACATTACTTGAATATGATTCCCATATAGTTCCATTCGATCGTTCTAATTCACCCGTATCAGTTGAAAAATATAATGTTCCAGTTAATACATTACCTGCATTAGGTCTACTAGCAGCTAAACCAGCACGATGTATATATTCAGTTTTCTTATATCTTTGTGGTTCTAATGTCATATTACACCGGAATTTGTACGATGATACATTCACCCATTGCAAAGATTAGATGAGTTTCATCTATGTCACCATCAGTCAACGGTGCATCATAATGATCTGAACTACTACCACTAGTATTGATAATTCGTTTATTAGCCGCAGAATCATCAAATGTAATACCAGTTCCAGCTAATAATTGAATTGAATTCGATACTGTTGATGTTTCATCATCTTTCGTTAAATAAGTTAAATTAGCAAGTCCACTTCCAGTACTTCCACCACCACCACCACCAGTAATAGCACCCCCAATTTTAGTAACATCAGCAATTATTTTAGATTTATCATCAATATTTTGATTTTGAAATTGAATTAATTTCTCGATAATCGCTTGTATCGTCTGATACATAGGATTATCAGGATTGGCATTAGCCAGAGTTTGCTTGAGATGTGCAAACTGAACTGGCTTCTTAGGAGGTTTGAAAGCCATCTAACTAGGAACCAGGATATGACGTATACATTTCCTTCATAAATACTGTAATTCGATTGATTCTGAAATATTCATCGATTTCAGTAGTCTTAATCTCGAATGATGCGCGCTGTTCGGTAAAATTCACTAGGCGGGTTGGAATAATTCGATTTTGTGTAGCCATAGTGAATGGAACTAATTGCTTGAATTTAATATTGTCCAATGAATACACGGTCATTTTCAATGAACCGTTACCATTTGAACGAATACGTATCGCAGCGAAATGAGATATATTATCGCCGGACGAACCTTCAGATAATGCCGCTCCCTTCATCTCATTCTCCTATTAGCGCGGTGCGTATCGTAGGATTGGGTATTCTTTTTTCTTCATTTTCATAGTAACTGTCATGTCGTAATGTTTTATCTGGATGAATATAGTAAATTCCAGATATATCTATTGGACCCGGAATAAGTTCAACTATATTCTGAGCCATTCTCACCTCAATTAATGTACTAGATAAAATTTCAATTATATTCTGTGCATGATTAACTGCTATTGCCTTAATACCAAGTATTTCAACTACATTTTGTGATTCTCTTACAGGACTTGAATCACCTGATAATATTTCAGTTATATCCTGAGTTTGCCGAACTTCATCAGCCATGATTACGTAACCTTGTCAACACCAAATTGACCGTTATCAATTTCAGTTCTAGTAAATGTAGTTCCAGTAGCAGGATTAGTATCATAGGGGAAACAATTGTAGAAATATGTTTCATTAGGAATTGGTTGAGCAGGTGATTCGTAATTAGTTGAACCTTGTCGAACAACTGATTTGATCGTAGCCGCGCCCGGTACGGTCCTTCTCATCAAAATACATTGTTGAACTGCAATTGGAGTAATACTTGGATTACAATTCTCAAATTCATATGAATCAATCAAACCAACTGTAGTAGCACTATTATAATCTGTATCATCAGTAGGTGGAGCTTCATCCACATTCTGATAATTACTTACAGCAGGAGTAGGTGTCCATGTTGATGCAGCTCCTACTCCATTAGGTTTGATATAACTAATCGAAATATCTCCTAAGAAATTATTGTTTGGAGCAACTTGATCGGATAAATAGAAATCACACACTCTAAGTGTAAGAAAACCTTCAGGAGTAGTAGAAAATACAGATTGCATTCCAAAACAATATACTGAAGTCCATTCTGCTGTTGGTGGTGCAAAACCAGGATTATTTGTAGCAAATAAAACACCTGAATAATTCAGAATCTCAATTCCATTTGCTCTGATAACTAAACTTCCATCAGTAGCAGAATTAGTAGTACTAAGTGTCCATTTGAATTCAAGATAAGTCCAAGTTTCATCAACTAATGCACCAATTGTAGTAGCAAGTAAGCCAACTCCAGAACTAGCACTTATAGCTCCTCTCCAAACTGATAATGTTCCATCAGCATTAACTGAAACTACAAAATGGGTCCAACTACCATTCCAAACACCGAATAAAGAATCGACAGTAGTTTGTACAGTTATAGTATGAGGTTGTCCCCCAAAAACTTTACTTAAATCATGAATTTTAATTGCAAATCCACAGATTCCACTTCGTTGTGGTGACCAAACTCCCGTTTGTCTCCAATTAGGAGACTTAACTAAAACTCCAGAATTAGAATTATTACCAGTAGATATACGTTTGAGACAACCACCATTTCTACCTTCAGTTGGCTCAATAGTCCAAGTACATGCAAAATCACTCTTTGAAGTCCATTTACGCTGAATATCAGACGTAGCATAATGGGAGAAACCATCTATGAAAAGGACAGCCATCATCAACTCCTTATGCTTTATCCAATGCTCCAACCATCACCTTACTAGTTTCAATTATTGCAAGCGTGGATATCTTTACATCGAATATCCACTTAGCCCACTTCACATTCTTCGGATCTAATCCATTCCCATAATCTATATACAATAAATTATTTCGCATAGGTGGAGGAAGTGTAATCCAAATCTTCTTACTGATTGAATCATTAATTACTTGAATGTAACGAAAATCATTACGATTCAATCCAAGCCATAAATCCTCAATTTTCCAACTTAATTCAGGTCTAGCATATGTTCCATTGAATAACATGAAACCAGACCAATCAGTTATCAAAAGATAATCGATGTTTACTCCACCAGTATCTAATACTGTAGCGATACCATGAACTGACGCGCCGATACCCTCATCTATCTTTTCAGGGAGCCACGATGATGGTACGTCCTCGTTATCGACGTAAGCCAGTGTGCGTGTATCCTTGAAAAGATATAGAACATCGCGCATTTCCTGACAGTTAGTGAGAGCATTTCCATCTAATGGAGCTATAATCAATCCTTCTACTTTATCAATGGATTCAGGTTCACCAGCATTAGATACTCTAGCTACAGATCGATTATCAGCTTGACTAGTATCTTCAGTTCCATCCTCTTTCTTAGGATATGTATTTTCACCTACTAGAACTAATCTACCATGATATGTAGTTAATGAAACTCCTGCTGGAATTTCATCATAATTATCAATCAGATACGAAGCATCTTCAAGTAAATCCGAATCATAATAAGATACAGTTTTTTCCGTAGCGGTGTTATTTTCGAGGGTTCCTTCTGGGATAAAGAAGAATTGATACCCTTTCTGATCTCCGTTGTATTCTGGAATCCACTTGGTCGAAACAAGATGACGCTTCTTTACAAATGTTTCCGATGATGTGGGAATATGTGATACCTTAACTGCCTTCTTTACGTCTGTATAAGTACACGCGCCGAATCGTTCCGGTCCTGGTGCAGTTAAATAGCCCGTATCAGTCTCATATACTACGGCGACTAGATGATAACCAAAATCACAGAATCCCTCTGTAGGAGATTGTTGAACTAATAGACCACCATCATCAGGAGGTACAGTTCCAGCTCCCGGTACATATATTGGATGTGCTCCACTAGCATCATCATCTGCAATATCAACGATTTTGTTAACAGTTGTGTTATCTGGAATAACTTCTACGACGTAATACGTATAAGTAGATTGATTTGCATCCTTATACACATCATGTGCAATTGCCTGAGTTCCTACTACTGTCCGTGATGTAGTTCCAGGTGGTCCAATTGGAATATTCTCTAATTGAATCTGTTTCTTACCCGGCGCATCGACTACTGGAAAGATTGGAAGGGGACCAAGAGGCCCACCATTAAATGCTACAGCGAATACATGAATCCCGGCGAATATCTTTCCATCAGTCGTAGTATTATGTGCAATAAATGGCTTCTTAGCAGTTTCCGGCGAACCTAATATACCATTTCGGGGTGGAAATCCAGCAGCTTTACGTGCTTGAGTTCCATCACCCTTATAAACATAAAGAAATTCATTTTTAACACCTAATTGAACATTTTTACCTAATGTATTGACGTAATTCTTGAATGGAGTGATGTAAGCGCGCCCATTATAGGCCACAAATCCAAAATCTTCCATAGTTGGAATAGTTAAAATAGGCCCATACATCACATTCTTATCAATTACATGATATAATAGTCCACCTTCTTTCAAAACTAGAAGGGATTGACCAGATTGCATCACATAATCATACATTCTAACTACTTTTTTCAATGGAGAAGATAAACTTTGATATTTATCAAGTGGATCACGAGTCATTACAGACGAATTTGCATATTGTACATTATCAGCTTGAATGAAATGATCTAATGGACATGAATCAACATCTCCACGATCATACAATCCATTGAATTCCTCTATAATAATAGGTTCGTGATCCCGCAATCCTGGCATTACATCACCCCTCTAGCCTTATATGATGCACGGAATGGTCTACGTCGAGTGAATATCTCCTGTCTACCCTTATTCCCTATTCCGAGCAGCCTCTCCATAGCACGTTCGGCTTCACCATCTAGAATTTCGGCGCGCGTCTGATTCTCACCGATGAACATGCTACACAGCGCAGCAGTCTTGTACGCAAGGAATGAACGCGCTCCAATAGTTCCAATGATTGAAGTATCATCAACAGCTAACTGAATAGGTTGACGAACATACTTCAATTGAATTTCCCTCGCTCCAGTAGCTCCATTCGGATTGAATTTGATACATTGATCTTCCCACATCCAATACATTAATGAACTGCTAACTGGAAAATGCTGAATGAATTCCTTACGAACTAACTGAATATATGAATCCGAACTACCCGCGACTCTTTCTCCGACCTGCTGAATTTCAACTAAATCAATTGGATAGTGTGGTGTTTCAACATGTTCAGTTGGAGTCAACATATTCTTACCGATTGGAAGCATGATAGCAGCCGAAGTTAAATTACTAGGCGAAGCATTAGATTCCTCTAGATTTTCAGATAATTCATCGATAGCTATATTAAGATAAGGTAACTGTGCAATATAAGTATAGTCAGTTTTAGCAGGATCGTTCATAAGTGCAGCTGAACGATCCATTACCTGTGCTGCTGTTAGACTTGTGGTAGACATATGTAAAAAGTGGCAGTAACTCGATTACGATCAGGAGAGTTAGAATCGTAATGCCCAGCGAGTTACTGCCACATCTCCTATTGAACAGTTCCGAATAAGGAACCTTCAAAAATCTTCTTCGCTTCGTTGTAGGAAATATTTCGTGCCTTCGCTATCATCGTAATAGTTCCTATATGTTTTTGTCCATACATTTGTTTCCATTTAAGAATAATTTCTCTAATTTTTTCCCTTCTTCTACGTCCCATAAAAGGGTAAATAGTCATCATCCATTGAATTGCTAAACTTCCGGAAACACTAAAATAATAACGAGTTTTACAATTTTCTCTAGTTTCAATTCCAATTTTAGCTGTAGGCGACATTAAACTTCTAGCTTTAGATATAATATCTTCATCAGTCATAAGTACTTGAATAGCTGGACCCTTTGAAAAGGCAAAGGAACCCTCACCTTCAAGAAGTCCAGCCAACCAAGCAATATCTATGGTAGTCATTGTGCAAACTGTATGTTTAGCTTTTTGGCTAAATCGGGATCTGCAACCGCCTTACATGTCGGACATACAGGGAATTGACCATTCCTCAGTGAACCACATGCAACACATCGAACTAATTCGGCAGTTTGTAAATCGCCTAGCCAGGGCTTTTGAGTGATATTCAGTTCCTTACATGCAAGCCGCGCATCTTCTGATATCGAGAGTGGATTACCATTACTTCTTGACCACAGAATATCAGCGATACGAACTAGCTCTAGAAACCATTTACGTTGGAATGCCAAGTACTTGAGTATGATTGGTTGATGTTCCTTCTTTACACTCTCTGCATTCCATTCACCAGGCAAATAGAACAAGCCCGGCATCTGATCTGACATATTACATGCGAGTAATCCATTACAGTAATCTTTCACAACTGAATCGGCTACTGAAATAGATGATACAGGGATTTCAAGTAGTGGCTGCGTATCATCGATTTCTTTCCACCAGCTCGATGTACCTACGACTAGGCAGCTAGGTTTATCGAAACTACCAGGAGGCACATCGAATAGACCTGGTGATATTGTAGCTTTACGCTCCTGAATTCTTTTTGGAAAGATTGAAACGATAGTGGACTTATCCAGCGGATTTTTTGGCGCAGGAATAAGTCTACGATTCTGTCCATGAATACCTGGAAATTCACCTACTGTAATCATTTCTCATCTCCGTAATTTCTGGGAACTGTTACGCCCTGCTTATACGCGAGCGCATCACCTACGTCAGTCTCGTTACCGAATAATTCCTGGTGAAGCTCTTTGATTCGATTCTGTCTAACTTCTTCTGACGTATCAGGATCGACGTACTTAGTCATAGACTTTTTGCCTAAAGCCGCGTACACGGTATCAACGATGAATAGAATAGCCTGCATCGAAGGAAATATGTCGAACGTGTATATCGGTTCATAGCTTAATCTAGATACAGGTAATTCATCTTGCTGAAAGTCAGGAACGAGTACTAATCGTTCCAATACCCACTTGGATCTAATGTATGGATACTTCTTTACCTCAAAGACTTCAGGATATAATAATTGAATACCTTCAGGAGTTGAATCCATTCTTCTTTTTTCTAATTGCGTGTCCGACCAAGATAATCTCCATATGGATTGACCCGTCACGGTATCCATTCCATACAAATCAGTAATTTGTTGATTCAGACTTTCAATTCTTTCCATTATGCTATCTCATCTTTCCAGGTAGTTCGTTTCAAGTAATCAATTATTTTCAATATTAAATTTTCATCATCATTTATAAGTCCTAAAACTGCATTACATTTCACACATAGTAATCCTCTAATTTCACCAGTTTCATGATTATGATCTACTGCCAATCTCCTTCCAGAAATACAAGGTAAACGGCAAATTGCACATCCATTCTGTTGAAATTCAGCTAGTTTATCATATTCTTCAATAGTCATTCCAAAACTTTTCATTAAATTAGTTTCTCTAACTTTATTTGCACCTATTTCCTGATAACGTTTTCTATTATAAGCTCTTACACATTCTTGACATTTTAAATAACGACTACCAGAACTAACCCAAACTGTATTAAGTTCATTTAATAAAATTCCACAATCCTTACAATGAGTTCCTCTTTTACGTTTATTCATAAATTATCCCTATTGGAATGGTCTACTCAATGGTGGCTTACATTTTCCAAAGATTCCATTTTCAATCCTAAAAATCACATTGTCCATTATTTCTTCACACGCTGGACAATATTCCACATTACTAATGTGTCTCCGATTAGTCATATATGACCAATCTTCGCTACAATTAGGGCATGTGGCCCACTCCAATCTAATTACTCTTGGAGCGGGCCTACACGCTAGACGCCTGATTCGACGTACCACTTTCCAGTCGATTTCACAAAGGTCAAAGTAACAGCACGATTTTGAGCCATTGTGATACCTACTAGGATATTACCAGAGGTACCAAGAATCACAGCACCGTCAGTTGGAATCAACACAACAGTTCCACTAAATCCACCCCCGAAATTGGGTAGAATAGTATTGACCTGTGTTGTTCCAGTGACTTTCACGATGTCAGACTTAGCACTGATTGAAGCTGCACTTGCTACAGTGCTTTCTGACATTTTGGTTGTAGTACCGGGAATCATCGTCCACCTCCACCTTGATGATTCGAGTTAACCAACTGCGTGATATTTTGCAGTTGAAGTATTGTACACAAGCAACATTGCTTCACCAGCGACTGATGCCTTGGTGTTAGCAATGTTATTTCCCGCTGTAATACCAGCCGTACCCGCGAACACGAGACAAATCGCATGTGGACTAGTTACAGGCGGTGTGATTGTGGTAATCGCCGTATTACCTGTCAACACTGTCAACCCAGGACCGGGTACAAGTGTTGCGGCTGATGCCATAGTTGACGAAGGTGCGCCCCACGGCAAATACCGTTGCCAATCGGATTCTGCTGCCATTTTAGTATCCTACTGGAAC
>Ga0137428_1001063_pt1 | contig 11126 bp, 9 predicted proteins | sample EasRivERMZT718_2_FD_102305 | JGI IMG/M metagenome (GOLD analysis project Ga0137428, IMG submission 102305) | Soil microbial communities from meander-bound floodplain in the East River, Colorado, USA - East River MetaG ERMZT718_2 | ecosystem: Environmental > Terrestrial > Soil > Floodplain ...
TCGCGCGGCAGGCCGATCGGTGCGAGGACCTCGAGCGCGCGCTCGAAATCTTGCGCGCCGATCTTCTCCTCGAGCGTCTGGCGATCGAGGAACATGGAGGCTTCGAGGAAACGCTCCCGCGAGTACGGGTCGGGCACGAACTCGAGCATCAGGCTCTTCGCCGCATCGAACCGCTGGCGCACCACGGCCGGAAGCTCGGCGAGCCTCGCGTCGGCGACGTGGATCGTGCCGTAGACGTGGCTCGGTGCGACACCTTTCTTTTCGACGCGCCAGAGCAATCCACGCTCGAAGCGGCGGGCATGGGCGCGCGCCGGGAGCACGGCGAGCAGCAGCGCCGTCAAGAAGGCCCTGCGTTTCATCGCCTGGGTCCGATCATCGCGTCGGCGCGCACCCAGCGGTCGAAGTCCTGTGCGCTGACGTAGCCGAGCGCGAGCGCCGCCTCGCGCAGCGTGCTGCCTTCGCGGTGCGCCTTCTTCGCGATCTCGGCGGCGCGGTCGTAGCCGATATGCGGCGCGAGCGCGGTCACCAGCATGAGCGAGCGCTCGAGGAGCTCGCGGATGCGTGCCTGGTCGGCCTCGATGCCGCGCACGCAATGCTCGTCGAACGACCGGGAGCCGTCGGCGAGCAGCCGCGCGCTCTGCAGGAAAGCGTGGATGATCATCGGCTTGTAGACGTTGAGCTCGAGGTGGCCGGAGGCCGCGCCGATCCCCACCGCGACGTCGTTCCCCATCACCTGTGCGCACAGCATCGTCAACGCCTCGGCCTGGGTCGGGTTGACCTTGCCGGGCATGATCGAGCTGCCGGGCTCGTTTTCAGGGATACGCAGCTCGCCGAGGCCGGAGCGCGGGCCGGAACTGAGGAGCCGGATGTCGTTCGCGATCTTGGACAGCGCGGCGGAGAGGGTCTTCAGCGCGCCGTGCGCGAACACCAGAGGCTCGTGGCCGGCGAGCGCCGCGAACTTGTTCGCCGCCGGAATGAAGGGCAGCATGGTCTGGCCGCGCAGATTGGCGCAGACCTGAACGGCGAAGTCGGGATGGGTATTCAGCCCGGTCCCCACCGCCGTACCGCCGATCGCAAGTTCATAGAGGCCAGGCTGCGCTGCGTTGATCGCTTCGGCCGCGTGCTCGAGCTGCGCCACGTAGCCGGAGAACTCCTGGCCGAGCGTGAGCGGCGTGGCGTCCTGCAAGTGGGTGCGGCCGATCTTCACGATCGACTGGAAGGCCGCGGTTTTCGCCTCGAAGGTCCTGGTCAGCTGCTGCACCGCGGACAGAACGTCGTCCACGGCGATTGCGGCCGCGATATGCATCGCGGTCGGAAATACGTCGTTCGAGGATTGCCCAAGGTTGACCTCGTCGTTGGGATGCACCAGCCGCTTCTGTCCACGCTCGCCGCCGAGGAGCTCGGAGGCCCGGTTGGCGAGCACCTCGTTCACGTTCATGTTGGTCTGCGTGCCCGAACCCGTTTGCCAGACCGAAAGCGGGAATTCCTCGTCGTGCGCGCCGGCGAACACCTCGTCGGCGGCCCTCTGAATCGCTACGGCCTTCTTCGGCTCGAGCAGCTTCAGGTCCGCGTTGACGATGGCTGCGGCCTTCTTGACCTGGGCCAGCCCGCGGATCACGGCGAGCGGCATTCGCTCGGTGGAGATGCGGAAGAAACGCCGGCTGCGCTCGGTCTGCGCGCCCCACAGCCGCTCGGCGGGCACCTCGATGGTGCCGAAGCTGTCCTTCTCGAGGCGTGAGCCGCTCATCGCGGCCCTAATGTTACTTCTGGTCCTGCATCCGGGCCTGATCCTGACCCTGTTTCTGACCCTCCACCTCCGCGTGCACCTTTGCCATGTCGATCGTCTTCGCCTGCGTGATGACCTGCTCGAGCGCCGAGCCGGGCAGAGCGCCCGCCTGCTGGAACAGGATCACTTTCTCGCGGAACACCATCAGCGTCGGGATGGAGCGGATGCCGAAGGCGCCGGCGAGCTCCTGTTGCTCGTCGGTGTTCACCTTGGCGAAGACCACGTCCGCATGGGCTTCCGAGGCCTTCTCGTAGACCGGCGCAAAGCCGCGGCACGGCCCGCACCAGGGTGCCCAGAAGTCGACGATCACCATCGGGTTCTCGTTGACGGTCTTCTCGAAGTTGTCCTTCGTGAGCTCCACGGTGGCCACGGCAGTTCCTTTCGGCGGTCGGTAAAAACGGGGGCGAGTGTACTCTAGACAGTCATGTACGTCGGCCGGTTCGCGCCCTCGCCCACCGGTCCGCTGCATTTCGGGTCGCTGGTCGCGGCACTCGCGAGCTGGCTCGATGCGCGCGCCGCGGGCGGCCGCTGGCGGGTGCGCATCGAGGACCTCGACGCGCCTCGCAACCAGCCCGGCGCGGCGGAAGATGTTCTGCGTACTCTCGAGCGGATCGGCCTCGCCTGGGACGGCGAGGTCGTGTACCAAAGCCAGCGCACAGGCTGGTATCGGGAAGTGCTGGGGCGGCTTGAAAAGCAGACCTATTGGTGCGCCTGCTCACGCCGCGAGATTGCCGATTCATCGCTCGGCCTCGCAGCCGACGGCGCGCAGATCTATCCCGGCACCTGCCGCAACGGGATCGCACCGGACAGGACGCCACGTGCGCTTCGGTTGAGAACCTCCGCGGAACGCATCGTGTTCGACGATCGCCTCCAGGGCCGTCAACAGCAGATCCTCGAGCGCGACGTCGGCGACTTCGTGCTGCATCGCGCCGACGGGCAGTTCGCCTACCAACTCGCCGTGGTAGTGGACGACGCCGAGCAAGGCGTCAGCGACGTGGTGCGCGGCGCCGACCTGCTCGACTCGACGCCGCGGCAGATCTACCTGCAACGTCTGCTCGGCTATCCGGAGCTGCGCTACCTGCACGTCCCGGCGGCGGTGAATGCGGCAGGCGAGAAACTCTCTAAGCAAACCGGCGCAGTGCCGATCGACCCTGCACGACGCCGCGACGAGCTGGCGCGCGCACTCGCGTTTCTCGGGCAGCCCCCGGCCGACGACCTCGCACAGGCGGTCCAAAACTGGGACCCGGCGCTCATCCCCGCGCGCCGCGCCCTGGCCGCAACACCGTAAGCAGCGCGGCAAGCACGAGCGCTAGCGAGGCGTATTCGGCCCAGCTCGGCCGCTCGCCGAGAAACAGGATGCCGCTCACCACGCCGACGACCGGGATGAGCAGCATGCTGATCGAGAACACGCTCACCGGCACCGAGGTGGCGATCTTGATCCACGCCCAGTGCGCGAAGGCGAAGGCGATGAACACGTTGTAGGCCGTGCCGAGCCAGGCAGTCACGCCGACCTCTTTCAGGGCATGCCAGTCCTCGAACAGGACGGCGCCGACGAGAATCGGCGCGCCGCCAAGCAGCATGATCCACACGGTATAGGACCCGGTCGGCATGCTGACCGGGAAGCGCTTCTGCAGCACCGTGCCGAGCGCCCAGGTCACCGCGGCGCCGAGCACCAGGAGCGAGCCGAGCGGCGCGCGGCCGAGACCCACGAAGCTTTCGAGGAGCAGGAGCGCCAGCCCGCCGAGGCCCAGCGCGAGACCGAGAAGTTTCGCGCCGGTGATGCGCTCGCGGAGAAACCACACCGACAACGGCACCGCCCAGACCGGCATGGTGTAGGCAAGGATCGCCGCGCGCCCCGAAGGGATCATGCCGACGCCGAAGGCCACCAGCATGTTCCAGCAAGTGATATTGAGCAACCCGAAAAGCCACAGCCGGCCCCATTGGCCGGTTGGCGGGGCGAGGCGCTGGCCGCCGGCGCGCAGGGCAACGAGCAGCACGGCGGCGCCCAACCACAGGCACAGGCTGCGGAAGGTCCATGGCGGCACTTCTGAAAGTCCAACTTTCAGAGCCGTCCAGTTGAAACCCCACGCGAGGGTGAGCGCGGCGAGCACCCACCATAGGCGCTGCGGCAGGTGATCGGGCTCAGCGGCGTTCAAGCCGTCGCCCGCAGCCGCATCGCCTTCATTCCGCGCAGTACCATGGAATCCATCCACTCGAGCGGCTCGCCGGCAAGCTCGAGATGCCGCCAGCGCCCGAGCACTGCGGGCAGCGCGATCTGGCCTTCGAGACGGGCGAGCGGAAAGCCGAGGCAGATGTGCGCGCCGAAGCCGAACGTGAGATGCGGCACGCCATTGCGCTCGAGATCGAGTCGTTCGGGATCGTCGTAGGCGCGCGGGTCCCGGTTGGCGGCATTCATGAGCAGGAACACCCGGTCCCCCGCCTGCAACGGCTTGCCATGCAAGCTATGCGGCTCCTGGACGATGCGCACCTGCGCCCCGATCGGTCCGTCGTAGCGCAGCAGTTCCTCGACCGCCGCCGGCGCGAGCGACCGATCGGCCCGCAGCTTCTCCAGCTCGTCCGGGAAGGCGAGCAGCGCGCGCAGACCGTTCGCGAGGTGATGGGTCGTAGTCTCGTGGCCGGCGAACAGCAGGAGGATGCACGTCGCGACCAGCTCGTCGTCGGAGAGCCGGTCGCCGGCATCGTCGAGCGCCATCAGCTCGCTCAGAAGGTCGCGCTGCGGCGCGGCGCGCCGGGCACTCACCAGCTCGCGGAAGATCCCCGCCATTTCGCGGGTCGCGGCCGAGGCGCGCTCGTACTTGCCGGACGCGTCCCGCGCGCTGCCGATGAAAAGCGCCATCTCGTCCGACAGGCGCTTCATGCGCGCGAGCTCCTCGCGCGGCGCGCCGAGCATGTCCATGATCACCAGCGCGGGCAGCGGACCGGCGAAGTCGGCGATGAAGTCAAATTCCTGTTTTTCAGAAAGCAAATCCAGGAGCCAGTGCGTGAGGCGCTCGACGTTAGGGCGCAAGGCGTGCATCGAGCGCACGTGGAATACCTTCGCCGCGAGCCGCCGCAGCCGTGTGTGCTCTGGAGGGTCGCGGAACACCATCCACAGGGTGAGATACCGGGAAAGCTCGGCGACCTTTGCCGCCTCGGGCTGCGGCAGCGTGGCAAAGAAGGGCCGCAAGCGATCTGACGACATGGTGGTATCCAGGCAAATGCGCTTGACGTCCTCGTAGCGGGTAAGCACCCAAGCCTTGAGCCGCGGGCTCCAGTGCGCCGGGTCCTCGTCCCGCATCCTGGCGTACAGCCGAAATGGATCCGCCAAGATGGTCGGATCATTAGGCTTGTAATCGATAGCGGGCACTAACTTAATCCTCTGCTTTGTAGTGATTGCTGCTACGCAACAAACTTCTTGACTTCAGTCGCCATCGGCCTACAATCCGTTTTGCTGCATTGCACCATAACCGCATTCAGACAGACCCAGGAGATTGAAATGTACGTAACCCCGGAACAGATTCAAACCGCAAACAAGACGAGCGTCGAAGCCCTGCTCGCCGTGGCGAACGCGCAGTTCGCGGCCTTCGAGAAGCTGGCCCACATCAGCGCCGGCGCCGTGAAAACCGCCTTCGAAGACTCGATCGCCAACACCCGTGCGCTGCTCAGCGCGAAGGATGTCCAGGAATTCGTGGCGCTGCAGAATTCCTTCGCCCAGCCCGCCATGGAAAAGGCCATCGCCTACTCGAAGAGCGTATACGAAGTCGCCACCGAGGCAAACGCCGAGCTCAGCAAAGTTGCCGAGCGGCGCGTCGCCGAGTGGAACGAAGGCTTCGTCGGCCTGCTCGACAAGGTGTCGAAGAACGCCCCCGCCGGCTCGGACGTCGCGGTCGCCGCGATCAAGTCGATGCTGGCCGCGAGCAACTCGGCGTACGACAACTTCACCAAGGTCGCGAAACAGGCGACCGAGATGGCGGAAGCCAACGTATCGGCCGCGACCGAAACCGTGAAGGGCCTCGCCAAAGCAAAAAAAGCCGCCTGAGCGCCAAACCGGGCAAGAAGAAAGCCCGATCTAGCGCAAAGCGCAAGCAGAAGCATCAAAGAAAAGCCCGCCGCTAGGCGGGCTTTGTTATTTGTACGGGAAGCCGCCCTCGCGCACCAGCCGGCGGAGGTTTTCCATAGCGGGCTCGACCTGCTCCGGATCGCCGCGCACGCCGAGCTCGACGTGGATCCGGCTTCCGTCCTTGCCCATCGACGGCAGGCTGAACACCTTGATGCCCCTGAACCCGGCCTCGACCGCCCGCATGGCCGGGATCAGCTGGCTCTCTCCCGCTTCGAACACCAGGATGGACTGCTCCCCCCATCTCTGGGCATCGAAGCGGTCCCGGTATTTCGTGTCCAGAACCCACTCCACCATCGGCCAGGCCATCTGCGGAAAGCCCGGCACGAAGTGGTGTTCGCGCAGCGAGAAGCCGGGGATCCGGTTCACGGGGTTGGGAATGATGCTCGAGCCCACGGGGAACTCGCCCATCTGCAAGCGCTGCGGCGTGACCTCGCCGCCGAAGCGGGCGCGGATCTCGCGCTCCGCCTCGGGATGAACTCTCAGCTCAAGATTCAAGGCCGCAGCGGCGCATTGCCGCGTATGGTCATCGGGCGTGGCGCCGATGCCGCCGAAGCTGAACACGACGTCCTTCGAATCCAGACTGCGACGCAGCGCAGCGGTGAGCCGCTCGGGATCGTCGCCCAGGTATTGCGCCCAGGCAAGGCGCAGCCCCCGCTTGGCGAGGGCTGCGATCAGGAAAGAAAGGTGCTTGTCTTCGCGCTTTCCGACGAGGATTTCATCCCCGATGATGAAAGCGCCGAACAATCAGGCCGCTTTCTTTGCCCAGCGCTGGAGATCCTCGAGGCCGCCGATGTGCTTGCCGTTCACGAACACCTGGGGAACCGTGCCGCGCCCGGTAATCGCGCCGACGACGCGCGAGCGGTCGCTGTGGTCGAGGCTCACTTCCGAGTACGCATGGCCGAGCTCCTGCAGCAGCGCCTTGGCCTTCGCGCAGTAGCCGCAGCCTTCTCTCGTCAGGATCGCGACCTGGTCGGGCTTCTTCGCCTTCGGATTGATGTAATCGAGCATCGTGTCGGCGTCGGAAACCTCGAACGGGTCGCCGGGCTTTTCCGGCTCGATGAACATCTTGTCGATCACACCGTCCTTCACCAGCATCGAATAGCGCCAGGAGCGCTTGCCGAAGCCGAGCTCGGTCTTGTCGACCAGCATGCCCATCTTCCCGGTGAACTCGCCGTTGCCGTCCGGCACCATCTGGATTTTGCCGCACTCCTGGGTGCGCGCCCATTCGTTCATCACAAAAGCGTCGTTCACCGAAACGCACAGGATGCGGTCCACGCCGTTGGCGAAGAACGCCGGCGCGAGCTCGTTGTAGCGCGGCACGTGGGTCGATGAGCACGTCGGGGTAAACGCGCCCGGCAGCGAGAACACGACCACAGTCTTACCCTTGAAAAGGTCGTCGGTGGTAAGGGTCTTCCAGTCGCTGTCCGTGCGGGCACGGAAGCTTGCCTGGGGGACTTTCTGGCCTTCGCGATTCTCAAGCACTGCACGCTCCTAGGTCGAAAATGGATTGACCCAGTCTAGGGAGGAGCGTTCCCCGCGGCCAATTCTTTGTTCGGATGAGCGCGATAGTCCGGCCTAATCGACTCCAGGGCGCCAAGCAGGTAGCGGATGAAGGCGAGCCCGAACACCACCGGGCCGATGAAGTTGACGAAGGGCACGTACGCCAGCAGGGCGAGCAGGAACCCGAGCAGGTACAGAGCGCCGCGCCGCTCGCGGAAAAGGCGCGTCATCTCGGCCGCCTCGGCGTGCTCGGCGAGAGCGTCGTACCGCAGCAGCCGCTGGTTGACCCAGGACAGGATCACGAGCGGAATGAGGGGCCAGAGCGGCGGCAGGATCCACAAGGGAATACTGACCACGAACATCGCCAGCATTCCGGCGAGCGCCACGATGCCGTTCCAGATACTGCCCGCGGTCCCGCCGCCGCGCCGACGCTCGAGCTGCGGAAAGGACCGCTCGGCGACATGGTCGACCATCTTCTGCATGCCGAACACGCCGAGGATGAAAAGCGCGGTCAGGTACACCAGCGGCACGAACAGCAGAAACAGGATCACGTTCGCAGCGATCAGCGTCGCGTCGCCGAAATCGAGGCGCACGTAGCCGAGCGCCGGCTCGATCCAGGGCTTGAGGAGTCCCGCCAGCCATAGCGCCAGGCGGGTCCAGAGGACGAGCGCCACCGTGCCCCACACGGCGACGGCGACGAGCATCGGCCAGAGCATCAGCCACAGCATGCGCGGGTGGAACAGGTTGATCAGGCCGTACCCGAGAGCGGCGAAAACTTTCATCTGCGAACAGTCTGCCAGAGTTTGGCGAGGCGTTTCGTGGAAACGGGGACCGGCGTCTTGAGCTCCTGCGCGAACAGGGACACGCGCAACTCCTCGAGCAGCCAGCCAAACTGCTCAAAGTCGGCGTTCGACGCGCCATGGCGCGCGCGCGCGGCAGCTTCGCGGCGGTACGGCTGCTCCAGCGACGAGAGCTCGGCGGCAAGGCGTGCGTCGCGCGCGGGGTCGGCGCGCAGCTTGTCCAGCCGCATCGACGCCGCCTTGAGATAACGCGGCAGGTGCTGCAGCCGCTCCCAAGGCGTGCGGGCGAGCCAGCCAGGCGCGAGCAGGCGGGCCACTTGCTGCTTCACATCCTCGCCTTGCGCGGGGAATGTCTTGGCCATGAGGTTCAACTTCTTCTCCAGCGCCGCGCGCTCGGCGAGGATGCCGCCCGCAGTGCGGGAGATCTCCTGTGCAATGAGGGTGAAGCGGCTGCGGCCCTCGTCCAGCCGCCGCGCGAATTCAGCCTGGAGGGTTGGGACCGAGTCCTGGAGGAAGGTGCGCGCGAGCGCGGCCGCGATAACCTCGGCCTTCAGCGGGCCGAGGACGACGTCCTTTGCGAGCGAGCGCTCGATGTCGCGGATGCGGTCGCGGAACGCGATCGCGAGCAGCCGCAGCACGCCGGCGCGGTGCAGCTCGCGCGCCTTCTCCGGCGAATCGAACACTTGCAGCGTGACCGCATCCCCGGTGTCGACCAGCGCCGGATACCCCATGAGGGTATGGCCGCCGCGGCTGATTTCCATGAGCTCGGGCAGATCGCCCATGGTCCACCCCGTGTAGCGCTCTCCTTCGTCGACGGGGGCTTCCTGCTGAAGAATCGCCTCGGTCTTCCCGCCGAGCGCGCGCTTCAGCGCCGGCAGGTTCCTTCCCATGTCGATCTGACGGCCGTCTTCGTCCAGAACGCGAAAGTTCATGTGCAGGTGCGGCGGCGCCGAATCGGGCCGGAAGGAGTCGAGCGGAACATCGAGGTTCAGCTCGTCGCGGACGTAGCGGCGCAATGCCTCGGCCAGCGGCAGATCCGAAGGCGCGACGGCTGCGGCGAACAGTGCTGCGAAGTCGTCCAACGCCCCGAGCTTGTGCCGCAGGCGCTGCGGCATCGACTTCGCCAGCGCCTTGACTTTCTCCTTCAGCAGGCCGGGCACCAGCCATTCGGTCCGGGCCGCCGGCACCTGGTTGAGAAGCGCGAGCGGCACGGTCAGCGTCACGCCGTCGCGCGCCGATCCGGGCTCGAAGTGGTACTCGAGGGGATAGCGGTTCGGTCCGAGCTCGAGCGAGGGCGGAAAGTTTTCGGTCGTGATGCCCGCCGCCTCGTGGCGCATCAGGTCCTCGCGCGCGAGGTGGAGCAGCCGCGGCCGCGCCGCCTCCGCCTGGCGTCGCCAGCGTTCGAATGTTTCTGAAGAATTGATTTCCTTGGGAATCCGCTCGTCGTAAAACGCGTGGATCAGCTCGTCGTCCACGAGGATGTCCGGGCGCCGGGACTTGTGCTCGAGGCGCTCGATGTCGGCAACCAGGCGCCGGTTGTGCGCGAAGAACGGCGCGCGCGTGTCGAGCTCGCCCCCGACGAGCGCCGAGCGGATGAAGATGTCGCGCGCGAGGTCCGGGTCGAACGGCGCGAACGGCACCCGCCGGTTCGCATACACGGGCAGGCCGTAAAGCGTGCCGCGCTCGAGCGCCACGACCTCGCCGCGGTCCTTCTCCCAGTGCGGGTCGCTGCGGCTGCGCTTGAGGAGGTGCGACCCGATCTCCTCCAGCCAGCGCGGCTCGATGCCGCCGACGGTGCGTGCGAAGAGACGCGTGGTCTCTACCAGCTCGGCGGCGACGATCCACTTGCCCGGTTTCTTGGTCCACGAGCCGGGATGCACCCAGAACTTGATGCCGCGCGCCCCGGTATACGCGTTCTCTTCGTCGCGCATGCCCACGTTGCCGAGCAGCCCGGCGAGGAGCGCGCGATGGATAGCACGGTAGCCGTCGGCCTGGTCGGTTCTTACAGAAGACTCTGACGAGTCCAGCGCCTGCTTCAGCTGCTCCTGGACGTCGCGCCATTCGCGCATGCGCGGATACGACAAGAAGTTGTCCCGGCACAGGCGCCGCAACCCGGGCTCGTCCTGCAGCTTCCAGAGCTTGAGCAAGGACAGGAAATCCGACTGCTCGTCGGCGAAGCGGGCGTGGCGCTCATCGGCGGCGCCCGCGCGCTCGAGCGGCCGCTGGCGCGGATCCTGGACCGAAAGGGCGGCGGCGATGATGCGCACCTGGGCGAGGCAGCCTTCGGCGCGGGCGGCGACCAGCATGCGCGCGACGCGCGGATCGAGCGGCAGGCGGGCCAGCTCCTGCCCGACCGAGGTCAGGTTTTTCTCTTCATCGACGGCGCCGAGCTCGGCGAGAAGGTCGTAGCCGTCGGCAATGGCGCGGGGATTCGGCGGGTCGACGAAAGGAAACGCCTCGACCTCGCCAAGCCCGAGGCTTTTCGCGCGCAGGATCACCGAAGCGAGCGAGGAGCGCAGCAGCTCCGGGTCGGTAAAAGCCGGCCGCTTCGCGAAGTCCTCCTCCGAATACAGGCGGATGCAGATCCCGTCGGCGACGCGGCCGCAGCGGCCGGCGCGCTGCTGCGCGGCGGCCTGCGAGATCGGCTCGACGCGCAGCATCTCGACCTTGTTGCGGTAGCTGTAGCGCTTGACGCGCGCATCGCCGGTGTCGACGACGTAGCGGATGCGCGGCACGGTGAGCGAGGTCTCGGCGACGTTGGTCGCGAGAACGATGCGGCGCTCCTTTCCCGGCTTGAACACACGGTCCTGCTCCGCCGTGGAAAGCCGGGAGTAAAGCGGCAGGAGCTCGACACCTTTCGGACCTTTCCTCCGGAGCGTGTCCGCGGCATCCCGGATCTCGCGCTCGCCGGGCAGGAACA
>Ga0137428_1001064_pt1 | contig 11124 bp, 10 predicted proteins | sample EasRivERMZT718_2_FD_102305 | JGI IMG/M metagenome (GOLD analysis project Ga0137428, IMG submission 102305) | Soil microbial communities from meander-bound floodplain in the East River, Colorado, USA - East River MetaG ERMZT718_2 | ecosystem: Environmental > Terrestrial > Soil > Floodplain ...
ACTCCACGAAAATATGACTTGTGGTGCGCCCCACTGACTCTTGGGGCGAATTGCCTTGCCTGCTGATGACCCTTGCCGCTACTCGTTCTGCATCTCGCGAAGGACGGATGGGGCGGGGGACTGTCGGTTGGTCCTCCGTTTCGTCCACGAGTTATGACTTTTGGGGCGGATTGCCTTGCGGGTCAAGCGCGGCGTTCGGTTATGCTACCGTATGCGACCCTCGCGTGCCGTCCGCGGGACGGCTGGGTTCTTTACCGGCCTCCTGGTGGCATTGGCCTGCGACAACGGCTCCGGTCCCGGCATTACACTCGACGTCACTCCCGATTCGATTCAGCTCGTTCGCAACGACACTGTCCGGCTGTCGGTCGCGGCTGTCAACGGGGATGGGCAGCTGGTCACCGGGGTGGCGGTGACGTTCGAGTCCGCCGATACGACGATTGTTACAGTCACCAACCTCGGTCTGGTCCGTGCAGGAATAAAACTGGGAAACACGACTGTTCGTGTGAGCGGCGGCGGAGCGCACCGGACCATCCCAGTGATTGTGTACGTGCCCCCCGCGTTTATCGTCGTCGGTCCCAGTGATACGCTCATTACACGCGGCGCGACTGTGCAAATGCAAGCGAGCGTCTTCGACGCGAACAGCCTTCCCATCACAGGTGTCACACCAACCTGGGAATCGACGGCCCCGGCGCTGGTGAGTGTGAGCGCGACGGGACTGGCTCGCGGGGACAGCGCCGGCGGGGAGGCGTTTATCGTCGCGCGGCTCGGCGCCGTCTCGGGTACCGCGCGAGTGCGGGTCCGCGGTCCGACAACCATCGTCGTCATCCCGCAGGACACGACAGTCGATCCGGGCGATACTGTGCGCTTCCAGGCACGCGTGTACGATCAGCTGGGTGATTCAATTCCCGGCGCCACGGTCGTGTGGGAAACAAACAATCCTGGCCTCGTCACAATGACCTCCGCAGGCACCGCGCGCCCGATCGCGGACCGCTCCGGAATCGCATCGATCATCGCGCGGTCCGGCCCGGCTTCCAATTCTGCGAAGCTTACCGTCCGCGATACGACGATCCTCGGCAACCGCGTGTCGGTCGCGGGTACTCCATACGCTGCGGCGATCAGCGTGAACGGCGTAGCCTACGTCGTGACTCTCGGCAGCCAGCTGTGGCGGGCGGATCTGCCGTCGCAAACGTTCGAGCCGGGCGCTACCGTCGGCTCCGTTCCGACTGAGGTTGCGTTCAACTCCACCGGTACCCTCGCGTACGTGACGAACCAGTACAGCAATAGCGTGAGCGTCGTCGATGTGGCGACCGATTCCGCCATCGACGTCATTCCAGTCGGGAATCGCCCCTTTGAGGTGATCGTCGAGCCCGGCGACTCGATTCTGTGGACCGGCAAGATCGATAGCCTGTATGGCATCCGGCTCGCCACTAAAGAGATCATCGCGCGTTTCTACATCGGGCACGTGGGGAATGGAATCGCGATCGCGCGGGATACGCTCTTGTACGTGAGCACGCACGAAACCGGGACCGTGGTCGAGGTCAACCTGAAGACTCGGACGCTCGGTCGCACCTTCAGCGTCGGGGGTGTGCCGCAGAAGCTGGCGCTTTCCGCCGATGAGAACACGCTCTACATCGCGAACCAGGCGGGATATGTACAGTTCTGGAATCTGGTTTCGGGCGTTCAGGACGGAACGGACCTCGCGCTGCCCGTGGGAGCCGCCTATGGCATCGCTCGGCGACCGACAACGGGCAAGCTCTATGTCACCACCGCTTACTTCGGTGGCGGCGCCATCTTCATACTTGACCCGGTCATGCGAGTGTTCACCAATGGCGTCGCGACGAACGGCTCGACACGAGAAGTCGTATTCGATTCGAGTGGCTTGGGCTTTGTGCCGAACGAGAATGGCTGGGTGGACTTCATCAAGTAGCGGATTATCGTTCGGGGCACATGCCGAGCGCCGAAGACGTCAAATCCTGGTACAACCAACACTACGCCGCGAAGGGATTGCAGAGCATGCGTCCCGCCGCGGCGTATCCCGTTTTTCTCGACCTGCTCGGCGCCACGACGGGCACCCGGCTACTCGACGTGAGCTGCGGCACCGGATCGCTGCTCGCAGCAGCGCAGGAACGCGGCGTCGCGTCGGTGGGCATTGATCTCTCCGACCAGGCGGTGAAGCTCGCCAAGCGCGTGGCGCCGGCCGCCGAAGTCACGGTCGGGGCAGGAGAGACCTTGCCGTTCCGCGACGCCTCATTCGACTGCGTCAGCTGCCTCGGATCGCTCGAGCATTTTCTGGACATGGGCCAGGGGCTCGAAGAGATGAAGCGCGTCGCCAAGCCGAGCGGCCGGTTCTGCATCATGGTGCCGAATCAGGATTTCATCGGCTGGAAGGTGATGGGCCATCAGGGCACGGCCCAGCAGGACATCAACGAACATCTCCTGCCGCTCTCGGACTGGCGCCGGCTGTTCGAGCAGCACGGCTTGGCCGTGCGGCAAGTGGTCCCGGATCGCTGGCACGCGGTGCGCTGGCGCGCTCCGGGTGCGCGCGGTCTGAAACGGCTGGTTACCGGGCCGGCGCTGGAGGCGGCGTGGCGGCTGATCCCGCTCCGCTGGCAGTATCAGTTCGTGTTCGTGCTGGAGCGCGATACACGGCGTCCCACTTCGCCATAATCTCCGGCCACCCAAACGCGCGCCGCACCCGCTGCTCGCCGGCCGAGCCGAGCCGGGACGCGAGCGCGGGGTCTCGCGCCAGGCGTTCGAGTGCCTGAGCCAGAGCCGCCGGATCACCGGGTGGGACCAGCAGGCCGCTCGTGTCATGCTCCACGATATCCGTGATCCCGCCGATGTCGCTCGCCACCACCGGAATGCCGTAGCTCATCGCTTCGAGCAGGACCACACCCAGTCCCTCGGTATCCCCACGCGCGTCGAGGATCGACGGGAGGACGAGCACGTCTGACCGCGCGTAGCCGGCGCGCAGCTCTTCATCCGATACCCGCCCCAGAATCTCGACACGATCTCCGAGGCCCGAATCCTTCGCCCGAGTTTCGAGGGCCTGCCGTTCCGGTCCATCGCCAATCACCACGAGTCGCGCGCGCAGCTCCGCCGGCATTCGCCGCACGGCGTCGATCAGGTTCTTCACGCCTTTGCGCTCGACCAGCCGCCCCACGAACAGGACTTGGAATCCGCCCCCCCCCGCGTGGAGCCGAGCCTTCGATTCACCTTCGGCGAACGGCAGCGTGTAGGGAATGACGACCACCGGTGCTTTCCCGAAGCGGGCGATTTCACGTGCCGTGTACGATGAGATCGCGACGATCGCATCGGAGATGCGCAGTGCCCAGCGCACGAATCCGCGCAGCCACGGCAGCGAGCTCTGCACCCAGCGCAACTCGACGCCGTACCAGGTCGTGACCAGACGCGGGCCAGGCTGTTTGCTCGCGCGTTTCCCCATCCAGCCGAACAGCGCGTGCGGCACCGGCCAGTGGACGTGGATGATGTCGTAGGAGCACCGCCGCATGAGCCGGCGAATACCGAGGATACCGCCGAGGACGTAAAAGAGCGGGAGGATCTTGTAGAGGAGCGAGCGCCGCATCCGATCGGGCGTCGCTTCGTCGTGGGTCAGGTCCTCCCAGCGGGCGAAGAAATAGCGGAACCGGTGGACCGGAATCCCGTCGAACGACTGGTTGCCGCCGCCCTTGTAGGCGGAGGTGAACACCTCTACTTCATGTCCGTCGGCCAGCAGCCGCTTAAGCAGCGCCACCAGCCAAGGCACGATCACGTCGTCCCTGGAGCGCGGAAACGCCGTCAGTACGTGGAGAATTCGCATCGGAAGTGCTGGTACTATACCGCTTTCGGCCTTCCGCCGGGCAGTGGTATCTTACGCGACCCAAAACGCCCTGTGTCGACGATCTCCGGAAGCCCCCCTCCCGCATCGCCCGGTCTGCCGCGCCCCGTCCGTGGCAGGTGGTGGATGCGTGCGCTCCAGGCCGTCGTCCTGATCGGGGCCGGGTACTACCTGTACCGCCAAACCGCTCCTCATTGGCCCGACATCCGAGGACGACAGTTCGCCTGGCACCCGGGGGCCCTCGCCCTCGGCTCCGCCATCGTCGTCCTCACGCTCGCCGTTTTGCTCGGCGCCTGGATCACCAGCCTGCGCTGGTGCGCGGCTCGAATCAGCGCGCTCGATGCGGCCAAGGTCTGGTTCACCTCAAACCTGGCGCGGTTTCTTCCTGGCGGCGTGTGGCAGTTCGCGAGCCTGGCGGTGATGTCGTCACGCTACGGCGTGAGCCCGACGGTCACGACCGCGACCGTGCTGCTCGAGCAGGTCGTTTTGCTCCTCACAGGCCTTGCCGTTGTCGCCGTCTTTACGCCCGCGGTGTTGCAAGCCGCATGGTGGCAGGGAGCGTTGGTCGCCGGCGTGGTTCTGGGCGTCCTCATGCTGGCGCTTCCCGGTGGCAGGGTGGGACGCTGGCTCTCGCGCCACATCCCGAGCCTCAGCTTGGTCTGGTCACAGCTGCGCGCAGCGCAACTGCTCCTGTTTTTCGTCATTTTGATTGTCCCGTGGCTCCTGTACGGAACCGCATTCAGGCTGCTCGCGATCGGTTTGCTCGGTGGCGTGAGCGCGCCGTGGGGCTTCTACATCGCCGCATTCACCGGGAGCTATCTCGCCGGCGTGATCGCCGTGTTCGCGCCGGCGGGGCTATTCGTGCGCGAGGCCGCGCTGATCAGCGTGCTGACTCCGGTCCTCGGGGGAGGGGATGCCGTGATTCTGGCCATCGCGTCGCGCATCTGGCTGACCGCGCTCGAAATCGTGTCGGGAGTCGTCGTGCTGGCGCTCCCCAGCCCCTCGGGCGTGTAACATGACGACCGCGACCCGAACCCCGAGCCCGCCCCTCGAGACCATCGAGTTCACGCCCACGCGCCCGAATCTGCTGGCGCTCGCCATTCTGGCGTTCTTCGTCGTGCTCTTGTCGCTGCCGATGCTCACGGGGCAGTGGCTCGCCTCGCCGCATGGCGATCAGTACGCGAGCGCGTACGCCTTCTACCAGTGGGAAGCGTCGGAGTGGCGCGCGGTGGGGACGCTGCCGCTGTGGAATCCGATGATCATGGGAGGATTGCCGTTCATCGCGGTGGTGACCCACGGGGAGATTCTGTATCCGACGGCACTGCTGCGGGCGTTCCTGCCGGTCCATGTCGTGATGAACCTGGGATTCTTCATTCATTACTTCCTGGCCGGATACTTCACCTATCTCTTCCTGCGGCGGCTGGCGGTGTCGTGGACGGGGGCGGTGACGGGCGCGCTCGCCTACCAGCTCACCGGTCTCCTGATTTCCTATGTGCAGCCGGGTCACCCCGGCAAGTTGTTCGTGTCGACGATGCTGCCCCTGGCGTTCCTGGCGCTCGTCGTGGCGCTGCGGGACCGCCGCTGGTGGGGCTATCCACTGCTGGCGGTGGCGGTCGCGCTGTGCCTGCTGAGCCCGCACGTGCAGGCGACGTACTATCTGCTGATCGCGGCCGCGCTGTTCGCGCTGTACCTGACGTTTGGCGAGCCATCAGCCGAGCCGCTCGGCCCGCGAGTCACGCGCCTCGCGCTCACGCTCGGCGCGGTAGTCGTCGGATTCGGCATCGGGATGCCGCAAATCCTGCCGTTCCTCGAGTACATCCCGCATTCGCCCAGGGCAGGGGGCTATTCCGTCGGCTACTCCGGCTCGACCTCATTCGGGATCCCGTGGGATCACATCCCGGAGTTTTTCCTCGGCGGGTTTACCGGCGCACCGGAAGAATACTGGGGCTCCAACCCGCTCAAGCTGCACTCCGAATACCTTGGCCTCCCCGTCATCGCGCTCGCGATTCTCGGGTTTGGTGACCGGCGCCGGCGGCTGATGTGGTGGCTCGCCGGAATTGGGCTGCTGTTCCTCCTGATCGCGCTGGGCGGCGCGACGCCGTTCTATCACCTGTGGTGGGCCGTGATGCCGATGGTGAAGAAGACGCGCGCTCCCGGAATGGTGTTCTTTGTCGTCGCGTTTTGCGTTGCAGCATTCGCTGCGTTCGGTGTGACACGGCTGGAGCGCGAAGGGCAAGCGCGTGCGCGGACCGCGCGAACGTGGCTGATCGCCGCCGGAGTCATCGCGCTGTTCGGGGCCATCGGGGTCTTCGGCAAGATGGCGGTTGGGCTCGCGCCGCCGGAGCGCGTTGCCCAGGCAATCGCGCATGGTGATGCCATCCGGGTCTCGGCGCTGATTGGCGCGATCCTGTTCTCGGGCGTCGCGCTGCTGGCCTGGGGCAGGCTGCAGGGTCGAGTGCCCGCGCTCGCGTTCGCGCTGGGCCTGCCGCTGCTCGTCGGCACCGATCTGTGGCGCGACGGCAAGCATTTCTGGACGTACTCACCATCGCCGCAGCAGGGCCTGTATCGCACCGATGACGCGATTGCGCGGATACAGCAGACGCCCAAGCCGCTGCGCGTGCTCAACCTCAACGCGTATCCACTCAACGTCCTGATGGCCCACGACATTCCCCAGGTTCTGGGCTATCAAGGCAACGAGCTACGGTATTTCGATGAATTGCTGGGCGGCCGCAATGAATGGCGGTACCTGCTCACATCGACGCGGCTCTGGGATTTGCTCGCGGTGCGCTACGTGCTCATCGCCGACACGACGAGCATTCCGGGTTACCACCGCGCGTTCGGTCCCGTCACCACGGCCGCCGGGACGCAGGCTTACGTGTATGAGGCCGACACGGTACCGTCGTACGCGCGTGTGGTTCCGGCCGCGGTCAAGGTCGACCCCGGGGCGATTCCGCCCACGCTCGCCGATCCGCGCATGCCCGGGTACGACCGCGTGGTGCTGTTTCCTCTGGATGCGCCTGTGAATCCACGCCAGCTGCAGGACTGGCCGCCGCCGTCACCGTCCAAGGCTCGGGTGACCGCGTGGCGCGCGGGGAAGATGACGATCGCACTCGATCCGCCGCCGGCCGATTCGAGCTACGTCCTGGTCTCCGAAAACTGGTACGTGGATTGGCAGGCCACCGTGGATGGGCGATCCGCGCCGGTGTTGCGCGGCGACCACGCGCTGATCACGGTGCCGGTGGGGCCGGGCGCGAGGAGCGTCGAGCTCAACTACCACTCGAAGTCGTTTGCGAAGGGGAAGCTGCTGGCGTTGCTCTCCACGCTGATCGTCGTCGCCTGGTTCGTGGCACCCCCGTTCGTACAGCGGAGACGCGTGGCGCGTGGCTGAGCGAGCACTCGTCGTCATCCCGACGTTCAACGAGGCAGCGAACCTGCCGCAGATCGTGTCGGAGGTCCTGGCTCAGGACCCCCGGCTCGAAGTGCTCGTGGTGGATGACAACTCGCCGGACGGCACCGGGAAAATCGCCGAGGAGATCGCCGGAACACATCCGCGCGTACACGTGATTCACCGGGAAGGGAAGCTGGGCCTCGGAACGGCGTACATCACCGGCTTCAAGTGGGCTCTCGAGCGGGACTACGAGTACATCTTCGAGATGGATGCCGACTTCTCCCACGACCCCCGGCACCTCAAGGAGTTTCTCAAGGCCATTGAGGACGCTGACGTCGTGCTCGGATCGCGCTACCTCAATGGGAAGGTGACGGTGGTCAACTGGCCGATGGGGCGTCTGATGCTATCGTATCTGGCGAATATCTACGCCCGCTGGTTCACCGGGCTGCGCATCATGGATCTGACGGGAGGGTTCAAGTGCTTTCGCAGGCGAGTCCTCGAGGCCATAGATCTCTCGCAGGTCGGCTCAAACGGGTATGCGTTTCAAATTGAAATGAGCGTTCGCGCATGGCGAAAAGGGTTCAAGCTCCGGGAAATCCCGATCGTCTTCGTCGATCGGACCGAGGGGCAAAGCAAGATGAACAAGGCCATCGTCCGCGAGGCGGTGTGGAAGGTGCCGCGCCTCCGGCTCATGGCCTGGTTCGGCCGCATTTGATCGGCCTTCCGGTCTATAAGATGACGGGATCGGGCAACGATTTCGTCATGCTGGACGCACGTGTGTCCGCGCCCACCGACTGGACACCGGAGGATATGCAGGCGGTGTGCGCCCGCGGGACCGGGATCGGGGCTGATGGCGTGGTCTTCGTGGGGCCGGGATCTCGGCCCGGCGCCGCGCGGATGATCTACTACAATGCCGACGGGTCCCACGCTGCCATGTGCGGGAACGCCGCGCTGTGTAGTACGACGCTCGCAGTCCGCCTCGGCGTCGGCTCCGCGGATGGAATGGACCTGGAGACGGACGCAGGAACCTACCGCAGCCGCACCAGCGAGCCGGGACGAGCCGAGCTGCACCTGGCACCCGTGGACCCGCCGGCCGCCGTTTCCGGGCTTGAGTTGGCTCCTGGTGAGGAGCGGGCGGCCCTGGGACGCGTAGGCGTCCCGCACCTCGTGGTGCTAGTCGAGGACGTGGATCAGCTCGATCTGATGGAGCGCGGCCGGGCGCTCAGGTTCGATCCGGCGCTCGCGCCGGAGGGCGCCAATATCAACTTCATCTCCGCCGACGGTCCGGGAACGTCGGAGGAACGGCCGGTGTGGCGGATGCGGACCTACGAGCGCGGCGTGGAGGGCGAAACGCTGGCGTGCGGGACGGGCGCCGTCGCCGCGTCATGCGCGATCGAAGAATGGGGCCTGGGACGGCTGCCGATCGATATCCAGAGCCGCAGTGGCCGGTTCCTGACGATACGCGCCGCCAAGTCAGGGGCTCGCTATGAGGATGTGTGGCTTGTGGGTGAGGGGAGAATCGTGTTCAGAGGTGTGATTACATGAGCCGCTTGTCCACATACTCACACAGCTCAGCTTAACATAACATCTATTATACGAAGTTGACTGCTACGACGCTGCGCCCTTTGTGAGCTCACCCAGGCGCACCTTCGCTTCGGTCACCATTCCCTCTTTCGGGAAATCCTGGATGATCCGTTTGTAGGCAGCAATCGCTTTAGCCGTGTCTCCAGCGCTCGTCCAGGCCCTGCCAGCATCAGACAGCAGTTGGGCTTTCTGGAAGTCCAGGCGGGCCGCTGCCGAGCCCTGCTCGTAGGCCTCCGCAGCCTCCCGGAAGCGGCCGGTGTTCTCATAGGCCGCGCCCAGCAGCCCGTAGGCTTGAGCCCGGAACGCGCGGCCGGCCCCCGGCGCATAGCTGCGCATGACCTCGATCGCCTGCTGGGGCTGGCCCTGCAGCATCCGAACGTTGGCCAAGAGCAACCGGCCTTCCTCCGCGGCGTTCGTGCCGGAGTAGTTCTCGACCACTCGCGCGAGCTCGCTCGCGGCGAGCGGCAGGTTCTGATTCTCAAACGCAAATCGGGCGCCCTGGAGCTCGCGGCTTGCGGCCTCCTCGGCCCGGCGGTCGGTCACGAGCTTCCACACAAACAGCGCCGCGGCGACCAACAGGATCGCCGCCACCCAGTAGCTCAGTTGCCTGTGGGCGTTGATCCACGCGACGGCTCGATCGGAAAACGGTGTGTTGGGCGCGCGTACGGGACTGCTGGTAGCGCCAGGAACGACTGTCTGCGTTGCCATGTGTCTCGGAATGTCCTGTCGAATGTTCAATGTCCAATGTTCAAATGTTCAACGATCAATGATCATTGGACATTGAGCATTGATAATTGTATTGCTCCAGTGCCCCTGGGGTGACTCGAACACCCGGCCAACGGTTTAGGAAACCGCTGCTCTATCCACCTGAGCTACAGGGGCCAGATCGTGGGGCGTAAGCGGCCAAACTTACGCGAGTTAGGCGTAGTGCAGCAAGGCCTCGACTCGGCGCCCCGGGAGCCGCTGGCGCCCGTTCAGGAACTCCAGCTCGATCAGGAAGGTGAACCCGACCACGGAGGCCCCGGTCCCGCTTACCAGCTGAGCCGCCGCGTTCGCGGTACCCCCCGTCGCCAGCACGTCATCGACGACCAGGACTCGATCCCCTGGCTGGACGGCATCGTGGTGCATCTCCAGGGCGTCCGTCCCGTACTCGAGCGCATACTCCACCCGCTGCGTGGCCGCCGGCAGCTTGCCTGGCTTTCGAATTGGGACCAGCCCCGCCCCGAGCTCCAGAGCAATCGGCGCGCCGAACAGAAACCCGCGCGATTCGATCGACACCACGCGATTGATCCGTGCGTCCCGAAAAGGCTGAGCCATCGCTTTCACGGCAGATCCGAAGAGCCCCGCGTCGAGCAGCACCGGCGTGACGTCCTTGAACACGATTCCCGGCTTCGGAAAGTTGTTGACGTCGCGAATCGTGCGCTTCAGCTCATCGATGAGCTTCGCGTTATCGGATTTCAAAGGACCTCGGCACGTCACGTTCCAGTAGAACTTGAAGGGTCGCGACTTCGTCGACCCTGGCGGCCGGCGGACCGCGGCGCAGCCGGGCTTCCAACGTCGTAAGTGCGTCCTCCGAGCCCCGAGACACTACTTCAACCGATCCATCCGGGAGATTGCGCACATACCCGCCGAGCTGGAGTCGCTCGGCTTCCGACGTGACAAACCACCTGAACCCGACCCCTTGAACGCGCCCGCGGATAATCCAGCGGCGGAGGCTCATTCAGCCGGTGGCTCGGGACCCCGGGCCGTCGAGGGAACGATCCTGCGGCGGCGCCGATACCAGATCACGTAGATCGCGGCGACGACCACTAACGCGGGCAGCAGGTAGACGAGAATCTGTCCCACCCGGCGATGGACTTCCTCGCTGCGGAGAGTGGCTTCATTTCGTCCGAGAATGTAGCCGATGTACGTCAGAATGAAGCACCAGATCCCCGCTCCGAGCGTCGTGTACGCGATGAAGCGGTCCAGTCGCATACGCGCCATCCCCGCTGGAATCGAGATCAGCTGGCGCACGACTGGCACTAGTCGCCCGATGAACGTCCCAATCTCGCCGTGCCGACGGAAAAACAGCTCTGCCTTGTCGAGCGCCTGAGGTTTGATCAGCAGCCACTTGCCGTAGCGCCGCAGCCAGCGGTCGAGCCAATGCGCCACCCAATAGTTGGCGAGCGCCCCAAGCAGGCTTCCGAGTACACCCGACGCGACGACCAACGGGAAGCTCATCCGCCCTTGTGCGGCGAGATATCCCGCGGGCGGCATGACCAATTCGCTCGGGAACGGGATCGCCGACGATTCGATAGTCATCAGGATCACGATC
>Ga0137428_1001065_pt1 | contig 11123 bp, 11 predicted proteins | sample EasRivERMZT718_2_FD_102305 | JGI IMG/M metagenome (GOLD analysis project Ga0137428, IMG submission 102305) | Soil microbial communities from meander-bound floodplain in the East River, Colorado, USA - East River MetaG ERMZT718_2 | ecosystem: Environmental > Terrestrial > Soil > Floodplain ...
CTCAAGGCGGACACGCTGAAGAGCCAGGCGGACGTGCTCGATCTCGCCGCGCGGCTCGAGCTCGGCGCGACCAACGCCTACCTCGGCGTGATCCCCTCGTTCAAGAACCCGGCGCTCGCCCAGGTCGCGGCGCGCCTCGCGGCCGACGAAGTCATGCACTGGACGATCCTCAACAACGCCCTCGGCCGGGCGCTGCCTGCCGGCGGAATGCCTTTCGGCGCATAGAAGAGCAATGAGGCGGGCTCTCTCCTCGGCCTGCGCGGTCCTCCTCGCCGCGCAGGTCTTTTTTTCTCATGCCGGCGACGCGGCGCGCGGCAGGCAGCTCTACGAGGCCGCTGCATCGGCTGCCATTCGATCGAGATGGGCTTCTCGGTGTCCGAGGCGTCCGACCGCGTGGATCTCATCGAGTATCTGCGCACATCCAAGTGAATGAGTTGTTTCCCGACCGTGGTTGTAGTGCAGCCGACCACCAAACCAATTCCGCGGTTGCGCGCCCCTCGAGCCTTGCTGGAGAATGACAGCCATGGCGACGGGGCAACATTTCGGGCAAGGGGACGGGCAGGCTTCGCGTGGAACACTCGGCGATGTTCTTCATGCGGACAAGTCGAAGAATCCCTCGTCGGAGAAGGAATGGGTTCGGCTGGTCCAGTCCATTGCCGGCGGTGACCAGCTTGCGCTGCATGCGCTCTACGAACGCACGCATCGGGTCGTCTTCACACTGATGTCGCGCATCACCCGCCATCAGGAAACCGCCGAAGGGTTGACGCTGGATGTTTTCTGCGATGTCTGGCGCGGAGCGTCTCGCTACGACGCGGAGGATGGAACCGTGCTCGGGTGGATCATGAACCAGGCGCGGTCCAGGGCCCTCGACGGGGCGCGCTTGGAACAGCCGAAGAAGCGGATCGATGCGCGAGGCCAGTTGCTCGACGAGTCCCAGGATGTCCTTGAGTTCCCGCAGGCGGCATCGTTGCAGGGGCGCCTCGCGCTCCGTATCGCAGCCGACTTGGACGGGGAACCGTTGTTGCCGGCGAAACCGCCGTGGTTGGAACCGGAATGGACCGACGTGGCGCCGGGCATATCCTGCAAGCCGCTTGCGACCGATACGGAGAGGCACCGTGTCAGCATGCTGGTCCGTCTCGCGCCGGGAGGCGACTATCCCCCTCATACGCATGGGGGAGTCGAAGAATTGCATCTTCTCCACGGGGAGCTGTGGATAGATGGCAGAAAGCTCTACGCCGGAGACTACAACCGGGCCGAGCCAGGGACCGGCGACCAGCGCGTGTGGAGCGAGACCGGCTGCACATGCGTTCTCATGACAAGCACCGGGGACATTCTCCGCGCGCCAGCGCCCGCCGCTGCGGAGCCCGAGGATACCTACCGCACCACGGTCGTTCGTGCCGCCGAGCTCGCCGGTGGAGTCGTCCCGCTCTCCCATAGATTGCACATGCCCGTGGCTGACCTCACGCGGTGGCTGGCCGGGCTGGATCGGCCATCCATGGGGACCTTCCTCAGGATCGTGGACTTCCTCCTCGAGGAGGGTGGGAAATCCGGTCTCGACAAGGATCGCAAGCGCTAATCGGGCCTCGGAAAGTTCTCTAGCACGACGGCGAGGACAAGTAGCTTGCCGTCCGGCATGGTGATATCTCCGCGTATCCAGGCCTGAAGGACTCTTGAGGGCACGCTTAGACGCCAAGCAAGTTCATCCTGCCCAAGAAGGTCGGCGGCACGGTGCAGGAACTGTCGCTTTGTTGTCGGGTCGTCCATGCCACAACATCCCGCAAGGGTCATGCCCGGCCCCCTGTCGTCCGATACACTGAAGAATCATGGGCTTGCGGATAGGGATTGACTTGGGCGGCACCAAGATCGAAGCGCTGGCGCTCGACGGGGCCGGGCGTGAAGTCTTTCGCAAGCGGATTCCTACGCCGCGTGGCGATTACGCCGCAACGATCGCGGCCGTTTCTTCTCTCGTGAAAGAAATTGGCGAAGGCAGCGTGGGCGTGGGAATTCCCGGTGCGGCGTCGCAAGTGACTGGCTTGGTCAAGAACGCGAACTCGACCTGGCTGATCGGCAAGCCGCTCAAGGAGGATCTCGAGCATGCGCTTGGGAGGCCGGTCAGGCTGGAGAACGACGCCAACTGCTTTGCGTTGTCGGAAGCGGTGGACGGAGCGGGGGAGGGCGCGGGCGTGGTGTTCGGCGTGATCCTCGGCACCGGGGTCGGCGGCGGGATCGTGGTCGACGGCAAGGTGCTGGTCGGGGCGAACGCCATTGCCGGGGAATGGGGGCACAACCCCCTGCCGGCGCCGACCGCTGCGGATTTGCCGCATCCAGGCTGCTACTGCGGCCGTACAGGCTGTATCGAAACCTATCTGTCAGGTCCGGGCCTCGCGCGCGACCATGAGAAGACCACCGGGAAGCGCTTGGCGCCCGAGGAAGTTGTTTCGCTTCAAGGGGCAACCCTTGAGCGCTACGTGGAGCGCCTAGCCCGCGCGCTCGCCTCGGTGATCAACGTGCTCGACCCGGACGTGGTCGTGCTGGGCGGCGGAATGTCGAACGTGGCGCGGCTGTACACTGAAGTGCCGCGCCTATGGGGGCGGCACGTGTTCTCCGACCGGGTGGCGACGCGGCTTGCGCGCCCGTTGCACGGGGACTCGAGCGGGGTGCGCGGGGCGGCCTGGCTTTGGGGAAAGAACTGAACGAAAGGGAGATCTCATGAAACTGCAGCTTGTCGCGCTGTCCGCAGCGCTCGCGTCCAACGCAGCCTTCGCGGGACCCGAGAAGATCAAGTTTCCGTCCGACTACCTGAAGGGCGTGCTATACCAGACGCTCGACCGGCCGGACAACAAGCAGTACCGCGAGCTTTATGCCACGCCGGCCGCGGTCGAGGCGGTGCGCAAGGGCCAGCCGATCCCGAGCGGCACCGTGCTCACGCTGGTGCAGTGGAGCGTGGAGCAGGACGCGAGCGGCAACCCGATCAAGGACTCGAACGGCCGCTATATCAAGAAGGACATCCTCGCCCACACGGTGATGGAGAAGCGCACCGGCTGGGGCGCCGACTATCCCTCCGACTGGCCGCGCAACGGCGAGTGGGAGTACGCCGTGTTTACCCCCGACGGCCAGCCCAACCCGAAGGGCAACGCCAACAACAAGGCCTGCTTTACCTGCCATCTGCCGCACGCCAAGCAGGACTTCGTGATCTCGCTGGCGAAGCTGAACAACACGTTTCCCGCCACGCAGGCGGCGGCGAAAGCTAAGCCGGCGACGAAGAGCGAGGTCAACATAGCCTCGTTCGCCTTCATGCCGGCGAAGGTCAGCGCGGCAGCCGGGAAGCCGCTCACCTTCGTCAACACCGACGACACGCCGCACCAGATCACGGTGGCGGGCGGGCCGAGGAGCGAGGTGTTCCTGCGCGGCCAGCGTGCCTCGATCACCCTCGACAAGGCGGGCGAGTACAACTACATCTGCGGGCTGCACCCCAGCATGAAGGGCGTGATTGAAGTGAAATAACGCAGTTCAGATCCTGAACTGGCGGCGGCCGGGCGAAGGGCGCAAACTAACCGGATGAGGAGGCTACTGTGAAAGTCACGTCAGCATTGGCGGCGGTCGCCGTCATCTCGTTCGGAGTCGCGGGCTGCGCCACCCAGGAGTCGCACGAAGGCCATGCGCGGCTCGGCAAGGTCAATTTCCCCGTGGAGTGCAATGCCGAGGCGCAGCGCGAGTTCAACCTCGCCATGGCCTACTACCATTCGTTCGCCTGGCAGCATATCCGCGAGCCGCTCGAGGCCGTGCTCAAGGCGGACCCGGCGTGCGGCATGGCGCACTGGGCGCGGGCGCTCGCGAGCCTCGACAACCCCTTCACCTGGCCGGGCACCATCTCGGTCGCGACGCTGAACCAGGGCCCCGATATCCTGGAAACGGCGCGCAAGACCGGGCTCAAGTCCCAGCGCGAGCGCGACTACGTCGACGCGCTGGGAGTGTTCTTCCGCGACCACGACAAGCTCGACCACCGCACTCGCGCCCGGGCGCTCGAAAACGCGCTCGACCAGGTCCGCAGCCGCTATCCGCAGGACAGCGAGGCCGCGGTCCTCTATGCGCTGGTCCTGTCGGCCAATTTCGATCCCACCGACCGCAAGTACACCAACCAGCTGAAAGCGGCGGCGGTGCTCGAGCCGATCTTCAAGCAGCAACCCGAGCATCCCGGGGTGGCGCACTACCTCATCCACAGCTACGACTACCCGCCGATCGCAAAGCAGGGCCTGGACGCCGCGCGGCGCTACGACAAGATCGCGCCGGACGCGCCGCACGCGCTGCACATGCCCTCGCACATCTTCACGCGGGTCGGAGCCTGGAAGGAGTCGATCCGCTCCAACCGCGCATCGGCCACCTCGGCCACCGACAAGACCTTCGACAAGTGGCACGCCTACGACTACATGGTGTACGCCCATCTGCAGCTCGGCGAGGACAGCGCTGCGCGCAAGGTTGTCGCGGAGGCGCTCGGCAACCCGGCGCGCGTCGACCACTTCGCCACGGCCTACGCGTACGCGGCGATGCCGGCGCGCCTGGCGCTCGAACGCGCGGCATGGAAGGACGCCGCGAGCGTGGAGCTCGCTCCCGCGGCCGCGGCCTACCCGTGGGGCAAGTATCCGCAGGCCGAGTCGATCAACGCCTACGCGCGCGGCATCGGCGCGGCGATGAGCGGCGATGCGGCAGGCGCGCGCGTCGAGCTCGCGCGGCTCGAGAAGCTGCGCGGGGTCGCGACCGAGCGCAAGATCGGCTACTGGGCGGAAGAGATCGGCATCCAGGCCGAGGTGGTGCGCGGCCTCGCCTTCTGCGCGGAAGGCAAGCGCGCCGACTGCGCCGCCACCCTGCGCGCGGCGGCGGATCGCGAGGACAAGCTCGAGAAGCACGTCGTCACGCCCGGCCGGCTGGTTCCGGCGCGCGAGATGCTCGCCGCCGTCACCCTCGAGTCCGGCGACGCAACGGCGGCGCTGCGCGAGTACGAAACGGTCCTCGAACGCGAGCCGAACCGCCTGCGCACCTTCTCCGGCGCGGCGCGCGCGGCGGAGCGCGCCGGGGACAAGGCGAAGGCGGCGCAATACGCCCGGCGCGTCGTCGAGCAGACCGCAAGCGCCGATACGCAGCTCGTCGACGTCGCCGACGCCAAGCGGCTACTCGGGAGATGACCGGTCGGGTCCCGGCTGGATCATGATGCGCGCGTAGCGCTGGTAGGTGAAGTACGCCCACGCCCAGTCGATCATCACGATCAGGCGGTTGCGGAAGTTGATGAGGAAGTAGATGTGGGCGACCAGCCAGACCAGCCACGCCGGGAAGCCCGACAGCTTCATCCTGCCCATCACCACCACCGCGGCGTTGCGCCCGATGGTGGCGAGCTGGCCTTGGTCGCGGTAGCGGAACGGCCTGGTTTTCTCGCCCTTCAAAGAAGCAATGATGTTTTTCGCGGCGTGCCTGCCCATCTGCTTCGCCGCAGGCGCGATTCCCGGCACGCCGTCGATCGCGGCGAGGTCACCGGCGACGAAGATCTCGGGATGGCCGGGAACCGATAGGTCCGGCGCGACGCGCACGCGCCCGGCGCGGTCGAGCGGCGCGCCCAGGCTCCGGCCGAGCGGCGAAGCGGCAACCCCCGCGGCCCAGACGACGGTCTTGGCGGAAAGGCGTTCGGCGCCGATCTGGATGCCCTCCGCGTCGACTCCGGTAACAAGCCGGCTGGGCCAGACCGTGACCCCCAGGCGCTCAAGCTGGATCTGCGCTTTGCGCGACAGGTCCGGCGGGTAGGCGGGCAGCACGCGTTCGGTTCCCTCGACCAGCACGATGCGCGCGCTGTGCGGGTCGATGCGGCGGAACTCGCCGCGCAGCGTATGGCGGGCGATCTCGGCGAAGGTGCCGGCGAGCTCGACTCCGGTCGGTCCGCCGCCGACGACGACGAAGGTGAGCCAGGCGGCGCGCCGCGCGGGGTCGGTCTCGCGCTCGGCCATTTCGAAGCCCAGAAGCACGCGGCGACGGATCTCGAGCGCGTCGGCGAGCGTCTTCAGCCCCGGCGCGTACGGCGCCCAGTCGTCGCGGCCGAAATAGCTGTGCGTCGTGCCGGTGGCGACGATCAGGTAGTCGTAGGAAATCTTGTCACCATTTTCGGACAGGACGCACTTCTCCGCGGGAAGGACCGAGCGGGCCTCCCCCAGCAGCACCGTGGTATTGCGCTGCCCGGCCAGGATGTGGCGGATCGGGCCGGCAACGGACGGCGACGAGAGGCCCGCGGTGGCCACCTGGTAGAGGAGCGGCGTGAAGAGGTGGTGATTGGTGCGGTCGAGCACGGTCACGTCCACCGGCGCCTTGCACAGCGCCTGCGCGGCCCACAGGCCGCCGAAGCCGCAGCCGAGGATCAGTACAGATTGTGAACTTGTCGCCATGCCGCCCGAGGTCTAGGGTACGGCGAAATCTTCGCCAACTCGAAAAAGAAACGAGGCCCCCGCTTCGCGGGGCGACTTCTTCAGGCTTTGCTAGGAGAAGTAAGCCGCGGGAGCAGCGGTGCCCTTGATCTGGCTGCGGTGCATGCGGCGGATGGTGTTCTTGTCGAACTCGTCGCGCTTGTGCATCGTGCTGTAGTTGCTCCAGATCAGCACGTCGCCCACCTGCCAGTGGTGCTCGTAGGTGTTCGCGGGCTTGAACGCGTAGCGCCACAGCTCGTCGAGCAGCGCCTCGGACTCTTCTACCGGCAGCCCCACGACGTAGGCGCGTGGGCGCCGGCCGAGGAATAACGCGGGCTTTCCCGTGCCCGGGTCGCGGATCACCGCCGGGTGCGGATGGCCCCGGGAGGTCACCGGGTTCGGATCGTCCTCGACCCCCTTCCTCAGGTTGCCGCCGGAATCGCGCGTGCCGTCGTGCTTGATCTTGAGCGTCCTGATGCGCTCCTTCAGCTTGGCGGGCAGATTTTCGTACGCGGCGCACATGCTCGCCGCCCAGGTGTTGCCGCCCCAGGCCGGCAGCTTGCGCGCGAGCAGCATCGAGGCGATCGGCGGCACCGGCAGGTAGCTCATGTCGGTGTGCCACACCGCCTCGCTGTAGCCGAGCGCGCCGAGCGGCTCGCCGCCGGCGCCGAGCTCGTTCGACACCACGTAGAGGTCCGGGAAGCCCGGAACGTTCTTGCGCCCCACGCCCTGGTTGGGCGGCGGGTCGAGCTCGCCGAAGCGCTTCGAGAACGCCTCGAACTGCGCGTCGGTCATCGCCTGCTGGCCGCGCACCAGCATAGCGCCGTGCGTTTTCCACAGGCCGTGGATCTCGGAAAAGCCCCGCTCGTCGAGCGACGCGAGACTGACGCCTTCGATGGCGACGCCGAAGCTCTCTTTCAGCTTGCTGATCTGCATCGTCTGCATCATTCGGCCTCGATGTTCGCGTGCTTCACCACCGCGCGCCACTCGGCGATCTCGCGCTTCACCATCTGCCCGAGGCGCTCGGGCGTGGAGCTCATGCCGTCGGCGCCCTGCTCGAGCAGCTTCGCCTTGACGTCGGGCCGCGCGACCACGGTCGCGATCTCCTTGTTCAGGCGCGCGACCACTTCGTCGGGCGTCTTCGCCGGGGCAAATACGGCGTACCAGGAGTCGACCTCGAAGTCCTTCAGGCCAGTGGCTTCCGCGATGGTGGGCACGTCGGGCAGGATCGACGTGCGCTTCGCGGTGCTCACCGCCAGCGGGCGCAGGCGCCCGGCGCGCACCTGCGACATTGCCGCCGGGATCGACACGATGAGCAGCGGCACGTCGCCCGCCATCGTCGCCGCGACCGCCGGGCCGCCGCCGCGGTACGGGATGTGGACCATGTGGATGCCGAGCTTCAGCTCGAGCAGCTCGCCCGCCATGTGGCTCGGCGAGCCGACGCCGACCGAGGCGAAGTCGAGCTTGCCGGGATGGCCCTTCGTGTACGCGACCAGTTCCTTGAACGTCTGGTACGGCGTGCCCGGGTGCACCGCGAAGAGTTGCGGCAGCGAGCAGATGGTGGACACCGGCCGGAAATCGCGTTCGGTATCGAACGGCAGGTTCTTGAAGATCGCCGGATTGATCGAATGCGACGACAGCGTGAAGAGCAGGGTATGGCCGTCGGGATTGGCTTTCGCTGCCGCGGCCGTGCCGATCGAGCCGCCGGCGCCGCCGCGGTTCTCGATCACGATCGGCTGCCCGAGCTGCTTCGACAGCGGCTCCTGCACGATGCGCGCGATCACGTCGGTTCCGCCGCCGGGCGGATAGGGCACGACGAAGGTGATGGGCTTCGTCGGCCATGCGAAGGCGGTGCTCGCAAGAAGCGCGAGCGCAGCGCCGAATAACGTTCTGGGTGAACCGAGGTTCGATGTCATCACTGCTCTCCTGACTCGCCCCCCTCCGGCTGCTATTGTAGTCGCATGGGGTCGATCCAACGCGGGGTTGTTGGGAGCGCGCAACTCGTCGTCGGCGAGGAGCACACGGCACCGCGCGTGGGAAGTGGAAAAGTTCACGTTCTCGCCACGCCGGTGATGATCAATCTCATAGAGGCGGCGGCGCTTGCGGCGATCGAGCACTTGCTGCCGCCGGGCCACCAGAGCCTCGGCACCCGGCTCGACGTGCGGCATATCGCCGCCACGCCGGTCGGAATGAAAATTTTTGCAAACGCGACCGTCGAGAGCGTTTCGGGGCGCACGGTCACCTTCAAGGTCGAGGCGCGCGACGAGAAGGAGCTGATCGGCGACGGCATGCACGAGCGCGTGGTGGTGAACGTCGAAAAGTTCGACGCAAGGGTGCAGCGAAAGCTAGCGCGCGGTTGAACGCAGCCCGGCGATCAGCCGATCGATCGTCTTCTGCACATCGTTACGCGCGGCGCTGGGATCGGCGGCGGTGGCGATGACGCGCGCGCCGGTGGTGAGCGCGCCGAGGATCACCTGCGCCAGGGTCTCGGCAGGCTCCTGCAGCGCGCCCGCATCGTTCAGGCATCGCGCGAACGCCGCGACCTCGTACTTCTGCTCGAGGTCGCACCAGGTCTTCCAGCCGAGGACCACCGGCGCCTCGAGCACCAGCATGCGCGCAAGCGCCGGGTCGCGGCAGGCGTCGAGGTAGGCGCGGCACATCGCGCGCAGCCGCTCCCACGGGTCGCGGCGCCCGCCCGCGGCGGCCGTGGCGGCATCCTCCAGGCGCTCGACCAGCTCACGCTCCATGTCCTCGACCACCGAGCGGTAGAGCTCGCGCTTGTTCGCGAAATGGTGGTAGAGCGCGCCCTTGGTGACGCGCGCGCGCTGCACCAGCTCGTTGGTGTTGGCGCCGGAATATCCCTTTTTGGCAAAGATCTTGCGCGCCTCGCGGCGCAGCGTCTTCTGGGTCTCGCTGCCCTGCAGCAGTCGCGCGTCGTTGACTTCCATACCGGCGGTATGTTATTTACATACCCGCGGTATGTCAAAACCAGAGGAGAGGAACGATGCCGAAATACGTGATCGAGCGCGAGCTGCCGGGCGCCGGCAAGCTGAGCCGCGAGGAGTTGAGGCAAGTGGCGCAGAAGTCGAACGGGGTCATCCAGACCCTCGGGCCCAAGATCCAGTGGGTGGAGAGCTTCGTGGTCGACGACAAGCTGTACTGCGTCTACAACGCGGCTTCGCCCAAGATCATCGAGGAGCATGCGAAATGCGGCGGCTTCCCCGCCAATCGTATCTCGCAGGTGCGGGCGATGATGGACCCGACGACAGCCGAAGCGTAGTGAAACTAGGGGTGGAACAGCAGGACGGCGAAGAACGCGGCCAGCCCGATCGCTGGCCGCAGCCACCCGATCTCGCGCCACACGATGCGGTTGCGCCCCTGGGCGATCGCCACGAACGGCACATGTGAGGTCACCGCGGCGAAGCGCGGCCAGTCCGGATTGCTTTTCTTTCGTGAATCCATCGCCAGCGTGCCGACCACGGCCAGCAGCAGAAAAGATCCAAAAAAAATCAAACCTCTCAGGTCGCCGCGGGCCAGGATGTGCGCCGCGGCCCACAGCATGATTCCCCACATGATCGGATGGCGCGTGATGCGGATCATGCCGCGCGCCGGATCCTCGCTCTTGAGGAGCTTGTCCGCGCCGACCATCGTAGGATTGCGCCAGTAACCGCACGCAATCAGGATGAACGCGAATGGCATGATCCCGACCGGCAGTTCTCTTACCGGACTCCATAAGGGTTCGCGCGGCGCTCCGCTGTAGGCCCAGATCATCCAGCCCAGCGTGACCAGCGCGACCAGCGAATAGATGCCGCGGTAGGGCCACTCGCCCAATGTGTTGACCAGCGCCGGGCGCAGCGGCGTGCTGGTGACGAAATGCGTGGCAAGGAACGCCACGGTCGCGATCACGAGCATGGTCATGCTTTTTCCCCCTTCAGGGGGTCATGCTAGCGCTTTGCCGACGATCTCGGCGACGTCCTTGGAAAGCTTCTCGGTATCGCGGATGCGTTCGAGCTGTTGCTTCGCGTGCACCTGCCTTCTCTCGTCGAAGCGCTTCCAGCGGTCGAACGAGCGCGCCATGCGGGCCGCGACCTGCGGGTTGAGCGCGTTGAGCGCGACGATCTGGTCGACGAGGAACGCGTAGCCGCCGCCGCCGGCGGCGTGGAAGCGCACGTGGTTCGCCGCGAAGGTGCGCACAAGGGCGTACACCCGGTTCGGCACCTTGAGGTCGAACGCGGGGTGCTTCAGGAGCCGCTTTACGGTGTCCAGGGTCGTGGGAAGCCGCGAGCCGGCCTGGACCGCGAGCCATTTATCCACCACCAGCGGCTCGTTCTTCCACCGCTCGTAGAACGCGGCTAGCGCGGGCTCGCGCTCCGGGCAGTCGAGGTTCGCGAGCGTGGCGAGCGCAGCCATCGAGTCGGTCATGTTGTCGGCGCGCTGGAACTGCTCGTAGGCGAGCTTCGACAGGCCGAGCTCCGCCAGATAGCCGAGGCAGAGGTTGCGCAGCGAGCGCCGGCCGATGGACCGGGCGTCGGGCGAGTAGGGGGTTTTCGATTGCAGCGCCTGGTAGGTGGAGAGGAGCTCGTCCTTCAGGGAGCGCGCGAGCGCCCGGCGCAGCGCGTTCCTCGATTCGTGCAGCGCGTCGGGATCGACCACCTCCATCTGCTCGGCGAGGAAGGTCTCCGC
>Ga0137428_1001067_pt1 | contig 11099 bp, 6 predicted proteins | sample EasRivERMZT718_2_FD_102305 | JGI IMG/M metagenome (GOLD analysis project Ga0137428, IMG submission 102305) | Soil microbial communities from meander-bound floodplain in the East River, Colorado, USA - East River MetaG ERMZT718_2 | ecosystem: Environmental > Terrestrial > Soil > Floodplain ...
GGAGTTCTGGTCACCTGCACCGGGTCCCTGCGGCGGCAAGGCAACGACCGTCGTCCGTCACGGCCAGGGCTACACCCGCTTTAGCCGGACGAGCCATGAGCTAGAGCAGGACCTGCTCGTTCTCGTCACCTCAGTCGACCCGATCAAGCTGTTCCGCCTGCGGGTCATCAACCGCAGCGACCGGCCCCGGCGGCTGTCTGCGATCTTCTACGTGGAGTGGGTGCTGGGCGCCCTCCGCGATCAGGCCCCGCTGCAGGTCGTCTGCGCGCTCGACCTGGAGAGCGGCGCCCTGTTCGCCCGAAGCGCTTGGGCGGGCGACCTCGCCGAGCGGGTCGCCTTCGCCGACGTCGGTCGCCGCCCGCGCTCGTTCACTACCGACCGGGCGGAGTTCTTCGGGCGCAACGGCGTGCCCAGAGCGCCCGCCGCCCTCCGCCGGGTGGAACTCTCCAACCGAGCCGACGAGTTGTGCGACCCTTGCGCCGCGCTGATGACCCGACTGGAGCTGCCGCCAAGCGGAGAGGACGAAGTAGTCTTCTTGCTCGGCCAAGCGGAGAGCGCGGAAGAGGCGCGCCGGCTCGTGCGATCCTACGGCGAGGCCAGGCAGGCGCAGCAGGCGCTGGAGGAGATCCATGCAGGATGGGACCGCATCTTGGGGGCCATCCAAGTCCGCACTCCCGACGCCGCGCTGGACTTGATGCTCAATCGCTGGCTGATCTACCAGGTGCTTGCCTGCCGGATGTGGGGCCGGTCGGGGTTCTACCAATCGGGCGGGGCGTTCGGTTTCCGCGACCAACTCCAGGACGCGATGGCGCTCGTCTACGGCGCCGCGGAGGAGTCGCGGGCGCAGATCCTGCGTGCGGCCGCCCGGCAGTTCGAAGAGGGCGACGTGCAGCACTGGTGGCACCCGCCGGCGGGCCGCGGCGTTCGCACCCGCATCACCGACGACCTGTACTTCCTCCCCTTCGTCACCTGTCAGTACGTCGCCACAACCGGCGACGCGGCTCTGCTGGACGAGCGTGTACCGTTCCTCCGCGCGCCGGTTCTGAGGCCCGAACAGGAGGAGGAGTACGGCCTTCCCGATGTGAGTGACCTGACCGGGACGGTCTACGAGCATTGCGTGCGAGCGTTGGAGCACGGCCTGAAGCTCGGGCCGCACGGCCTTCCACTGATGGGCACCGGCGACTGGAACGACGGCATGAACCAGGTCGGGGCCGGCGGTCAGGGCGAGAGCGTCTGGAACGGGTGGTTCATGCTGGCAACGCTTCGCGAGTTCGCCAGTCTGGCCGAACAGCGCAGGGACGCCGCGCGTGTGGCCTGGTGCCGGGAGCGAGCGGAGGCGCTGCGGCGAGCGTTGGAGGAACACGCCTGGGACGGCGGTTGGTACCGACGGGCGTACTTCGACGATGGGACCCCTCTAGGCTCGTCGCAGAACGACGAGTGTCAGATCGATTCGATCGCACAGTCATGGGCGGTGATCTCCGGCGCCGGCGACCCGGAGCGCGCCCGCCAGGCGATGGCGGCGGTCGAGGAGCGACTGGTCCGCGATGCGGAGCAGATGATCCTGCTGTTCGCGCCGCCGTTCGATCGCGGCTCGCTCGAGCCCGGCTACATCAAGGGCTACGTGCCGGGCATCCGCGAAAACGGAGGGCAGTACACGCACGCTGCCACCTGGGTAGTGCTGGCGACGGCTCTGCTGGGCCAGGGGAAGCGGGCGCTCGAGCTGTTCGCCATGCTCAACCCGGTCCGCCATGCCGCCACACCTGAGGGGGTCGCGCGCTACAAGGTGGAGCCCTATGTGGTGGCGGCGGACGTCTACGGCGCGCCGCCGCATACCGGCCGGGGCGGCTGGACCTGGTACACCGGATCCGCCAGCTGGCTGTACCGCGTCGGCCTGGAGGCAATTCTCGGCTTTCGGCGACGGGGCGACCGGCTGAGGATCGAGCCCTGTGTCGCGCCGGACTGGCCGCGTTACGAGCTCACCTACCGCTACCGCTCGGCGACCTATCACATCATCGTGGAGAACGCGGCCGGCACAGGCCGTGGAGTCCGGGCCGTCACACTGGATGCCCAAGCCGTCCCCGATGGCGAGATCCCGTTGATGGACGATGGAAGAGCCCACGCGGTTCGGGTCGAGCTGCGTTGAACGCATCGGCGGGAGCGACAAAGGAAGAAGTGATGGGCGACCAGCGGCCGGCAGAGGAGGACCTGCACCGTTTGCCGACGGACGAAGAACTCGGCCGGCTCCAGTGGGCCACGGTGCTGTACTACCTGCACGAGACCAACCCGGACAACGGGCTTGTCCGCGACAAGACCGACCCGGCCGCGCCATGTAGCATTGCCGCCATCGGTCTCGCCATGGCAACGATCCCGGCAATCGTCGAACGCGGTGTAGTGATCCGCAAGTTCGCCGCGAAGATCGCCCGCCGCCATCTCCACACCCTCATCAACCTCCCGCAGGGACCTGAGCCGGACACCGCCGGGTACAAAGGCTTTTTCTACCACTTCCTCGACATCGACACCGGCCGCCGCGTCTGGAGCTGCGAGCTCTCCACGCTCGACTCGGCGTTCCTGTTCGCAGGCGCGCTCACCTGCTCCACCTACTTCGACGCCGACACGGAGGACGAGGCGGAGGTCCGCCGCCTGGCTGACGCGCTCTACTGCCGGGCCGACTGGAACTGGGCACGCGACGGCGGCCCGACGCTCACCCACGGCTGGAAGCCCGAGACCGGCTTCCTGCCGCACCGCTACGAGGGCTATGACGAGGGGCTGTTGCTCTATTTCCTTGGCCTCGGCTCGCCGACTCACCCGCTGCCGCCGGAGAGCTACGCCGCTTACTGCGCCACCTATCAGTGGAAGGAGATATACGGCCGCGAGTTGCTCTACTCCGGGCCGCTATTCACCCACCAACTCTCGCACCTGTGGGTCGACTTCCGCGGCATCCGCGACGCCTTCATGCGCGAGCGCCGCAGCGATTACTTCGAGAACACCCGGCAGGCGACCTTTGTGCAGCAGGAATACGCCGTCCGGAACCCGCTGGAGTTCGAGGGCTACGGGGAGCACTGTTGGGGCTTCACGGCCTGCGATGGCCCGGGCTGGATTAAGCGGGCAGTGAACGGCGTCGAGCGGCAGTTTTACGACTACACCGCGCGCGGTGCCCCGTTCGGCCCCGACGACGGGACCGTCGCTCCGTGGGTGGTGGTCGCCTCGCTCTCGTTCGCGCCGGAAATCGTCATCCCGACCGTTCGCTACTTCGCCGGGTTGAACCTGGGAATGACCGCCCCCTACGGGTTCAAGCCGTCGTTCAATCAGACCTTCGCCGTCGAAGACAGCCCGACCGGCTGGTGGGTCACCCCTCACCACTTCGGCATCGATCAGGGGCCGGTCGTGCTGATGATCGAGAACTACCGCTCTGGCCTGGTCTGGGACATCATGCGGCGCTGCCCAGCCGTGCTCGCCGGGTTGCGGCGGGCCGGGTTCACTGGCGGCTGGCTGTGAAGATGGGCCGGCAAGTGCTTCACGATGTACCGACCCGGAGAGGGCGTCGTCAACCGACGCGCACCGGGCTGGCAGCCGACACGCTGCAGCGCGCGGTGGTCGACAACCTCGCCTATCTGCAACTACGCTACCCGGACATCGCCACCGCCTACGACTGGTACATGGCGCTCGCCTACAGCGTGCGCGACCGGATGCTGGCGCGCTGGGTGCGCACGGTGCAGACCTGCGCCGCGCACGACGTGAAGGTCGCCTGCTTGTCGGCCGAATTCCTGATCGGCCCGCAACTCGGCAACAACCTGGTCAACCTCGGCATCGAGGCGAGCGCGCGCGCGGCGATGCGGGTGCTTGGCCAAGACCTCGACGCGCTGCTCGCGCTCGAAGAGGAACCGGGGCTCGGCAACGGCGGCCTCGGACGATTGGCGGCATGCTATCTGGATTCGCTCGCGACCCTCGAAGTGCCGGCCATCGGCCTCGATGTTCGACGCCGGCAGGGCCGCGAGCTCTGCCTGCAGACGCTTGATCCGCCCCCCCGGCGCTGGGCACTGCTCTCCTCGAACTCCGGTTCCGCGGCTGCGGCTTCCTGGCCAGGCCGCTGTAGCGCCGCGCGCAGGTCGTCTTCGATCTGCTGTGCGGCGACGGCCAGTGATGCAGCGTCGTTGTCGATCGCAACCAGGCGCTGCTTGGCGGATTCGATCCGCGCCGCCTTCGCAACCAGCTGCAGCGCTGCGGCCTGCCGCTGCTGAGCCGTTTGCAGTGTGGTCTGGCCTCCCGCAGCCCCGCGTCCGCATCTCCGAGTACTGTGAGTTGAGTCTCCAGCACCTTTATCTGCCCTTGCAGGGCCGTGCGCTCTTCGCCCAGCCGGGCAACGTCGGCTTCCGCCGAGGGGATCAGCGGCCCGCGCTGCGCAGGCCTCGGCCAGCAGCTTGCACGCTCCCTGCAGGTCCGTTCCGTGGCACGGCACTTCCTCGGTGAGCTGGTGCCGCTCGCGCAACTCACGCGTGCGCAGTACCGCCGCACGGCCTGCTGTTCGACGCCGCGGATCCGTTCGCGCGCGACGGCCGCCTCGCCGCGAACTGCCACGCCCGCCCCTCCTGCACCAACAGCGCCTCGCCGGCACGGCGCACCGCATCTTCCAGTGCAAGCTGCTCGCCAAGGGCCCCCGCAACTCGCGCTTCATCGGCGACAACGGCCGCGGCGGCCTGCCGCTCCTCCTCCAGCCGCTGGTGGCGCTTTTCAAGGTCGTCGCGTGCACGCTGCGCGACCTGGTCGATCTCGGCTCGGCGCTGCGCCTCTCTCAACACTTCGGCGGGTCCGAATCGGGCGGAACTTTGCCAAGCTGCATAACGGCTGCTACCAGGCGAACTCACATGACCGCTCTCGGCGAGCGCTAACGACGGCTATGGGTCGGTCTCGGCCGATCCGAACGTCCGCTTCCGGCTCGCGAGGTCAATCTGGCCGGCACGCGCAACCAGAGCGCGGAGCCACCGCGGCAATTCCGATTTCTTCCGCTATTTCTTCTTGTGATCCGCGGCGATCAACTGCTGAATTCGCGTCGCGAGCGCCTGGTGCTCGGCGGCGGAGTTCTTGCGCAGGATGTTTGTCACCAGCGCGCTCATGTAGTAGAGCTCGCGGCCGACGGCCGGTGATTCGACGACCGCTACCGAGTTCATGTAGTTCTTGGCGTTGCCTGCGTACGGCCGGCAGACGAAGCCCGGCTCCGGAATGCATTGGAACAGCGATCCCGACTTGAAGTACACCGCTGCATCCGCCAGCGCCGGCGATGACGCGTAGCGGATGCGCCGCTCGGTGACGTAAATCAGCCGCTTGATTTCCAGGCTGGAGAACGTGTCCACCAGCCGACCCTGCTCCATGCGCAACAGGTAGCGCACAAGTTCGCGCGCAGTGCCATAGCTGTTGCCGGCATCCGGCACGACCCTCTTGCCACCCGCCGTGAAGACGCTGCCCTGGCGCAGCAGATTCAGATCGAGCCCGTTGCGCGTCACCGGCTCGAAAAACGAGCGCTGCAGAAGAGCCGTGAGTTCCGGCTTGGGTGTGGTCGCGAAGAAAGTCCGGATCTGCTCCTCCGACGGCGGATACGCCTTGCCGAAGTGCTGTAGCAGCATCACTTCGCGCATCACCATGCCTCCCGCCGAGTTCGAGCTCGGCGACAGCATCCAGTCGACCCATTCATAGAGCGTCGCGCGGTCGCCGATCTGCACCGGGCGCCGTGTCAGCTTATGAGCGACCGGATCGTAGATGCGCACGGTGTGCGAGTCGGACTGCGAGAAGGCGTCTGCCGTGACCACGGTCTCCTTCAGCACGCGCTTGCGGGCCGCGATGTCGGGATGAACGTCGGCCAGCGCCTGGAACAGCGCGAGTACGACCACCAGCTTGCCGACGCTGCCGATGTTCTGACGGTGATCGCCACGTTGCTCGGCATAGCGTGGCTTCGCCGGGTCGCTGAGGTCGAGCACGGCGACTCCGTAGCTTTCCATCGATCCGGTCAATATCGACTGCACCTCGCGCGTGAAGGCTGGGTCGGGCGGCGGTAGATCGAAGGTCTGGCCCACGAGCCGCAGCTGCACGTCGGCCAGATGCAGCAGCGCGCCGGGCGGTTGCCGCACGTCGTTGAGCTTGCCTTCCTGCGCGAGCCGGTTGGCCTCGAGCCGCCGAATGCCGGTTTCGCCATAGCCGTCGAGCGGATACGGCGCAACCGCCGTCGCGTTTAGCAGCAGCGCTGCGACTGCAGCGGCGTACAGCCGTTGGTTCATCTTCATCTCGGTACCTCACGCAGGTCGACGACGCGTTTGCGGTTGGCATCGAGCGCGCGATCCATCTGCCTCAGGTACGCGAGGCTGCGCGCCTCGTTGCTTTCGTTGAAAGGCCTGATCTGCAGCAGCCAAAGTTGGCCGGCGACGAACGCGAACTCGACATCGGCGGCCACCGGCTTGCCGTCTTCGCCCAACTGCGGAAACAGTCGCGGTATCTCGTCCGCCAGCGCGATCAGCTGCCGTACCTCGTCCGGCCGCAGCAGCGTCTCCGCACCCGAGGTCGGCCGTCGCGCGACGCCGCCGGTTGCGAGCGGGACCAAACGACGAGGCGCGGTGGCGCTCGCCATCAGCCGCACATTGCCGGTCGCACGATCGATGCGCACCGATTCGGCGGCCTGCCCATCGACCGCGCCGCCGACTCCCTCGTTGACCGCGACCGACAGCACGCCGCTATCGCCGCTCGTCACGTCCTGCGTGATCATCACGCCGGAAACATCGGCGGGCACGGTCTGCAGCAGCAACACCGCTGGGTAGACGTGCTCCGGACCCTTCATGTGCGCCTGCCGCCATGCCCACGCGCGCTGCGTATACGGCGACGCCCATACCTGCGAGATGCCCTTGACGATGTTGTCCAGGCCGACGACATTGAACAACGTCAGGTTCAGCCCCGCGCCGGTGAACCCCGGCAGATCCTCGACGTTGGTATCGGAGCGCACAAAAACGCCGCCGCGAAAGTCAGCGCCGAACTCCTTGGCCATCGCCGCCTTCAGCCGCTCGCGAAAGCGCGGCCCGGGATCGGTGTTGGCGACGATCGCGTAGATCTCCGCGCGGAGCTTTTCACTCGCCTGCGCGGCCTCGCGCGATCCCTGCGGCAGCGCCTCCAGCGCGCGGAAGCTTTGCACCATCCACTGATAAACAGTCTTGCCGGTCGCGCGGTACGGTCGATCGAGCACCGCCTCGCGATACAAACCGAACGGAATCGCCACGCCGGGCGCGAAGCGCTCGCGGAAGCGGGCCTTCAATTCGCCGAGCTTTGCGGCCTTGGGCCCCACGATGCGGCCGGAGTCGTGCGCGCGCAGCGCATTGAGGCTGATGAAGTCGCGCTTGGTCAGGTCGAGCTTCGCGATGTCGGGTTCGAAGATGACACTGGCATCGCGCTTCGCAGTGCCGAACACCGCGTCCCACTTCGGCTCGTAGGAGGCGATCTCGACCAGGCCGCCCGCGCTCACCGCCAGCACGATGTTCTGGCCGTCGCTGGCGCGCAGCGTCGGCAATAGCGATTCGTCGATCGCGACGTTCGGAATCCCGAGGTTGCGCGCCAGCAGCTGCACATGCGACAGCGGATTGCCCGCGCCCGTCGTCAGAATGCCAGCCACCGGCGGCAGCTCCGCCACCGTTTCCGACAGCACATAGATGCCGTCGGCGCTGAAGTCGGCGGCACGCTTCATGTCCGGCGGTACCCGCAGCGTTCCACGTGCGAGGCCGGGGTTCAGCGCATTGAGCCCGGTGCCGATGTCGCGTCCCAGCACCTTGTGCTGCACGCCGGCGACCCGATTGGCGTCGCGTGCCAGAGCGTCCAGCACGTTGGAGTAGAACAGCAGCGCGCTGCCGCGCAGCTGATCCTGGATGAAGAGATCGGCGAGCGGCTCGATCTCGCTGAGCTTCGCCATCGACTCTCCGAATGGGAGCCGCAGCTGCTGCGTCGCCCAGCCGGGCACGAGGCCCACGTAACGCAGCTCCTGGACATAGTTGTCGAGCTCGATCCTATCGATCGACAAGCGACGGAACGCAGCGCGTAGCTCGGCCCGTTCGCGGCCGTTGATGAGCCCGGTCCCGTAGATCGCATCGGCGGCGGCGGCGAGCAGCCCGAGTTGATCGGCGCGCGCGATCTTGGCCGGCACCGTACGCAGCTCCACGGCGGCCCTGAAGTGCTCCGCTTCCAGTGCGACCGACAAGTCGAGGGCGCGCAGTCGCAGTGCGCCGCCGTTTAGCGACGGCAGGGCTTCGCGCATGTCGGCCAACAGGCCGGACGTTGCAAGGTAGCGCGCACCCGGCCCGCTGTCCTTCCGCAACACATCGCGCGACGAGCGCAGCGCAGCCTGCAGCGCCGGCGCGGTGTCGAACGCGCGCGCGCTGGATTCGAGCAATTCGGCGAGCGGCCGCGGCGCAAAGAGGCGCTCGATGTCCGCGGCGAGCGCCGTTGCCTGCGCGCGCAGCGCGCCGTCGCTCTGACGCGCCGCGTACGCGCGCACCGCAACGGCGTCCGATGCGTCGGGCGAGCCGTGAATCTTCACGCGCAGCGGCGCGAAAGCCGGATCCTTGTCGGCGAGTGCCGCCGCCTGATTGCGCACCCGCAGCGCACTCGGCGAATCGGTGCCGTGCGGCAGCAGCTTCACGCCGGTATAGAGCGCGAGGAATCGGCGCCCGGCCCATTCGGGTTGGGCCGCCATCGCCGTCAACAGCCGTCGCGCGCCGTCGCGCTCGTCCTCCTCCTGAATCGCGCCGCGATAGAAGCGCGCCTGGCGCAGGATCCAGCCGTCATCCGCGGCCACTAAAAAGCGTTCGACCAACAGCTGCGCATAGAGATCGTCGAAATCGCTGCCGGCGATCAGTTTGTCAGCGTCCACTCCCGCCAACGGCGTCGCGATGCGATATCCGGCCGCGCGGATTTGCCGCGTCCGATCGCTCCAGTCGCCGTGCTGCCAACCCTGTCCCTTCTGCGCGCACGCATAGTCCTGTGGCTGCAACACGCGGCCGTCCTTGCAGAACCAGCGGATCGAAGCGAAGGGACCGCGCGGGCTCGCCTTCATCTCGACAACCCACGCGCGGAATTTCGCGGCCTCGACGTGCGCAGCCGCAGGCTCGGCAGCGGACGCCGCTGCGCTGCAGCCGAGCAGCAGCAATAGCAGCGTGAGTAACAAACGCATCATGCCGACCCTGCCGCCTGCGCTGACACTCGGCGCCGGAACTCGAGCCCCGTGATGACCGACAGTGCGAGCCAGACGAGAACCAGCACGACGTTGATCCAGGCGAACTGAGCCACGGTCAGCGACAGCAGCGCCGTGCCGACGTACACGGTGATGGCCGACAAGACGTCGCCGACGCGCACGATGAAGCTGTCGATCACCTGCTTGGCTTTGAACTTCTCTTCGCGGCTCGTCGGCAGGAAGAGCATCTGACGCACGGTGTTCATCAGTGAATAGTCGACGGAATTCTCCGCGGTCTTGATCCATCGCACCATCGCCAGCGTCGGCAGCAGCGCGGCGCAGGTATAGCTGACCAGCGCGACGACCGGCAGGATGCACATGGCCACCGGAACACCGACCCAACTCACCACGCGCGCCACGACGAAAAGCTGCAGCAGCATGCCGATGATGTTCACGAGCTGGAAGTAGTCCGAGAAGAACGTCCCGATGTAGCGCCCCTCATCGCCACGCGACATCGTGCCGGCCTGCACGGCGGCGTCGGCCGAGTGTTTGACGATCGCCGACAGGATGTATTCGCCGGCCGAATTGACCCAGTTGAGCAACAGAATCACGAGCGCCATGACGACGAGGTAACGGCTCTTGAGCAGCAGCGCGAAGGCATCGCCCCCGCCAATGCTGATGTCGGTGGTTGCCTGCCGCGCGACACTCCGATCGACGCCCGCGCCGCGGTCGATCGCGTTGAACAGCAGCAGGCTTAGCGCCAGGATGGTGGCCGCTGCGAGCAGCAGCGCATTGACACCCAGCAATCCAATCAGCTCGCCCGACAGCCACGCGCCGAACACCGCACCGCTCGACGCGCCGAAGGCGATGAACGCGAACAGGCGCTTGCCTTCGTCCGGCGTGTAGACGTCGTTAGCGTAGGCCCAAAACTGTGCAACAACCATCAGACTGAAGATGCCGATCCACAGGAAGAACACGAGCGCGATCGGCGCTTTCGCCTCAGCCAGCAGGTAGAAGATCGGCAGGCAGGCGATGAAGAACGCAGTGACGACGTTGATCAGCTGGCGTCGTGGCAGCATCGTCGCCAGGCTGCTGTACAGCGGAATTACCACCATCAGCAGCACCGCCTGCATGCCGTACGCGTAGCTTTTCAGCTCCGCGCCGCCGGGCTGATCGAGTATCAACACCTCGCGCACGGGCTTCATCACGTAGTACGCGGTCAGTATCAGGAACGCATTGGTTGCCAGCGCGATCAGGCGGGCCCCTTCGCCCGCGTGTACGTCGGTAAACAGTCGCAGCAGCGCGTCGATGCTGCGAGGTTTAACTACGATGCCGGGGCGGCCAATCATCGATTACAGGCAGAACTCGCGGGCCGAGAGCAAGGAACCAAAAACGCAAAGCCCGGTTCGAGCGCGGGCACAGGTCGGTAGACGGGCGTCGGCATGAGCGCGATAGCATTGCACGGAGCGCCTGCCGGCGGCCACCAACGGGCTCGCACCGATTCAACTGGGCGGCAACGCCCCGTTACTGCTACACCAGGTTTTGCTGGCGAGTACATCGGCGAACTTGGACAGCGCGCTTGCTGTGGCAGCGGCCACCCCTGAAGACGTGGTTGCCTCAAGTGGCACCTGCAACTGTGTGCCGCCTGCGTGGATTGGAGAAGAACGCGATCTGCAGACAAAGCTCCATCGTGCGTCGAGGTGCAATGCGCCGTCGGATGGATCGAGCTTTAGGAACTCGATTACAAGCTCCGCATCGGCGATGCGATGCTCGCCGCGTAGCAGAACGCGTGAGGCGCCGAGTCGTTGTGAAAGCGCTTGGCGCAGATTGCGCGTGACAGCGTCGCGCAGACGTTCTGCCCATTCGGCATCCTCGGATACGACCAGTGTGTTTGCTCTGCGATCGA
>Ga0137428_1001069_pt1 | contig 11079 bp, 18 predicted proteins | sample EasRivERMZT718_2_FD_102305 | JGI IMG/M metagenome (GOLD analysis project Ga0137428, IMG submission 102305) | Soil microbial communities from meander-bound floodplain in the East River, Colorado, USA - East River MetaG ERMZT718_2 | ecosystem: Environmental > Terrestrial > Soil > Floodplain ...
CTACCTGGGGGCACCAGGGAAGTTATGCCTGCGAATGCTTCGGCAGAGAACAGGAACGGGGAGTTGATCCCCGGAATCCTCGCCATTTATGGCGAGGAGCATGTCAACGGTGTGCCTACTGCGGTAAACGGCGCAAGGGCCGCTTGACGCAGGACCACATCACGCCGCTTTCCCGTGGTGGCTCGCATACGCTTGCCAATGTCATTGGGGCATGTCTGTCCTGTAACTCGAAGAAACATACTGGCCCTCCGCTGGCACCAGTACAGCCTTTGCTGCTGTAGCGCCTCGGCTGGCGCCAGCACCCCGGCGCGGCGGGCCAACGCCGTACACCAGGGACACAGGGCGGGGCCGGCGCAGGTGCAGCCTCTCATGGCGCGCCCTCCTCCAACCACACGTGGCGCACCCCAGGCACCGCCTCCAGCACCCGCCGGGCGTGCGCCGTGAGGGGCGGCACGGTCTCCAGGGGGGCGGGGTGGGGGGGGTAGTCGCGCGGGGCGCTGCCGAAGTTCAGCACGGCACAGCTATGGCACATCCCCGCATGGTGCTGGTCACAGGGACGGTGCCAGGGAGAGCGCGCGCCACAGATGGTGCAGATCAACATGCGTGTCCTCCAGCAACGACGTCGAGTCGTGGCAAAGAGGGACCATCGAACGGCCCCCCTGCGTGTGTGCCCTGGGTGATGCCAAGGCGCGACAAGACTCCGCACCCCGTGCTATCCAAGGCGTCGTAGGACTGCTGCTGCCATGGGGAGCAGCAGCAGGGGGTGGACCGCCCACCGGGCGGTGAGGAGCAGTCAGGAGGCGCGCGGGCCCGTCTTGTGGTGAAAGAGGCGATCCAACGTGACGTGATACAGGGACGCAAGTTGGACGAGACGGCTAATGGGTGGTTCGACCTGGCAGCGTTCATAGACAGAGAGACTCTGGACGGGAATCCCGGTTTGCAGACTGACCTGGCGTAACGTGAAGCCGCGCTCGAGCCGTAGTGGTCGCAACTGGCGCGGGAACAAATGCTGTGGCGCCATGAGCGTTCCTCTCCAAGGTGCAATGTGACTTGGTATGTATCTCTTATTCTGCTCTTGTGGGCCGCTTGCATGCAAGCACAAAAAATGGTAAATTCCAATATAGTTGGAATTATAAGGGGAGAACAAAGGAGAGAAGTTCTTGACTTGCCAACGGTTGAGGAGAAAACGCATGCTGGATGTGGCCCGTGTCTTTGGCAATAATGTGCGGCAACTCCGGCGCGAGGTAGGGCAGCGGCAATCGCAACTGGCACAAGCGGTCGGCATGTCGGTGCAAATGATTTCGGCCATGGAAAATGGCAGCATGCCCTCGATGGACGTTGCCGTCAAAGTGGCCCATTATTTCCAAGTGCCTGTCTCGCGGTTGATCGGGGATCTGACCATGGGCGAAGAGGAGGTGGACGTCGTGCCCACCGATGCCATCCAAATTCGGGTCTTGCAACTCTGTAAAGATTTGGCCCTGGCGCCGGTCGAGACCCGCAATCTGATGGCGGACTGGATTATTGAACTCGGCGCCAAATTGCATACGCCAGCCACGCCCCCAGACGTGCCTCCCGGGCCGGCCCCCCAGGAGACCACGCGCCCTGTCCACCAGCCCCAGCCGCTGCACGGGAAGGATGCGGATGAGGTGTGCACGCGGTGACCGTTTCAGGCCCGCGTGGCGCCAGCTCGGAGCAGCGGTTGCAGGATACTCGCCACGTGCGCCTGATACCGGGCACGCTGGCGTATGCGGCCACGTGCGGCGGGATGCACGAGCGCCACATGGGGAATGTGGGCGGCTCTCAAGGCGCGAGCCACGACGCGGCCAAGGGCGACGATCTGCCACCCTGACGCCGCACAGTCACGAATGCCGTCGAGGTGCGTCTGACTCCAGCGGCCCTGGTCATCGAACAGATTCCAGCAGACGTAGCCCTGGCCGTAGTGCAAGCCGAGCGCGCCCAGCGCATCAGCGAGCGTCTTGGCGGCCAGCCGTCCGTCTTGCCAGGTCCACCCGCGTGCGATCGCGGTCGGGGAGCGCCTCTCCCCGACACACAAGAGCGGCATACTTCGTCCTCCTCTGCAGGTGGTTATCCCGGCACACGGCCGGTCTGGACAATGGCGCGTGTCTGTAAGGTCAGGCGCCGTGCGAGGTCGGTCAGGGGCGCCGTGCCCACGCCAAGGGCAGCGGCAATCACCTGGCCAGCGGCGGACTCGTCCAGGCGCAGCAGCACGTCAATCAGGTCGCTCACCGGCCCTTGTGTATAGCCAATTTTGACGAGGGATGAGTCTTTCCTGCCTATGGCATAGATCGTGCCACCGCTAGGCATCGGCGGTATCCTCACGGGCTAATTGTGCAAGGTCGAGATCGAGCACCTTCGCAAGACGCTTCATCATGCTCCAGCGGGGATCGACACTATCACACTCAATGGCACTTATATGCTTCTGGCTGATGCCAGTGAGTTCTTTTAACTCTATCTGATTCAATCCCTTATCAATACGAGCCTTCTTAATTTCTTTCCCTAAACTGACCATAATACCTCCTTTCTAGATAATAGTATAGCCAAATAAAGAAAAATCGTCAAATAGACTTGCTTGTATAACCTATACGTTGTACAATATAAGTATAGACAGTTACGCAACAACACGAACCAATGAAGGAGACAGACGATGGCACGCAGACGGAACGAAGGTGGCAGGTTCAGCACGAAGAACCAGACCGACTGGTACACGGCGATCGAGGATGCGCACATCAGGCGGATCGAGGAGGAGTGGCAGTTGAAGCAAGCGATTGAGGCGTACTACGCGCAACTCGATGACGAGTGCGCCGCAGACGAGCTGGCCGAGCAGTGGGTCGCCACGCAGGCCGCGTAACCGACGGACCCCCACCAGGCGGCTCTCCTGGTGGGGATCACCACCACAGACATGATCTCCCCGTAACTGTCTTTGCAACCACAGGGGGCATAGACGAGAGCTGTGCTCTTGATGCCACTGTGGTCCCGTAAGGGAAAGGAGTGGTTGTGTCATAGGACCTTCTCCAACTCTGGAGAGCCGTATGAAGCGAAAGTGTCACGTACGGTGCGGAGGGGGGAGGGAGCTGCAAGGCTCCTTCCTACCCCTGTGAGTACTGACACGCTTTTTCCTTTGACACGCGCCCATGCCTCGTTTTATCCTTCTGTCAGGCGTAGTTCGGAACCACCAGCCTGAGCTACGCCTGTTTGCCGGCTTGTTGCTGCTGGTCCCGCCTACGCCTCGCTGCACACGGTCCACACGCCGCGAGGTCCCGTGCCATGCCGCTCAACGATAACCAACGCCGCTTCATCGCCCACTACCGCAACGCGACGCCGCGTAACGCCACGCGTGCCTACGAAGCGGTGTACGCCGCGAAGGGCCATATGGCGGAGGTCAACGCCTCGCGCTTGCTGAGAAATGCTGAGGTTGCGGAGGCCATTGCCGAGGCAGACGCCGACGAGCTGCGCGACCTCGGGATCACGCCGGCGCGCGTCCTGCGCGAGATCGCGCGCCTGGGCTTTGCGGACGTGCGCCAGCTGTACGATGCGACCGGGGCGCTCAAATCCCCCCACGAGCTCGACGACGACCTGGCTGCCGCCGTGGCGCAGGTGGAGGTGGTGTCCTACGTGAAGGAGGACAGTGACGAGCCCCTCCTGACGCGCACGCACAAAATCCGCCTCTGGAACAAAGAAGGGAGCCTCAAGCTCCTGGCGCAGCACTTGAAGCTCATCTCCGACAAAGTGGACCTCGGCACGGACACGCTGGCGGCCATCGCGAAGCTGCTCGACCGCCTCCCCGAGACCGCCCTGCACGAGCTGGTGACGCCGAACGGCACGGCCGCCGCCTTACCACACCGGGAGCGTTAACGGATGGACATGCTGCCTTTTCCCGTGACCCCCGGCGTCAAGCGCCTCGCAGGCATCATGCTCAAGGCCCGCCAGGCCACCGACCGCCTGCGCACGTTTCAGCCGCTGCCGAAACAACTGCCGTTTATCCGCGCCGTGCTCACCGACGCGGCCCCGTGGGAGCACTGGTACTGCGCCGCCAACCGGGCCGGCAAATCCGCGGCCGGGGCTTACTGCGGCGCCACGCTGGCGCGCTTCGGGCCGGATGATCCCACGCCGGCCATCGGGGCGTCTGCGGTCGTGTATGACCGCGCCACGTCGGGCTGGGTCATTGGTCCGGACTTCCCGACGCTCAGAGACGTGCTCATGCCGACGTACTTCGACAACGGGTACGTGTCGCCCACGCAGCAGATCGGGCCATTCATCCCGGCCGCAGAGATCGACCACTGGAGCTGGGACAGCCAGGTCCTCCGGCTCAAAGGGGGCTCCATCCTCGGCTTTAAGTCCAACGAACAGGACACCGTCAAGTTTGCGGCGGCCGGGAAAGATTGGGTGCACTTCGACGAAGAGCCCAAGGCCACCGCGTACGAAGAAGTGACGCTGCGGGTCGCGGGCGGGCGCCACCTGCGCATCTTCGGCACGGCGACGCTGCTGCCGCCGGAGGGCAGCGTCGGGGGGATCAGCTGGATTTATGACGACATCATCCAGCCGTGGCAAGCTGGGCAGCGCACGGACGTGGCGGTCTACGGGGCGTCGATCTACGATAATCCCTATCTCCTGCCCGACGAGATCGCGCGCTTAGAAGCGCGCTTTCCGGTGGGCTCGCTGCAGCGGCGCATTCGGCTGAACGGGGAGTGGCTGCCTGGGATGACGGGCGTGCCGGTGTATGGGAACTTCGACCGCCAGATCCACGTCAGGCCGCAGCCGCCGCCGTCCGCCAACCGACCGCTCCTCTGGACGCTGGACTTCAACGTGTCGCCCTTCTGTAGCCTGGTGGCCCAGCAGGACCGTCAGCGCGTCCGCGTGCTGCGGGAGTTCTGCTTAGAGCCCGGCTCGATCCCGATGGCCGTCGAGACGTTCCGCGCGGCCTATCCCCGGCACGCCCACGAGGTCTGGCTCTACGGCGATGCGTCGGGCGGCGCGCGGGAGGCGCAAAGCGGCAAAAGTGACTGGCGCGTGGTGCTCGAGTACCTGACGACCTATCCCTCGCCGGTGAAGCTGAAGGTGCCCGAGGCGAATCCCCCCGTGCACGCGCGCGTCAACGCCGTCAACCTGGCGCTCATGGACGAGCAGGGCTACAGCGCCGTGGAGATCGACCCGACCTGCGTGGAACTCATTGCCGACCTGGAGCGCGTCATCGCGGACGGCCGCGGCGGCATCCTGAAAAGCTACCGCACCAAGGACCCCTACAGCAAGCGCACGCACATGTCGGACGCGCTCGGCTATCTCATTGTCGCCGACAAGCCGGTCGGCGCCGCGCACCGGGCCTCGCGCGCGCGCGTGCAGGTCCCCCGGCCGCAGTACGGCACGGCGCCCGCAAGCCGCAGCCGGCCGGCGCGGCCCACGAGGAGGTATTGATGGGGGTGCCTGACCACCAGGCCTGTAAGCGCTGTGACGATGCCCTCACTGGCCCCTCGCGGGCCATCGGCGTGTGCTCGCCCTGCGCCGCGGCGCCGGCGCGACTGACACGGGTGGAGCGGGCACGCTATGGGTGGGAGAGACGGACGCAGGAGGACAGACACCACAGGGAGGCGTGGACATGGCTGAAACGCTCGCAGCAGCGGCCCTAGGGCCCCAGGCGAGGGGTCTGCCGCCTCCGGCAGACCTGCCGCCGGAGAGGCGCACCCACGACCTGGAGCCGGAGCCTGAAGCCCCGGTCATGTCGGACGACGACGTCTTGCGAGCCGTGCGTGCGTACAAGACGGAGGCCGACGACGCGCGACGCAGCCGCTTAGCCCTCAATGAACGCAACTGGATGGCCTACTACGGGCAGCAGGACTTTAGTGGCAAGCTGCCTGGCCAATCCCGCGAGGTCATCCCCAAGGTGAGCGAGTCGGTGGAAGCCCTCGCGGCGTTTGTCAAGCGCGGCCTCACCGAGTACGGCAACTGGTTTAGCGTCAAGGTGCCGCACCGCTCCCCGATTCCCGCGGCCGTGATCCAGAAACTGATCCAGGTGGTCCTCGACCAGCAGCAGCAGCTCGAAGAACACCGCCTGAATTTCCCCACGCTGACCTCTGATGCGATGAAGGTGGGCTCCCTCGGGGCCTTGATGATCTTTAAGGTCAGTCACTACCCCTACCTGGCCCGGCGCTTCGTGCCCGAGCGCGGCGTCGCGCTCGGGCGTGTGGAGGGCCAGCCGCCCCAGATGCAGCCCATCGAGCGGTTAACGCCCGTGGAGCAGTCCATGAGCGCGGTGGTGATCGACTTGATCCCGCCCGAGGACTTTTACCCCGACCCGACCGGCCGCGGCCTCTACGTGATCCACAGCGTCGAGCGCGACCTCGACGACGTGCAGGCGATGGCCGACCAGGGCGCGTACGCCCCCGAGGTGGTGGCGCAGATCACGGCCGACTTTCAGCGCACCGAGTTCGAGGCCTTCAAGTCGTGGTCGCGCGCCCAGGACCAGACGACGCCTCCCCCCTTCCGCAAGCGCGTGGTGATTGATGAATTTTGGGGCACGCTCCTCGGCGAGGACGGCCGCGCCGTGCTGCGCGATTGCATGTGCGCCATCGCCAACGAGCGCTACGTCATTCGGCCGCCGGAGCCCAATCCCTACTGGCACCAGCAGAGCCCCTTTGTCTACGCGCCCCTCATCCGGATTCCCTTCAGCGAGTGGCACAAAGCGGTGCAAGATAACGCGGTGGCCCTCAACATGGCCCAGAATGAGTTGGTGAACCTGATTATCGACGGCGGCTACGAGGCCGTCTGGGGCGTCAGGCAGTTGCACCTGGACTGGCTGGAAGATCCGACCCAGGCGCAGGACGGCATTGCCCCGGGCGATACGCTGCTGGTCAGGCAGGAAGTGCCGGCCGGTGCGAAGGTGCTCGAGCGCGTCACCAGCGGCGGCGTCCCGCAGGATGCGCTGGCCGTGTACAACCTGCTCGATAAGGAATACAACGCGGCGTCCATGGTGAACGAGGTGAAGATGGGCCTGCTGCCGGAGAAGGCCGTGAAAGCGACGGAGATCGTGGCGGCTGAGCAGCACTCCAACTCGACGTTCGACGGCATCATCAAGGATATTGAAGACACCATGATCGAGCCGCTGCTGTGGAAGGTGTGGCTCACCGCCCTGCAGTGCCTCGACGACTTCAGCGCCCAGGACGTCATCGCGGCGATTGGCGAGCGCTGGGCCTACGTGCTCGCCACGATGTCGCCGGCGGCGCGCTACGCGACGTTCGCCGGGTCCTGCCAGTTTCAGGCCAGCGGGTTGTCGTCCACGCTGGCGCGGGGCAAGGACCTGCAAAAGCTCCTGGCGTTTGCGGATCTGGGGACCCGCAGCCCCTTCCTGGCGCAGACATTTCTCGAGAACTACAGCGCCAAGAAGTACCTCGACCGTATCCTCCAGGCCATGAACATTGACCCGGAGGGGATCGAGCTGACGCCCGAGGAGCGCGTGCAGCAGCAGGTGAAGTTCCAGCAATCGCAGCAGATGCAGGCGGGTGGCGCGGGGCAGACCGGGGCACAGATTCCCTCAGAGGGTGTGCCAGGGCTCACGGCGGGTGGCGGAGGTGGCCGAGCCATCGAAGGATCGGCGATGCCCAGGGAGACGATGGGACGCGGACCAGGGCCAGGGCCCGGGCCGAGCGCACCGCCAGGGCCGCAGCCGAGCGTCCCCGCACACCCGCAACCGGCGCCAGCGGCTCAACCACCGGTGTATCGGGGCTAAAAGGAGCATAGTATGCCAGACAAACCAGTCGTCATGCTCGTCGGCGGTGGAGGGGGCGGTGCACCCCAGATCCCGCAGCACATGCCGGGCACGCCGGGGGTGCGCGAGGTTGCTGAGATGTGCAGTGGTCCTGAGTACAACTATTTGCAGGGGATGAAAGACCCTGCAGTCCTCCGGCACGGGCACAACCCGAAGCCCAGCAAGAAGCAGGTGGCTGACGCCTTTGCCGAAGTGTACGCCAACCCACCTTCAACCCTGGGGAAGGGCCAGACGCAGGCCGAGCGGCGGAAGCAGATGACCGCGATCGCCCTGAACACGGCGAGGAAGGGCTAGGACGTGCGGGAGATTGAGCAGAAATTTGCGTGGCTCTGTACGTGGTTCATTCACAACCACGAGCGGGGAGCCCACGTGATCGACAGCCAGAAGCGCTACGAGTTCGTCTGCACAGCGCTCTCCTGTGTCATTGAAATGCAGGGGATGCTGCTCCAGGAGCTGCAGATCGTGAATCGACGCACCACGGACGGGTATGCGCGTATTCGTATGCCTGGGGGTCGCTCGATTGCGGGCGAGGTGCGCCATGGCGACTAGCGGCGTGGTGCTCTACGCCTCAGGACGCTGGCACCATACTCCCCTGCGCTGGTGGGGGGCCTTGCTGCGGCAGTGGGGGTATCGGGGCCGCCTGCCAGGATGGGCCTGGACGACGTGTGAGGCGGTGTTTCCGATGCCCTCATGCAGGTGCAAAATGTACCAGTTGGTGTGGGAGGAGGACCCGCGTGGCTGACGCCCTCCCTCCCCTCAACGCCCGCCTGCTGGAGCGCTACGTGCAGGCGCGTATCGACGCGATGCTGCAACGCCTCGTGCCGCGCTATTGGGCCGCCGAGGTGACGCATCTGGAGCTGTACGGCATGATCGGCGCGGTGGCCGAACTGAAGGCCCTGGTGGCCGATGCCGAGCGCAGTCAGCGCAAGGACGACGGCGAGATCAAGCTGGCCGCTGGCCCTGACTATGGAAGGAGACACACGCATGGCTGAACGAGGGCGCCAGGCCCCACCCCCGGAGCCCGAGGAGGGCATGGAGGTGGAGGTTGCGCAGGAAGAGTACACGCCCCCGCAGGCGCCCCCGCGGCCGCGCCGTGGCGCACGCGAGTTCCAGACCCCGCCCCCGCCCGCGCCGCAGGTTGAGCGCGTGCGTATCGAAGACCAGGAGTACGACGTCCCGCCCGCGGTGGCGGCGCAGGTGCGCTCGTGGGAGCAGGCGCAGGCCCGCCTCGACGCCATCGAGCGTCGGCATCAGGAGAGCGAGCAGTGGCGGCACGGCGTTGAGCGTGCCGTCACGGGCGAGCAGCCCCAGCCGCAGGACGAGATCGAGCAGCTCTGGTTTACCAACCCGAGCGAGGCGGCCAGACGCCTGCAAGAGCGCACCGTGCAGCAGGTTGAGAGCCGCTACGAGGCGCAAGCCAGGGAACAGCGCTTCTGGGGCACGTTCGACCAGGAGCACCCCGAGCTGGCCCCGCAGCGCACGCTGGTGCAATACCTGCTCTCCACGGACCAGACGCTCGCCACGCTGCCCAATTCCCCCGAGGGACGGGCCCAGCTCGCCCAGGCGGCCCGCGAGCGGGTGTTAGGGTGGATGCAGGGGATGCGCGGCGCTGGGCAGGCGCCCAGGGGCCAGCAGGTGCCCCCGGTGGAGACGGGGACCAGGCGCCGCGCTCCCGCGGCACCACGGCAGGCGCCGCCAGAGGGGCCGCAGTCGCTGAAGGAGTTACAAGAGCAGCGGGCGTTGTCGAGACGGCAGGCGCGGCTGCGCATTGTTGGTAGCTAAGGAGGTGCCCATTGGCAGAAAACACCTGGACTGGTTCGATCCAAGATGGGGTGCTCAAGAATCACTGGTTGTCTCAACAGATATGGTATAGTGCAGTCGAAGACAGTATTTTAATGGATCACGCCATGATGGTCGACGGCTTCGGTCTGCACAGCGGTGAATCGGCCAATCTTACGCGTATGCACGCGCTCGCCGAGCCCTCAGATGCCACCCTCATCGAGACGCAGCGCATCCCGGAGGACCTGGTGCGCTTTACCGCCAAGCCGATCGTCATCCGCGAGATGGGCCGCGCGGTGCCGTACACCTCGCTCCTGGAGGACCTGGCCCATTTTAACGTGCGCAACGCCGTGCAACGGAAACTCCGCGAGCAGATGACCCTGGCGATTGACACGATGCTGGCGCGGGCCGGCAAGAAGACGCTGCTCCGCTACACCCCCACCGGCACGGGCGCGGACGCTGCGACCACGACGTATTCCCTCACGACCACGGGCACGTTTGGCGCGGTGGCGTCCCGCACGCTCAAGGTCTACGACATCGAGGAGCTGAAGTCGATCCTCTACGATACGTACAAGGCGGAAGAAGTGGACGGCGGCGGCTACATCGGCGTGTTTCGCTACCGCTCGCTGCTCGGCGTCAGGCGCGATCCGGCGTGGCAACTCTGGCATCAGTACACCGATCCGCAGGCCAAGTACAACGGGGAGACGGGGCGCATCGAGGACGTGCGCATGCTCGAAACCAATCACGCCATGGCCTTCGCCTACGTGGGGACGGGCTCGGTGCTGGGCGAGGGCCTGGTGTTCGGGCAGGACGCCATCGCCATGGCCGAGGCGCTGACGCCGGAGCTGCGGGCCGGGATTCCCGATGATTACGGGCGCAGCAAAGGGGTGGCATGGTTGGGCGAATTGGGCGCAGATATCGTGTGGGACACTGCGGTGCCGGGAGAATCAAATATAGTGTATGTAGGAAGCCAATAATCAATGACGTATGAGCTTCTCTTGCTCCTGCCCCACCCAGAGGGCACGCACTAGAAAGGACCTGTATGGCTTACTCCCACGGACAAACGGAAGTGCTGCTCGTCAACAATCTCGCCCTGCAAACGCCGGCCGCCAAGGGCCAGTGGGCGCCCGGCCTGCTGCCCGTGATGGTGCGCGGCATCGCGGCCGTCATCACCACGGCGACCACGGCGGCCGACCCGGCCATTTTGTCGTTCGATAAGCGCGTCAATGCCGGCTCCGACGCCGGGAAAATCGTCGGCGGCGTGGGGACGCTCACCATTCCAGGCGGCACGGCGGCGGGCCGTGTCGTCTACAAGCTCGTCAACGTGCCGCTGGACTTCAGCCAGGAGGTGGTCGTGGCCCTGACGGACGACGCGGCCGCGGGGGCGGCGCACGTCATGCTGTGGGTGGAGCCGCATTGGGAAAACCCGGCGAACGCCCTCAGCGCCATCCTGAGCGCCTAGGAGGTTGCCATGGCTGAGGACCTCGAGCACGCGGCCGCCCTGGCCTATGAGACGTACCGCC
>Ga0137428_1001070_pt1 | contig 11070 bp, 10 predicted proteins | sample EasRivERMZT718_2_FD_102305 | JGI IMG/M metagenome (GOLD analysis project Ga0137428, IMG submission 102305) | Soil microbial communities from meander-bound floodplain in the East River, Colorado, USA - East River MetaG ERMZT718_2 | ecosystem: Environmental > Terrestrial > Soil > Floodplain ...
GACGGTGTCGCCCTCGCGCAGCACGGTGCGCAGGCGCTCGCCCATCGCCTTCAGCAGCAGGTCGCCGGTCGAGTGGCCGAGCGAGTCGTTCACGAACTTGAAGTGGTCGAGGTCCATGAACACCACGGCGATGGCGCGGCTCTGGCGCTGCGAGTACACCGCCTGGCGCAGTCGGTCATGGAGCAGGTTCCTATTGGGCAGACCGGTGAGCGCGTCGTAGTTCGCCTGGTGCTCGAGCTGGACCTGGTAGCGCTTGCGCTCGATCGAGTAGTGCATCGCGCGCAGCAGGAGCTCGCGGTCCAGGCGCCCCTTCACCAGGTAGTCCTGCGCGCCGCCCTTCACCGCCGAGAGCGCGGTTTTCTGGTCGTCGTTGCCGGTCAGCACGATGATCGGCACGGCGGGCGAGTGCGCGTACACCCGGGAGAACGTCTCCAGCCCCATCGAGTCCGGCAGCGACAGGTCGAGCAGCACCAGCCCGGTCTCGCCGCCCGCGAGGTGCTCGAGTCCGCGCGACAGGCGATCGGCGCAATGCACCTGGAAAGGCGTGCCCGGATCCTCGCGGATCATCTCCTGGATCAGCCGCGCGTCGCCCGGGTTGTCCTCGATCAGGAGGACGTTGTGCAGTCCGTCAGCTATGGCCGTTCGGGGGAAGAGTGACGACGGTGAGCCAGAAGACGTCGATCGTTTTCACCACCACCATGAACTTCTCGAGGTCGACGGGCTTGGTGACGTAGCAGTTGGCGTGCAGGTTGTAGGTGCGCAGCACGTCCTCCTCGGCCTTGGAGGTGGTGAGCACGACGACCGGGATGCGCTTGAGCACCGAGTCGGACTTGATTTCCTCGAGCACCTCGCGGCCGTCCTTGCGCGGCAGGTTGAGGTCGAGCAGGATGATGTCGGGGCGCGGTACGCCCGAGAACCGGCCCTGGCGCCGCAGGAACTCCATCGCCTCGACGCCATCCTTGACCGTGTGCAGGTTGCTGTAGACCTTCCCCTCCTTGAGCGCTTCCTTGGTGAGGCGCACGTCGCCGGGGTTGTCCTCCACCAGCAGGATCTCGATGGGTCCGTTCCTCTCGACCATCAGCCCTCCCCTCTTTCCTTGGGTAGCGTGAAATAGAAGCTCGAGCCGCTGCCCAAGCGCGACTCGACCCGGATGCTGCCGCCGTGGCGCTCGACCACCTTCTTGCAGATGGCGAGGCCGATGCCGGTGCCCGGGTACTCGCCCTTGTTGTGCAGGCGCTGGAACACCATGAAGATGCGCTCGTAGTACTGCGGCTCGATGCCGATGCCGTTGTCTCTGACTTCGAAAGTGAACTCGCCAGGGCCCTCGGCCACTCCGACGTGGATTCTTGGAACAGAAGCGGAGCGGAACTTGAGCGCGTTGCCGATCAGGTTCTGGAACACCTGCGCGAGCTGCACCTCGTCGGCCGGCAGCGTCGGCAGCGGATCGTGGGTCACCACCGCGCCCGCCTCCTCGATCGCGGCGCGCAGGTTGAACAGCGCCCGGCGCAGCACCGCCTCGGCCGCCACCGGCCTGAAGTGCGCGCCCTTGGTGCCGACGCGCGAGTACGCGAGCAGGTCCTCGATCAGCTGCTTCATGCGCGTCGCGCCGTCGACGATGTAGGCCATGAACTCGCGCGCGTCCTTGTCGAGCTTCGAGTCGTAGCGCCGCGACAGGAGCTGGGTGTAGCTCGCCACCATGCGCAGCGGCTCCTGCAGGTCGTGCGACGCGACGTAGGCGAACTGCTCGAGCTCGGCGTTCGAGCGCTCGAGCTCCTCGTGCGCCGCGCGCGCCGCAGCCTCGGCGTGCTTGCGCTCGGTGATGTCGTCGAACACCGCCACCTCGTACTGCGGCACGCCGAACACGTCGCGCACCACCGCGACGGCGATGTCGGCCCAGACCACCGCGCCGTTGTCGCCGCGGATGTAGCGCTTCTCGAAGCGCGCCGCCTCGATCTCGCCCCGGCGCACGCGCGCACGCCCGGCGTCGGTCACGTCGCGGTCCTCGGGATGCGACACGTCCTTCACGTGCTTGCCGACCAGCTCCTTCTCGGAATAGCCGAGGATCTCGCACAGGCTGCGGTTGACGCGCACGAAGCGCCCGTCGATCACGTGGCAGATGCCGGAAGCGGCGAGCTCGAAGGTCTGGCGGAAGCGCGCCTCGCTTTCGCGGAGGCGAAACTGCGCGTCGAGCTGCGCCGTGATGTCGTCGTAGACCGCGATCTCGTACAGCGGCCTGCCCTCGGCGTCGCGCTCCACCGTCATCGCGAACTTCACCCACACCACCGCGCCGTCCTTCCTCAGGTAGCGCTTCTCGAGGCGCACCGCATCGACCTCGCCCGAGTGCAGGCGCGGGCGCTGCTCGTTGATCACGTCGAGGTCGTCGGGGTGCGAGATCTGCCGGCCGGTGAGCTGGAGCAGCTCCGCCTCCGGATAGCCGAGGATCTCGCACAGGCGGCGGTTGACGCGGATGAAGCGCCGGTCCATCCCGATGTGCGCCATCCCGGAGCCGGCGAGCTCGAACGTGTTGCGAAAGCGCCGCTCGCTCTCGCGCAGGCGCTGCTCGGCGTCGTGCTGCGCGGTGATGTCGGTGATCGTGGAGACCAGGCCATAGTGCTCGGTCTCGTCCATCCGGCGCAGGAACGTGGTGCTCACCGAGAGCCACGTCACCGACCCGTCGGAGCGCTTTACGCCGACCACGCGGTCGGTCTGCGGCTGCCCGGCGTGCACCGTCGTCAGCGTCGGACGCTCGTCCGGGCCGAGCGGCGCGCCGTCCTCGCCGATGCAGGGCAGGAGCGAGGTGAAGCCGGGCTTGCCGATCAGCTCGGAAGCCGGCAACCGCAGGATGCGCTCGGCGGCGCGGTTCACGGACACGACGAGGAGCCGGCGGTCGTACACCAGCATGCCCTCGTTCGCCGAATCGACCACCGCGCGGAAGCGCTCCTCGCTTTCGCGCAGCGCAATTTCGGCACGCTTGCGCGCGGTGACGTCGAAGATCGCGCCGACCAATCCGGCGGGGTCGGGGCCGGGCGGGAAGGTCGACTTGTAGTAGACCGTCTCGCGCCTGCGGCCGTCGGGCGTGATGACCGGGATGTCGTAGCTCTGCGAGCCGGGCTGGGCCCAGAGCTCGCGGTCCTTGATCGCGTGCTTCTCGGCGATCTCGGGATTCTGCGGAGAAAGCTCGCGCACGCCCTTGCCGAGGACGCGCTCGCGCTTGATCCCGAAGAGCTCCTCCCACGCCGCGTTGACGCCCAGGCAGCGGCCATCGCGTCCCTCGACGTACATCGGAACCGGCAGGCGCTCGAGCAGCTCGAGGGCCGCTTCCAGCGACGGCGCTTCGATCGCATTTTTTACCGGCTTGAGCTTCGCCATCGCTCGAGGATTCTAATCTCCATACAACCCTTTGGCTGCGGCTTTGAACACGACGAGCGGCACGATCGTCTCCAGCGCCGGCGCCGGCACCTTCGCTGCGCGTCCGAACTCGAGCGCGGCAATGAGCAGCGCGTCGATCTCCATCGGCCGGCCTCGCTCGTAGTCCTGCAGGAGCGAGGGCTTGTGGCTGATCGCCCCCGACGACTGGCCGCCGCCCGGGCGCTGCGGCGCCTTCGCCGCGTCGATGCCGTGCGCGAGGGCGATGGCTCTCGCTTCGGCGGCGAGCCGTTTCGAAAGCTCGCCCAGGCTCGGGTCTTCGCGCACCTCCTTGACCGTCGCACCGGCGAGCGTGCACAGCGCCGCGGTGCTCAGGTTCTGCACCAGCTTCGCCCACACGACCTGGCGGATGTCGCTCGTGGGCGGGGAATACAGGTCCGCCTTGTCGAGGATCGAGCGAAGCGCGCCGATCGCCTGGGAATCGGAATCGTCCGCCTGCCCGACGACGAGCATGTTGTTCCCGGGGACATTGTTGACGATCACCCCGGGCTCGCGCACCTCGTTGGCGGAATACACGACGCCCCCGATGATTTGCTTTTTATCCAGCAATTTTTTCAGCTTCCCGCCCGGATCCAGCTTCGACAAATCCGGCGGGCGCGGGCGATCGCCGGCGAGCCCGATCCCGTACCACCAGGGAATCCCGTTCTGCGCGAACACGACACCGGTATCGGCTCCCACGATCGCCGCAGCTTGCTCCGCGAAGACGCCGAGCAGGTTGGCTTTCAGGGTGACGAAAACAAATTCTTGCAATCCAAGCCCGGACGCGCTCGCGGCCGCACGCACCCGCCCGCGGATGGTCTCGTTGCCGTGGACGAGCGTTATCCCGTTGTTGCGCATCGCCTCCAGGTGCGCGCCGCGCGCGACGACCGACACGTCGTGCCCGCTCGCGGCGAGCTTCGCAGCGAAATGCCCGCCGACCGCGCCTGCGCCGAAAATGCAGATCCGCATTTGGACTCTAGAATTGTAGCGATGTCGCAAAAGCTTCCCGTGGTGATCGCGGGTGCCGGTCCCACGGGGCTGATGTGCGCCCTGGCGCTCGCTCGCCGGGGCGTGCCGGTCGTGGTGTGCGAGGGCGAGCCCAGCCTTACGCACGACCTGCGCGCCGGCACCTTCCATCCGCCGACGCAGGAAATGATGGCGCCCTACGGCATCACCGAGCGCATGCACGAGCACGGGCTGCAGGTGCGCCGATGGCAGATCCGCAGCCGCCGCGACGACCTGGTGGCGGAGTTCGACCTCGGGCTTCTCGCCGACGTCACCCCTTACCCTTATCGCCTGCACCTCGAGCAGCACCGCCTGACGCCGATCCAGCTCGACATCCTGAGAAAGGAGGCGAGCGCCGAAGTGCATTTCGGGCACCGCATCACCGGCTTCGAGCACAAGGCGCGCTCGGTGCTGGTGAGGTTCGAGTCCGAGGGCATCCCGGGCAAGCTCGAGGCATCCTGGCTGATCGGCGCCGACGGCGGACGCAGCACCATCCGCAGGCTCCTGCCGGTCGAGTTCGAGGGCTTCACCTGGCCCGAGCAGTTCCTGGTGGTGAGCACGCCCTACGACCTCGGCAGGCACGGCTTCACCCTGAACGCCTATGTCGCCGATCCGGTGGAATGGGCCGCGGTGTTCAAGATGCCCGACGCTGGGCCCCCGGGGCTGTGGCGGCTGGCTTTCCCTTGCGATCCCGGCCTGCCTGACGACGCGTTGCTAGACCCTGGCGCGGTGCAGAAGCGAATGCAGGGCTTCCTGCCCCGCGATTCCAACTATGAAATCCGCTACCAGAGCATCTACCGCGTGCACCAGCGCGTGGCGAGCGAATGGCGCCTCGGGCGCGTCCTTCTCGCCGGCGACGCCGCGCACCTCAACAACCCGCTCGGCGGCTTCGGCCTGAACAGCGGCATCCACGACGCGGTGAACCTGGCCGACAAGCTCGCCCAGGTGTGGCACGGCGAGGCCGACGACGCGCTGCTCGACGTCTACGTGCGCCAGCGCCGCGCGACGACCATCGACCAGGTGCAGGCGATGTCGATCCGCAACAAGCGCCTGCTCGAGGAGCGCGATCCGCAGGTGCAAAGGAGCCGCATGGAGGAGCTGGTCGCCGTGGCGGCCGATCCGCAGCGCGCGCGCCAGCACCTGCTCGAAAGCTCCATGATCGCGGGCCTGCGCAAGAGTCAGGCGATCAGCTAGAAAAAGAAAAAGCCGTCCTGCCCGCGTGGGCAAAGACGGCTTTCGCTTGTAACTACTACTGCTTCTTCTCTTTCGCCGGATCTTCCGCCGCGGGCGCTGCCGGCGTGCTGCTGCCGCTGGCCGCGCTGCCGCTCGGCGAGGAGCTCGGGGAGCTGCTCGAGCTGCTCGAGCTGGTGCCACCCGATGCCGAGTCTTTCTTCGTCGCGTCAGCGGACGCCGAGTCCTTCTTCGTCGCGTCGGAGGACGAAGAAGCGCTGGACGAGGGCGGGGTGCTCGGGGTCGTACCGACAGACGCCGAGCCCGAAGTCGAGCTGGACGGCGAGCTGGGGGTCGTCGAGCCGGCGGACGAAGAGCTCGAGCTGGGGGTTGTCTTGGAAACAGCGCGGTCGCCGTCCTTCCTGTCGCAGCCGGTAAGCATTCCGGCGCCGAGCGCCAGGGAAACGGCAACTGCCAAAGCTGAAAGTCTCATCTGTAGGCCTCCGTGGGTTGGGGTAAGGCTAACGGAGCAAGGAATAGGCCTGTCGCTGTACCATCGTAGTTCCTTTGGACTATCCCCTTACCACCACCGTCGTCGGCAGCTACCCCCAGCCGGGGTGGCTGATCGACCGCGCCCAGCTCGGCTCCAAGGTCCCGCGGGTGCGCGCGCCCGAGATCTGGCGCATTGCCGCGCCCTACCTGGAGGAGGCGCAGGACGACGCCACCGTGCTCGCGATCCGCGACATGGAGCGCGCCGGCATCGACATCATCACCGACGGCGAGATGCGCCGGGAGAGCTACTCGAACCGCTTCGCCACCACGCTCGAGGGCATCGACATCGAGCGTCCCGGCAGCACCATCAATCGCAACGGGGTGCCGATTCCGGTGCCGCGCGTCGCCGGACCGATACGCCGGCGCGCGCCGGTCGAAGTGCGCGATGTGGAGTTTCTGAGAAAGAACACTTCGCGGCGCATCAAAATTACCCTGCCCGGCCCCTTCACCATGGCGCAGCAGGCGCAGGACGACTACTACAAGGACGAGGAAGCGCTCGCGCTCGCTTTCGCCGCAGCGGTGAACGAGGAGCTGCGCGACCTGAAGGCGGCCGGCGCCGACGTGGTGCAGCTCGACGAGCCGTGGATGCAGGCGCGGCCCGACCGCGCCGCGCGCTATGGAGTGAAAGCGATCAACCGCGCGCTGCAGGGAATTCCGGGAACCACCGTGGTGCACGTCTGCTTCGGCTACGCCGCGGCGGTGAAGGACAAGCCGACCGGCTATTCGGTGCTGCCGCAACTCGAGGCGCTCACCGCGTCGCAGGTCTCGATCGAGGCCGCGCAGCCCAAGCTCGACCTGGGTGTGCTGAAAACTCTTGGGAGCAAGACCCTGATGGTGGGCATGATCGACCTCGGCACCGAGCGGATCGAGACCCCGCAGGAAGTCGCCGCCCGCATTCGCGCCGCGCTGAAGCACGTGCCGGCCGAGCGCCTCGTGCTCGCGCCGGACTGCGGCATGAAGTACCTGACGCGCGAAGCCGCCTTCGGCAAGCTCAAGGCGCTCGCCGAAGGCGCCGCGATCGTCCGGAACGAGCTGGCCTAGCCGCCCTTCTTCTGTTCGAAGTCCTTGTTCTGCTCGGGCTGCTTCGGGTCCACATGCCCCTGCACCGGGTTCGCGCCTTCCTTCTTCTCTGCGGCGCTCGGCGTGCCGACGTTCGCCGGCGTGTTGGGTTGGCCAGCCGTCGATGATCCGGCGCCCGCCTCGGGCGCGGCGGTGGTCGGGGGCGTGGGGTTTGCGCGCTGCTCGGGAGTGCGGTCGCAACCCGCCAGCGCGAGGGCGATTGCGAGGGTGAGAAGGGTGGTTTTCATAGCCGCCCATCCTGCAAAGCCCATGCCGTGGGACGCGAGCTTTTCGAACGTCGGGAAAAGCTCCCTGATTCTATAGGTGAGAGAAAAGCGTTCGCCCCGGGGTCGGCACTTTGGCGCGCAGGATGCAGCCGCTGCCGGAGTCGGTGATGTAGATCTCGTTGCCCTTGTAGGCGACGTTGGTGACCATGTCGCTCCTGCAGCTCGCCACGCGGTACAGCGCCTCGCCGCGGTGGCTGAAGATCCACACCGCGCCGAAATCGATATGCGCCACCGCCAGGCCGCCGGACTCGTCCATCGCCATGCCGTCGGGCCCGCGCCCGCCCGAGAGATGCAGGAACACGCCCAGGCGCACCACCTTGCCCTCGGGCGTAAGCGGCAGGCGCCACACCGCATTGCCCCGCGTGACCGCAACGTAGATGAGATTCTTCTCGACGACGATTCCATTCGGGCTCGGAAGACAATTGGCGAGCTGCTCGAGCTTGCCGTCCAAGGTGTAGCGGTACACGCAGCCCGTCGGGTCGGCGAGGTCGGTCACACCCTGGTCGGTGAAATAGAGATTCCCCTCGGGATCGAACATCAGGTCGTTCACGCCCTTGAACGTCTGCTGGTGGTAGCGCGACACCACCGGCACCAGCTTGCCCTCCTTCAGGTACAGGATCCCGTTCTTGTGGTCGGCGATGAAGAGCCGGCCGTCCTTGTGCAGGGCGAGGCCGTTCGGCTCGCCGTCGTACTCGATCACCAGCGCGAACTCCCCCTTGGGATTGACCTTGAAGATGCGGCCCCACGCGAGGTCCACCACGTACAGGTTGCCGGCGCGGTCGAACACCGGACCTTCGAGGAACGAGCCCATCGGGGTGGCGCTCTTGCCGGCGGCGAGGCGCTCGGGCGGGGAGCCGCTCTTGCGCATCCTCTCCGGCACCTCGGCGAACACCTCGGTCTGGATGATTTCGGGGCTCATTCGACCTTGATCCCGGCGTCGCGCACCAGTCTTGCGAACGCGTCCGCTTCTGACTTCACGTAGGCGCTCCACTTGAGCGGGTTCAAAAGGCGCCGCCGCTGCGCACGAATTTCTGCACGCGGCGGCCGAATCCCACCTCGGAGGTGTAGAGGTTGCCTTCGCGGTCGATGGCGATGTTGTGGATCCACTTGAACTCGCCCGCCATGCGCCCGGTGCGGCCGAAGGCGCCGAGCGTCTGACCATCGGAGCGGCGCACGATGTAGATGCGGCCGTTCGCGCCGTCGGCGACGTAAAGGTATTTCTGCGCCGGGTCGTGCGACAGCACCATGTCCCACGTCGAGCCGTTCGCGAGCGTCTGCACCTCGACGCGGATCTCCTGGCGAAACTCGCCCGTGCGGCTGAACACCTGGATGCGGTTGTTCTGCCGGTCGCAGACGTACACCAGGCCATCGTTCGACACGCGCACGCAATGCACCGGGTTGCCGAAGCTCTTCGAGAGCGGCTGCGCGGGGTCATAGGGCGGCAGCTTGTCGTCGGTGGGCGCGGCCGTGCCGTACGCTCCCCAGTGGCGCTTGTAGGCGCCGGTCTTGGCGTCGAACACCACGACGCGGCGGTTGCCGTAGCCGTCGGCGACGAACAGCTCGTCGCCCGAGAGCACCATGTGCGCCGGGCGTCCGAGCTGGGTGCGGCTGTTGCTGCCCTCGGACTTGCCGGGGCGGCCGATCTGCAGGAGGAACTTGCCCTCGGGCGAGAACTTGAGGATCTGGTGATCCTCGTTGCCGTTCCCGGCGAGCCAGACATTGCCCTCGGAATCGACGTGGATGCCGTGCTCCGTTTTCGGCCAGTCGAAGCCGGCACCGCTCGGCGTCCAGCCGCGCACGTAGTTCCCCGCCGCGTCGAACTCGATCACCGACGCGGCCGCTTTGCAGCACCGATGGGTGACCGGCTTGCTCTCCTTGGCATTCCACTCGTCCGGCAGGAGCGTCGCCGGGCGATGAACGATCCAGACGTGACCGTTACTCGGATTGACGGCGATCCCGGCGACTTGGCCAAGCACGAGCTGCACGCCGTTCTCTTCGGCCAGCGGCCTCGGCCAGTTGGGGTCGGCGCGGAATGCGGGAAGCTCGCTGCTGCCGGGCGGGGTCTGCGCACAGGCGGCGAGAAGCAAGACAGCGGATGCAATGCGGACGTGGACGTTCATGCGCTCCTCCCAGAGTCATCCATTATAGGCACGTCGATTGCATCGCCTGGGCGATGGCTCGGCTCCTGACTTTGCTGCTTTGCGGCCTTGCCGCCGCATCGATCGACGCTCGCGCCGCGAACGACGACGACGGCTTCGTCTGGATCGACGCCAACACCCGGATCAAGGTGCTCAAGCCGGTCAGCGCCGCCGCGGGTGAAAGCAAGGCCCCCGAAGAAGCGAAAAAAGAGAAGAAAGCAGAAAAGCGCAAGAAGTAGGCTAGCATCGCGGCGGCATGAAGGTCACCGCCGTCGATACCTGCGTCCTGACCGTCCCCACGTCCAAGCCGATGGCGCTGCAGTATCCGCAGCACAAGCTCGTCGTCGCCCAGATCAGCACCGACCAGGGGGTCCGCGGCCTCGGCTACAGCCTGGTGTTCGGCGGCGGCGGCGCCGAGGCCGTGCATGCCTACCTGGAAGCGCGGCTCAAGCCCGCGCTCATCGGCGAGGACCCGCTCTACGTCGAATACCTGTGGGAAAAGATGTTCCGCGTGGACATGGGGATGAAAAAGCAGGGCGTGGCGGCGTACGCGCTCGCGGCGCTCGACATCGGCCTATGGGACATCGTCGGCAAGGCGCTCGGCAAGCCGCTCTTCAAAGTATGGGGCGCGATGCGCCACCGCATCCCGTGCTACGGCAGCGGCGGCTGGGCGAAGTACAGCGTCGATGAACTGGTGCGCGAAGCCGAGAAGTTCGCGGGCTTCGGCTGCAAGTACTACAAGATGAAGATCCACGACGCGGATCCGAAAGTGAACCGCGTGCGCGTCGAGGCGGTGAAGCGCGCGCTCGGGCCGAGCGTGCGCCTCATGGTCGACGTCAACCAGCGCCTCGACGTCCTCGGCAACGTGCGTCAGGCCGCCGAGCTGGAGCACCTCGACCTCGTCTGGTACGAGGAGCCGGTGTTGGCGGACGACATCGCGTCCTGCGCCGAGGTGTCGCAGAAAATCCGCATTCCGGTCGCGACCGGAGAGAACAACTTCACCCGCTACGAATTCCGCGACTTGCTCGAGCGCAGGGCGGCGAGGTATCTCATGCCCGACGTGTGCCGCGCCAACGGCTTCAGCGAAACGCTGAAGATCGGCCATCTCGCCGCCGCGCACGGTGCGCTGGTGTCGCCGCACGTGGTGCACGAGATTTCGCTGCACGTCGTGGGCGCGCTCGCCAACGGCTTCCTGGTCGAGTTCATGGAGTGGGCGCCGCCCGACCTGTTCGAGGAGCAGCCCGAGTGCAAGGGCGGGCGCTTCCGCATCCCGGACCGCCCCGGCCACGGCATGTCGCTTGCGCGGGGCGCGATCGACAAATACCGAAGGTAATCTTATTGGCCCGCCGCGCTGCGCGCGGCCTTGCCCTCGTTGGCGCTGCCGCCGGCCGCCGACTGCGCGGCCCTGCCTTCGTTCGCGGCCCGGTCAGTCGTGGCGCGATCGCAGGCGGCCA
>Ga0137428_1001071_pt1 | contig 11069 bp, 10 predicted proteins | sample EasRivERMZT718_2_FD_102305 | JGI IMG/M metagenome (GOLD analysis project Ga0137428, IMG submission 102305) | Soil microbial communities from meander-bound floodplain in the East River, Colorado, USA - East River MetaG ERMZT718_2 | ecosystem: Environmental > Terrestrial > Soil > Floodplain ...
GGCCAATCCTTGATCGCCACCGAGCCGACCTCGACTAAACTTGTTGCCGATGAAAGTGAACGATCGTAGCGCGATGTCCGAGAAGCCACCCGCGGAAGCGATGGAAGTCGTGCTCGCGCAGCCGCGCGGTTTCTGTGCCGGCGTCGATCGCGCGATCGCGATCGTCGAACGAGCGCTCGCGGTGCACGGCGCGCCGATCTACGTACGCCATGAGATCGTGCATAACAAATACGTCGTCGACGATTTGCGCACCAAGGGCGCGGTGTTCATCGACGAGCTCGATCAAGTGCCGACCGGCGCGATCGTCGTGTTCTCCGCGCACGGAGTATCGAAGGTGGTGCAGCGCGACGCGCAGCAGCGCGGCTTGCGCGTGATTGACGCTACGTGTCCGCTCGTGACCAAGGTGCACGTCGAAGTTGCAAAACAGCGGGTTGCCGGACGCGAAATCGTGATGATCGGCCATCTCGGTCATCCGGAAGTCGAAGGAACGATGGGCCAGTCTGACGGTGGGATGCACCTGGTCCAAAGCGTTGAAGACGTGGAGCGATTGCAGGTTCGAACGCCGGATTCACTCGCGTACGTCACCCAAACGACCTTGTCTTTGGACGATGCGGCCGCGATCATTGCCGCGCTGAAGCGGCGATTTCCGTCGATCGTTGAGCCGAAAAAAGCGGATATCTGTTACGCGACACAAAATCGGCAGGACGCCGTCAAATTCATGGCACCGCAAGTCGATGTAGTCATTGTCGTCGGCAGTGAGAACAGTTCGAACTCGAACCGGCTACGCGAAGTGGCCCAAAGGTTCGGTGTGCCTGCTCATCTGGTTGACAGCGCTGACCAGCTAGACCCCGCTTGGCTCATTGGCCAGAGCAGGGTGGGTGTTACCGCTGGCGCTTCCGCGCCCGAGGTGTTGGTGACCGCGTTGATCGAGCGACTGAAGCAGCTCGGCGCCGGTAGCGTGCGCCCGCTGGACGGTGTGCAGGAAAAGGTTGTATTCCCGTTACCGAAGGGATTGAATCGGGTGATGGCGTAGTACAGCACTCAACTACGGGAGATGTCGATGACGAAGTGGCTGCGTGCGAATCTGATGATAGGGTTGGTGGGCTCGCTGGCGGCGGTGTCCGCCGGCGCACAGCCGGTAGAAATGGAGGGGCAAAAGTTCGAGCCCACCGTGCAAGTCGGCGGTCAGACACTGAACCTGAACGGCGTCGGTTTGCGACGGCGCGCTGTCTTTAAGGTCTACGTTGCCGGCTTGTACGTTCCGCAGAAAAGCACGAACGCCGCGACCTTGATCAACGACAAAGGTGCGAGGCGTGTTTCACTGCGAATGCTGCGCGATGTGGACGCCGGTAGCTTCATCGATTCATTCAACGATGGGTTGAAGAACAACCTTACCGAGGCGCAACTGGCGGCATTGAGGCTGCAGATGGACGCGCTCACGGCAACGTTGAAGTCGATCGGGGAGGCGAAGAAGGGCGACGTGATTAACTTCGATTACACGCCGGAGGCTGGCACTCGCATCAGTGTCAACGGTCAACCGCGCGGCGACCCGATTCCGGGTGCCGATTTTTTCTCTGCCGTGCTGCGCATATGGCTCGGCGAAAAGCCTGTTGACGAATCACTGAAAAAGGGCATGCTGGGCGCTTGAGCGATGCTGACCGCACTCGATTTGCAGTCGCGAGACCATACTGATGAACCTTCACGGTTCGATGCCGTCGCACGACTGCCGTTTGGCTTCGTCGGCGTGCGCACCCGTGGCGCGTGCGTCGAGGAAATTTCTTTCCTGAGCGGCGAAATACCGCACGGAACGCCGGCTAACGCGCTGGCGCAACGCGTCGTCGATCAGCTACAGGCCTACTGCGTCGATAGTTCAAGTCAGATTGACTTGCCGCTGGTGATCGAAGGAACGGATTTTCAACGGCGGGTGTGGGATCAAATTGCCCGCATCCCGCCGGGGTCGACTAGAACGTATGGTGAGTTGGCGCGGCGATTGAATAGCGCTGCGCGCGCGGTGGGCCAAGCGTGCGGAGATAATCGACTGCCGCTTGCGATTCCGTGTCATCGAGTCGTCGCGGCGTCGGATTTAGGCGGGTTCGCGCATCATCGCGGTGGCGCGTATCAGCTCATCAAGCGCTGGTTGTTGATGCACGAAGCCGGCGGTGAGTTGCGTTTGGCGTGACCACGTTTGGATCGCGTCCCTAAGACGCTTGCAACGATGCCATTGCGCGCATCCAGGCAAGCGGTAGTTACGGAATCGCCCGGCACTCCCGATGCTTTGATCGACGCGTTTGCCGATGCTGTGTGGCTCGAAGACGGTCTGGCACCTAATACGCTCGCCGCTTATCGACGCGATCTCTGCGGACTATCCAATTGGCTTATCCCGCGCGGCACTACTTTGGCATCAGCGCGGGAAGTAGATCTCGCGCAATATTTTGCCGACAAGCACGCCACGACACTTGCCTCCACTGCCAATCGGCGGCTCGCAGTGCTGCGACGTTTCTATCGGTGGGCGATGCGAGACGGCCGCGTCGCGCAAGATCCAACACTGCGCCTGAAGAGCGCAAGAAAGCCGCCGCGATTTCCCAAGTCGCTTTCCGAAGATCAGGTAGAGGCGCTGCTGCGCGCTCCCGATACGGACACCGCGCTCGGACTGCGCGACCGCGCGATGCTGGAGCTCTTATATGCAACCGGGCTGCGCGTCTCGGAGCTGGTCGGGCTGACTTTGCCGCAACTGTCGCTTACCGAAGGCCTGGTGCGGGTATTAGGCAAGGGGGGCAAGGAGCGCATCGTTCCGCTCGGCGAAGAGGCGCGCAGTTGGATTGAGCGTTACCTTAGGGACGCACGCGGCCCAATCCTCGGGCGACGCGTGGCCGACGCGCTGTTCGTTACCCAGCGTGCGCACTCGATGAGTCGCCAGATGTTTTGGATATTGATCAAGCGCTACACGGTGCGCGCCGCGATCGACGCGCCGTTGTCGCCGCACGGACTCCGTCACGCTTTCGCCACGCATTTGCTGAATCACGGCGCCGATTTGCGGGTCGTGCAGCTGCTGCTCGGTCACGCGGATATTTCGACCACGCAAATTTACACGCACGTAGCGCGCGCAAGGTTAAAGGCACTGCATGCGCAGCATCACCCGCGCGGCTAGTGGCCTGTAACAGTCGATTCCGAAGGGAAAGGCGCGTCCGGGCGCGCCGAGTGCGCGAAGCGAGCCGCGTCGAATAGCCGACGCATATTCGCAAGGCGAGCGACAAAGCAAGCGGCCGCCCCGACGCGCAAGGCACTCTGGAATTGGCTGTTACAGGTCACTAAACTGCTTTTATGCAGTTAATCAATCTGTTTTTGGCGACGTGCGCCGCGTACCTGATCGGGTCAGTGTCTTTCGCGCTCATCGTCAGCCGTTCCATGGGCTTGGCCGACCCGCGCACGTATGGGTCAGGCAATCCTGGTGCGACCAACGTGCTGCGCTCGGGTAGCAAATGGGCTGCGGCGCTCACCCTGCTGGGAGACGGCTTTAAAGGTTGGCTGGCGGTATGGCTCGCTCTGCGCTTCGGTCCACCGCATGGCATTAGCGATGTCGGCGTCGCGCTGGTGGCGGTTGCGGTCGTACTCGGGCACTTGTATCCCATTTTTCTTCGTTTTCGCGGCGGAAAGGGTATTGCGACTGCGGCGGGCGTAATCATCGCGCTCAATCCGTGGCTCGCTTTAGCCACCGCTATGACCTGGGTAATCGTTGCGGTGTTCTTCCGCTACGCATCGCTGGCGTCGATCGCGGCTGCGATCTTTGCGCCGTTCTATTCCGCGTTCGGGTGGGGATTCGACGCGCGGTTCGTCGCGCTGGTCATCATCGCCGGCTGCACCGTCTATCGCCATCGGGTGAACATCCGGCACCTACTCGCCGGCACCGAGCGCCGCATTGGCGAAAACAGCCGGACAATTAAAGCTCAAGTGAGATGACCTCATGACCCGAATGTTTCGTTAAGGCTAACTTTGCGAAGCAAAGTTAAGGGCAGCGGCCCGGCCGGAAGCACAAGCGCGAAATCGCGATAGCAGCGCGGCGCTAGGAGCTCGTTGCTTCCGCAAGCGACCAACGCGGATGCACCGAAAACGCAAGCTGCCTGCCCTTGAGTGAAGATTCGCGAGTGCGTTTGAGCTGCGCTAATCCCGCTAACGCAATCATCGCGCCGTTGTCGGTACACAGATCGAGCGGCGGAAAAAAAACCTTACCCCCGCGCCCCTCTACTTCTAGTTGCAAGCGCGCTCTGAGCTGTGCGTTGGCGCCCACCCCGCCGGCAACCACCAGCGTTTTTAGTCCGGTTTGATCGAGCGCGCGCAGCGCCTTGGTGACAAGCACGTCGACGATTGCTTCGACAAACGCACGTGCGATATCGGCACGCACCTGTTCGCACACATTGCTGTTACCGGCGCGCCTCACCGCGGTCAGAACGGCGGTCTTCAGACCGCTAAAACTGAAGTTCAGATCGCCGCTGCCGAGCATAGGCCGTGGCAGTTTGACCACACCGGGATCGCCGAATTCGGCGAGGCGCGATACAGCGGGACCACCGGGATACCCGAGTCCAAGCAGTTGCGCAGTCTTGTCAAATGCCTCACCCGCAGCATCGTCGACCGTTTCTCCCAACAGCTGGTAATTTCCCCAGCCGCCCACGTGCAATAGCTGCGTATGACCGCCGGACACCAGCAGTGCGACGAACGGAAACTCGGGTGCCGGGCGCGACAGTAACGGCGAGAGCAAATGCCCTTCCATGTGATGAACTTGATAAACCGGCCGGTCAAGCGCGTACCCTAATGCGTGGCCGATGCTTGCGCCCACCAGCAGCGCGCCGGCTAACCCGGGACCGGCGGTGACGGCAATCGCGTCGATCTGCGCTACGTCGCGCTTGGCTGCGTCGGCAACCCGGTCAAGCAGCGGCAGAACACGGCGAATGTGGTCGCGCGATGCCAGTTCCGGCACGACGCCGCCGTAGGGCACGTGCATGTCAATCTGCGAATGCAGCTGTTGCGCGAGCAGGCCATGTTCGCTGTCAAGCAGCGCAAGCCCTGTCTCGTCGCATGAAGTTTCGATTCCGAGGATCAACATGGATTGAGTGTAAGGAGGATGACCTCTGCGGCTTGCAACGTAGGTGTTTTCGTGGCGTGCCGCCAGTTAGCGCAGTTGGCGCGCTCGACAAAAAAACCAAACGGTTGGGTCAGCCGCGCAGTTGCGCGGCTACTGACGCGGTGGAAATCCGTCCAGTGCCGCCCCCTTGCGGGTCAAGTCAGTTCAACCCCAGCAGCTTTGCCGGGTTCTTGCGCATCATCGTGTCGATGTCGGCGTCCGAAATACCCTCGCGCTTCATCGCCGCAATCGCGACCTCTAGCCCGTCAGGATGGGTGATGTTGGCGCTCTGTCCCAGGTCGGACGAGACGACCAGGCCGCGCGCGCCAAACTCTTTCAGGCCCTGAGCGACATGCTTGGCGTTGATTTGCGTCCAGTGGGTCAGGAAGGGGAGCGGTGCGTTCGGTCCGGCCTGGAACTGCAGGAAGCACACTTCGATCATCGCCCCCATCTCGACCACCTCCTTCGCCTGCGCCATGGTGAGGCCGGGCACGTTAGTGAGACCGTGGGTGATGAGGATGTTCTTCACGCCGAGCTCGCGACCGCGCTTCACCACCGCAATGATCTCCTCAGGATGGACGTGGCCGGTAGCGAGGACCAGGTTCTCGCGCGCAATAATTTTGAGAATTTCCTCCATCTCGGGCGTAACTTTGCCGCCTGGCGCGACGACGAGTCCCTTTGCGTCGGGCTTGGAAAACGTCTTGACGTGCTTGTCCGACTCGAAAGTCGGGAGCCAGACGACTTTCCCGCGGCTTCCGTAGACCCGGTGCATCCACTCCACCGCCGCCGGATTGACGCCGCCTACGGCGTTATTGAGCACGATGCCGCCGAAGACTTCGATTCCCGGCACCACCTTCATCGCCAGCGCCGCGCGGCTCGCGGTTTCGCTGATGTGGTTCTTTAAAACGATGCCCCGCATGCCGCGCGCCTTGGCAAGCTGGGCGACGTCGATGTCGTCCATGTTGCGCCCGAAGACATCCGGGTGCGAGTGAACGTGCAGGTCGATCACACCGATCGCGGGGCTCACCTTGGGCGGAGGCGGCGGGAACGCCGCCTGCGAGATGGCCTGGTTTGAGACGAGCGCAAGCGCAGCGAAAAACAGTGTGTTTCTCATTCTTAACCCTCCCCCTGGGTGCGCGGAAATCATACGACGAGCCGGCAGTACCTCGAGATACTGCGACTACGGCAGGCCGGTTGTTATGCGCGACAATTGTCGGCTAGAATTACAGGCTTTCCCGACTGCGCAAGCGCCGAATCAATTCAAGGACTTGAACCCACTGATGCCTACCATTCGCCTTAAAGAAAACGAGCCATTTGAAGTGGCGCTGCGCCGCTTCAAACGCACGATTGAAAAAAGCGGCTTGTTGACCGAATTGCGTGCACGTGAGTTCTACGAAAAACCGACTGCAGAGCGCAAGCGCAAGCGATCCGCCGCCATCAAACGGCACTTCAAGCGGCTGCGCGGGCAGATGCTGCCGAAGAAGCTTTACTAGCCTCGACGAGATACTGCGGGGCACACCGCGCAGCGCGCCATTGGCGCGCTTTCTTTTTGGAGACTCCATGTCGACGTCGTTAAAAGACCGTATTACGGAAGACATGAAAAACGCCATGCGCGCAAAGGATGCCGAGCGACTTGGCGCGATTCGATTGTTGCTGGCCGCAATCAAGCAGAAAGAAGTCGACGAGCGCATCACGGTAGATGACGCTGCTGTGCTGGGTATCGTCGAGAAGCTGATCAAGCAGCGCAGTGATTCCGTCGAGCAGTTTGAAAAGGCCGGTCGCGCGGATCTGGCCGCAAAAGAGAAAGACGAGCGCGAGTTGTTAAAGGGTTACCTACCGCAACAGATGTCAGACGCCGAATTGTCGGCGGCGGTTGATGCCGCAGTCGCCGAGTCTGGTGCGACTGGCCCGCAGGCGATGGGGAAGACGATGGCGCTGCTGAGGCCGAGGATCGCGGGCCGTGCGGATATGGGCAAGGCATCGGCGTTGGTCAAGCAGCGGCTGATGTGATCGCGAAAGTGCGCAGCCTCGCCGTGTCTGCGTACACTTTCACCAAATCCGATGATCCCCCAAAGCTTCATCCAGGACTTGCTCGCGCGCGTCGACATCGTCGACGTGGTCGGCCGCTATGTTCAGCTGAAAAAGGGCGGGCAGAATTACCTGGGGCTGTGCCCGTTCCACGCTGAAAAGTCTCCATCGTTCACCGTGAGTCCATCGAAGCAATTCTTTCACTGCTTCGGTTGCGGTGCGCATGGCAGCGCTATCGGATTCGTGATGGAGCACCGTGGCCAAGGTTATATCGATGCGATTCGCGATCTGGCACAACTCGCCGGTATGCAGGTTCCGGAGACAGAACGCGCCGCTGACTCACATACGAAAACGCGCGCGATCACGGATGTCTTGCTGCGCGCAGCCGAGTTCTATCGCAGCCAGTTAAAGGACAGCTCGGCGGCGATCGAGTACCTGAAGCGCCGTGGCGTCAGCGGTCAAGCCGCAGCGCGCTTCGCGCTGGGATATGCGCCCGATGCCTGGCAACCGTTGCGCGCTGCGTTCGACAACTACGACGATCCGCAGATGGTGGAAGCGGGTCTGGTCATCGCCGACGAAGGGAAGCGCTACGACCGGTTTCGTGGCCGTGTGATGTTTCCGATCCGCAGTGCGCGAGGGCAGGTGATCGGTTTTGGCGCGCGTGTGATCGATGCCGGCGAGCCGAAATACTTGAACTCGCCCGAGACACCGGTTTTTCGCAAAGGCCAGGAACTATACGGTTTGCACGAGGCGCGCGATGCCATCCGCAAAAGCGGCCGCGCAATCGTGGCCGAAGGCTATATGGATGTCATTCGGCTGGCGCAGGCAGGGTTCGTTGAATCGGTGGCCGCGCTTGGCACAGCCGTTACCAGCGCTCATGTGAGCGCACTTTTTAAAGCGGCCGATCACGTGATCTTTGCTTTCGATGGCGATGCCGCCGGCCGCAAGGCCGCGCGCCGCGCGCTGGAAGCCGCGTTGCCAGTAATCGCCGACACCAAGCGTGCGAGCTTTGTGTCCCTGCCGGAAGGCCAAGACCCGGACAGCGTGATCGGCAACGGCGGCGCAGCAGCATTCGATTCTGCGCTGAGCGAAGCGCTACCGCTGTCGGAGTTTTTCATCAGGACGTTGACGGGGACTGCGCAGCGACCGGCGAGCGCCGAGGACCGTGCAGCGCTGCTCGGAGCCGCCAAGCCGCTGCTGTTGTCGATGCCGCCCGGTGCGATGCGGCTGCAGTTGTTGCGGGAGCTGGCCGAGGTTGCGCGCACGCCGCTGGACGCGGTCGAAGCGCTATATGGATTGCGCAAGGCGCTGCCACGACGGATGGCGTCGGTCGAGCGTCATACGCCGAGGATGGAGGTGGGCGACCTGAAGTTAAGCATCCTGCAGCAACTGCTGGCCCATCCGACGCTCGCTCGCGAGTTCAATCAGGATGTAATCGACGAGCATGTGCACGGCGACGACCGGGTTGATCGGGAGATCGCCGAAGTGTGGCGCGCCTCGACCGCGACCACCGCCGCAGAGGCCGCGGTGCTCAGTCACGGCGCCTTGCTCGAAATGCTGGCCGACAGCGACTACGCCGACGAATATCGCGCGCTCGCCGCTCAGGAAATGGAGATTGAAACCGGGGTCGAGGTGGCGCGCGAGATCGTGTCCGAAGCATTTACGAAGTTAAGGCTGCGGCGCTTTGAACGGGATCGGACCGAGCGGTTGGCCGACTATGAACGCGACCCGTCACCGCAGCGATTGGACGCGTACCGCGCTGCCGACCAGGCGTACACCCGGGCGCGGGGGCCGGCCGAGCGTGAAGTTGGGGCGAGATAAAGAGCCCTTTTAGCGGCAAGGCCGCGTCGGAATTGAACTTTTTGCCGCAAAAACCGCTCAATCGTGCTACATTTAACGGTTGTCGACGTTGGCCATCACCAGCTGAACGGCCAGCGTCGAGCGCCCAGGAGATCGCGAATGATCGGTGGCGCCAATAAATAGATCGACAGCGTGCGCGCAATTACCGGAAACGCGATCTACGGATCAGGCGTTGGGTTAATCGGATCTCATGCGCGACACTTCGATAAAGATCGGCCACATTCTGCGTGAGTAGAAGCACGGCTTGGTTGAGAAGGCTCATTTGAACCCAATGATGTGTTTGTCGACTGCGCATGAGGCGGCCCTGTCGCCTGCGAGCGCGCTTGGCAATGACCGACTGATCGGGTGTCCGGCGCCGTTTGGTCGAAACAGGTGACGCGATGGTGAGAAAACAGGAAGTGAGAAAAGTCGAAGCGAAGGCGAAGTCTTCACGCGTGGTTGCGTACGACGAGCATGGCAAGGTCGCGAAGAGCGCGATGAAAAAACTCGAGGCGACACTGATGTCCTCGGCGGCAAAGTCGTCTCGCGCGCGTTCTGCGCTGCTCGATAGTGGCTTGGTAAAAAACGGCGGCGCATCGGCGGAGGTCGTGGGCGCAGTCCGTGGGCGCCCTGGCCGGAAGCCGAAGCAAAGCGCAGAACAGTTGCTCAATGGCGGCGCCGATGCGGTGCCCGAAGCCGTCGACACGGGTGACGATACGGCCGATCCGAGCGTGCAGATCGTCGAAAAAATGAGCGCGACCAAGCTGCGCGCCAAAGATCGTCGAGCCAAGGAAAAAGCGCTTAAAGAGGCACTCGAGCGCAGCTACCACGGCACCGAAGAAGACCTCGAAACTCGCCGCAACAAGCTAAAGGCGCTGATCAAGCTCGGTAAAGAGCGCGGCTTTTTGACGTATGCCGAGATCAACGATCACTTGCCCGACGCATTGGTCGACGCCGAGGCGATCGACGCCATCATCAGCACGTTCAGCGACATGGGGCTGCAGGTCTTCGACCAGGCGCCCGATGCCGAGACGGTGCTGATGAGCGAGAACGTGCCCGCCGCCACGACCGACGATGCAGCAGAAGAAGAGGTCGAAGCCGCGCTGTCGACGGTCGACGCCGAGTTCGGCCGCACTACCGATCCGGTGCGTATGTACATGCGCGAGATGGGTTCGGTCGAGCTGCTGACACGTGAAGGCGAGATCGAAATCGCCAAGCGCATTGAAGACGGGCTGAAACACATGGTCATGGCCATTTCTGCATGCCCGACAACGATCGCTGAAATTCTGGCGCACGGCGAGCGCATTCGCGGCTCCGACATTCCGATCGACGAAGTGGTCGACGGCCTGATGGACCCGCTGGCCGAAGATTTCCCGACCGCGGGGGGCGAAGAGGAAGACGAAGAGGGCGAAGAGACAACCGACATTGGCGCCTCCGGCATGACCGCGGCGCAGTTGGACGAGCTGAAAGTGCGCGCGCTCGACAAGTTCGATCACGTCACCAAGCTGTTCGACAAAATGCGCGTGTCTTTCGAAAAGGAGGGCTACAAGTCACCGGGCTACCTGAAGTCGCAGCAAAAAATTCTCGATGAACTGATGAGCTTGCGATTCACCGCAAAGATGGTCGAGCGGTTGTCGGACACGCTGCGTCGTCAGGTCGATGAGGTGCGGTCGATCGAGAAGCAGATCTATGAGATCACCGTCAACAAGTGCGGCATGCCGCGCACGCACTTTCTGAAGACGTTTCCGGGCAACGAAACGAATATGCGCTGGGCCTCGCGCGAAGCCGATTCCGAGCAGGCGCACGCGGAAGTGCTACGGCGCAATCTGCCGGCCGTACAGGAACTGCAAAGCAAGCTTGGGTCGCTGCAAAAGCGCGTCGTCTTGCCGCTGAAGGATCTGCGCGAGGTCTACAAGCAGATGGCCACCGGCGAAGCCAAGGCGCGCAAGGCCAAGCGTGAGATGACTGAAGCGAATTTGCGGCTGGTGATTTCGATCGCGAAGAAGTACACCAACCGCGGATTGCAGTTTCTCGATCTGATTCAGGAAGGCAACATCGGCTTGATGAAGGCGGTCGATAAGTTCGA
>Ga0137428_1001076_pt1 | contig 11045 bp, 10 predicted proteins | sample EasRivERMZT718_2_FD_102305 | JGI IMG/M metagenome (GOLD analysis project Ga0137428, IMG submission 102305) | Soil microbial communities from meander-bound floodplain in the East River, Colorado, USA - East River MetaG ERMZT718_2 | ecosystem: Environmental > Terrestrial > Soil > Floodplain ...
ACGGAACCGCTGCGCCGACGCTTGCCGCGCCGCCGACGACCGAGGTCGCGACCACGAGATTGCGCCGCGTCTTGTCTACTTTTATTTCATCATTCATGGAGATGGCGTTGTTGTTGGGTAAAGTCCGGGGTGGCACAAAAGTGTGCGATTCTAGCGACGCCCCCTGCAAATGTCCACGTTTTCGCCTCTAAACGATTGGATTTGCAGGGGAAATTTGCGGTCTGCGACGGTATACTAGTTTTTCTTCATGTATCGACTCTGGCTCATCTTCGCCCAAGCCGCGACTATCGCAGTGGCCGCGCTCTTCGTCGTCTCAACCTTCCGGCCCGAGTGGCTGCCTTCGCGCGTCGGCTCGCAAGTCGCAGTGGTGCAGCAAGCGCCCACCACGGGTCCACTGCCGCAGGCGGCGCGCATCGGCTCGTTTCACGATGCGGTGCAGCGCGCGACGCCCTCGGTCGTGAACATCTCCACTTCGAAGGAGATCCGCTCGCCGCGCCATCCGCTGCTCAATGATCCGATCTTCCGGCGCTTCTTCGGCGACCAGCTCCCCGACGAAGCGCAGCGCGCGACGAGCCTCGGGTCGGGAGTGATCGTCAGCACGGGTGGGTACATCCTCACCAATCACCACGTGGTCGAGGCGGCCGACGAGATCGAGGTCGGCCTGCACGACGGCCGCAAGCTCCTCGCCAAGGTGGTCGGCAACGATCCCGACACGGACCTCGCGGTGCTGCGCGTCACCGCCGACAACCTGCCTGCGATCACCTTCGGGTCGTCGGACGCGCTGCGGGTGGGCGACGTCGTGCTGGCGATCGGCAACCCCTTCTACCTGGGCCACACAGTGACCAGCGGCATCGTGTCGGCGCTCGGCCGCTCGGGCCTCGGCATCAGCACTTTCGAGAACCTGATACAGACCGACGCCGCGATCAACCCTGGAAACTCCGGCGGCGCGCTGGTCGACGCCGGCGGCAACCTGGTGGGCATCAATACCGCGATCTACTCGCGCACCGGCGGCTCGATGGGCATCGGCTTCGCGATCCCGGTCTCCACCGCGAAGGTGGTGCTCGAGCAGATCATCAAGACCGGCGGCGTCGCGCGCGGCTGGATCGGCGTCGAGCTGCAGGAAATTTCCCCGGCGCTCGCCGAGTCGTTCAAGCTCGGAGCCCAGCGCGGCGCGCTGATCGCCGGCGTGCTGCGCGGCGGGCCGGCGGACAAGGCGGGCATCAAGCCCGGCGACGTGGTGGTCGAGATCCAGGGCAAGCCGGTCGCCGATCCGACCGCGATGCTCAACATGATCGCGGCGCTCGCTCCCGGCTCGCCGGCAAAGATGAAGCTCAAGCGCCAAGGCCAGGACGTCGACGCCACCACCAACGTCGGCCGCCGCCCGAAGCCGCAGCCCCGGTCGGAATAATAGAAGGAGCGCTAGAAGCCGCGCTTAAGGCTACTTCTCCAGGAACGCCTTGATGCGGTCGGCGACCTTGCCGATCGAGAACAGCCCGTCGAGGTGGCCGCTGGTGCCATCGATCTCGTAGAGCTCGACGTGGTTGCCCTGCGCGCGTAGCCGCTCGGCCGCCTTGCGCGAGAGCTCGGGCGGAAAGATCAGGTCGGTCTTCGCGGGCAGGAACAGCACTTTCGCGCGGATGCGCGATTGCTCCTTCTCCAGGTTGTAGAGCTGGTTCGCCTTCGCCATCCACACGAAGTGCGCGGCGTCGGTCGCGCCGGCGCGCGCGAGGCCGGTCTTGTAGAGGGAGTCCTCGATCGCGAACAGGTTCGCCATCGACTCCTGGGGATTCTTCCCCTCGCCTGCCCACTTGTAGCCATGCACCTTCTCGGCCCAGCCGAAATGCAAGGCAGTCAGCGTGACGGTCTTCAGCGCTTGCGCCACCCCTTCGTTCGGCTCGGCGCCGCCGAAATAGTCGCCGCCCTTCCAGTTCGGGTCCATCTTGATCGGCATCATCCAGAGGTCGAGCAGACCGATGACGTAGGGATGGATGTCGAGCCCCGGCCCGATGACGTGGATCACGCGCTCGACGAATTGCGGGTATTCCGCGCCCCACTCCATCGCCTGGATCGAGCCGCCCGAGGCCCCGGCCACCGCTTGGACCTTCTTTACCCCGAGCGAGTCCAGCAGGACCTTGTGAACCCGCACCGAGTCCTTCATCGCCACCACCGGAAAGCTCGAGCCGTAGGGCTTGCCGGTATCGGGATTGACCGTTGCCGGGCCGGCGGTGCCCACCGTGGGGCTCTTCACGTTGAGGTTCACCAGCGTGTCCGCGCTGACCACGAAATACTTGTCGGTGTCGATCGCCTTGCCCGGGCCGATGATCGCGTCCCAGTACCCCGCCGCCTTCTCGTCGGCCTTGTAGCGCCCGGCGGCGTGCGAGGTGCCCGAGAAGAAATGCGCGATGAACACCGCGTTGTCGCCGGCGGCGTTCAGCTTGCCGTAGGTTTCATAGCCGACGCGCACGCTCTTGATCGTCTTGCCGCCCACGGTCGTGTACTGGGGCAGCGTGAAGAACTTCTTCTCGGTCAGGAGCTGCGCGCAGGCATTGCCCGCGATGAAAAGCGCCGCGAGCACAGCGGCAGCAATCCGCATGGTCATGTTTCCTCCCCTTGTAACACGTCCTACACCCGGTAGGCGACGGTGGTCATCACTTTCGAGGCGAGCCGCATGGTGCGCTTGACCGGCGCGGGAAGCTCGGCCGCGCCGAGCTCGAGCGCGCTCGCGCGATGCCGGGCCTCGTCGGCGCGCATCGTTTCCACCACCGCGCGCGTGCGCCGGTCGTCCGGCGGCAGGGCCTCGAGATGTCCGCTGAGATGCTCCTCGACCTGGCGCTCGGTCTCGGCGAGGAAGGCGAGGTTCCACCTGTCGCCGAGCGCGCCGGCGAGCGCCCCCATTGCGAAGGCGCCCGCGTACCACAGCGGATTGAGCAGGCTCGGCCGGCCGCCGAGCTCGCGGATGCGCTGCGCGCTCCAGGCGAGATGGTCTTCCTCCTCGCGCGCGGCCTTCTCGAGCGCCGCGCGCGCCGCCGGCTCTCGGGCGGTAAGCGCCTGGCCTTGGTAAAGCGCCTGAGCGCAGACCTCGCCCACATGATTCACGCGCATGAGCGCCGCAGCGTGCGCTCGCTCGCCTTCGCTCACGGGATTTTCCGGCACGCGGTCCGCTGGCGAAGGCCGGCTTGCCCGCGCCACGCCCGCCACGGCGCGCAGCGCGCGATCGAACTCGGCGATCAGGCGATCCATGCAGCGACTATAAATGAAACGGGCGCCGAAGCGCCCGTCTCCACTGCAATGCTGCTACAGCCTAGAAGCGGTGAACCATGTTGACGAAGAACATGCTCGGGTCCGAGCCCGGCAGCGGGGTATTGGCTACCGATTGACCCGCGATGCCGGCGCCACCGCCCGTCTGCGTGGGCGGCAGGCCGGTCCAGGTCAATACCGACGCCTGGTCGTTGTCGATCACCGCGTAGCCGACGCCGACCGTGGTGCGCTTCGAGAAGCGGTACTCGTAGCCGAGGTTCCAGGTCTTCGCGCCGTTGTCGGCCGTGTCGAGGGTCGCCGATGGAGTCTGACCGGCTATCAAGGTGCAGTTTGCGGCCCCGAAACCGCCCGCGGGCACAACACCGGCGCCGTACGCGCCCTTGATGTCCTTCGCGATCGCGTAGGAGCCGCGGATGAAGCCGTTGCCGATGGGGATCGAAACACCGATACCCATCTGCTCGGCTTCGCAGTCGCCCTGGTGGGTCTTGTAGTTCATCTGCTCGTACGCCAGACCGATGTCCATGAAGCCGAAGTTCCAGCCGCCCGTTACGCGAAAGCCGTCGTCGGTGCCGGCGGAGGAAGTGAACTGCTTGTGCGAGTCGAAAGCCGCGCCGACGCGCGCCCGGCCGCCCATGCCGGCCCATTGCACTGACGCCGACCACATCGAAGGATCCGCACTGATCGTGCCGCCGTTCGTCGTGTTGGCCTTGCCTTCATTGGTCTGGTAGGCAAGCTTGACCTGCAGCCCGCCGAATACCGGCGACTGGTAGAAGGCCGCTTGCGAGACCCGGCGCCAGAAGGCATGGCCGACGCCGCCGCCTGCTTCCACTGCGTCGCAGGTGCCCGGAGTCGGAGAGTTATGACCGTTCGCACAGTTGGGGTTCGGCGTTGCGCCGGTCGTCTCGCGACGGCCGATGATCGAGGTGATCGGGCCCAGGCCGCCGACCGTGCCGACGCCCCACAACGCATCCAGATCTGCCCACGGCGTGGTCCACTGGCCGATGAATACGTTGCCGAAGCCGCCCTGGATGCCGACCGCCGAATTGCGCGATGCCGGCGTGATGGCGACGTTGTTGGAGCGCTCGATCGGCGCGTTCTGCTCGATCTGGAACCAGGCGGTCAGGCCGCCGCCGAGGCTCTCCCGGCCGCGGATGCCGTAGTTCGAGGCATGCGACTGCACGTCCCATTTCGAGACCGACCCGACTCCCACCGTGCTGGCACCGGCTCCGTACACGTGCTGCGTGGGCTCCGAGTATTTCACCTGGCCGACCGACATGTTGACGAAGCCGTAGACCTCTACCTGCGCCAAAGCGAGCCCAGGCGCCGCCAACGCGCCCGCGACCGCCAAGCCTAGAAGTTTCTTTTGCATGCGTTCTCCTCTCCTTTGGAAAACAAACTGGCGCAGCGCCGACTGGCCCCCGCCAACCCCTCCTTTGAGAAGTCTCTGGCAGTGTGCCGAATGCCCCTACGGGCCAACAAGGAATGTCCCTTGTTGCAGAGGAGAAACGACGGTGATGTTGCGATTACCCAACACGCCTTGTTGCAGCGCAGCAGGACTACGCGAAGAGCGCTCTCAGCTCCGCGCCAGGATCCGGCGCGCGCATGAACGCTTCACCGACGAGAAACGCCTCGACGCCGCGTTGCCGCATGCGCGCGACGTCGGCTCTGGACAGGATGCCGCTCTCGGTGATCACCAGGCGGTCGTGCGGCAGGCGTGGTAGTAGATCGAGCGTGGTCTCCAGCCGCGTCTCGAAGGTGCGCAGGTTGCGGTTGTTGATGCCGATGAGCGGGGTCTTCAGCGCGAGCGCGCGCTCGAGCTCGGCCGCGTCATGCACCTCGACCAGCACGGCCATGCCTACGCTGCGGGCGAGCGCTTCGAGCTCGCGCATTTCCCGGTCTTCAAGGCAGGCGGCGATCAGAAGGACGCAATCGGCGCCGAGCGCGCGCGACTCGAACACCTGGTAGGGGTCGATCAGGAAATCCTTGCGCAGCACCGGCAGCGCGCACGCTGACCTTGCTGCGGAGAGATGCTCGGCAGCGCCTTGAAAGAACTCCTTGTCAGTAAGCACTGACATGCAAGCGGCCCCGCCTCTTTCGTAGCTCTTCGCAATTTCTGCAGGGTCGAAATCCTGGCGCAGCATGCCCCGCGACGGACTGGCGCGCTTGACCTCGGCGATTACGGCCGGCCGCTTCGCCCGCAACGCGGCGATGAAGTCCCGAACCGGTGAGGCACCCCGGGCTTTGCCTTCCACGTCAGGAAAGCGCCGCCGGGCGTCCGCGACCTCGGTGCGCTTGGCGGCGACGATGCGCTCGAGGATGCTCAAGCCTTGACTTTCACCCTTTGCGTGAACGCCACGAACTCTTCGAGCTTCTGCTTGGCAGCGCCGCTCCTGATGGCCTGCACCGCGCGCTCGATTCCCGCCTTGAAGGTCTTGGCCACGCCGGAAACGTAGATCGCCGCGCCGGCATTGAGCGCGACGATGTTGTGCGCCGGGCCGGGCTGGTTCTCCAGCACCGCCTGGATCATCGCCTTCGATTCGGCGACCGTGTGCACCTCGATCGCGCGGCGGTCGTAGAGCTCCATGCCGAGCTCGGCCGGGTGGACGAGGTACTCGCTGATCTCGCCGTTCGCGAGCTCGCCGACCATCGTCGGGCCCGAGACCGAGATCTCGTCCAGGCCGTCGAGCCCGTGGACCACCATCACGTGCTTCGAGCCCAGGCGCTGCAGCACGCGCACCTCGATGCCCACCAGGTCCGGATGGAACACCCCCATCACCTGGTTCTTCGCTCCCGCCGGATTGGTCAGCGGGCCGAGGATGTTGAAGATGGTGCGCACGCCGAGGTCCTTGCGCACCGGCGCGGCGTGCTTCATCGCGGCGTGGTGCGCCGGCGCGAACATGAAGCCGATGCCGAGCTTGTCGATCGACTCGGCGCTGTCGGCCGGCGTGAGCATGATCTGCGCGCCGAGCGCCTCGAGCACCTCGGCGCTGCCCGAGGACGACGACACCGAGCGTCCCATGTGCTTCGCGACCTTCGCGCCGGCCGCCGCGGCGACGAAAGCCGCGCACGTCGAGATGTTGAACGTGTGCGCGGCATCGCCGCCGGTGCCGCAGGTGTCGACCAGGTGCCGGTCGTCCTTCACCTCGACCGGAGTCGCCAGCTCGCGCATGACCTGCGCCGCGGCGGCGATCTCGCCGATGGTCTCCTTCTTCACGCGCAAGCCGACGATGAAGCCGGCGATCTGCGCCGGGCTGAGCTCGCCGCGCATGATCTGGCGCATGACGTGAAGCATCTCGTCGTGGAACACCTCGCGGTGCTCGACGGTGCGCTGGATCGCCTCGGCGATCGTGATCTGCTTCATGACTTTTCCCCTTTGATGAAATTCTCCAGCAGCCTGTGTCCATGCTCGGTAAGCATTGCCTCCGGATGGAACTGCACGCCTTCGACCGCCAGGCTGCGGTGCCGCAAGCCCATGATCTCACCGTCTTCCGAATGCGCGCTGACTTCCAGGCACGCTGGAAGACTATCGCGCTCGACCACCAGCGAGTGGTAACGGGTGGCCACGAAATCGTTCTCCACTCGAGCGAAAACTCCGCGGCCGTCATGCCGGATGCGGGAGACCTTTCCGTGCATCACCTGCTTCGCGCGCACCACTTTCCCGCCGAACGCCTGGCCGATCGCCTGGTGCCCGAGGCACACCCCGAGGATCGGGATGCGGCCGGCGAGGCGCTCGATCGTCTCGAGCGTCACGCCGGCTTCGTTCGGCGTGCATGGCCCCGGCGAGAGCACGATGTGGGAAGGCGCGAGCGCTTCGATCTTGTCCACGTCCAGCTCGTCGTTGCGGAACACCTTCACTTCGGCGCCGAGCTCGCCTAAGTACTGCACAAGGTTGAAGGTGAACGAATCGTAGTTGTCGATCATCAATAGCATTGCGGCCGCTATCCGTTTGATTCTACTGGTTGTGTTTGCCTGCTTCTGTTCGCCGGGTTTGCCTCCGGCGCAGGCGTGGGGGTTCTAGGCGCGCGGCGAGCGCCAGCGCCAGGAGAGGAGGAAAAACCGTTGCAGCTTCACGCGGACGATTCTAGCCCAGATACTTCGGCCATGGACGAAACCGAAGTCGCGCTTGCGCACGGGCAGCTCTCCGCGCGTCAGCTCGCCGAGGGCGCGTACGGGCCGGCGCTCGAGAGCATCACGACCGCGCTGCGGCTCGCGCCCGGCGCCGCGGCCCTGTGGGCGCAGTTCTCGGATCTGATCCGCTACTTCAACCTGCGCCATCCCGTGCCGCCGGCCGTGCGCGAGCTGCTGTCGAAGGCGCTGGAGCACCCGGCGGTCGATCCGGGAAACCTTGTACGCCCGATCACCACGCTGGCGCTGTCGCGGCCCGCGGGCACGGCGTTCGAGGAGCCGCTGCTGCTGCGCATGCTCGAGGACGTCGTGATCCGCGACGGCGAGCTCGAGCGGCTGATTACCGACACTCGGCGCCGCATGCTCGATGAACACGTTCCGGTCAACATCGCGGTGGCGATCGCGCACCAGTGCTTCAACACCGAGTACGTCTTCGACGAAACCGCGGAGGAACGCGCGCAGGTCGATCGCCTGTCCGTCGATTCACCGCATGCGTACGCCGCTTACGCCGCCTATCGCTCGCTCGGTACCCTGAAGGACGTCAAGCTCGACGGCACCTCGCTCGCCCGCAGGCAGATCGTCGAGCCGATGGAGGAGCGACGCCTCGCGGCGGAGATCGCCTCGCTCAGCACCGAGAAAGGCAGCGTGTCGGCTGCGGTTCGGGCGCAGTACGAAGCGAATCCTTACCCGCGCTGGGTGCGCATGCAATCGGTCTTCCCCGCCGCGCCGCTCGCGCAGGTGGTACATGAGCTATTTCCCCATGCAGACGTTCACGCGATCCCAAGAACGCCGAGAATTCTGGTTGCCGGCTGCGGCACCGGGCAGAACGCGATCGCCACGGCGCTGCGCTTCTCCGGGGCGAGCGTGCTCGCGGTGGATCTCAGCCTCGCGAGCCTGGGCTATGCGCGGCGCAAGACGCTCGAGCTCGGCCTGAAGAACCTCCAGTACCTGCAGGCCGACATCCTCGCGCTCGGCGCCCTGGAAGAGCGCTTCGACCTCATCGAGTGCTCGGGGGTGCTGCACCACCTCGAGGATCCGTTCGAGGGCTGGCGCATTCTCGCGGCCTTGCGCAAGCCCGGCGGCTTGATGCGGGTGGGCCTTTACAGCGAAGCCGGCCGCCGCCCCATCGCACGCGCGAGAGAGTTGATCGCTGCTCGCGGCTTCGCACCTGATGCCGAGGGCATCCGCGCCTGCCGCGGCGCGATTCGTGCTGATCCTTCACTCGTTCAAATCGCGCGCAACGAGGATTTCTTCAGCATGAGCGGCTGCCGCGACCTCCTGTTCCACGTGCACGAGCACCACTTCAGCTTGCCGCAGATCGAAGCGATGATCGCCCGGCTCGGTCTGCGCTTCCTGGGCTTCGAGTTTCCCGACAGCGGCGCCACGCTGCAGCGCTACCGGGATCGCTTTTCAGATCTTGAATTGCAGAACTGGCACCGGTTCGAGCAGGAGTTTCCCGACACCTTCGCCCGCATGTATCAGTTCTGGGTGTCCTGATCGGCAATCTCGGCAGCCCGTAGCAACGCGCGGGCCTTGTGCTGCGTCTCGAGCCATTCCGAGCGCGGGTCCGAATCCGCCACCACGCCTGCTGCGGCCTGCACGTGCAGCCGCCGGTCCTTGACCACCGCGGTTCGGATCGCGATCGCCACGTCCATGTCGCCGTTGAAGCCGAGGTAGCCGACCGCGCCGCTGTAGACGCCGCGTTTCACCGGCTCGAGCTCGTCGATGATCTGCATCGCGCGCACTTTCGGCGCGCCGGTCACGGTGCCGGCCGGGAAGCTCGCCTTCAGCACGTCGAGCGCGCCGAGCCCCGGCGCAAGGCGGCCTTCGACGTTCGACACGATGTGCATCACGTGCGAATAGCGCTCGATCACCATCCGCTCGGTGACTTTGACGCTGCCGGTGGCGGCGACGCGGCCGACGTCGTTGCGCCCCAGATCGATCAGCATCACGTGCTCGGCGCGCTCCTTGGGATCGGCCAGCAGCTCCTCGGCGGTCGCCGCGTCCGCCTCGGGCGTCGTTCCGCGCGGGCGGGTGCCCGCGATTGGCCGCAGCGTCACCGTGTCGCCCGCCAGCCGCACCAGGATCTCCGGCGACGCTCCCACGACGTGATGGTCGCCGAAGTCGAAGTAGTACATGTAGGGCGAGGGATTGACGCCGCGCAGGGCGCGGTAGAGCGCGAGCGGCGGCGCGTCGAAGGCGCGCGAGGTGCGCTGCGAGATCTGCACCTGCATGACGTCGCCGGCAAAGATATATTCCTTCGCGCGCCGCACCGCGTCGAGGAACCCGGCCTCGGTGAAGGAGCAGTCGAGCTTCGCCTCCTTTGGTTTTTGATTTTCAAAGAAGCGCTCGTCCGGCAGGGGTCCCGCGAGGCGCGAGCGCAGATGCTCCAGGCGGGCTTTCGCGTTGCGCTCCGCGTCGGGCTGCCGCGGATCGGCGTACACCACGAGGTAGAGCTTGCCGAGGACGTTGTCGACCACCGCAAGCTCGTCCGAGACCAGCAGCAGCATGTCCGGCGTGCCGAGCGCATCGGGTTTTTCTTCCTTCAGCGCGCTTTTCTCGATATTCCGCACGCTCTCGTAGCCGAAGTAGCCGGCGAGCCCGCCGCCGAAACGCAGCGCCGCCGGCACCGGCGCGACCCGGTGGCCGGCGAGCCACGCGCGCGCGTACTCGAAGGGATCGGCCTCGACGCTTTCCAGGCAGACGTCGGCGCCGCGCGCGTCGCGCAACAGGCGCCGCACCGTCGTACCGCGCGCCGAGGTTCTCGCCTCTATCCGTTCGGCGCAGGCGAGACCGATGAACGAATAGCGCCCGAAGCGCTCGCCGCCGACCACCGACTCGAGGAGATACGAGTACGGCATGTTAGCGAGCTTCAGGTAGACCGCTAGCGGGGTATAGAGGTCGGCGCGCGCTTCTGCCACGACCGGAATGCGGGTGTAACTCAATTCAAACGGGTACGCATCTCGCGAATGGTCGCGGCGTAGTCCTTGGAGCCAAAAATCGCCGAGCCAGCGACGAAGGTATCGGCGCCGGCGCGCGCGATCTCGCCGATGTTGTCGATCTTCACTCCGCCGTCGACCTCAAGCCAGATCTGCTTCTTGAGCGTGTCGATGCGGCGCCGCACTTCCGTGATCTTTGGCAGCACCGAGCGGATGAACTGCTGGCCGCCGAAGCCGGGGTTCACCGACATGAGCAGCACGAGATCCAGCTTCTCCAGCGTGTGGTCGAGCCAGGAGACCGGCGTGGCGGGATTCAGCACCAGCCCGGCCTTGCAACCATGCTCCTTGATCAGCGCAATCGTGCGGTCGACATGATCGGAGGCCTCGGGATGGAAGCTGATGATGCTCGCGCCGGCCTTGGCGAACTCGGGCACGAGCGCGTCGACCGGCTTTACCATGAGGTGCACGTCGAGTGGCAGCTTGACGTGAGGCTTGAGCGCCGCGCACACCAGCGGCCCGACGGTCAGGTTCGGCACGTAGTGGTTGTCCATGACGTCGAAGTGGATCAGGTCGGCGCCGGCGCGCTCGAGCGCGCGCACTTCGTCGCCCAGGCGGGAGAAATCGGCCGACAGGATGCTGGGCGCGATGCGAAACGTCATGGCCGCGCGGAGTTTACAATGCCGCCGTGGCACAGGAGAAGCTCTACGAAGTCGCGGTGAACGC
>Ga0137428_1001081_pt1 | contig 11033 bp, 10 predicted proteins | sample EasRivERMZT718_2_FD_102305 | JGI IMG/M metagenome (GOLD analysis project Ga0137428, IMG submission 102305) | Soil microbial communities from meander-bound floodplain in the East River, Colorado, USA - East River MetaG ERMZT718_2 | ecosystem: Environmental > Terrestrial > Soil > Floodplain ...
GCGGAGAGATGCCCGAGTGGCCGAAGGGGGCGCCCTGCTAAGGCGTTATACCGGCTTAAACCGGTATCGAGGGTTCGAATCCCTCTCTCTCCGCCAGTTCTTCCCTTGCCGAAAATGACGAATTCGAGCGCTCGTACGGTGCGAGATTGAGGTGATGATGCGCGCCGTGAGTGAGCGAAAGGCCGTCCCCAGCAGCAACATCACCATGCGCCTCGTCAGCCGCAGCGTCGCGCTTCCGCTGCGCGCCAATATGCGTGCGCACCTCGATGACGCCATCCGGCGCGTCATCGCCGCGAAGCGACGGGGGCGCCGCGCGGCCAACGAGGACAAGTTCTTCCCGTGAGTTCATGCCCCTCGGCCGAGTCCTCGTAGAGAAATTCCAGCCCGAGGTGCTTGAGTGGCTGGGCAGCCGCGCGGAGGTCGTGGTGGTCGACCCGTGGGCCGAGCCCGAGCGGTGGGAAGCCGAAGCGCCGGCGGTCGACGCGGTCATCAGCCGCAAGGGCCGGATCACCCGGCAGCATATGGAGAAGAGCCGCGGCCGCCTGAAGATCGTGGCGCGCACCGGGGTGGGGTTCGATGCCTCGCGGATCGATGTCGACGCGGCGAAGGAGCACAAGGTCTGGGTGACCAACATGCCCGGAAGCAACGCGATCGCGGTCGCCGAGCTTGCGATGGGCCAGCTGGTAGCGCTCGCGCGCCACACCATGGCGGCGAACCGCGCCGTCAAGGAAAACCGCTGGGGCGGCGACTATCTGCGGCTCATCGGCGTCGAGCTTGCCGGAAAGACGCTCGGTATCGTCGGCATGGGAAATATCGGTACGCGGGTCGCGTTGCGGGCGCGCGCGTTCGAGATGTCGCTGGTCGTCTGCGATCCGTACATTCCCGCCTCGCATGTGACCTCCCTGGGAGGCCGCTGGGCCGGTCTCGACGAGCTATTTGCCGAAGCGGACTTCGTCACGCTGCACTGCCCGCTCAATCGCGAGACGCGGCACCTGGTGGGCGAGCGGCAGCTCTCGCGCATGAAGCGCTCGGCCTATCTCGTCAACCTCGCCCGCGGCGGCGTGGTCGACGAAGAAGCCTTACACAAGTGTCTTAGCGAAAAAAGCATCGCGGGCGCGGCCATCGACGTCCTGGAGACCGAGCCCCCGCGCAAGGATCACCCGCTGATCGGGCTCGACAACGTGATTTTCTCGCCCCACATCGGCGGCTCCGCGCGTGAGGCGACGAGCCGGGGCGAGCGCGGCGCGGCCGAGGAGGTGGTGCGCGTCCTCGAGGGCAAGCGTCCGATGAACCCGGTAGTGGCGGTTGACTAGCCGGATAAGCCGGCCGGCAGGCCGGCCGGGAACCAAAGTTGCTCGGCCTTGCCCGATATGCCAATGGCCAAGGACCTCTACAGGGTAGGAATCACCGGATCGTACGGCGGGCTAAACCTCGGCGACGAGGCGATCCTGCAGTCGATCATCGCCCAGCTGCGCAAGGACCTGCCGAAGCTCGAGATCACGGTGTTCTCGCGCGACGCGGAGGACACCAAGCGCCGCCACCAGGTCGAGCGCGCAGTGCCGGTGCGCAAGCTCTCGCGCGCCGAGGTCACCCCAGAGGTCGAGCGGCTCGATCTCCTGATCCTCGGTGGCGGCGGCATCCTGTATGACGCCGACGCGCGCACTTACCTGCGCGAGGTGCAGCTCGCGCGCGAGAAGCGCGTGCCCGTGTTCGTCTATGCGATCGGCGCCGGGCCGCTGACTCACGCCGCGGCGCAGGCCGCGGTGCGGGAAAACCTCGGCGACGTCGCGATGGTGACGGTGCGCGAGAAAAGCGCCCACCGCGTCCTCGAGGAGTCGGGGCTGCACCGCGACGACGTGGTCGTGACCGCGGATCCGGCGCTGCTGCTCAAGCCCGAGCCGCTGCCGCGCGGCGTCCTCAGGCAGGAGGGGCTGGAAGGCCACCGGCGGCTGATCGGCATGTCGGTGCGCGAGCCGGGCGTGGCGGCGCCCGACCTGGACGAGAAGGTCTATCACGCGCTCATCGCGAACGCCGCCGACTTCATGGTCGACCGCTACGACGCGAACGTGGTGTTCGTACCGATGGAGCGCTCGGTGCTCGACACGCAGCACAGCCATGCGGTGATCGCGAAAATGCTGCGCGCGCAGCGCGCCACGGTGCTGAAAGGCGAATACAGCCCGGGGCAGATCCTGTCGTTCATGGGCAAGCTCGACTTCGCGCTCGGCATGCGGCTGCACTTCCTGATCTTCGCGGCGATCCAGGGGACGCCCTTCGTCGCGCTTCCCTATGCCGGCAAGGTGAGCGGATTCCTGGAAGCGCTCGGCGTGCCGGCGCCGCCGCTCAACCTGGTGAACGCCGGGCGGCTCTGCGCGTACCTCGACGACTCGTGGGACCGGCGCCGCTCGCTGCGCACGCGCATCGCCGAGACGCTGCCCGCGCTGCAGGAGCGCGCGCGCGAAACCCACCGCCTGCTGCTCGAGGTGCTGACGGGGGAAAAAACGCGGAATGCCCACATTAAAGCGGCCTGACGACGCGCCGAGCATCGAGCTGCCGCCCCGTCAGGCGCTGCTTGCGGGCGAAACCGACGTGCTGGTCGTGGGCGGCGGCCCGGCGGGCCTCGGCGCAGCGCTCGGCGCGGTCCAGGCCGGCGCGCGCGTGATCCTCGCCGAGCGCTACGGTTTTCTCGGCGGCAACGCGACGGCGGCCTTGGTGATGCCGCTAATGTCGTTCCACACGCAGTCGCCAACGCCGGAGCGGCGCGGCGCCACCACGCTGCTGCCCACCGATCACGGCCCGGGCGAAGCAGTGGTTGGCGGCGTCCTGGCGAAGCTGCTGGCGCGACTGGTCAGTGTGGGCGGGGCGATCCCACCCACCCTCGCGACCGGCTATGTCGTGCCGTTCGACCCCGAGTGGTTCAAGATCGTCGCGCTCGACCTGCTCGACGAGGCCGGCGTGCAGCTTCTCTTCCATGCATTTGCAAGCGGTGTGCTCGGTGATTCTTCCGTGGAAGGAGTGGTCTTTGAAACCAAGTCCGGGCCGCTCGCCATCCGCGCGAAGGTGACGGTCGATTGCACCGGCGACGCCGACATCGCGGTGCAGGCGGGGACGCCGACCGAGGTCGGGCGCGCCGACGGCCTGGTGCAGCCGATGACCCTGATGTTCCGCATGGCTGAGTTCCACCGCGCGGCGTTCGAGGGCTACGTCAAGGAGAACCCGAAGGAGTGGCGCGGCGTGCACGGCCTGTGGGACCTCGTGCGCAAGGCCACTGCGGCGGGCGAGCTCAAGCTGCCGCGCGAGGACATCCTGTTCTTCGCCACGCCGCACGAGGGCGAGGTGAGCGTGAACAGCACGCGCGTCACGCGCGTGCTCGGCACCGACGTCTGGGACCTCTCCTACGCCGAATGGATGAGCCGCCGGCAGATGCGCCAGATCGCCGAATTCCTGCGGCGCTACGTGCCGGGCTTCGAGAAGGCCTACGTCATGCAGAGCGGAGTGAACGTGGGTGTGCGCGAAACGCGCCGCATCATCGGCGACTATCAATTGACCGCGGACGACGTGCTCTCGGCGCGCCAGTTCGACGACGCGATCGCGCGCGGCGCGTATCCCGTCGACATCCACAATCCCACCGGGAGCGGCACGGTGCTGAAGCGCCTGCCACCGGGTGAGGCCTACGACATTCCGTTGCGCTGCCTGATGCCGAGGAATGCCGAGGGACTGGTCGTCGCCGGCCGCTGCATCTCGGGCACGCACGAGGCGCACTCGTCGTATCGCGTGATGCCCATCGTGATGGCGACGGGCCAGGCCGCCGGGATCACCGCCGCGATTGCGGCCCGCCGCGGCGGACGCCCGCGCGAAATATCAGTCAAAGAAGTTCAATACGAAATCGTCCGCCAGGGCGGCAGCTTGCGAAAAGAACTGCATCCCGCAAAAGCAGCGTGATGTAGTCGAAAAAGCGATATGGCGCCCAGCAAGGCGCCGTTAGCATTAGTGCAATGACAAGGGAGAGCGAGCTCCGCGTCGTCACCGACGCCATGCCCGCGGCAGCCGTGCGCTGCGCGCGGGACCAGACCTTCCTCTGGGTCAACCCGCGCTACGCAAGCTGGATTGCGCGTCCCGCCGACGCGATCATCGGCCGCAAGCTCGCGGAGGTCATCGGCGCGGAGGCGATGCGCGCCATCGAGCCGCACATCCAGCGGGTGCTGCGGGGCGAGCCGGTGCAATACGAGCGGCTGGCGCGCTTCGCGGGCCTCGGAGAGCGCTGGGTGAGCTGGATGTACACGCCTACCTCGGATGGCTGGGTGGCGATCGGCACCGACATCCACGACCGCAAGCTCGCCGAGGAGGCGCTCAAGGCCGAGCACCAGCGCAAGGACGAGTTCCTCGCCGCGCTCGCCCACGAGCTGCGCAACCCGCTCGCCCCGATCCGAAACGCGGTCGCGATCCTGGCGCGCAAAGGTCCCCAGGATCCCGAGGTGGCGTGGAGCCAGGCCGTGATCGAGCGCCAGATCGAGCAGTTGTCGCGCCTGATCGGCGACCTGGTGGACGTCGAGCGCATCGCGCGCGGCAACCTCGCGCTGCGCCACGAGCGCGTGGCGCTGGAGGCGGTCGTCGACATGGCGCTCGAATCGAGCAGACCACAAGTGAACGCAGGCGGCCACCACCTCTCGGTGCTGCTGCCGAGCGAGCGGGCGATGCTCGATGCCGATCCGGCGCGCCTCGCGCAGGCGCTCGCCACGCTGCTCAAGAATGCGGCCAAGCACACGCCGGCGAGGGGCACGATTACCTTGAGTGCCGCGGTGGAGGGCGGCGAGGTGGTGGTCGCGGTCGAGGACAGCGGCGTCGGCTTCGATGCGGCTGCGGCCGGCAGCCTGTTCGTCAAGGGAGCCGGCGTCGGACTGCGCTTGGTGCACGGCATCGTCGCGCTGCACCGCGGGCGCATCGAGGCGCGCAGCGCCGGGCCCGGGCGCGGCGCGGAATTCGTCGTGCGCCTCCCGCTCGCGAGCGGGGTTTCAAAGCCTGCAACGACGACTTCTCATTACACCGGTTACACCGCCGCGGCGCCCGTGCGCGTGCTCGTCGCCGACGACAACCGCGATGCGGCCGACTCGCTCCAGCGCGTGCTCGCGCTCTACGGTCACGACGTGCGTGTCGCCTACGACGGCGCTACCGCGCTCAGGATCGGGCAGGAATTCAGGCCGCGGGTCGCGGTGCTGGACATCGCTATGCCCGGCAGCGACGGCTACGAGGTGGCGCAGGCTATCCGCAGGCTGCAGGGCAGGGACGTGACGCTGGTCGCGTTGACCGGCTGGGGACAGGACGCCGACCGCAGGCGGGCGATGGAATCGGGCTTCGATCACCACCTGGTGAAGCCCGTCGATCCGAATGCCCTCAACGCCCTCCTTGCGGAGGTCAGCGAGAAGTAGCTAAGCGAGAAGTAGCTAAGTAAGTAAGTTGCTAGTGGTCCTCGATGCGGGGGACGTTGTCCTCCGCCGGGCCGCCGGTGTCGGGGTCGATCCACTCCGAGATGCCGAGCTCGGATTCGGCTTCCTGCAGGGTGTCCTTGGCGCCGAACTCGTCCGGGGCGGCGCCGCCGGCGAGCAGGTCGGCTTCGGCCTCGCCGCGAGTCTCGAACGGACCGCGCAGCTCCTTGGTTTCCTTCGACTCCCAGTAGAAGCCGTCGGGCCGCTCGAGGATCCGGCCCTGCTGCGCTTCTTCCTTGGGTGAAACAGCCTGTTTCTTCCGCCCCGGCATCAGCCGATGTTACGCCAAAATCGGCGCGATGAGTCAAGAGCGAAGCGCGCTAGACGCACGCGCGATTTCGGTGATGATGCTGCTGACCGCGCTGTGGGGCTTCCAGCAGGTCACGATCAAGCTGATCGCCGCCGACGTATCGCTCGTCATGCAGGCCGCGATCCGGTCTATCGTCGCCACGGCGCTGCTGCTCGTCTGGGCAAGAGCGCATCGCATGGCGCTGTTCGAGCGCGACGGCACCCTCGTTGCCGGCGTCGCCGCGGGGTTGCTGTTCGCTCTCGAGTTCGTATTCATCTACGGCGGCCTGGGCTATACGAACGCCTCGCGCATGTCGGTCTTCGTGTACCTCGCGCCGCCCCTGACCGCGCTCGGGCTGCATTTCTTCGTCGCCGGCGAGCGACTCGGGATGCTGCAGTGGACGGGGGTGCTGGTTGCCTTTCTGGGCCTCGCGCTCGCCTTCGCGGAAGGCTTCTACTCGGAGATGAATACCTGGGCCGGGGACCTGTGCGGTTTCGCGGCCGCAGTGCTCTGGGCCGCGACCACGGTGCTGATCCGCGCCAGCCGCCTCGCGCGCGCCAGCGCGACGAAGACGCTCCTCTATCAGCTCGGGGTTTCCGCCGTCGTGCTTCTCCTCGCCTCCTGGCTCCTCGGCGAGAAAGGCGTGAGCGCGGTGAACGGCCCGGTGCTCGCGAGCCTTGCCTACCAGAGCCTGATCGTGGCATTCGCCAGCTACCTGGCGTGGTTCTGGCTGCTGACGCGCTACCTGGCGGCGCGGCTCTCCATCCTCACGTTCCTCACGCCGCTCTTCGGCATGCTCTTTGGCGTGGCGTTTCTCTCAGAGCCGCTCAGCGCGTACTTCGCCCTCGCGGCGCTCCTCATCGCGGCCGGGATCGCGCTCGTCAATCTTCGTAAGTGATTCGCGCGCGAGCAACGCCTCGAGGTCGCTCCGCCCTTGCAGGTTGAGGGCGATGAGCTGCCGGGTCTTGCCGCGATGCGGCGCCTGCTGCTCCATCATCTCCTCGTCGTGGCGCCGGAATTGAGTGATGACGCGACGTGCGCCGACCGGGCCGTAGCCGAGCGAGCGCAACGCGAGCTCGGCGGCGTCGAGCGCCGAGCCGAAGGTCTCGCGCACCGCGGGCACGCCGAGGTCCATGTACTCGTAGCCGTCGGTGCGGCTGTGCGCGCGGGCGATGATCGCGAGGCCGGGATAACGCCGGCGGACCTGCCGCACCATGCGCAGCGCCGCCTCTTCGTCGTCGACGGCGACGACCAGCAGCCGGGCGCGGGCCAGGCCGGCGCGCTCGAGCACGTCGAGCCGGGATGCGTCGCCGTAGTAGGCCGGGTTGCCGAACCGGCGCACCAGCTCGACCTGGTTGGGGTCGTGGTCGATGAGGGTGGCGCTGATGCGCAAGCCGTTCAGCACGCGCGTCACCACCTGGCCGAAGCGGCCGAAGCCCGCCACGATGACCGGGTTGCCTTCGTCGACGACGTCGGACTTTGCGGGGGCGAGCCGCCGGCCCACGATGCGCTGGTACGCGATGAAGAGGAGCGGCGTGGTCAGCATCGACAGCGCGACCGCCGCGTTCAGCAGCGCAAGCGTGGCGCTCGGGAGCAGCGGGCCCGCGGCGGCGAACAGCACGAAGGCGAACTCGCCCACCTGCGACAGCGCGACGGCGAACAGGCCCGCGTCGGCGCGGCCGCAATAGCCGAACAGGTTCGCCACGGGAAACAGGATCAGGACCTTGAGAAGGACGATTCCGAAAGCGAGCCCCAGCACGAGCAGAGGCGAGCGCACGAACAGGCCGAGATCCACGCTCATGCCGATGGCGATGAAGAACAGGCCAAGCAGGAGCCCCTTGAACGGCTCGATGTCGATCTCGAGCTCCTCGCGATATTCGCTGTCGGCGAGGATCACCCCGGCGAGGAAAGCGCCGAGCGCCATCGACAGGCCGACGGACTCCATTAGCACGGCCATGCCGATCACGAGAAGGAGCGCCGCGGCGACGAACACCTCGCGCAGCCGCGTACCGGCGATGATGCGCAGCGCCGGGCGCAGCAGCAGGCGGCCGCCGGTGATCAGCGCGGCGATCAACCCGACCCCGACGGCGGCGGCGCCCCAGTCGAGCGACGCCTTGCCGCCGAGCAATCCGACGGTGAGGAGCAGCGGAATCACCGCCAGGTCCTGGAACAGCAGCACCGAGAACCCCGCCTGCCCGCCGGGGGTCGACAGCAGGCGCTTCTCCTGGAGCGAGGCGAGCGCGATCGCGGTCGAGGACATCGCGAATCCCATTCCCGCGACCAGCGCCACCACCGGCGGCTGTCCCAGCGCCCAGGCGAGCGCCGCGACCGCGGCCGTGGTCGCGACGACCTGCACCGATCCCATGCCGAAGATCGGCCGGCGCAGCGTCCACAGCCGCTTCGGGTCGAGCTCGAGGCCGATGAGGAACAGCAGCATGACGACGCCGAACTCGGCGAAGTGCAGCACCGTCTGCGGATGGTCGATGAGGCGCAGTCCCCACGGACCGATCGCCATGCCGGCGGCGAGATAGCCGAGCACCGATCCGAGGCCGAGCTTCTTGAAAAGCGGAACGGCGATCACGCCCGCCGCCAGATAGATCAAGGCCTGCCCGAGAAAATTCGTCTCCATGGTTAGAATGCTCTCATGGATAGCAAGCCGGTCGATGCGGAGCAGTTCAAGGCCGGAATGCGCGCGCTCACCGGCGCCGTGAACATCATCACCAGCATGAACTCGGGCCATCGCTACGGCATGACCGCGACTGCGGTGTGCTCGGCGAGCGCCGAACCGCCGACCGTGCTCGCGTGCATCAACAAGCTCGCCACCACGCACGGCGCGGTGGCGAAGAGCAAGGCGTTCTGCGTCAACGTGCTGCGCGCCGAGGACTGGGAGCTTTCGACCAGCTTCAGCGGCGCGCTGGCCGGCGAGGCGCGCTTCAAGTCGCGCGACTGGACGCGCCTCACGACCGGCTCGCCGGTGCTGATCGACGCGCTGGTGTCCTTCGACTGCCGCGTGGTGAAGCAGATGGTCCACGGCACCCACACCATCTTCCTCGGCGAGGTCGAGCAGGTGGCTTTCGGCAAGAAGGGCAAGCCGCTGCTCTACTCGGAAGGCCAGTACGCGAAGCTCGCCTCGCTCACGCTGGGCGAGCCCCTTCCCGAGGGCCTCGACTACTGGGGTTTCTAGACAACAGAGTCAAGGTTGTTCTGGCGGCAAACTTCTTTACCGTCGCCGCGCGGATGAGCCTGGTGACGTTCCTCGGCATCTATTTCGTGCGCGAGGCGGGGATCAGCCTCGCCACCGTCGGCCTCGCGTTCCTTGTGGAGAATCTGCTGCGCGGCCTCGCGGCGCCGTTCTTCGGCGCGTTGAGCGACCGCGTCGGCCGCCGGCCGCTGCTGCTCGCGGCCGCGCTCGTCACCGCGGCCGTGCTGCCGTGCTTCCTCCTCGTGAGCGGTCCGGCTTCGCTCTTTGCGTGGAGCATCGCCATGGGACTTGCCAGCGCGGTCAAGATGCCGGTCGGCGCGGCGCTGCTCCTCGATCTGGCGCCGCCGGAACGCCGCCAGTCGGTGCTTGCGCTCAACTACACCGTGCTCAGCGTCGCCTACACGCTGGCGGTGAGCCCGGCCGGGTACATCGCCGAGCAGGGCTACGGGTTGCTCGCAGCGTCGAGCGCGGCGGGCTACCTGCTCGTCGCCGCGCTCTATGGGTTCGGACTTCGCGGGCCCTTGCCGATGGAAGTTTCTCAAAGGGAATCCGTGACGCGCGCGGCGCTATCCGTATCCCGAGACCGCGTGTTCCTGGGCTTCGCCGCGGTGGCGTTCGTCTTTCCCTTCAGCATGGGTCTGGTCGTGACCGCGTCGCCGCTGTTCGCCACGCAAAGCGGCCTGGGCGAAGGCTTCATCGGCCTGGTGCTCGGGCTGAACAGCATCGTCGTCGCGCTGCTCGCCTTGCCCGTCGCGGCCCGCATGGAAGGGCCGGGGCCGTTCCGCATGCTCGGCGCGGCTGCGCTGCTGGTCGCGGCCTGCTTCGCCTGCTACGCATGGATCCCGCAGGTCGGCACCGCGCTGATCGTGGGCACCATCGTCTTCAGCTTCGGCGAGCTGGTATTCAGCTCCGCGGTGCCGGCGGCCGTGGCGCGCCTCGCGCCCGCGGGCCGCCGCGGCGCTTACCAGGGCGGCTGGACCCTGGTGTCCTCGTTCAGCATGGGGAGCGCGCTCTTCGTGAGCGGCCTGCTGCGCGACGCCGCCGGGTGGCGGTCCGCCTGGGCGATCTACTGCGCCCTGCTCGTGCTCGCCGCGGCGCTGCTCTTCCTGTCGCGGACGAGCTTCAAGTCGGTGAGCGACTCGAGGAACGCCACCAGGTCGTCGGTCTCGGCCTGAGTCAGGCGCAGGGGCTTGAGGATGCGCTCGCCGTCGGCGTGCAGCCGCTCCTCGTTCAGCTCCGAGTAATGCTTCACCACGTCCCTTAGCGTCGCCAGGCTGCCGTTGTGCATGTAAGGAGCGGTGAGCGCGACGTTGCGCAGCCCCGGGACGCGCCACTCTCCGAAGTTGCGGTGCTGCAGCTCGACATGGCGCGTACCGATTGCCGTTGCACGAGCCTTGTCGTCATTAAAGCGTCCAAGGAGGTTGTGCGGATCGGCTTTCAGCCGCTTGATTCCCTCGTGCCGCCCGGAGTCGACCCGCCCGCGCGCCGCGAAGAACGGCACGCCGGTGTCGGCGAACTCGCCGTTCGTGAAGTGCGGCCCGAAGTGACAGGCCGTGCAGTTGCCCTTGCCGACGAAAATCTTCAGCCCGCGCTGTGATGCCGCGGGATAGGTGGTTTCGGCCTTTGCCGCCAGTGCGTCCCTGAACTCGTCGAAAGCCGTGCGCCCGCTGACCAGCGTTTCCTGGAACGCCGCCAGCGCCTTGCCGACGTCCACAAGGGTTTGGTCGTTGTCTTTGGGGACCGGACGGCCGAATGCGGTCGCGTATTCCGCTGAGAAAAGCCTTGTAACGACACCGGCCACGTGTTCGGAGCTCGCGTTCATTTCCCTGGGGTCGAGAAGCGGCCGCACGCTCTGAGACCACAGGCTGTCGTGCCCGCCGTCCCAGCCATACCAGCGGTAGAAGCGCGTGTTGATTACGCTCGGCGTATTGCGATCCACTTCCTCGAGCCCAAAGGCGCGCGCGCGGCCGTCCTGGAAGGCGCGAAAGGGCACGTGGCAGGTCGCGCACAGCACCGAGCCGGTGCCGGAGAGCCGCGGCTCGAAGAAGAGCTTCTCGCCGAA
>Ga0137428_1001084_pt1 | contig 11002 bp, 11 predicted proteins | sample EasRivERMZT718_2_FD_102305 | JGI IMG/M metagenome (GOLD analysis project Ga0137428, IMG submission 102305) | Soil microbial communities from meander-bound floodplain in the East River, Colorado, USA - East River MetaG ERMZT718_2 | ecosystem: Environmental > Terrestrial > Soil > Floodplain ...
CAGCCGCAGCGCGCGCAGCGCGCGCGCTTCGCGCTTGGCCTCGTTGGGAAATTCCTGCGCGAGCCCGATGACCCCCGCGGTTTGCGGGTCCATGCCGTAGCGGTAGCGGTCGGGCCCGGTGATCGGCAGGTTCTCGATTCCGAGGCGCAGCTTCGGGTCGGGCAGCTCCCCGGCGCGCGCGCCCTGCTGCTCCGCGGCGCTGAGCGCGTAGCGCTGCGCCGCGAGGCGCGGGGAATACAGGTCCGCCGCGCGCAGCGCCTCCTCGAGCGAGAGGGCTTGGGCACGCGCCGTGCCGCAAGTCAGGCCAAGTGCAACAACGAGCAGAAGCCGCATGACATCCTCCGAGCGAAAGCGATCGCTGCGCCGGCGGCGCCGGCGCAGTGCTTCAAGCGCGGAGAATCAAATGAGAAGCGTGCGGAACAGGATGCGGCGTGGTGGCCCGGCGAGTGAGGCCGGAAAATGCCGGGCGGGCAGGGAGGTCGCGGCCGGCACCGCAGGCGCGAAGAACTCGATATGCAGAAGCGCTGCCGCGGCCGCGGGCGACTTCCAGAACGGCTTTTCCAGGCTCTGGGTTTGCGTCACGCAGTGCGCGACGCACAGCGCGGCCGCCGAGTCCTCGTCTTGCTGGTGGCAGGGCTCGCTGCCCGCGGCGCTCGCGTTCAGAATCGCCTGCGCGGCCGAATGCTCCTCTCCCAGCCCGCACCCCGCCATGGCCAACGCCGCCTGTGCAAAAACGACGGCCACGAGCGCGAGGCGCGCGATGCTTTTCAGGGCTCGGCGGGACAGCATGGGGCAAATTCTAGCCGTACTTGCATGACACGACTTTGTGCTAGGGCGGTCCCACCGCATTTGATCTGGATCAATCAGTGTCTGTGCGGCGTGCCCGGGGCGTGGCCGCGAAGGGTCAATGCGTCCTCAATGATGATGGTGCGAATGCACCACGGCATGGCCGCGGCCCCGCGCGATCAGCCACCGATTAACAGGGAAAGCGGCCACCGCGGCGATCGCAAGCGAGAACGCCAGGCTGCCCCAGAACACGATGCTCGCAAGCCCCGCGTCCATGGCTCCCGGGATCACCAACATGATGGCGTTGTCCACGATTTCCATCACCGTGATCGACGCGGTATCAGCCGCAAGCGCGAGCCGCAGGGCCGCCGCGAATGACACTGCCGACAGGAGCGGCCGCAGGGTCAGGGCGTAGCCGAAAAAAAAAGCCAGCACGACCGCGAGGGCAATCGTCGGACCATTGCTCCATCCCAAGGCCGTGCCGATCACCATGCCGAGCACTTCGCCGATGGCGCAACCGGTGAGACAGTGAAGCGTGGCCGACCATGCAGTGCGGTTGAGACTTGGTTCCATGCGCTAGAGCGTCACCGGCCGGTCCGGTAGCTCGTTGCGATCGCCGGCGCCGCGCGGGAAGTGCCGTGCGAGCAGCCGCGACGCCGCCTCGATGCCGCGCACGACGGCGTCACCGTATTCGCCTCGCCTGAGCGCGGTTTCCATTTCCCGGCAAATCGCTTCCCATTCTGCGGCGCCCACCTTGGCGCTCACGCCGCGGTCGGCGACGATCTCGATGTCGCGCTCGGCGAGCAGGAGGTAGATCAGCACCCCGTTCCGCTCATCGGTGTCCCACAGCCGGAGGAGCGAAAACACTTCGATCGCGCGCTCGCGCGCCGACTGGCCGGCAAGGAGCGCCGCGGTATCGAGCGCCGGCTCGGCGGCGAAGCGCACTTCGCCGCTGTGCTGGGTCTCGCTCTGCGCGATCGCCCGCTCGATGGCCGCCATGGCGGCGGCGGGGAAGGCGCGCTTGACCGCTCCGGGAAGCACCAACAGATGGCGCGCGACGCGGGAAAGATCCATCTACCAGCGCCCTGACGCGCCGCCGCCGCCGAAGCCGCCCCCGCCGCCGCGGAATCCGCCGCCGCCGAAGCCGCCTCCGCCCCAGCCGCGTCCGCCGCCAGGGAAACCGATGCCGCCGCCTGGGATTCCGCCGTAACGGCGCCCGCCGCCACCGCCCCCGAGGGTGAAGATGAATGCGAGCACGCCCGCGATCAGCGCGATTCCCAGGACGCCGGCGAGCATCCAGGCGAGGAAGCCGACCGCGCCGCCGGTGGCCGTCGCACCCAGGAACCTGCCCAGAATCGCGCGCAGGATCGCGCCGCCGATGAGCGCCACGATGAGCAGCACCGGCAGCAACTGCATCCAGCCGCCTTGCGCGGCAGGCGTGGTCGTTCGTGCCGGCTCTGGCAGGGGCTCGCCGTCGATGAGCCGCATCATGCGGTCGAGCCCGGCGTTGATGCCGCCGTAGAAGTCGCCCTCGCGGAACCGCGGCACGATGATTTCGCGGATGATGCGGCTCGCCGTGGCGTCGTTCAGCACGCCCTCGAGACCGTAGCCGACCTCGATGCGCAGCGCGCGGTCGTCCTTGGCGACGACGAGGATCGCGCCGTCGTCGACCTTCTTGCGGCCGACCTTCCATTGCTCGGCGACGCGCAACGCGTACTGCTCGATCGCTTCGGGAGCCGTCGTCGGAACCATGAGCAGCGCGATCTGGCTGCCTTTCCTCGCCTCGAACTCCTGCAGCATGCGCTCAAGTCCGGCCTGCTGCTCGCGCGTGAGCGTTCCCGTGAGGTCGGTGACGCGCGCCGTGAGCGGCGGAACCGCGACCTGCGCCCACGCGGTCAGCGCGGCAAACGCAAGGACGACAGCCCGAATCACTTCGTCTTCTGGCCGAAGTCCACTTTTGGCGCCTTGGAGATCTCGCGTTCGTTCTCGACCGCGAAGTTGGCTTTGGTCTTGTAGCCGAACGCCATCGCCGTCAGGTTCGACGGGAAGGAGCGTACGGTGACGTTGTACTCCTGCACCGCCTTGATGTAGCGGTTGCGCGCCACCGCGATGCGGTTCTCCGTGCCCTCGAGCTGGGCCTGCAGGTCGCGGAAGTTCGCGTCCGACTTGAGCTGCGGGTAATTCTCGACGACGACCAGCAGGCGCGACAGCGCGCTGGAGAGCTCGCCCTGCGCCGCCTGGAACTTCGCGAACGCCTCTGGGTTCTCGACCAGCTCCGGCGTCGCCTGGATCGCGCCGACGCGGGCGCGCGCTTCGGTGACGCGGGTGAGGACTTCTTTTTCCTGGTTGGCGAAGCCCTGCACCGTCGCGACCAGGTTCGGCACCAGGTCGGCGCGCCGCTGGTACTGGTTGAGGACCTCGGACCAGGCCGACTTGATCTGCTCGTCGGTGGACTGAAGCGTGTTATAGCCGCAGCCCGAAAGTGACAGCACGAGCGCCGCCGCGAAAAGCATCGATGCAGTTTTCATGAGTTCTCCTTCGCTAGAGCCTACCGCGGCGCGCCCAGCCGCTCTACCATGCCGGTCACCGCCCGGATCTGCGCGCCCTCCTTGGTGGCATAGCGGGCACCGGTATATCCCCACCAGTCCCAGCAGCCGCGCGGATTGTAGACCCACCAAAAGCGCGCGATCGCCTGCGGGTAAAGCACGATCAGCCGGTTCGTGTCGGCCCAGCGGTTGTAGCCGGCCTCGCGGACAAATCGCTCGCCGATCGCCTCGGCGCTTTGGCGGCAGCCATGAAACGCGACGTGCACCTTGCAGGGCTGGGCGTCACAGGTGAGCGGGACGTAGGCATAGCCGGTGTCGGCCATGCTGATGGCATGCGCGTCTGCGAATTCCCGCTGATCGAAAACGAGCAAGCGACCGCTTGGCGTGGCCGCTGGTGGTGAAAGGCTACCAACCAGGTGACGCAGCAGCTCTCCGGCGGCGTCGTAGTCGCAATCGTTGATGAAGGGCGTCTCGGTCGCCCCGCACGCGTTGCCCGCGTTCTCCGTGACCATCCCGTGGCCGGCCGGCTTGTCCTTGACGAGGATCGGTTTGGCGTTGAAGAGGCGGTAAAAACCCTCCAGCGCGGCCACGACCTCGGGCTCCACGATGCGATCGCGCATTCCGGCGAACAGCCAAACGCGCGCGTTGGCGAGGTTGCTCGCCGGGTCGACGAGCTTGTCGCGCACGAAGCGATCGGCATGGCCCTTTAGAGTCTCGGGCCGCGGCAGCGGGCTCCAGGCACCCGGAGACATGCAGTGATTGAGGGCGGTCCACAAGCTGCCCTGCGCGCAATAGTAGGGCCCCGCGGCAACGGCCCCGATACCGGTCACACGGCTCGAATGCGCGACATGGACCTGCACCGCCATGTATCCGCCGGACGAGACCCCTGAAACCGTGAACGTCGAGCTATCGGCGCCGTAGCCGGGCAGCCGTTCCGCCCCCATCGCCGAGCCGGCGCAGAAGAGAAGGCTGAGCTCAACCGCCCAGGATCGCATGCGCGCAGTGCAATCCCGCGGCGCCGGCGATGCCCGCGCCGGGATGCATGGCTGGGCCGCACAACCAGAGGCCCTGGATCGGGGTGCGGTAGTGCGCCAGCTCGGGCACGGGTCGCATCCAAAGCGCCTGATCGAGGCTCAGCTCGGCGTGGTGCGGCTGGCCTTCGGGCCAGCCTTCGAACTCTTCAAGCTCGCGCGGCGCCAGGAGCTCCGCGTGCTGCGGCTGCGCGTCGCCCCAGTGCTCCGAGAGCAGCGCCAGCACAGCATCCTTGAGATTCGAACAATCAACCCCGTAGGGCACGTACTGCACGAGGACTTCCATGCGCTGCTGCTCGTCGCATCGCGCTTCGACATAAGGCCGCTGCGACACGCGGCCGAACTTTGCGTCGTCGTAGGCCCGCTCCAGGTAGTCGAGCGAGGGCGCAAGCGCGAGCGTCGCGAAGCCCGGAGAGCGATCGAGCTGGAGCCGCAGGCGCGCCGCGACGCCGCGCCGGCGCGTGTGGCGCAGCGTGCGCACGAGCTCGGGATCGAGCCAGCCGGGCTCCACCAGCTCGAGCAGGGTGCGGCGCGGATCTGCGCTGCTCACGACCGTGGACGCCGCGAGCTCGCGGCCGTCTTTCAGAACCACGCCGGCGACCGCGCCGGCGCGCACCGTGATCCGCAGCACCTCGGCCGGCTGCAGCTCGACGCGGGGCAGCTTGTGCAGCAGGTCCATGACGTTCGAGCGCGGCGGGCGGAAAACCCCCAGCGGACAGCCCAGGTGATGGTGCAGCAACCGGAACGCCGTGCCGCCGGAGCGCGGACCCTGCAGGAGGTGGAGAATCCCGGCTGCCCCGAGGGCGCCCTTCAGCGCGTCGCTTTCGAACCAGTCGTCGAGCAGCTCCGCCACCGGCATCGGCAGGATGCGCAGGAGATCGGCGAGCCCGCGCCTGCCCAGGCGTCTCGCGCGCAGCGCGAAGCCGGCGCTCAGCGGGTCGGGCGGCGGCGCTGAATAGACGGCTTCCAGGAAGCGCGCGAGCCGCGCCATGCGATCGCAGAATTCCGGCCAGCTCTCGGCGTCGCGCGGGCTGAACCGCCGGATCGCCTCTACGGTGCGCGCCAGGTCGCGCCACAGCTCGAGACGCCCGCCGCCGGGAAGCGGAACTGTGAGCCACGGATCCGGCCACTCGAGCTCGAGGCCCTCGAGGCGCAGCTCGCGCAGCACTTTCTTCGGCACCCAGCCATCGTCGGGCGGCGCGGCTGCGCCTTCGATCGTGATCACCTCGCGGCCGGCGCGCGCGAGGATCTGCGCCGCCACCAGCGCGTCGGCGCCGCCGCCGATGACGATCACGCTGCTCATGCAGCCCCGAGAATCTGGAGGGCCGCGTTGCGGCCCGACGCGCCCATCACGCCGCCGCCCGGATGCGTGCCGGCGCCGCACTGGTACAGGCCGGCGAGCGGCGTGCGGTACTTCGCCCACGCCGGCACCGGCCGCAGGAAGAACATCTGCTGCAGCGAAAGCTCGCCCTGGAAAATGTTGCCTTCGGCGAGGCCGACGATGCGCTCGATGTCGGCGGGCGTGATCACCTGCCGGTGCAGGATCGCCGACTTCAGGTTCGGCGCGTACTGCGCGAGCGTCTCGACCACGCTGTTGCCCAGCGCCTCGCGGCGCTCATCGGTCCAGCCGCCGTTCACGTGGTAGGGGGCGTACTGGACGAAGATCGACATCACGTGCTGTCCCGGCGGCGCCATCGAGGGGTCGAGCATCGAGGGAATCACGATGTCCATGTACGGCCGGCGCGAGACTTCGCCGTATTTCGCCTCGTCGTACGCTCGCTCGAGGTACGCGACGCTCGGGCTGATCGAGATCGCACCGCGCAGGGCGCGCCTGCCGTTTATCCCATCGGCGGGGAGGCAGGTGAAATCAGGCAGCTCGCCGAGCGCCAGGTTGACCTTGGCGGAGGCGCCGCGGAAGCGAAAGCGCCGGATCGATTCGACGAAGGCCTCCGGCAGATGCTTCTCGCCGACGAGCTGGAGGAACGTGCGCCGCGGGTCGGCGCCCGAGACGACCGTCTTCGCCTTGATCTCCTCCCCGCCTTCCAGGACAACGCCTTTCGCCTGTCCGTGAGAAATCAGAACGCTTTCGACAGTCGCATTGCAACGGATCTCGGTGCCTGCGGCTTGAGCGGCCGCAGCGATCGCAGCGCTCACCGCGCCGTTGCCGCCTTTGGCGAAGCCCCAGGCGCGGAATACCCCGTCGAGCTCGCCCATGTAGTGATGCAGAAGCACATACGCGGTGCCGGGCGAGCGCGGGCCGAGCATCGTGCCGATGATGCCGCTCGCCGACTTGGTCGCCTTGAGCGCCTCGGTCTCGAACCACTCGTCGAGGAAGTCCGCCGAGCTCATGGTGAGGAGCTTGGTCAGGGTGTTGAAGCGCTTCGCTCCCAGGCCCTGGAAATGCTCGGCCAGGCGCTTCATCCCGAACAGCTCGCCGAGCGAAAGCGACGTCGGATCCGGCGGCGCCATGGCGAGCAGCGGCTTCACCGCGCGCGCCATCTGGTGCAGCATCAGCCCGAACTCGTCGTAGGCCTCGGCGTCGCGCAGCGAATGGCGCGCGAGCTCGCGCCGGTTCTGGTCGTGGTCGTTCCACTGCGCCAGGTAGTCGTTGTTCTCGAGCGGAGTCAGCGTGCTTTCGAGCGGCAGGATGTGCAGGCCGTGGCGCGGCAGCTCCAGGTCGCGGATGATCTCCGGCCGCAGCAGGCTCACCACGTACGAGAACACGGAGAAGCGGAACCCGGGGAACACCTCTTCCGTCATCGCCGCGCCGCCGACGCGCTCGCGCCGCTCGAGCACCAGCACCTTGCGCCCGGCGCGCCCGAGATAGGCCGCGCACACCAGCCCATTGTGCCCGCCGCCGATGATGATGACGTCGTGTTTAGGCAAGCGTCTTCCCTCTACGCACGCTTGCGCTCCGGGTCGAAGAACGGCTTCTTCACGACTTGGGCGACCGCGCGCTTGCGCCGGTGCTCGACCGTGATCTCGATCTCGAGCTTGGTGCCCGGCGCGGTCCAGGATGAGCGCAGATGCGCGAGCGCGATGTATTTCTTGAGCAGCGGCGACCAGCCGCCGCTCGTGGCGTAGCCGGCCTGCTCGGTTCCGGCATAGATCGGCACGCTCGTGCGCCAGGCGGTTGCCGGCAGGCGCGTGGCGAGCCCCGCTTCCGCGTACAGGCGCTCGAGCGAGCTCCAGTCGATCTCGATGCCGACGAACTGCCATTGCGGCCCGCGTTGCGCCTCGGCGGCAAGCGCCTCCCGGCCTACGAAGCGCTCCTTCTCGAGCTTCACGGCCCAGCCGAGGTCGAGCTCGTACGGGCTCGAGGTCTGGCTTTCGATCAGCGCTTTGCGCGCAGGCACGTAGTCGACGTCGATCAGCATCAGTCCCGCCTCGATCCGCGCTACGTCGAGCGCGAGCATGCCTGCGGGCACGATGCCGTGCGGCGTGCCCGCATCCATCAATGCGTCCCAGAGAGGCAGAGCGTCTTTGGCGGAGACCCAAAGCTCGTAGCCGAGGTCGCCGGTGTAGCCGGTGCGGGAGATCGTGACCGGGATGCCGGCCACGCGCGTCTCGATGGTTCTGAAGTAATTCAATTCGATGCCATCCAGGATGGCGCGAGAAGCGGGGCCCTGAAGGGAAAGGGCGGCGATGGATTCGGAGACGTCCTCGACCGCGACGTCGAGCCCTGCCGCGTTGTCCTGCAGCCAGCGCAGGTTGGGCTCGGCGGCGGTCATGCGGAAGGTGGTCTCGTCTAGGCGCGCGACGGTACCGTCGTCGAGCACCTTGCCGGCCGCGTCGCACCACGGCGTGTATGCGACCTGGCCGACTTTCAGCTCCTGGACGCTTCGGGTGACGACATGGTCGAGCAGCCGCGCGGCGTCCTTCCCGCGGACGCGATACTTGTACAGCGGCGAGACGTCGAACAGCGCCGCCGAGCCGCGGATCGCGTGGTATTCGCGCTCGTGCGAGAGCTCGTAGGAGCTCGTCACGATGTACCCCGCCCAACGCCGCCAGGCATGGCTCACGCAAAGCGCGTAGGTGCGCTCGTGGAACGGCGTGGTTTTCAGCATGAATTACTTCGAAACCTAGAGGCGCGCGCCAGTTCCCGCGTCGAAATAATGCCCGTGCGCCGGATCGTAGCGCAGCGGCAGTTTCCCCACCCGCCCTTCCAGGGAGGTCGGCAGCCTTGCCGCGACCCGCGCGCCGTCCGCGCCGAGGTGTCCGTAGACCAGTGTATCGGCACCGAGCGGCTCGATCAGATCCACGTCGATGACCATCATCGCGTCCTTTTCGCCGCAGGGCTCGAGGTGCTCCGGGCGGATGCCGAAGATCACCGGCTTGCCGTTTCGCTCCTGGGGAATCAGGTTCATGGGCGGCGAGCCGATGAAGCTCGCGACGAAGGTGGTCGCCGGCTTTGCGTACACCTCGAGCGGCTTGCCGATCTGTTCGGCGCGCCCGGCGTTCATCACGATCATGCGCTGCGCGAGCGTCATCGCCTCGATCTGGTCGTGGGTGACGAAGAGGCTCGTGGTGCGCAGCCTGCGGTGCAGCGCCTGCAGCTCCGCGCGCATCTGGACGCGCAGCTTTGCGTCGAGGTTGGACAGCGGCTCGTCGAACAGGAACACCGCCGGCTCGCGCACGATCGCGCGCCCCATCGCCACTCTCTGGCGCTGACCGCCGGAGAGCTGGCGCGGCTTGCGGTCGAGGAACTTCGCCAGCTCGAGAATTTCTGCGGCCCTGCGCACCCGGGTCTCGATCTCCTCCTTGGAGAAGCCCTTGATCCGCAGGCCGTAGGACATGTTGTCGTACACGCTCATGTGCGGGTAGAGCGCGTAGTTCTGGAACACCATGGCGATGTTGCGGTCCTTCGGCTCGAGCTGGTTGACGACGCGCTCGCCGATCGCGATCTCGCCTGCGGTAATCGTTTCCAGCCCCGCGACCATGCGCAGCAGCGTCGACTTGCCGCAGCCCGAGGGGCCGAGGATGACGATAAACTCGCCGTCGGCGATGTCCATGGTTACGCCATGGATCACTTCCATGTCGCCGTACGACTTGCGAACTTCGCGCAAGGAGACGGCGGCCATTACTTTTCGCTCATTTTTCTGTTTCCACAAGACCCTTAACGAACCACTTCTGCATCAGCACGATCACCAGCGCGGGCGGCAGCAGCGCAAGCATCGCGGTCGCGGTCACCAGGTGCCACTCGGTGAGCGCGTCACCGCCGGTCACCATGCGCTTGATGCCGATCACCGCCGTGTACATCGACTCCTCGGTGGTAATCAGCAGAGGCCAGAGATACTGGTTCCAGCCGTAGATGAACTGAATCACGAACAGCGCCGCCATGCTGGTTTTCGACAGCGGCAGCAGCACGTCCTTGAAGAAGCGCATCGGCCCGGCGCCGTCGATGCGCGCCGCCTCGGCGAGCTCGTCGGGCACGGTGAGGAAGAACTGCCTGAACAGGAAGGTCGCGGTCGCCGAGGCGATCAGCGGCAGCGTCAGGCCGACGTACGAATTGAGCATTCCCAGGTCGGACACCACCTTGAAGGTCGGGATGATCCGCACCTCGACCGGCAGCATCAGGGTGACGAAGATCATCCAGAAGAAGAAGTTGCGCAGCGGGAAGCGGAAATAGACGATCGCGAAAGAAGCAATGATGGAGATGGCGATCTTGCCCACGGCGATCACCACCGCCATGACCAGGCTGTTCAGCATCATGCGGCCGACGGGCGCCGCGGCGCCGCGCTGGGTCCCCGCGGTCAGCACCTGCGAGTAGTTCTCCCAAAAGTGGTCGCCCGGCGTGAGCGGCATCGGCACCTGGACGATCTCGTCCAGGGTGTGCGTCGAAGCGACGAACGTGATGTACAGCGGCAGCGCGATGACGGCGATGCCGGCGATCAGCATCGCGTGCGAGAAGACCGTCAGCCAGGGCCGGTTCTCGATCATCAGTATTGAACTTTTCTTTCCACGAACCTGAACTGGGCCACCGTCAGCGCGATCACGATCGCCATCAGAACCACCGACTGCGCCGAGGAGCCGCCGAGGTCGGCCGACTTCACGCCGTCGTGATAAACCTTGTAGACGAGGATCTGCGTCGCCTGCCCAGGCCCGCCCTGCGTGGTCGCGTCGATCACGCCGAAGGTCTCGAAGAAGGCGTAGACGATGTTGACCACCAGCAGGAAAAAGGTGGTCGGCGAGAGCAGCGGGAAGACGATGGTCCAGAAGCGCCGCGTCGGGCCGGCGCCATCGATGGCGGCGGCTTCGATCAGCGAGCGCGGGATCGACTGCAGGCCGGCAAGGAAGAACAGGAAGTTGTAGCTGATCTGCTTCCAGGTCGACGCGAGCACCACCAGCACCATGGCCTGGTCGCCGTTCAGCACGTAGTTCCATTCGTAGCCGGTCTGCCTGAGCGCGTACGTGACGATTCCCACGGAGGGCGCGAACAGGAACCCCCACAGCACGCCGGCCACCGCGGGCGCCACTGCGTACGGCCAGATCAGCAGCGTCTTGTAGGCGAGCGCACCGCGCAGCACGCGATCGGCCATGGTCGCGAGCAGCAGCGCGACGGAGATACCCGTTGCCGCGACCAGCACGCTGAACACCGCGGTCACCTTGAACGAGTTGAGGTAGTACTCGTCGCGAAAC